>Ga0066428_1000047_pt1 | contig 27319 bp, 21 predicted proteins | sample LakWasMet40_LOW7_2_FD_59516 | JGI IMG/M metagenome (GOLD analysis project Ga0066428, IMG submission 59516) | Freshwater sediment methanotrophic microbial communities from Lake Washington under simulated oxygen tension - Sediment Metagenome 40_LOW7 | ecosystem: Environmental > Aquatic >...
CACCCCGCCACAATCTGCTGGCCTCGGCCTGAACGTTGACCAAAAACACAAGTCATACCCGACATGAATCTCCCCGACGCCCACATGGCCATCCTCCAGACCTTCGCCAAGATGAAGGCCCTCTACAACCAGCCGGTGTTCAACGAGTGGGTGCTGGTGAAGCTCGCCCGTGACACGGGTGCCGTGCTGGCCTACGACGGACCGCGGGCCGACCTCTACCAGGCTAATTTCAAGAAGGACATCGCCCCGCTGCAGGTCGAGATGGAGGCCCGCAAGATGGTGGTCGGCGACTTTGAGTTCGTCCAGGGGGCCCACGGCACGCATTTCGACGCCTGCATCCGTCTCGGTCCCGCCTCTTACCTTTTCTGCAACCACACGACCAAGTCCATGCAGGACATCCGCCGGGATCCCAAGTGGCTCGAGGCCCAGAAACCCTTCGTCGAGCTGAGCGCGAAGTTCCGGGCCGATCCGCTGGAGTGATCGCAAGCAGGAAGGAAGAAGGATGAATTAAGAAGCCGGTCCGCCCGAATCCATTTCTTCCTTCATCCTTCTTAATTCTTCCTTTCTGATCACGCCAGCAGCCCGGCGTAAACAAACCACCCGTAGCCCGCGACCAGCACACCACCGGCCCAGCGCGGGAGGCCACCGGCAAAAAGCAGGAAGCCTGCGTGCAGCCCCGCGACCCCGAGCAGCATCGCCAGCGCCGTCGTGCTGAACCCGGCCATCGGCAGCGGCTTCACGAGAGCGAACAAACCCAGGCAAAGCGGGATGCAGATGTGCCCGTCGCCCACCTGCGAGCTGTAGACCACGTCGGCCCGCCGTTTCCAGCCCCAGTAGAGCGCGAGCACGGCGTTGGGCAGCACCATCAGCCAGCCCGTCAGCCAGCCGAGGTTGGCCGCGCTGACGAAACCGCCCTTCTGCGCCATCAGCCACGTCACGAGCCAGTCGATCGACTCATACATGAAGTAGGCGCAGGCAAGCACCAGGAGCGCGTCGACATAGAACATCCAGCCGAAGGAGACCTTTGACCGCAGGTTGTGCTTCATGACGTCGAACACCTGGAAGCACTGCCAGAAGAGGAAAAGGCCGATGAGCACCGTCCCATCGGTGCGGTCCAGCTTCCCGTCGCTCCCGAGCGCCCAGACCGTGCCGGTGAAGAACACCACGGCGGTCAGCGTGAGCAGCAGCGACAGCCGGTTGAGCTGGCCCTCGAGGCCGCCCGCGCCGCCCTTCGCCGTTTTGGCTGCCTTGGCCGGCTTCCGGCCCCTGCCGCCCGCCGCCGCCTTGGCCTGCGCGGGCAGCACGGCCAGGCCCCAGCACAGGGCCGGCACGCCCAGGAGCAGCGTGAGGTTGGTGACATTGTTGACGAGACAGTTGGTCAGGACCTCCGCGGGCGCGCCGTTCCGGGAGACCATGATGGCGACGAAGATCAGGTTCCCCAACCCCGAGCAATAGGGCATCATCAGGGTGCCGAGGGCCGTGCCCTCGAGCCCGTGGTCGAGCATCGCCTCCAGCCGCCAGAGCATGAGCAGCGACACGCCGAGGAACACCACGAGGTAGGTCCACGGGTCGGACAGCGCGAGCGAGTCGAGCAGTTGGGGAAGCACGCCCCTGATTGGCGGGAATCAGTCGCGCTGTAAACAGCCGTGTGGCGGGTGGCGCGCCCTTACTGCAGTTTCGCCGGCAGGCGCATCACCCGGGCCTGGAGGTCGGCGATGATACCGCGCGTGCCGGGGCCGATGCTTTCGCCGGCCGTCAGCGTGTGCAGGGCGGAGAAGTCGCCGAGCACGGCGCAATACTCGCTGTTGACCATCATGCCGATCAGGTCGCCGGTCTTGCTGAAGACGAGGTCGCCGCGCTTGGGCGAGATCTCGCCGAAGAGCCGCGTGACGATCCGGTTGTCGAGCTTCACGTAGGAGTTGCTGGTGGGGTCGAGGCGCAGCGGCGTCTCGCCGTAGCGGCCGTCATCGGCGCGCACGAGGACCGCCTCCGGGAATTTGAAGGGCTCCTTCGCGAGCGAGTAGATCTTCGCGCCCATCAGCGCGGCGAGCGAGTCGTCCACCGGCACCACGATGATGCGCGGGTCCAGGCGGAGGAACTGCAGCGCGCCGACCGGGGCGTTGAACGAGCCGCGGCTCACCGTGCCGACCACGCGGTCGTAGTCGGCCGGCGTCTCCCCCAGCGTGAACGGCGTGTCGCTCAGGTGCATGAGCGCGTAGGTGCGGTTGCCGTCGCTGACGAGGACGGTCTGGGTTTCCTTCTCCTTCACCGTCGGGCTGAAGAGCCCGGGCTTGCGCGCGGTGAGCTTGGTGGCGACACGGTTGGCCTGGAAGTCGCTGAAGATGAGGTTCGGGTTCACCGGGCGGTTGGTCCGGATCTCCTGGCTGAGTTCGCCGGACTTCGCGGCCAGCTGGCCGACGCCCTGCGCGAGCTGGGTGGTCTGCTCCTGCACCTTGGCGCGCTCGGCGCGCTCGACCTCGACCTGCTGCTTGGCCTCGGTGAGGTTCTGGGCGATGAGCTGCTTCTCCTGCTCGGCCACCTTCACGGCGACATTGAGGTTCTCGATCCGCTGGCGGGCCTCGGCGTTCTGCCGCTCGGCGCGGGCGAGCTCGGCGCGCTGGCGCTCCGCCTCGGCCTTCTGTTCCTCCAGCTCGCGCTGGAGCTTGGCCAGCTGCTCCCGGGACATCGACGCCTCCTGCGAGGACGCGGTGTAGCGCTGCTCCAGCTCCTTCACGCTGGTCTGGGTGGCCGCGAGGGTGCGCTCGATCTGGCCCTTCTGCGACTGGAGGGCGGCGAGGTTCTTCTCCCGCTCGGCGAGCGAACCGGAGGTGCTGGCAAGCTGGGCGGCCAGCGACTCGCGCGAGGCCTTCTCGTCCTCGAGGGAGATGCGCATGAGCTCGACCATGTCGGCGTTGATCGCCGGGGCGTTGGCGGCCGACCGCGGCGCGGCGGTCTCCAGCTGGGTGTGCGTCGGCTCAGCCTTCTCCCAGCGCGTGAGCGCCAGGAGATTGAGCAACATGAAGTCGCACATGATCAGTAGCAGCGTCTTGTTCATGGCGCGGGTTCCTCAGGCGGTGCCGGACTGCACCTCGATGATGAGCTGGCGCTTGTAGGGGCGGACGTGGCGGATCTTGACCAGGGCCACGCAGACGATGCCGAAGAGGTTGGACGAGTAGGCGGCGAGCAGGTTGGCGTCGATCCAGCCGATCACCTGCAGGACCAGCGCCGTGGCCGTGCCCGCGATGCCGATGTAGAGGCCGCCGTCAAAGAGGTTCTCCTCGTTCTCCATCAGCCGGAGCTTGGTGGCGGCGGGAATGCCCTGCCGGGCGATCTCGGAGATTTTCAGCAGGCAGATGACATACATGCCAACCTGCAGGGCGGCGAAAGCGAGGATCGAGGCGATGGTGGAGATGTCCATGGTGGTGGGTGTGGTTGAAGCGGTGGCGGCCGGCGCCGCGAGGGTGCCGATGACGGGAATGGTGAGCTTGATCTGGTATTCCGAGGCCGGGGCGGCCTTGAGCAGCGAGGGCTCGGAGAAGACAAAGAAAATGAAGGTCAGGATGGCCGCGATGATGCCGCTGCCCATCCGCGGGAAGGCGCCGCGCAGCGTCGACTCAACCGACTTGAAGAGCCGCAGGTCCACCGAGCGCAGCAGCAGGAAGATGCCTCCGAGGAAGGCCGCATACTTGGTCAGGAGCGCCAGCTCCGGATACCGCAGCGTGAAACCCGCCCCGAACTCGAACTCCGGGCCGGAGCTGCGCGTGACCGGCGCCTGGCGCAGGACGAGCTGCTCGACGGCGCCCTGGCCGTGGGACAGCGCCAGCTGCAGGTGCTCCGCGCCGGGCTGGCCGAAGGCGATGAGGTAGTGCGCCACGCGGTCCGCCGACTTGGTCATGAGCGCGGCGGTGTAGATGACCGGCAGGTGTTCCGGCGCGACGCGCGTAAGGTGGGCGAACTGCGCGGCCGTGCCGAGGCTGCCGGTCGTGCGCAGCAGCTCCGAGAGCTGCACCCAGTTCAACCGCCGGCCGAGGGTCAGGATATCCAGGTAAAAGTCCTCGAGCTCGCCCATCTGGCCCGTGCGCAGCGAGGTCTCGGCGAGCGCCCGCACCTCGCGCTGGAGGCCGGATGAGAGGTGCTCGGTCTGCCAGAGGTAGGCCGTGAGCAGGATGACGGCGTCAAGCGGCTGGCCGCCGGGCCGGTTGGCGGGCACAAAGCGCTCCGTGGAGCCGAGCTCGGCGGTCTTGAGCAGGGTCTGCACGCCGGGCAACCGCGAGACACTGAGGTAGCGCCGCAGGTTCTCGCGGGCCTGCTCGGTCGCCATGAAGCTCAGCACCGGCTGCGAGTCGGCGGAAGACGCGGCGGTGCGGTTGCCGAGCAGCGGCTCCAGCGCGATGTCCCAGCCGCCCCACGGCATCATTTCGCGGTGCTTTTGGGCAAAATTGCCATAGACGACGCCCAGCGCGGAGGCGCCGGGATCGCCGACCTTCCTCGCCGTCTCAAGCACGAGCGCGGCGGGGCCGGGCTTGTCGAGCTCGATCAGTTCCCGGCCGAAACCCGACACACTCGGAGTATCGCGGCCCGCCTCGCGCAGCAGCGCGGGGTTGAGCGACTTCACGTTGACCGGCAGGAGCCAGGCCAGCAGCAGCAACCCGACGCCCAAAGCCAGCCAGACCTGCCACAGGGCGGAGCGGGCGCCGGAAGCGAAGTCGGGCGGATGCATGGGTTGGGTCATAACAGGCGGACGGGTGGAAACAAATTTATTTGCGGCTCCCCGGCCTGGGAAATACGCTCCGCTTTCAAAGACCCATGGCCCTGAAAATAGTTCGCTTTAATGAGCCCATCCTTCGCAAAAAAGGCGCGAAAGTGACCGTATTCGACGCGGCGCTGGCGCGGCTCGCCGACGACATGGTCGAGACCATGCATGCGGCGGAGGGTATCGGCCTCGCCGCCCAGCAGATCGGCCAGGCCATCCAGCTCTGTGTCGTCGACCTGCGGCCCTCCGAGGCGGAGTTTGCCTGGGAATACGACGGCACCCGCCCGCCGCTGGAGCTCTTCATGCCGCTGGCGCTGGTCAATCCCGAGGTCACCGCCGTGCCGAAGCCGACGACCGTTTATGAGGAGGGCTGTCTGTCCTTCCCCCAGATTCGCGGCGACGTGGTGCGGCCGGACGAGATCACGGTGAAATTCCAGGATACGGCCGGCCATCCCCATGTCCTGCGCTGCACGGGGCTGCTGTCCCGCTGTGTGCAGCACGAGGTCGACCACCTGAACGGCGTCCTCTACATCGACCGGATGGAGAAGGACGTGCTCACCGCCATCGACCCGGAACTGAAGGCGCTCAAGAAGCAGACCCGCGAGGCGGCAAAACCAGCCTGACATGGCCGACAACCCCCAGCCCCCGCCCCGCTCCATCGCCACCCGCACCGGCGACGACGGCACCACGGCCCTGCTCTACGGCCAGCGCGTGTCCAAGGACCACCCGCAGATCGCCGCGGTCGGCGCGCTCGACGAGCTGAACGCCGCCCTCGGCTTCGCCAAGGCCACCCGCCCCGCCGGCGCCGACCCGGCCGAGCTCGCGCGCATCCAGCAGGAGCTGGTCGCCTTCATGGGCGAGGTCGCCTGCGCCGAGGCGAATGCCGCCCGCTACGACGAATCCAAGTTCGCCAAGATCGACGCCGCCGCCCTTGCCCGGCTCGACGCGGCGGTCGCCGCCATCGAGGCCCGCTCGCCAAAGTTCGACGGCTGGGCCACCCCCGGCGCCAACCTGCACGCCGCCGCCCTCGACCTGGCCCGCACCGCGGCCCGGCGCGCCGAGCGGCAGCTCATCGCCCTGCCCAAGGAGGGCCGCAGCGTGCGCCCCGTGCCCGTGCAATACCTCAACCGGCTCTCCGACCTGCTCTGGCTGATGGGCCGCGAGGCGGAAAGCGCCTAGCCCGAACAGACGAAATCCCGGCCCCACGCTGCGGTTGGCCAAAAAGTTCTGTGCATTCCGTTAATTCCGTCTAAAGCCGTCCCATGCGCACCGCGCTCATCCTCATCGTCCTGGCCACGCTTTACCGCCTGGTGCCGACGGTGGACATGTCCTTCGCCAATTTCTCGCCGGTCATGGCCATCGGTTTCTGCGGCGCGGTGTATTTCCGCAACCGCTGGATGTGGCTGATTCCCTTCGCCGCGCTGAGCCTGTCGGACCTCTACATCAACTGGTTCTACGCCCGGGAATACGGCTTCCACTGGCCGGTGAGCGGCGTCATCGCCCGCACCGCCTGCTTCGCCGTCGCCATCGGCATCGGCGCCTGGGTCGCCTCGCGCAAATCCTGGCTCAACCTGCTCAACGGGTCGCTGCTCGGCGCCATCATCTTCTACATCGTGACCAACACGCAGTCGTGGGCCGCGGACCCCTTCTACGCCAAGACACTCGCCGGCTGGTGGCAGGCACTGACGGTCGGCCACCCGGAATACCCGCCCACCGTGTTCTTTTTCCGCAACACCCTGTTCGGCGACTTGATGTTCACCGGCCTGTTCGCCGGCATCATGGAATGGGTGGCGCACACCAGGAAGGAGCCCAGCCTGCTCGACACGGAGGGCGACGAGGAACCGGAAGCCAAGCCGGTCGAGGTCGAGACGAAGGAGTAAGGCGGTTCCGCCTTACTTCGACTTCATCACCCACACGCCGTCCCACTTCCCGGGCGGGTGGGCCTTCAGGTATTCACAGCGCTCGATGAAGGTCGCGCTGAGCTTGTCCCCGGGGTGCATCGCGAGTGCCTCTTGGAACTGCTTGATGGCACGGTCGAACTCGCCCTTGCGGTAGTAGCCGAGACCGCCGCGGAAGAGCCCGACGACCTCCGGCAGGTGGGGGAACGTCTCGTCGGTGTGGAAATCCAGCACCTCGTAGACGCCGACGGGCTCGGTCTTGCCTTTCACCTGGACCCAGTCGATCTCGCGCATGCGGTAGGTGCCCTTGAGCTTCCGGTAGGTGCCCTCCGAGCAGAGGATCTGCGCGGAGTATTCCTTGCACGCGCTCTCGAGGCGCGAGGCGAGGTTCACGCCGTCGCCGATGACCGTGTAATCCATGCGCTTCGGCGAGCCGATGTTGCCGGAGACGACGGTGTCGGTGTTGAGGCCGATGCCCATGAGCACGGGCTTCTGGCCGCGGGCCTGGCGGCGCTGGTTGAGCGCACGCAGCTCGGTGATCATCGAGATCGCGGCGCGCATCGCGCGGTCGGGATCGTCGCCGTGCGCCACCGGGATGCCGAACTCGGCCATGATCGCGTCGCCGATGAACTTGTCGAGCATGCCGCCCTCGTGCGTGATGCACTGCACCATCAGCGTGAAATACTCGTTGAGCAGCGCCACCGTGCCCTGCGCGCCAAGCTCCTCGGTGAGCGTGGTAAACGAGCGGATGTCGGAGAAGAGCATCGTGGCCTCGACGCTCTGGCCGCCGAGCGCCTCGCCGCCGGCCGCGAGCAGCTGGTCCGCCAGGCCCGGGTCCATGTAGCGCGCCATCGTGGACTTCATGCGCTTCTCGGAGGAGATGTCCTCGAGCATGAGCATCGAGCCGAGCCGCTTGCCCTTGAGGCTGATGAGCGGCTGGAGGGTGACGTTGACGTTCACCTTCTCGCCGCGCACCTCGATCTCGGCGTCCATCAGCGCGTCGGACTTCGCGCCGCTGGTCTCGAGGGCCTTGAGGCGCTCGAGGATCCAGGCGTTGGGGCCGGCGAGGAATTCCGCGGCGGGTTTGCCGATCGCCTCGGCCTCGCGGACCTTGAAGATCCGGTAGCCGGCGCCGTTGCAGGTGTGGATGCGGCCGTCCTCGCCGAGCGTGATGACGGCGCTCGACATGCTCTCCAGCACGGACTGGTTGTAGTTCCGCATGTTCTGCACGTCGTCGAAGAGCTTGGCGTTCTCGAGGGCGATGGAGACCTGGGCGGTGAAGGCCTTGAGGCGCGCCTCGTCCTCGGCGGTGAAGGGGCCGCCGCGCTTGTTGAGCGCCTGGGTGACGCCGATGCACTTGCCGTTCTTGTTCACGACCGGCACGCAGAGGATGGAGCGGGTGAAATAGCCCGTCTTCTTGTCGAACGCCGGGTTGAAGCGCAGGTCGGCGTAGGCGTGCGGGATGTTGATGGTCTTGGCCGACTGGAACACGGCGCCGGCAATGCCCGCGGTGTTGGGCAGCTTGATCTGCACGGCGTTGAGCCCCTCGCCCACCTCGGACCAGAGCTCGTTGGTCTTCTCGTTGCTGAGGAAAAGCGTCGAGCGGTCGGCCTTGAGCATGCGCGTGGCCTCGCTCATGACGCGGCGCAGCAGCACCGAGAGGTCGAGCGAGCTGGTGATGTCGGCGACGAGGTCGAGGAACTCCATCTCCTGCTGCCGCGTCTTCTTCATGCCCTCGATGAACTGCGAGCTCTGCAGGGCGACGGAGGCCTGCGTGGCCATCGCCTCGAGCAGGTCGAGGTCCTCGGTGTTGAACTTGCCCTCGCGCTTGTTGAGCGTCTGCACGACGCCGATGATCTCGCCGCGGGCGGTCTTGATCGGGGCGCAGAGGATGGACTTGGTGGTGAAGCCGGTTTTGCGGTCGATCTCGTCGTTGAAGCGCTTGTCCTTGTAGGGATCGTGGATGATGAGCCCCTCGCCGCTCTGGAACACGGAGCCGGCGACACCGGAGTTGTTCAGCAGGCGAATCTCGCGGTTGAAGGTGCCCTGGGCGGTGCGGGAGAACAGCTCGTTCGTGACCGGGTCGTTGAGGAACAGGGTGCCGCGCTCGGCGTTGGTCTCGTTGGCGATCACTTCGACCAGCGTGGCGAGCAGGTCGTCGAGGCTGTCGATCATCGCGACGCGCTGCGAGAGCTTGATGAGCATCTCGGTGCGGCGCAGGCGGGCGCGCAGGCTGGACATGCTCTCGCGCGGCGCGGCCTCGACGGGCGGACGCGAGGCGGGCTTGGCGGATTTGGCGGCGGGCTTGGCTTTAACGGCCATGGTTTTTTTCGAGTTGTTCGCGCAGGCCGGCGATGGTGCCGCGGAGCTGGCGCAGCTCGTCCTGGTGGGCCCGCGTCTGTTTTTCGAGATTGTCGGCGTTTTCCTGACGGAGGCGTTCCAGCTCGTCGCGCAGCAGCTGGATGGTGCCGTGCAGCTGGCGGGCGTCATCATGGCCGGCCGCGACGGCGGCCTGCACGGCGGCGTCCTTCTCCAGCTGCAGCGCCTGCAGTTCGTCGCGCAGCGAGGCCGCGGTGGTGCGGAGCTGGCGGGCCTCGTCCTGCGCGGTGGTCACGGCGGCCTGCACGGCCTCGTCGCGCGAGGCCTGCACGCGCTCCAGCTCGAGGCGGAGGGCCTGGATGGTGTCGCGGAGCTGCCGGAGCTCGCGCTGGGCGAGAAGCAAGGCGGCCTGTTCCTCGGTCTCGAGGCCTTTCATCGGGTTGAGCAGCGCCTTTTCCACAGGCGGCCAGTTTCCGCCGGGATGGGCGGGCGGCAAGCCGAGAATGAGCCGGCGGGCAGGCTCTTCGGCCCTACAGCAGGTCGGCGGCGAGTTCGGCGAGCTTGGAGCGCTCGCCCTTCGACAGCTTCACGTGGGCGGCGATGGCGTGGCCCTTCATCCGGTTGTGACAATAGACGAGGCCGTTGCTGCGCGAGTCCACGTAAGGGTTGTCGATCTGCGCCGGGTCGCCGATGAGCACGAGCTTCGAGCTCTCGGCGATGCGGGTGATGACCGTCTTCACCTCGTGGGGCGTCAGCTGCTGCGCCTCGTCGAGGATGAAGAAGCGCCGGGCGATCGAGCGGCCGCGGATGAAGCACAGGGCCTCGATCTCGACCACGCCGCTGCTGATGAGGCGCTCGTAGGGTTTGACGACCGGGTGGCCGTTGTGCCCGCCGCTGCTGTGCACGGGCTGCGGCGTGGTCATCAGGGCCATGGCGTCGTCGTGCTTCTTCTTCTTTTTCTTGCCGGTCTTCTTGCTGGCGAACTGCGGTTCCTTCTGGGGCTTCGAGGGGATGAGCACCTCGAGGGCGTCGTGGTAGGGCTGCAGCCAGGGCTTCATCTTCTCCTCGAGCGTGCCGGGGAGGAAGCCGATGTCCTTGCCGAGGGCGATGACCGGGCGCGAGATCGAGAGGCCGTCGTAGCGCGAGCGCTCGTCGGTGGTCTGGAAAAGCGCGCAGGCGGTGGAGAGGAGCGTCTTGCCGGTGCCGGCCTTGCCGAAGCAAGTGACGAGCGAGATGCTGTCGTCCATCAGCGCGTCGACGAAGAACTGCTGCTCGAGGTTGCGCGGGCGGATCGGGATGCCGCCGGGGGCCTTGACGAAATCCGGGATCTGCAGGCGGCGGACGGTGTTCTGGCCGTAATACCGGCCGGGCATCGTCTTGCCCTCGGGCGTCATGAGCAGGACGTATTCGTTCAGGTAGAGTCTTTTCGCGACGTCCTCGCCGAGCTCGAGCTCACCCTCGGAGCAGAAGCGCTGCATCTCATAGACATCGAGCGGGATCGTCTGGTAGTCGCCCTCGTCGGTGTCGGCCTCAGGCACCTTGTCGTTGAGGTAGTCCTCGGCCTCGAGTCCGACGGCGCGGGCCTTGAGCTGCACGTTGACGTCCTTGGTGACGAGGATGGTCGGCGGCGGGTTGGTCTCCTGGACGAAGAGGGCGCTCGCGATGATGCGGTTGTCCTTCTTCGTGAAGTCGGAGACGACGGCGCGCAGGCGCTGCATGGCCGGGGACGACCAGTTGTTCTCGACCAGGTAGCGGTTGATGATGACTGAGAGTGTGCCCCCGCTGGGCAGCTTGACGCCCTCGTGCATCGATCGCGAGTCCGGCAGGAGCTCCTGCAGGATGCGGTGCACGCGGCGGGCATTTCTGCCGCGCTCCGTGGACTGCTCGCTCTTGATCGCATCGAGCTCCTCAAGAACCTCGACGGGAATCGCCAGGTTGTTGTCCTCGAATTTGTAGATCGACTGCGGGTCGTGCAGCAAAACGTTCGTATCCAAAACGTAGGTCTTTACCCGAACCTCTACGTAATGCTGCGGTGAATTTTGAACCGAGCTAATGGTGTTTTCCATCGAGTGGATAACTTGTGAATAACACATGCATCCACTTGGCGGCTTTGTAAATGCAGTAATTGCAAAATTGTGAAAATTCCACGTTACGGCCCCGACGTCAGTGCGGCGGGACGGCCGGCTTCCGTGGCTTGGGTGGCGGTCCCCACAGGCGGACGATGTGCTCGGCGAGGTTGAGCAGGCTCACGCGCCGCAAGCCGACGGCACCCATCTCGCGCAGCGCCGGCACATGCGGGCTGCGCTCGACAAAGTGCTCCCAAAGTTCGCGCTCGAGCGCCCGTGCGGTCTCGCCCGGCTGGCTGGCGACGCGCGCGGCGTCCGTCACCTTGCCCTGCCAGTGTCGGCGTTCATCGGGATTCTTTTCCCAGTAGGAAAACAGGGCTTCTTCATAGCGGTTGAGGCTCATTTGGGGCGGGTTTTTACAGGCCAAGGCGGCATTGCATTTGAACATCCATCTGCTAAACCTGTCATGCACACTCCAACCCTACACACCATGTGGCAAAAGCTTAAAGAACAACTCCCCGCGATTATCCTCACCGCCGCCCTGATCCTGGGCGTGGCTTTCTGGTTCAACCAAAAGACCGCCGCCGAACTGGCCGCCAAGCAGGCGACCGAGCTCGCCGCCCTCCGCGAGCAGAACGCGGCCGAGATGAAAGCCAATGCCGAGGAAACCCGCCGCCACATCGAGTCCGTCAACCAGCTGCTCAAGGACGCCATCTCCAAGCGCGCCGCAGACGTCTTCATGACGGACGAGGAGGTCGCCAAGCTCAACGAGCAGAAGGTCAACCAGCTCGCCGAGGCCATCGCCGCCAAGGTCATGCCCTACGGCTCCAACATCCCGAAGACCCCCGAGGAGGCCGAGAAGCTCCAGAACGAGCAGGTTGACAAGGTTTCCAGCCGCCTGGCCGCGAACATCTCCCCCATCCTCGGCGAAATGTCCAAGGACCAGAACATGACCCGCGAGAAGATCGACGCCTACAGCCAGCGCATCTCGGACCAGATCAGCGGCGTGCTGACCGCCGAGATGTCCCGCAACCAGGAGCTCAACACCCAGCTCCTCTCCTCGCAGGCCGTCGCCCAGGACTCGATGAAGCTCTCGCACGAGCTCACCGCCCTCTACCTGAGCAGCTTCAAGGACCAGGGCCTCCTCACCCGCCTCCTCACGCTCCCGGCCAACGTCGTGCGTGACGCCGCCAACCTGAGCATCGTCACCAGCTCCGACCGCAAGAAGGTCGAGGAGCGCCTCGTCACCCAGATGAACGAGCTCGAGAAGCGCCTCGCCGAGGTCCAGGCCAACACGCCGAAGAAGTAAGCTGTATCGGTCGCTTTTGCCCAAGGCCGCACCGCAGGGTGCGGCCTTATTATTTGCCAGATCTGGCGGGAGGGACTTTATGCCCGGCAGTCGCATGACCCCGCTCACCCTCCACCCCGAGACCGCCCGCCGGTTCATGCGCCGCGCCCTGCTGCTCGACACGCCCGCCCCCGATATCGGCACCGCCCTCGCCCACCACGGCTACGTCCAGATCGACCCGATCAACGTGACCGGCCGGATGCACGACCTCATCCTGCGCAACCGCGTCCGCGACTACCCCGAAGGCGGCCTGATGCGGCACCTGCACGGCGGAGACCAGCCGCTGCCGGCGAAACAGCGCACCGCCTTCGAGCACCACATTCCCTCGGCCAACACCCTCGTCGCCTTCCCGCTCGATGCCTGGCCCCACCTGCTCGGCGAGATGCGCTCCCGCCGGCATCGCGCCAGCTCCTGGTCCGGCCGGCTCTCGCCGCGCCAGCAGGAACTCGTGCCCCGCCTGCTGGCCGAGATCACCGCCCGCGGCCCGCTGTGCTCGGAGGATTTCGCCGACACCGGCCGGGCGCGCTCCTTCTGGGGCGCCTCCACCCAGGCCAAGGCCACGCTGCAAAAACTCTTCTTCCACGGCCGCCTGCTCATCGCCCGCCGCGGCGACGGCAACCGCCGCTACTACGACCTGCCAGATCGTGTCCTGCCCGCCCGCATCCTGGCCCTGCCCGAGGCCAAACGGCAGGAGTCCGCCCGCTGGGAAGCGTTGCTCAAGCTCCGGCAGCGCCGCCTCGCCCTGCTCAAGCGCCAGGAACTCGCCCTCGTCGGGGACCTCGTCCAACCCGTCAAGATCGACGGCCTCCCCCTCCTCCACTGCCTGCGCTCCGACCTGCCGCTGTTGGAGCTCTCAACCCTCAACTCTCAGCTCTCAACTGCAGCAGCCCCGCTGCTGCTCGCCCCACTCGATCCCCTCATCTACGACCGCCGCGTGACCTCCGCCCTCTGGGACTTCGACTACATCTGGGAAGTCTACACACCCCCGGCGAAACGGAAGCGCGGCTACTACGCCCTGCCGGTGCTCGCCGGCACCGAGATTGTCGGCCATGTCGATCCCAAGGCCGACCGCGAGAAGGGACGGCTGCGCATCATTGCCCGCTCGGTCCGGCGCGGCCACAAGGTCACCGACGCCGTCCGCGCCCTCGCTGGCTGGCTCGGGTTGAAATAATAACCTTTTCGCAGGTTGCGGGCTTGCTGGCTGCACCTTGCTCGCCCATCCACACTGCTCCTCGCGATGGACGACCTGCTGCTCACCCTCAAGACCACCTTCGGCTACGGCGCCTTCCGCCCGTTGCAGCGCGAGATCATCGAGGCCGCCCTGGCGGACAAGGATGTCTTCGCCCTGCTGCCGACCGGCGGCGGCAAGTCGCTTTGCTTCCAGCTGCCCGCCCTGCTCCGGCCCGGCCTCACGGTCGTTGTCTCCCCGCTCATCGCCCTGATGAAGGACCAGGTGGACCAGCTTCAGGCCGCCGGCGTCGCCGCGACCTACCTGAACTCCACCCTCGACGCCGACGAGGCCCGCTCCCGCCTGAGCGGCCTGCACCGCGGCGAATGGCGCCTGCTCTACGTCGCCCCCGAGCGCCTGATGCTCGACAACTGGGCCGCCAACCTGAAGGCGTGGAACGTCACCGCCCTCGCCATCGACGAGGCGCACTGCATTTCCGAGTGGGGCCACGACTTCCGTCCGGAATACCGCCAGATCGCCAAGCTCCGCGCCCTCCTGCCGGGCGTGCCGGTCATGGCCCTCACCGCCACGGCCACCGAGCGCGTCCGCGCCGACATCATCAAGCACCTGCAGCTGCGCGGCGACGTCACCTTTGTCGCCAGCTTCAACCGCCCGAATCTCTCCTACCGCGTCATCCCGAAGGACCAGCCGGCGAAGCAGATCATCGACTTCGTCCGCGCCCGCGAGACCGAGAGCGGGATCATCTACTGCGCCAGCCGCGCCACCGCCGAGCGCGTGGCCGAGTCCCTCGCCGGCCGCGGCTTCTCCGCGCGGCCCTACCACGCCGGCCTCGACGCGGAGGAACGCAACCGCAACCAGGAGCTCTTTCTTCGCGACGAGACCCGCATCATCTGCGCGACCATCGCCTTCGGCATGGGCATCAACAAGCCCAACGTCCGCTGGGTCATCCACCATGACCTGCCGAAGAACATCGAGGGCTACTACCAGGAGACCGGCCGCGCCGGGCGCGACGGCCTGCCGGGTGACTGCCTCCTGCTCTTCAGCGCCGGCGACATCGCCAAGCAGACGCACTTCCTCGCCGAGATCACCGACGAGCACGAGCAGGCCGTCGCCCGCACCCAGCTCCGCCAGATCGTGCACTACGCCGAGAGTTCCGGCTGCCGCCGCGCCGAGCTGCTCGACTACTTCGGCGAGAAATTCCCCTCCGCCAACTGCGGCGCCTGCGACAACTGCCTTGAGCCCCGCGCCACCTACGACGGCACGGTTGTGGCCCAGAAATTCCTCTCCTGCCTCTACCGCATCGCGCAGAACAGCGACTTCAACGTCGGTCTGAACCACGTCATCGAGGTCCTCACCGGCGCCGACACCGAGAAGATCACTCGCTGGGGCCACGACCGCCTGACCACCTACGGCATCGGCAAGGAACTCTCCCGCCCCGCCTGGGCCGCCGTCGGCCGCGAGTTGATGCGGCTCGGTTATGTAACCGTCAGCGAGGGCGGCTTCGCCACGCTCGAACTCACGCCCGAGGGCCGGGCCGTGCTGGTTTCACGCGCCTCCATCACGCTGACCAAGCCGATGGACCTGCCGAAGACAAAGCGCGTGGCCCGCCGCGAGGGCGACATCGCCTGCGACGAGATCCTCTTCGAGCGCCTGCGCGCGCTGCGCAAGCAGCTGGCCGACGAGCGCAAGGTGCCCGCCTACGTCGTCTTCGGCGACGCCACCCTCCGCCAGATGGCCCGCGAATACCCCGACCGCGTCGGGGCGATGGAAGGCATCACCGGCGTCGGTGAGAAGAAGCGCGCGGAGTTCGGCGCGATCTTCGCCGCCGCCATCGCGGCCTTCCTCGAGACGAATCCACGGATCACGTTCAACGACTGAGCGCGACGCGCCTCAGCGCATCGTCATGAGCGCCGCGAAGGTCTCCATGCCCTCCCAGAGGTAGCGGATGAGCATGTTCTCGTTCTCCGCATGCTGGTTGTTGTCGTAGTTGGCTGCCGGGACGCTGATGACCTTGGCCCCGAGTTTCTCCTCGATGATGCTCAGGGGCAGGCTGCCGCCACCGGTGGGCACGCGCGCCACGGGATCCGCCGTGGTGGACTGGACCGCCGCCACGACCGACTGCGCCAGCGGCAGGTTCATCAGCGTGCGCTGGGCGTTGTAGCCGCTGCCGATCTCGACCTTGAGCAGCTTCGCAAACTGAGCGCGCTCCTCGTCGGTCGGCTCGTGGTCGATCACGTGCCAGCCCTGCGCCTTCATGTGCTCGATCACGCGCTCCGTCTGCTTCCGCCAGTCGATGCCGAGCACGAGCCGCAGGTCGAGCGTGGCCCGCGCGACCGCGGGGATCACATTGGTGGCCGTCTTGCCGGTGTTGGCGGCGGTGACGCCGTTGAGGTTGAGGCCGGGCAGCTCGAAACCCTCGAGCAGCGACCGGCCCGGCATCTCGGGGGCCTTCAGGCCGAGGTCCTTGAGCAGCACGGCGTCGGTGTTCGGCGCGTCCTTGATCGCGATGCGTTCGCTCTCGGAGAAGCCCACATAATCGTCGTAGAAACCCTTGATGAGCACCCGGCCATTCTCGTCCTTCATGCTCGCGAGCAGCGCGACGAGGCGGTCGGCGGGGTTGGGCGCCCAGTTGCCGTAGTTGCCACTGTGCAGCGGGCGCTTCGCGCCATAGGCGGTCAGGTTCATGTTCACGTCGCCGCGCACGCCGAAGACGACCGACTTGCGGCCGGACACCGGGCGCGGCCCGTCGCAGATGATCCACAGGTCGCTCGCCAGCTTGGCGCCGTGCAGCTCAAGCAGCTCGCCGAGGTGGGTCGAGCCCATCTCCTCCTCGCCCTCGAAGACAAATTTCACGTTCACTGTGGGCCGGCCGCCGGTCGCCACCAGCGCCGCGTAGCCGTTGAGGATCGAGAAGACGCCGGCCTTGTCGTCGGCGCTGGCCCGGCCGTTGACGCGCCAGTCGGGATTGATCGCATCGCCGGGTTTCCAGTCAGTGACGATCTTGCCGCCGCGGGCCAGCGGCGCGGTGAGGAAGACCGGCTTCCACGGGTCAAGACCCTCGGCCCACTCCTTCGGGTTGACCGGCATGCCGTCGTAATGCGCGTAAAACACGGCCGTGCGCGTCGCCCCGGGCACCTTGATCTCGCCGAAGACCAGGGGATTCGTCGCGGAGGTTCTGCCCTCGAGCAGCTCCGCCGGGATACCGCGGCGCTGCATCATGGCGACGATGAACTCGGCGTTGCGCCGGACGTTCGGCTGGTCGGCGCCGACATTGGGGATGGCGACCAATTCCCGGTATTCGGCCATCAGGGCCTGCTCGTTTGCCACCCGGTGCGCCCGCACCGCGTCCTGCAACGGACTCGCGGCCGCGGCCGCCATCAAACACACATGCAACGCGGCAACCCCGGGGAACGATGCTATCTTCATGGGAGAGTGCGTCTACGCTTGGCCTGCCCCGGGGTTTAGGCAATGGGTAACTCCCCATGCCTCACGCCGCGCCCCGTCCCCTGCCCGAGAACGACGGGCTGGCCTTTGTCGGCGAGCGCGTGGCCCTGACCGCCTCCATCCCGCCGAAAATGGCGGAGCGCATGCTCGGCACCCGCAACCCACACGGCAAATCCAACGCCGACGTGCTGCGCCAGCTCGCCACCGCCGCCGACGTGCGCCGGCCGGCCATCCACTGGCTGGTGGATTTCCCGGCGTCCATGGGCGAGCGCGAGGCCTCGCTCTACGAGCACCCCTTCCACCACCTCTTCCGCACCATGCGCCCGTCACGCGACCGCTGGTGGGTGAACCCACACGCCGACGAGCGCCTGCGCGCCACCCTCGCCCGGCGCGAACGCTACCTGGCCACGCCTGTCGGCGCCGAGCCGCCGGCCTGGATGTGGTTCGACTCCGCCGTCATCCCCGATGACACGCTGCTCGCCGTGGCGCGCGACGACGACTTCATCCACGGCATCCTCGCCGCCCGGCCCTTCGCCCTCTGGTGGCGCAAGTTTCATTCCCGTCGCACGCCGACCCAGGCGGTCAGAGCCTATCCTTTCCCCTGGCCGCCCGCCACCGGCCTGAGCGCCCTCACGACCGCGCAGGAGGAACACCGCCACGCCGTCGCGAAAGCCGCGCGCGGCGCCGACGCGGAGGCGCTCAACGCCGCCGTGACCGCAGCCTACGGCTGGCCGGCGGACCTCGATGACGACGCGTTGCTCACGCACCTCGGTGACTTGAACCGGGCGCGGGCGGCGTAGCTCAGGGCTTCTCCCCGGCGAACTTCCACGAGCTGCGGTAGTCGCGCGGCAGCTTGGTGCCGGTGACGTGCGCGCGCACCATCTCGATCGGCATGATGCCGCCCTGGAGGATGCTGTCGTGGAAGGCCTTCTCCTTCATCTTGCCGGTCGTCACGAGTTCGCCGTAAAGCGTGCGCAGCTGGATCGCGCCCATCATGTAGCCGACCTGGTAGAGCGGTGAGTAGTCGCCGTTGAACGACCGGCGCACCTCGCCCGTCGCCGTGTGCCGGTCGTGGCCGACCGTGTCCACGAGGAAGTCGATGCACTCCTGCGGTGTCCATTTGCCGAGGTGGAAGTTGAGCGAGAAGATGATGCGGGCGGCGCGGTGCGTGCGCCAGAAGAGCGCGCCGGCGCGGTCCTCCGGGGTCTGCACGAAGCCGAGGTCCCAGAGGTGGAACTCCCACCAGAGCGCCCAGCCCTCCATCCAGAACGGCGTGTAGTAGAGCTGCCGGTGCGGGTTGAAGCGGTCGATATACCAGCCCTGCAGGTGGTGCCCGGGGATCAGCTCGTGGTGCACGACAGCGCGGCAGAAGTGCCGGTTGTTGGCCCGCAGGCTGTCGAGCTTGTCGGCGTGGTCCATCGTGTCGGTCGGGAACGACACGATGATGCGGTCGCCGCCGAGGAAGAACGGGTTAACCTTCTGCCGCTCGGGCGACATCATCGTCATCGTCCAGTCGTCGATGGCGTGCGGCGGGATGGTCAGCACGTCGCGCTTAAGGAGGAAATCCACGGCCTCGTAGGCCATGCCCGCGATGAGCGCGGGCTGCTCGCCGGGCGCCACGTAGTTGGCCTTCACCTGCTCGAGCGCGGCCTTCCAGTCGTCGCCCTTGCCCATCGCCTGCGCGACCTTCTTCCACTCGGCCTGGCACCAGGCGAGTTCCTTCTGCGCGACGGCGATCAGCTCGTCCGGCGTGTAGGGGATCATCTCGCGCTCGAGGTCGAGCTTGAGGCCCTCGGCGCCGATCGGGTCGCCGACGATCGGCTCGTCCTCGCCGGCCTTCACCCCGACGATTTTCTCGCGCAGGAACTTCGCGTAATCGTCGAGCGCGGCCGTCGCCTTCTTGTGGGGCTCGCGCGTCCACCAGCCGAACTCCGGGTCATAGCCGTTGTAGTAGTCGAACCAGTTCTTGAGCGTCTTGCCGAGCACATCCATCCGGTTGGCCGCGCGCAGGGCCGCGATCTTGCCGGGCTTGGCGCCGTCGCCCTCGAGCGACTTCTTCGCCGCCTCTATGCCGGTGCGGATCGAGGCCAGCTCCGCGGCCGCGGCCTTCGGGTCCACCGGCGCGAAATCGCGCCGCTTCTCCTGCAGGCCGGCGATCGTCTCGGCAAACCCGAGGAACGGCTTCATCTCCGCGCCCTTCTGCTCCATCCGGTCGAGCAGCCCGAGCTCATAGCGCAGGTTGAGCCGCATCAGGTGCCAGTCGATGCGTCCCTCGGCACCGAGCGGCTCATAGGGCAGCGCCTCCAGCCGGGCCTGCCAGGCGTGATAAAACTCCCGCAGCCGCTTCACCTGCAACGCGGAGCCCTCGACCGAGTAAATCTGCAGCAGGCCGTCACGGTCCTTCACAAACCGCTCGACGAGCTCGCGCAGCTCGCTGGATTGCGGCTTCGCCAGCGCCGCGAGGTCCGGCACGTAGAGCGCGGCGTCGCGCTGTGCCTGGGCGGGCTGGCCGTGACGGAAATCCTCCGCCGCCAGCATCACATTGACCAAAAGAAGCGAGACGACGATCCGACCATTCGGGAATTTCATAGGGGATGCGCCAGTTTCCCCGTCGCACCCAAAGCCGCAAGCGCGGAGTGGGTGAAACCTGGCTCCACCTACTTCACCGGCACCCACACCGTCATCGGCGCGAGGCCGCGGTTGTTCCAGGCGTAATACGGGATCGCCGTGGCGCCGTCGACCTCGAGCACCGTCACGCCGCCGAGCAGGTCGGGCCGCGGCTTGGCCGTGAGCTTGGCCGTGGCGGACACGATCGCGGGAATCGGCTGGTCGGGCTGTTCGAAGCAATACACGACCGGCCCGCGCTCGAAGGCCACCTGCCCGCGCGTCGCCGCGATCTTCTCGTTTCCGACCACGCGGCGCGCCGGCATTTGCAGGTCGAGCCGCAGGCTGTCGCCGGCTTTCCATTCCCGCGTCACGCAGTAATAGCCTCCCTCCCGGACATATTTATCCCCGGCCCCGACCCCGGCCAGCTTCCAACCGCTGCCGTCGGCGGGCAGATAACTGTAGAGGTCCGAGGGCACCGGCCGGTCCTCTACCCAGCCGGGGATCCGGAGGCGGAGCGTGAAACGGCCCGGCTTCTCCGGGGCGACCGTGATCGTCACCTGGCCGCTCCAGGGATAGTCCGTCTTCTGGGAGATCTTCACCTTCGTCCCCGCCACCGTCACCTTGCCTTCGCTCTGCGCGTAGAAATTCACGTAGAGGGAGTCGTCCTTCACGGCGTAGAAATAGCCCGTCAGCGCCGCGAGCGTGCGCATCAGGTTCGGCGGGCAGCACGCGCAGCCGAACCACGGCGCGCGCCCGGCATGCTCGTGGTTGTTCTTCTTCTGGCCGTCGTAGGCGAGCGGGTTCGGGTAGAAGAAGCGGTCGCCTGACGCCGACACGCCGCTGAGGAAGCCGTTGAACGCCGTGCGCTCGAGCACATCCATGTATTTCGCCTCGCCGGTGAGAAGGAACATGCGGTGGTTCCAGTTCATCAGCGCGAGCGCAGCGCAGGTCTCGTTGTAGCCGTCGTGCGGCAGCTCGTAGTCGGCGCCGTAGGCCTCGCCCTTCGCCAGCGCGCCGGCCCCGCCGGTGAGGTAGAGTTTTTTGGTCGCGACGTTGTCCCAGATCTTCGTGATCGCCGCGAGGTAGCGGGTGTCGCCCGTCAGCGCCGCCACGTCCGCCATGCCAGCATACATGTAGTTCGCCCGCACGGCATGGCCGACGGCCTCGTTCTGGTCGACGACCAGCTTGTGCTGCTGGCTGTAGGTGCCCTGGCCGGGACCGCGCGCGTCGAGGAAAATCTGCGCGAGCTTCAGCCAGCGGGCGTCGTTCGTCACGCGGTAAAGCTTCACGAGCCCGATCTCCACGATTTGATGGCCCGGCGCGATGCGCAGCTTGCCGTCGCCAAAATCGCGCCAGAGCAGCTCGGCGTTCCTCAGGCAGACGTCGAGCAGCGTGCGTTTGCCCGTCGCCTGGAAATAGGCCACGCCGGCCTCGTAGAGATGGCCGGCGTTGTAGAGCTCGTGGCTGAGCTTCGGGTCGAGCTCCCAGCGATGCTGCCCCACCCACTTGTGGCCGGGCGTGTCGGGATGCATCGTCCGGAACGTGTAGAGATAACCGTCGGGCTCCTGCGCCGCCGCAATCCGCGCGACCCAGGCGTCGAGCGTCGCCTCCAGCGCCGGGTCGCGCTGCATGCTGAGCACGTAGGCGGCGCCCTCGATGGCCTTGTAGACGTCGGTGTCGTCAAAGGGATAGATGGTCGGCGGCGTGACCTGGAAATTCTTCTCGCCGGCCGCGCGCCGGCGCATGACCTCGGCGGCGAGGTCGAAGTTCTGCAGCCGGCCCGACTCCTCGCACTGCTGCAGGGCGAACGGCACCGTGACCGCGCGGTTGATCTCCTGCTTGGCCTGCCAGAGACCGCCGGTGACGCGCACCGCGGTGAAAGGCACGGGATGGAACGGATAGTCGGCCGCAAGCAAAAGGGGGCCGCCCAGCCCAAGCAGGAGAGCGAAACGGGGTAGTCGCATCATGCCGTCATTCTCCCCGACAAAGAAAAAGCCGCAAGCGCCGAGGCTCGCGGCTTTTTGTGACAGTAATGTGCCCGTGGATCAGAACTTCCACTCGACGCCCGCGAAGGCGCCGACGCCGAGCTGCGGGTAGCCGTGCACTTCCTCGTAGGCCTCGTCGAGCAGGTTCTCGACCCGGGCCTTCACGGCCAGCCGGGGATTCACCTGCCACGCACCGTAGACGCGCACGACCGTGTAGTCCTCCGCGTCGATGGTGGCGAAGGTCGCCGCATGCACGTCCTTGCGGCCAGCGGCAAACGCCACGCCGGTGCCGGCGCTGAAGCCGCGACCGAAGTGATGCCACAGGTCGAGCGACCCGCTGTTCCGCGGCCGGCGCAGCAGGCGGCTTCCCTGCGAAAGGTTCTCCGCCTCGAGGTAGGTGTAGGCCAGCCGCACCTGCACGGCGCCGGGCAGCGCGAACTTGCCCGCCAGCTCGACACCGCGCGTCCGCGCCTCCTCGACGTTGGCGGTCGTGCCGGGAAATACGCCGAAATCGAACACGATCAGGTTGTCGTAGCGCGTGTCGAACCACGTCGCACTCAGCACGCCCTGGTTGCCGGCGAGGAAGTAATCCACGCCGCCGTCCCAGCCGCGCGCCTTCTCGGGCTTCAGGTTGGGATTGCCGACGTAGAACGAACTCCGGCCGTAGAGGTCGAGGAAGCTGGGCGAGCGGAACGCCGTGCCGTAGGTGGCGCGGATCTTCCAGCGCGAGTCCTTCGACAGCCACGCCGCCGTCACGCGGCCCGTCGTGGCGCGGCCGAAGGTGTCGTGGTCGTCACTGCGCAGGCCGGCCGTCAGGTAGACGTGCTCGACCGGTGTCCACTCGTCCTGGGCGAAGAACGCCAGCAGGCTCTGCCGCTCGTTGATGTTGCCGAAGCCGTTGTTGCGGGTGTGGTTCGCCTCGGCGGTGAGGCCGCCGGTGACGCGGTGCCTTTCGTTGAGCACGTAGGTGCTCTGCCAGTCGAGCACGGCGCGGCGGTTCGTGACCAGCGTCTCGCTTGTGCCGCTGTCGGACACATAGCGGCGGTCCTGCCCGCCGAGCACGACATGGCTCGTCAACCCCGGCGAATGCGTCAGGTCGGCGAACACCGTCGCCAGCTGGTTGTTCTCGCTCTCCTCGTTGTCGGGATCGTTGGCGCCGAAGCCGATCGCGGCGCCGGGCGAGCCGTAGCGGCCGACGAAGCCGCGCCACGTCGCGCCGATGGCGACATCCTTGGTCACCTGCCGGTCGAGCCGCAGCGAATACGTGACGCTGTCGAATTCGTTGTTCGGCCGCTCATTGTCGGTGTGACCGCCGGACGCGGAGAACGTGTAGGCGCGCTTCGCATCGCCGCCCTGCGCGCTGATGGCGCCCTGCACCGTGCCGAAGGAGCCGGCCTCGGCCGCGATGGTCGCGCTGCCCGGGCCCGTGCCGCGCTGGCCACGGATGGCCACGACGCCGCCGACCGCCTCGCCGCCGTAGAGCGTGCTCTGCGGGCCGTGCGAGACCTCGAGGTTGTCGCACGCGCCGACACACATGCCGCCGAACGAGACCTGGTAGTCGGTGTTCGGGTCGTTGAAGCGGATGCCGTCCACGAGGAACAGCGTCTGGTTCGAATTCGACCCGCGCAGGAAGAGCGAAGTCACGCCGCCCGCCGCGCCCGAGGCGAAGCTCGGCGCGCCCGGGACGCCGCCGAGCGCCGAGCGCAAGCCGGTGAGCTGCATGCGGGCCAGCTCGGCGCCGCTGATCTGGTCGACATAGGTGCCGAGCGTCGTCAGCGCCGCGGGCGTCCGCGTGGCGGTGAAGACATAGTCCGGCAGTTTTTCCGGTTCGGCCGTCTGTGCGAACGCGGTGAAAGCCGGCGCGACGCCGGCGATTAGGAGCAGGCGTCGGAGCGACGCCGCGATGGTGGTATTCATGATCTGCTGATGCTGCGGCAAGAGCAGACCGCCGCGGCCGCGAGGCCGCACGTTTCCACTCCCACCCTTCAATGTGCGTTGAAGGTGAAACCCGGCCACCCGCACTAGGCGGCCGTGTGGTGAGTTTCCGGGGGCAGATGTTCGGACTCCGCATATCAGCGCGATGCGCGCAAAACTCCAAAGTTCCAAAATTCCAAACTCCAAACGATCAGGCGAAGCCGGACTATTTGAGATTTGGCCTTTGGGGATTTGGCCTTTGCGCGCCATCGGCGCGTCCTCGCCCCTCGCCTTCACCGGTTGCCCGATTGGCTTTGCCCGGCGCCTGTCGCCGGTGGGGGTCTGTGATGCGTTACCGCAGCGCAACTGTGGCCGATTCGCACGGCCTTCCCTGTATCCCTGGAATTTGATGAAAGAACCTCAGGCCAACCACCAATTCACCCGCCAACGGCCTTGTGCAAGCCCTATTCCTGACAGAGTTTACGCATTTCTTGTCATCGGCGAAGCCGGTAACTATCCCATGACGCCAAGTAGCCTACAAAGCCCTAGAACGGGTGGAATTTACAATTCCAGCAATACCCAGCTGGACGCCCTATACTGCCCTCGCTATCAAACGAGGGCATGTCCAAGTGGAAACAATTCGAGGAGGACTTTTCATCCTTCTGGGCCGAAGACGCGGACGGCGTTCGCTCAAACGTGGAGCTGATTATGTTCTGGGGTGGCATAATCACAATCTTGCTAGGTGTTGCCGTTCCCGACGACTGGAACCAGTGGATACAGCGAGGGCTAATCTTAGCGGGCTTTGCGGGTGTGCTATACGCTCCCGCAAGAAAATACCGGGCATTTAAACGCCGACTGGACTTACAGGATGCACGGATTGCTGAATTAAAAACATCCAAGCTCTCCGTTAGCTATGATCCGGCCAGCCAGGCGTGTCGCACACCAAGCACAATGGCACCAGCGGGAGGAACGGCAGCTAATACCTTTGAGGCCGTATTTCACCGCCTAGTTGTGCGGTCTGCCTGCATCGGCTCTGTGACTGGCTGCTCTGGCCGTATTACCTGTATCCGCTTCGGAAACGAAGTCGTCATGGACCACGAGACGCTGATGCTTACGTTTGCCCCGGGGGATAAGGCAAACGCGGCAACCCGCACAAACAAAGAGATAGTGGATAAGGCCCCTGAGAAACTGGACGTATTATTCATCACGGAGCATGGCCAAATCGTTCCATGCACTCCTGATTTTCAGTTCCCGAACGCAATCAAACTGGACCAGCTTTTTGCGCGCCGTGGAGATTATTTCTTTACCATTGTCGTTAGTGGAAGCGGCACCGCCTCGGTTGAGGCCGTGGTTAAATTCACATGGAACGGAGATTGGAAAAACGCATTTTTGGAGGTTATATCTACCTCGTGAAACAAAAGCCCCCAGACTCCACCGATAAGGGCATGTTCTTCGACCTGCTTAATCGCGCTTCTCGCCCACCTGAGAAACCAGCTTCGGGAAAATCGGAGCCTCGGTCAAAGCCGCCCGGCGATTATAGCGGAAAGCAAACTCGTCCACATAGCCCTGCAGGTGCTTCCGGCCAACCTGATGGAAAGTCCCGTTGACTGACCGCTTGAGCTGGCTCCAAAAGCCCTCAATCGAATTGGTGTGAACCTCGGCGCGGACCCACTCGTATTCGCCGTGCTTCACGCGGGCATGAACGAAGCCATACTTGGCAACGTTCTGGTAGCTCCTCAGCTCGTCGGTATAAATCGTTGAACCCTGCTCAACGCTGTTCACCAGATTGGGCAGCAGGGCGGTTTTTCTAACGCTGGTCATAACCTTGGCGCGAATCTGACCGCCCCGCTCAACGATGCCAGCAACGGGCGTCTTGTTCGCCATAGTGTCCTCGTCGCCACGCTGAACGCCGCCCATAAAGGTCTCGTCCGCTTCAACCACACCGGAGAGCAAATCGCGGCTTTGACCCATCAGCTTGCGGACCTGATGCCCCATACGCCAAGCCGTCTTGTAGGTAACGCCGGTCTGGCGCTCAATTTCCTTGGCGCTCACACCGTTCTTGCTGGCCGTCATCAGGAACATGACATGGAACCACGTTTTGAGCTTCGTGCTGCTCTTGTGGAAGATCGTGCCCTCGCAGGGATGAACCTGATGGCCACAGTTGGCGCATGAGTAGCAGCGGCGGCGCTCAACCCGGTAAAACGTGTCCTTCTTGCCACACTTGCACACCCCGCCATCGGGGAAGCGTTGGTCAAAGATATAGTCCAAGCAGGCCGCGTCGTCGGGGAACTGCTTGTTAAACTCGTTGATGGAATACCGGTCGGCTTTCATGGGCCTATACTATCCCAAGCCCATGATTTGGCCCATTATAATTGTAAAAAGAGATTACATGCCGTGGCGGGATACTTACCGCGAAGCCCTGTCTTGCCTTTTCATATCATCGAATCTTGATGCAAGCATACAAGAGTAGTTTCATGCCCGCCCTCCCGCCTACTTCCGCCGAAACCGCCCTCCGCCGCCTCCTGGCCGAGCGCGTCGCCATCATTGACGGCGCCATGGGCACGACGATCCGCAGCTACAACATCACGGAGGAGCAGGCGCGCGGCGACCGCTTCAAGGACGCCCCGAAGGACCTCAAGAACAACGGCGATATCTACTCCCTCACCCGCCCGTCCGAGATCGGCGACATCCACCGCCGCTTCCTCGAGGCCGGCGCCGACATCATCGAGACCAACACCTTCTCGGCCACCAGCATCGGCCAGAGCGAGTTCTTCATCGAGGACCCGCGCGAGAAGGGCGGCCGCAAGGACCCGGCGTTCTACCAGAGCGTCATCGAGAACAAGTTCCTCGAGACCCTCGCCTGGGACATCAACTTCCAGTCCGCCCAGCAGTGCCGCACCTGGGCCGACCGCATCGCCAACAATTCCGGCAAGCGCCGCTATGTCGCCGGCGCCGTCGGACCGCTGACCGTCTCGCTCTCCAACTCGCCCGACGCCGACGACGCCGGCTTCCGCGTTGTCACCTTCGACCAGGTGAAGGCCGACTACCGCCGCCAGGTGCGCGCGCTCATCGCCGGCGGCGTGGACCTGCTGCTGGTCGAGACCATCTTCGACTCCCTCAACGCCAAGGCCGCCCTCGTCGCCATCGAGGAGATCTTCGCCGAGGACAAAATCCGCCTACCCCTCATGATCTCGGCGGCGGTCGGCCGCGGAGGCGAGACGATGATCTCGGCGCAGACCGTCGGCGCCTTCTGGAACGCCGTGCGCACGCATAAGCCGCTCGCCGTCGGCCTCAACTGCTCGATCGGCCCCGACCTGATGCGCCCCTTCCTCGAGGAGCTGGGGGCGAAGTCCGACGTCTTCATCTCCGCCTACCCGAACGCCGGCCTGCCGAATCCGCTCACCGAGACCGGCTTCGACCTGAAGCCCGCCGACATGGCCCGCTTCATGGGCGAGTTCGCCGACAGCGGCCTGCTCAACATCGCGGGCGGTTGCTGCGGCAACACCCCCGAGCACATCGCGGCCATCGCCGAGTCCCTCAAGCCCAAGCCGGCCCGCAAGGTCAACGTCCTCAAGCCCGAGCTGGCGCTCTCAGGCTCCCTGCCCTTCACGCCCGTGCCGGGCACGTTTCTCATGGTCGGCGAGCGCACCAACGTCGCCGGCTCGCCGAAGTTCGCCAAGCTCGTCAAGGCCGGCAACTACGAGGAGGCCGTCTCCGTCGCCCGCCAGCAGGTCGACAACGGCGCCAACGTCATCGACGTGTGCATGGACGACGGCCTGATCGACGGCGTCGCGGC
>Ga0066428_1000050_pt1 | contig 26572 bp, 17 predicted proteins | sample LakWasMet40_LOW7_2_FD_59516 | JGI IMG/M metagenome (GOLD analysis project Ga0066428, IMG submission 59516) | Freshwater sediment methanotrophic microbial communities from Lake Washington under simulated oxygen tension - Sediment Metagenome 40_LOW7 | ecosystem: Environmental > Aquatic >...
CGAGGTCGCCGGCGGCGTAGATGAGGTGCGGCTTGAACTGCTCGAGCAGGGTGCTCATGCGGGCGACGTCGTCCTTGCCGTAGGAGCGGGCGCGGGGGGCGGCGTTGTAGAGCGGCAGGTCGAGGAAATGCAGGCGCGCTTCCGGCACGCCGCAGACGCGGGCGGCGGCGATGGCCTCGTGGCGGCGGATGAGGCCCTTCCAGGACAACAGCTCCGGCGTGGCGGGCAGGGTCGTGCCGTTGCCGAGGCCGGCGCAGACCTGGTCGAGCGGCGCGCGCTTGCCGGAGTCAACCAGCCCGCTGTCGCGCACAAAGGCCAGCAGGTGCCACAGCGACTCGTCGGAGACGGCGCCGGCGCCCGAGACCTCGTAGGCGATATGAACCTCGTGGCCCTGGTCGACCAGGCGGCAGAGCGTGCCGCCCATCGAGATAACGTCATCGTCGGGGTGCGGGGAAAGCACGAGCACGCGCTTCGGGAAAGTGGTCGCCGAGGGCGCGCGGAGCGGCCGCACCGGGGCGTCGCCGGGCTTGGTCTTCCTCGGGTCGCGTCCACCCGGCCAGCCGGTGATGGTATGCTGCACCTGGTAGAACCCGATCAGGTTCGCGTCGTAGGCCGAGCCGTGGGCACGGAGCAGGTCCTGCAGGCCGGTCTCGTTGTAGTCGTCATCCGTGAGCTTGAGGATGGGCTTCTGGCGGAGCTGGGAGAGCCAGAGGATGGCGCGGCGCGTCATGCGCTCGTCCCACGCGAGGCCCTGCTCGGAGAGCGGGCCGACGAGCCATGGCGTGCGGTAACGGGTGAGCGAGCCGGCGGCGGCGGCATCGAGCACGAAGAGGGCGGCGGGGTGCTCCTGGAGGAACGATGCGGTGACGTGGTTGTTGACCTCGCCCTCGACGGCCGTCCGGACGATGTCGGCCTTGTGCTGGCCCCAGGCCATCAGGACGACGCGGCGGGCGTTCATGATCGAGCGGACGCCCATGGTCAGCGCGTGCCGGGGCGTGCCGGCGTCGCCGCCGAAGTCGCCGGCGGCGTCGCGCCGCGTCAACGGATCGAGCGTGACCAGGCGCGTGAGCGAGTGGCGCGCGCTGCCGGGCTCGTTGAAGCCGATGTGGCCGGTGCGGCCGATGCCGAGGACCTGGAAGTCGATGCCGCCCGCGGCCGCGATCATCGCTTCGTAGGCGGCGCAGTGCGCGTCAACCTCGGCCTTGGGCACGGTGCCCGAGGGCAGATGGGTGCGGGCCGGGTCGATGTCCACGTGGTCGAAGAGGTGGGTGCGCATGAAGCGCCGGTAGCTCTGCGCGTGCTCCGGCGGCAGCGGGTAATATTCGTCGAGGTTGAACGTGGTGACGTTGGCGAAGCTGAGCCTCTCCTCGCGGTGCAGGCGCACCAGCTCGGCGTAGAGGCTGATCGGCGTGGAGCCGGTGGCCAGGCCTAGCACGACGCCCTTCCTCTCGGCCTGCCGCGAGCGGATGAGCGCGGCGATCTCGCCGGCCACGGCCCGGGCGGCCTCCTGGCTGTGGCCATACACGGCCAGCGCGACCTGCTCTTGGTGACAACGCTCGAGGATGTTGATCGGCATGGAGGGAAGGGAAGGGGATAAAGGAAAAGGGCGCCAGAGGATAAGGCTGGCGTCCTTCCGCATAAATAGCAGAAATGACGATGTTTTTGACGAAAATGCCAACTACCTCCACGCCCGATCTCACCAAACTTGTCGCGCGGCTCCCGCAGCCCCTGCACCAGCTGCTGGGCCGCCCGGCGGGCAATGTCACCCTGCCCGACAACATCGTGTGCTTCCAGCGGCAGTCGGCGACGGATCTCAACAAGCCCCGGCGCGGACGCGCGCTGCACCACCGCTTTGTGCTCATCTGCGCGCTGCGAACGGAGGTCACCGTCTGCGTCGACGACCAGAACATCCGCCTGGAGGCCGGGCACGGCCTGCTGGTGTTCCCCTTCCAGTTCCACCACTACACCGAGCCGCAGCGCGAGAAGCTGTCCTGGCTGTTTGTGACCTTCGAGCTGGCCGAGGCGGAGGGGCTGGCGGCGCTGCGCTACCGGCCCTTTGAGCTGACGCCGCCGCTGCAGGCGCTCGCCGCCGAGCTGGTGGAATCCTACGAGACCGAGCGCGCGGCGGACATGCCGGTGCTGCTGCTGGCGCTCTTTTTGGCGCGCCTGCGGCGGATCAAGCCGGCCGGCCAGGCGGCGGCCACGGCCAATCCCCCGGTGCCCGGGCTGATCCTGCGGGTCAACCAGATCGCCCAGCGCCAGGGTGAGCACCCGAACCTCAAGGAGATCGCCCGCGCCCTCGGCATCAGCCCCAGCCACCTGCGGGCGCGTTTCCGGGCCTCGTGCGGCGTGAGCATCGGCCGGCACCTGCGGCACCTGCGGCTCGAGCAAGCCTGCGGGCTGCTGCGACTCGGGCCGCAGCGCGTGTCCGAGGTGGCCGAACAATGCGGTTTCAGCTCCATCTACAGCTTCAGCCGCGCGTTTCGCCTGGCCTACGGCGTGTCCCCGCTGGCCTACCGGCACAGCGGCCGGGCGGCGCCGGGCAAGCGCCCGCGCGGCCGGAAATAATCCGCTGGCGGGTTCCACCCGGGGAAATGTGCATTGGCATGAATGATGAACTTTTTAACGATATTGCCAGTCGTTCGCCGCGCCCGCTCTGATACGGGTTGAACGCGCCCGGGGCGCCGGGAATTTTTCTTGGATGGGCCGGGCGCTCATTCTATGGCTCGACTCAAACCCACACCTGCGCGGCCCAACCCCACCATCCCCGGGCCGCGCGAACCTCCCCCACCGATGAGCTGCCAAAACGTGAGTCGTATGTCCGCCCGGCTGTTGCGCACCGCAACGAGCCTCTTGTCCCTGTCCGCCGTTCTCCTTGCCCTGGCGCCGTCCCTGCCGGCCCAGACGGCCACCGCCGGCCGCGTCAGCGGCACGGTGACCAGCCGCGCCACCGGCAATTCGCTGCAGGGTGCGCGGGTCGCACTGCCCGCCCTCGGCAAGAGCACGCTGACTGACAGCGCCGGTCACTTCGATTTCTTCGACGTGCCCGCCGGCGAAGTGAATGTCGTCGCCTCCTATTCGAGCTTCGACGAGGGCAGCACCACCGTCACCGTGGGCGCGGAGGGTGCCACCGAGGTGGCCCTCGTGCTCAATTCGTCGGACGTCGTCACCCTGGAAAAATTTACGGTCTCCTCGATGAAGGAGGGCCAGGCCCTTTCCATCACCGAGCAAAAGAACTCCCCCAACGCCAAGAACGTGGTGGCCCTCGACGAGTGGGGCGTGCTCCCGACCGAGAACGTCGGCGAGCTCTTCACCCGGCTGCCCGGCATCTCGTTCACCACGGACGAGGACAACCTCATCAACAACATCACGGTGCGCGGCCTGATCAGCCCCAACGGCCAGAGCTTCACCCGCCTCAACGTTGACGGCATGTCGGCCACGGGCGTCGGCGGCAACGGCCGCACCGCCACGCTGCACTCCTTCTCCGCCTCCGGGTATGAGCAGATCGAGGTCATCTCCGCGCAAACCCCGGACAAGCGGGCCGACGCGCTGGGCGGCCAGATCAACCTGAAGACCCGCTCGCCCCTCGCGATGCAGGGCAAGCGCCGCGTCACCTACAACGTCTCCGGCACCCTGACCCCGCCCGCCAAGGAGCGGATCGATGCGCTGAAGGACCACCCGCACAGCTACTCCGCCAGCCTGGGCTACACGGAGGTCTTCGACGTGCTCGGGGGCAAGCGCAACCTGGGTGTCCAGCTCAACCTCGCGCACCAGATGGTCGTCCGGCAGTTCAACTTCGACCTCAACCAGTATTCCAACGTCGCCGACCCGGCGCTGGTCTTCTTCCGCGACCACGACAAGGCCAGCGGCATCAACCACCGTTTCCTGGATGCGGTCAACCTGCGCCTCGACTACCGCTTCAATGAAAATACCACGGTCTCCTACCGGATGATCTACAACGAGGGCAGCGAGCCGTTCTTCCACTACACGCACATCAATCCCTTCTTCAGCACGAACGGCACCATCTTCGACCCGGTCACCGCCCCGACCGGCGGCATCATCGCCGGCTCCAACCAAACCCGCACCGAGATCCGGGCCACGGGCAACGCGCAGATGCTGCTCTCGCCCCGCCGCTTCTCCTTCGTCAGCAACAATGCGACCAACTCGCTCTTCTTCGAGCACAAGTTCGGCCGGTTGAAGATCGACCATGCCTGGCGCTACAGCAAGACGCACGCGGACTCCAAGGCCGGACGGGAACAGGAGGGCGGCCAGCTCAACCTGCGCACCCGCAATCCCATCGCCTTCATCCTCGACAATTCGAACCTCGACGGACGCATCTTCACCCAGACGGCCGCCTCCACCGCCACCGACGACGTCTACAACCCGGCCAGTTACCAGGCCTTTGTCGTGACCGCGGCCAACACCACGACGGCCCCGGTCGCCCAGACCTCGAACACGTTTACGCACCGCAGCACCTACCTGGATACGCAGGAATGGAGCGGCTACATCAACGCATCCTATGCGCTGAACACGGCGATGCCGATCAACCTCAAGGCGGGCCTCGACACGGTCAACCGCGTCGTCGACAACCGCCAGATCAACCCGCGCCGCTGGTATATGGTCTCCGGCACCACGCTCACCGGCCTCCCGCTGATGGCGCTCACGGAGTTCGAGAAGAACCACGGCGGCCAGCGCCTGCCGGTATACGACCCCCGGGATGTGACCCGGACCCTGAGCGATTCCTCGAAGTGGTATGAGGACGTTTATTTCAACGCGGTCCAGCAGCTCACCAGCAAGCGTTACATGCAGGAATCCGTGGACTCCGGCTACATCCAGGCCGACTTCCGGCCGATCAAGAAGCTGCTCCTGCTCGGCGGCGGCCGCTGGGAGCACCTCGACCTCGAGACCGCGACCTACATCAACAGGGCCGCCGCCAACACCGGTTACGTCACAACGCTGATGGAAGCCGATCCCTACCGCCGCGCCCGCGCGAACGCCGTCTACACGGTGACGCGCTCCAATTACACCAACTTCTTCCCGAGCATCCACGCGGTCTACGACATCACGCCCGACCTGAAGGCCCGCGCCAGCTGGTCCACCACCTACGGCCGCCCCGACGTGATCCAGCTGGTCCCCGCCGCCTCGGTCAGCGACACTGCCCAGACCGTCACCATCGGCAACCCCGACCTGAAGCCGCAGATGGCCAAGCAGATCGAGCTGAAGCTGGATTATTACTTCAAGAACAACGGCGTCCTGTCGGTCGGCGTCTTCCGCAAGGACATCAAGGACGTGCTCTCGGGCAATAACTTCACCAACGGCACGGTGGCCCAGGGCAATGACAACGGCTTTGACGGCCTGTATGCCGGTTACAGCATCATCAGCGCCCGCAACCTGGGCGATGAGACGATGACCGGCGTCGAGATCGACTACAACCAGCGCCTGACTTTCCTGCCCGGCGCGCTGAAGGGGCTCGCGGTCCGCGCCAACTACACGCTGATCTCGGCCGAGGCGGATTTCTTCTTCGCGGCCACCCAGACGGCGCCGGTGCACCGCAGCACCATGGAAATCCCCGGCACGGCGCCCAAGGCCGGCAACTTCGGCCTGACCTACAACCGCGGCAAGTTCGGCGGGTCGTTTGACCTGAACTACACGGGGAAATACCCGGTCGTCACGGTTGCGACCCTCGGCATCAACACCCCGCAGTTCACCCAGCTGATCGCCTACCGCAAGGACTTGGTGACGATGAACCTCGGCTTCACCTACCGCGTGCGGCCGAACGCGACGCTCTACTTCAACGTCAACAACCTCGCCGCGGAAGGCCCGGACCGCTACCTGGCCTTCGAAAATCGCCCGCGCGAGCACATCCGGTCGGCCCGGTCGCTCATCCTGGGCGTCAGTGGCTCGTTCTAACTGCCGATCATCATCCTTGGTTCCGGGGCGGTCCGTCAGGGCCGCCCTTTTTAATGCGCGAAGCCGGGTTGGCAGAAACGACTGTTTTTTTGACGAATCTGCCATTGTCGGGCGGCTGATACCCAAAAATATCACCCGCGGGCGGGGAACTATAAGGATTCTGCTTGGACGGCGCGCCGGTTGCTTTAAACAACTCGGCCACAGCCGGGTGGACAGTTCAGCCGATCCGGCTCACCACACACCGCCCCTGCGCAGGTTTGGCAGGGCAAAAACACACACCAATCCGTATGAACGCACGCTATCTGTGGAACCGATCCACCTGGCTTATGGTTATCGCTGTCGCGAGCCTCAGCCTCAACGCGGGGGCCCAGACCGCCACCGCTCCGACCGAGCAGACCCCCGTCAAACTGGAGAAGTTCGTCGTCACCGGCTCGATGATCAAGCGCATCGCCGACGAGGGCGCGCTGCCGCTCTCCGTGTTCACCAAGCTCGACCTGGAGCAGGAGGGCATCGCGAGCGCCGAGCAGCTGATCATGAACCTGAACATCAACGGCAACGGCCTCGACAACCTCGCGTCGAACGCCGACGTCGTCGCTGGCGCGCAGCGCGGCAACAACGGCGCCTCCTCCGCCAACCTCCGCGGCCAGGGCGCCAACGCCACCCTCATCCTCCTCAACGGCCGCCGCGTCGCCTCGCACGGCCTCAACGGCGGCGTGGTCGACCTGAACTCCATCCCCTTCGCCGCCATCGAGCGCGTCGAGGTGCTCAAGGACGGTGCCTCCGCCATCTACGGCACCGACGCCGTCGGCGGCGTCATCAACTTCATCACGAAGAGTGATTTCCAGGGCCTGGTGGCCAACGCCTCGTCCGATGTCACCCAGGACGGCGGCGGCAACCTCTTCCGCTACTCCGTCGTCGGCGGCTGGGGCGACCTGAACAAGGACGGGTGGAACGTCATGGCCTCGCTCGCCTTCTCCGACAGCAAACGCCTCGACGGCGCCGATCGCGATTTCGTCAACACCTTCCAGCCCAACCGCGGCATCTCGCCCGACACCCGCGGCACGCCGATCGCCACGCTCTTCACCGTGGCCAACCTGCCCACCGCCCTCGGCCTGAGCACCGCGAATCCGGTTGATCCCGCCAATGCGGCCGTCCGCGTCAACGGCATCAACATCTTCGATCTCCCGACGAACACCGCCGGCTACACCGGCCTCGATGGCATGGGCCCCTACGAGGAGATCCTCTGGGGCGCGACCGCCGCCACCGGCAGCGGCAAATACGGCGCCGCCTGGGACACCGGCCGCGCCGCCGTCCTCCAGCAGCCGGTCAAGAACACCAACTTCGTGGGTCGCGGCTCCTACAAGCTCGGCAACCACCTGCTCACCCTGGAGGCCGTGATCGGTCGTTCCGATTCCTCCAAGAGCTTTTCGCCCAACCAATGGAGCACCGCCGGCCTGGCTGCCAGCGGCGCCCAGACCACCACCACCACCGCCAACGGCACTGTGGTCCCGAATCCGCTTTCCGGCATGGTCTACCCCAGCACCGGCGCCGACTACAACCGCGTGTTCAACGCCCTGGTGGCGTTCTTCCCGGCGCTTGAGGTCAACCGCGGCCTGCCGCTCGGCTTCCGCTGGCGCTCGCTGCCCGGTGGCAACCGCGAGATCAACACGATCAGCGACACCCGCCGCTTCCTCGTCGCCCTCGAGGGACCGCTGCCCCTGCCGGGCTCGTTCTTCTCCGAGTGGGAATACCGCGCGGGCGTCATGCAGTCCGAGAGCAAGTCGAAGTCCAGACTGCTCAACGGCTACTATTACACCGTGCCCTTCGCGAATCTCATCAAGACCGGCGTGCTGAGCCCGTTCTCCTATGACCAGACCCAGGCGGCGATGGACGGCCTGAAGGCCGCCTCCGCCACGGGCGTCGAGCTCTACGGCGGCACCTTCACCACCACGCAGGCCGATTTCACGACTTCCGGTCCGCTCTTCACCCTGCCGGGCGGCACCGTCCAGGCCGCGGTCGGCCTCGACTGGCGCAAGGAGGAATACTTCTTCGCCGGCGACCCGCGTCCCAACGTCAGCACGGCCGACTCGCTCATCTTCAACGTGCCCTTCGACAACGCCCTCGCCACCGCCGGCACCCTCGACCGCACGGTCAAGGCCATCTTCGCCGAGCTGCAGATCCCGGTCCTGAAGAACCTCGACCTCAACCTGGCCGGCCGCCGCGACGACTACACCGGCTTCGGCAGCACCACCAACCCGAAGGTCACGGTGCGCTTCACGCCGATCGAGCAGGTCCTCGTCCGCGGCTCCTACAGCACGGGCTTCCGCGTCCCGACCTTCAAGCAGCAGTTCGACCCCTCCTTCGAGTCGATCTACGCCGGCGTGGATCTCATCGATCCCGCCACCGGGATCGCGATCCCGGCGAACAGCCTGAACACGATCAGCGGCGGCAAGGCCGACCTGCAGCCTGAGGAGGCGGAAATGAAGTCGTTCGGCATCGTGATCTCCCCCGTCAAGAACATCACCATCGGCGTGGATTGGTGGCAGGTTGAGCGCACCGGCACCATCCAGGTGCTGGGCACCTCGGTGATCCTGCAGAACTCGGCGCTCTTCCCCGATCGCATCATCCGCGCCAGCGGGACTGCCACACCCATCACCAAGATCGACATCCGCCCGCTCAACGCGGGCGAGACCCAGACCAAGGGCCTCGAATACACCGTGCGCGGCGAATTCGACGTCTGGGGCGGCAAGCTCATCGGCGACGTCAACGTCAGCCAGCTGCTGGAAAAGAAGTCCCGCCTCATCGCCAGCGCCCCCTTCGGCGCCAGCGAGGTCGGCCGCTTCACCCGCGCCAGCGACATCGGCCTGAAGTGGAAATACACCGGCTCCGTGTCTTACAAGAAGGGCAAGTGGACCGGCCGCGTCAGCCAGCTCTACCGCGCCGGTTACATGGACTATGTCCCGCCGGGCATCCTTAACGGCACGTTCCTGCCCTTCGCCCCGGACTACAAGGCCAAGGTGGACGAATACATCACCTACAACGCCAGCCTGACCTACCGCTATAACAAGGACCTCACGGTCATCGCTGGCATCAAGAACATCCTGAACGAGGATCCCCCGTTCAGCATCGCCTACGACACCAACACGGGTGCCGGCAGCAGCTGGGAGCCGCGCGTCGCCGATCCCCGCGGCCGCGCCTTCACGCTGTCCGTGGAATACAAGTTCAAGTAATCCGCCGGGCTTAACTTGATTCATCGGGGGCGATCCAACCGGGTCGCCCCTTTTCATCTCCCCTCATGAAACGCCGTTACCGTCAGTTTCTCTGCTGCACCGCCCTGATCCTGGGCGCGACCGCCGCCTCGGGCGCGGACGCGGCCGGGGTCGCGGTGCCCGCGGCCGACAAGCCGCTCTACCAGTTCACCGAGGCCGAGGTCGGCGCCTACCTCGGGCCGCTGCAGGCGAGGGAACCGGACCTGCGGAAACGCATCCTGCACCTCGCGCGCCAGAACCTCGGGCAGCCCTACGAGCTCTACCTGCTCGGCGAGATGCCGTTCGAAACGCACGACCCGCAGCCGCTGTATTGCCTCGGCAAGAGCGACTGCCTCGTGTTCACCGAGCACATCTATGCCATGGCCCTGAGCCGCGATTGGAGCAGCTTCATGCGCATGCTCCAGCGCATCCGCTACCGCGACGGCCGCATCGGCGTTGCCACCCGCAACCACTACACCGAGGCCGACTGGAATCCGTCGAACCGCTGGCTCGTCCGCGAGATCACCGGTGAGATCGCGGCCGGCACGGCCGTGAAGTTCAACCAGCGCATCGACCGGAGCAAATTCCTTCTGGGCCGCTACAAGCTGGCGAGCAACTTCCCGGTCGAGGAGCACCGCGACGCCTACCTGCCTTACGCCGAGATCGACCGCGCCGCGCCGCACCTGCGCGACGGCGACTTCATCAATGTGGTCCGCGGCGCCGTGAAACCGGGCGTAGCCGTCAACGACACCTTCGGCGGCAGCGCGTGGGTGGGGCACGTCGGCCTCGTCGCCCACGGGCCTGACGGCACGCTGCACATCATTCACTCCGCCGAGCCCGCCGTGCGCGAGGAGACCATGGCGCAGTTCATCGCCCGCGAGACCGCCCACAACCCCGAGCGCGACCAGGCCGGCAAGGCGCGCCTCCTGGGCTTCAAGTTTCTCCGCCTGGAGGACGACCCGCTGGCCCGGCTCCGGGATCTGGACGGGGCCGCCGCCCCGCGCGTGACGCTGCCCGATGGCAACCTGTGGAGTGGAAGGTGAGAGTGAAAGGGAAAGTGTTCAACCTGCCATCCTGACTTTCGCATTTTTCCACCTTCACTTTCACCCTCACTCTTTCCCCAGATGTCCGTCCCTCCCGTCATTGCCGCCATGCCCGCCCGCGCCGCCGAACTCGGCGCGTTGCTCGAGCGCTGGGCCAACATCAATTCCGGTTCCAGCCACGCCGCCGGCCTGGCCCGCATGGCCGGGGTGCTGCGCGCGGCTTTCGCGGCGGCCTTTCCCGCCGCCACCTTCGAGGAACTCACGGCCGACGCCCCGGGCTTCAACCCGCCGGGCGCGAAGGCGCTGCGTTTCCGAATGAGGCCGCAGGCGGCGAAGCAGGTTTTTCTGTGCGGACACTACGACACCGTCTACGCCGCGGACGACGCCTTCCAGGCCTGCCGCTGGCTCGATGCCGGGACACTCAACGGCCCCGGGGTGACCGACATGAAGGGCGGCCTGATCGTGATGCTGGCCGCGCTCGAGGCCTTTGAGCAGACGCCGCAGGCCGCCAGCCTGGGCTGGGAGGTGCTGCTCACGCCGGATGAGGAGACCGGCTCGCACGGCACGCGGGCGATGTTCGAGGACGCCGCGCGGCGCCACCAGTTCGGCTTTGTCTTCGAGCCCGCCCGGCCGAGCGGCGACATCATCCATTCGCGCAAGGGCACGGGCGGCATCACGGCGACCTGCCGCGGCCGGGCCGCCCATGCCGCGAAGATCCCGAACGACGGCCGCAACGCCATCCTCGGCCTCGCCGCGTATCTCCTGGCCATTTCGAAGATCCCCGCCGAGCAGCCGGGCGTGCTGGTGAATGTCGGCAATATTCGCGGCGGCACCGCCGCGACCAATGTCGTGCCGGACCTCGCCTCCGCCGAGATCGACCTCCGCGTCACGCGCCTGGCCGACCGCGAGCCGCTCTTTGCCCGTTTGGAGGCCCTGGCTCGGGAAACCGGCGCCGCGCACGAGGTGAAGCTAGAGCTGACCGGCGGGCTCAACCGGCCGCCGAAGGAGAATCATCCGACCGAGGCCGCGCTGTTCCCGGAGTTCCAGCGCGCGGCGCAGGATGTCGGCCTCAAGCCGTTCACCTGGGTCCACGGCGGCGGGGCCTCGGATGGCAATTTCCTGGGGGCGGCTGGCCTGCCTTGCTTTGACGGCATCGGGCCCGAAGGCGATTACCTGCACAGCGACCGCGAATACTGCCGGGTGGCGACGATCGTGCCGCGCGCGCAGAACGTCGCCCTGTTCCTGCACCGGTTGGCCGCCGGAGAGATCAAGCTGCCGGCCAGATCCTGAGTGGAGGCGGGAGCAGCAGTTCCCCCGAGGCCATTAGCCCGGTAGCCACAAGCCGCCCAGCACGGCCGGCCGGGATGCACCGGTGACAAACGGACTGTTGCCGGGCTTTTCGTGCAGGCGTTGCCGCGCGAGCCAGGCAAAGGCCATGGCCTCGATCCAGTCCACGGGCAGGCCCAACGCGTCGGTGGGGGCGACGGTCGAGCCGGACAGGTTGTCCTGCAGGGCCCGCATCAGCGCGCCGTTGTGGGCGCCGCCGCCGCATACATAGACCGCCGGCCGTTCGAGTCCCGGCAACTCCCGGATCGCGTTCGCAATGCTCCGCGCCGTGAGCGCCAGCAACGTGGCCTGCACATCGGCAGGGACGACAGCGCCGGCCGCGGCGAGGTGGCGCTGCAGCCAGTCGGCGGAGAAATACTCGGGTCCGGTGCTCTTGGGCGGTGCCTGTTGAAAATAGGGATCGGCCAGCAGCGCGGCCAGCAAGCCGGCGTGTGGTTGGCCGCTCGCGGCGAAGGCGCCATTGCGGTCCATGGGCTCGTTGAGGCAGCGGCGGCACCAGCCATCGAGCAGCGTGTTGCCGGGGCCGGTGTCGAAACCAAGGACCGGCCGGGCGGCATGGCCCGGGAGCACGGTCACGTTGGCGATGCCGCCGATGTTCACGATCACGCGGTCGATGCCGGGCTGCCGGAAGACGGCGTCATGAAACGCCGGCACGAGCGGCGCGCCCTGGCCGCCGAGGGCCAGGTCCTTGCGCCGGAAGTCCGCCACCACGGGAATGCCGGTGTCCGCGGCGATGATGTTGGGGTCGCCGATCTGCAGGGTGAAGGGGTGGGCCAGGCCGGGCCGGTGGCGGATGGTCTGCCCGTGGCTGCCAATGGCGGCGATCTCGCCAGGCGCGACCCCGGCCTGCCGGAGCAGTTCGTTGACCGCCCGGGCGAACAGCTGGCCGAGGCGGACATCGGCTTGGCCGAGGCGGTCGATCTCGCTGGCGCCCGGCACGCCCAGCGCCAGCAGGTCCTGCCGCAAATCCTCGGGAAATTTCAGGGAGTGCGAGGCCAGCAGCGCGGGGGCGGGCGAAAAGCGCACCAAGGCGGCGTCGATGCCGTCGACGCTGGTGCCGGAGAGGGTGCCGATGAACAGTTCAGGCATGGGTCGGGCGGCTAGGGATGTTTCGTAAATGAACAGTTGAACCGTGGGCCGCAACGCAGGATTCTTCTGCGCCGATGCTAAAGACCGAAACCCCCAGCAGTCGCCATCCGGATCTCGATCAGTATGCCACCCCCGACCTGATCAGGGCCTTCACCGAGGACCAGATGCATGCCGCCGGCGTCGTTCATGCCGCGGCCGAACAGATTGCCCGCGCGGTCGATGCCGCGGCGCCGCGTATCGCCGCCGGCGGCCGGCTCATCTACGCGGGCGCCGGCACGTCCGGGCGCCTCGGGGTGCTCGACAGCGTCGAGCTGTTTCCCACCTTCAGTTGGCCGAAAGACCGTGCGCTCGCGCTGATCGCGGGCGGCAAGGGCGCCATGTATGAGGCCGTCGAGGGCGCGGAGGACGACCTGAAGCAGGGCGAAGCGGACCTGCGCGGGCTGAACCCGGCGGGCAACGATGTCTGCATCGCGCTCGCGGCATCAGGCTCCACGCCCTACGCGCTCGGGGTCATCGCCGCGGCCCGGGCCGCCGGCGCGCTGACCATCGGCATCGCCAACAATCCCGGTGCGCCGGTTGCGGCGCAGGCGGAGATCGGCCTGACGCTCGACACCGGCAGCGAGGTGATTTCCGGCAGCACGCGCCTGAAGGCCGGCACCGCGCAGAAGATCGTCCTCAACACGCTTTCCAGTGCGATCATGGTCCGCCTGCACAAGGTGCATGGCAACCTGATGGTGGACCTGATGCCCACCAACGCGAAGCTTCACCGGCGCGCCGTCGCCCTGACCGTGCTCGCCACCAAGACGGACGAGGCCACGGCCCGCCGCACGCTCGAGGCCTGCGGCCACCGGGTGAAGGTGGCGATCGTCGCGATTTTGAAAAAAACGGACGTTGCCTCCGCCGAGGCCGCGCTCGCCGCCGTCGGCGGCAGCGTGCGCCAGGCGGTCCGGGAGGGCGGACGGTGAGCCGGCGTTATCTTGCCTGGTGCACGGGTCTGCTCGTCCTGCTGCTCGCCGGTTGCACCACCGTGCCCAAGGTCGTTGAAAGTCCACCGCCGGCCCCGCGTGAGTTCCGCGGGGTCTGGGTGGCCACGGTGGCCAACATCGACTGGCCGAGCGCCACCGGCCTGCCCGCCGCGCAGCAACAGGCCGAGGTGATTGCCATCCTCGACCGCGCCAAGGCGCTGAACCTGAACGCGATCATCCTGCAGGTGCGGCCGGCGGCCGATGCGCTTTATCCGTCGGCCCTCGAGCCGTGGTCCGAATACCTGAGTGGCAAGCAGGGTGGCGACCCCGGCTATGATCCGCTCAGGTTCTGGGTCGAGGAGGCCCACCGCCGCGGCCTGCAGCTGCACGCGTGGTTCAACCCCTACCGGGCCCGTCACTTCCAGGCGAAATCCGGTTTTGCGGAGACCCACATCGCGAAGACTCATCCCGCCTCGGTGAAGCAATACGGTGACTACTGGTGGATGGATCCGGGCGATGCCTTCGCCAGCCGGCGCACGGTCGAGGTCGTGGCCGACGTCGTGCAGCGCTACGACGTGGATGGCGTCCATATCGATGATTATTTCTATCCCTATCCGATCCCGGTGCCGAACGCGCCGAAGCCTGCGGCCGGCGAGACGGCGGCGATGCTGGATTTCCCGGACGGACCGTCGTGGCAGCTTTACCGCGATAGCGGCGGCAAGCTCTCCCGCGACGGCTGGCGGCGCCAGAACGTGGACCAGCTGGTCGAGCGGCTCCACCGCGCGATCCACAGGGTGAAGCCGCACGTGCTGTTCGGCGTGAGCCCGTTCGGACTGGGCCGGCCCGACCGGCGGCCGCCCGGCATCGAGGGTTTCAGCCAATACGACAAGCTCTACGCCGACGTGGAACGCTGGCTGGAGAACGGCTGGCTCGATTACCTGGCGCCGCAGCTCTACTGGCCGCGGGACCGCAAGGGGCAGCAGTTCGCCGTGCTGCTCGACTACTGGCAGAGGCAGAACACGGCACAACGCCACCTCTGGCCGGGCTTCTTCACCAGCTCGATCAACGACACGCCCAAGTCCTGGACCGTCGAGGAGGTCCTCGCCCAGATCGACTTGGTGCGTGCCGCGCCCGCCGCTACCGGGCACATCCATTACAGCATGATCGCGCTGATGCAGGATCGCCGTGGCATCAGCACGCGGCTGCAGGCCGGCCCCAACGCCGCACCCGCGCTTGTGCCGGCCACGCCGTGGCTGGATGCCGTCCCGCCGCCCGCACCGGTGCTGAAGAAGCAGCGCGACGGCAAGGTGCTGATCCAGCCCGCGCCGGGCGAGGCAGCGGCAAGCTTCGCGATCTGGCGGCGGCATGGCGCCGAATGGCGGTTCTCAATCCAGCTGGCAGCCGACCTGACGGTTGACCCGGCGGGCGCCGAGGCTGTCGCGGTGAGCGCCGTTGACCGCCTGGGCAACGAAAGCCCCCGTGTCGCACTCACGCTGGTGAAGCCGAAGAAACCCTGACCATGGAAACCCCGGCACCGGTCCCGAACACGGCAAATCCCTGGCGCTGGATCCCGAGCCTGTATTTCAGCCAGGGGATCCCCTACGTCGTCGCGATGACGCTGTCGGTGATCATGTATAAGAACCTGAAAGTCTCGAATACCGAGATCGCGCTCTACACCAGCTGGCTCTACCTGCCGTGGGTCATCAAGCCGTTGTGGTCGCCGCTGGTGGACATGTTCCGGACCAAGCGTTTCTGGATCGTCACGCTGCAGCTGGTTATCGGCGTGGCGTTCGCGCTCGTGGCCTTCACGGTGCCGGCGGGGAAATTCTTCCAGCTGACGCTGGCGGTGTTCTGGCTCATGGCGTTCAGCTCGGCCACGCACGACATCGCCGCCGACGGTTTCTACCTGCTCGCGATGCCGCAGCACCAGCAGGCGGCGTTTGTCGGTGTGCGCAGCACGTTCTACCGCCTCGCGATGATCGCGGGCCAGGGCGGGCTGGTTTACCTGGCGGGTTCGCTGCAGGAAAAGACGGGCGATGTGACGCGGGCGTGGACCATCGTGTTCCTGCTGTTGGCGGCGGTTTTTGGCGTGGTGGCGGTGTATCACCTCTTCGCGCTGCCCCGGCCGGCGGCCGACCACACGGTGCGCCACGGTGAGGGCGGGCTTGCGGGCTTTGTCGCGGTGTTCAAGGGGTTCTTCACGAAGGCGCACATCGGGCCGACGCTCGCCTACCTGCTGCTCTACCGGCTGGCCGAGGCGCAGGCGCTCAAATTGGTGACGCCCTTCCTGCTCGATGGCCGCGACGTCGGCGGCCTGGGCCTGACAACCCAGCAGGTGGGCATCGTCTACGGCACGGCCGGGGTGATCGCGCTCACGGTGGGCGGCATTTTGGGTGGCATCGTCATTTCCCGCCACGGGTTGAAACGCATGCTTTGGCCGATGATCCTGATCATGCACACGCCCAACCTGGTCTTTGTGTATCTGGCGGTGACGCAGCCGGGCAGTCTTTACCTTATTGGCGGCGCCCTCGTGGTGGAACAGTTCGCCTACGGCTTCGGGTTCACCGCCTACATGCTTTACATGATGATGGTCGCGGAAGGGGAGAACAAGACGGCGCACTACGCGATCTGCACCGGCTTCATGGCGCTCGGCATGATGCTGCCCGGCATGGCTGCCGGCTGGATCCAGGACCACCTGGGCTACGTGAATTTCTTCGCCTGGGTCTGCTTGGCGACGATCCCGTCATTCGTCGCGACGGCGTTCCTCAAGGTTGACCCGGCGTTTGGGCGGAAGCAGCCGGCCGCTTGATCCGCGGCAGGCGCATCAGCCGGCGGGCGCCGTCGATCACCTTGTCCCACTGCAGGGCCGGGCCGGGGTCGGTCTTGTTGGTCTGGATGTGGAAGTGACCGAGCACACCATGATAGGCGGCCAGCTGGTCGTCGGGCAGCTTGACCGTGATCAGGTTGCCCGCCGCATCGCGCGGGTAGTCGGGCTTGATCTGCGGGAAGACCGTCGCGAGGGCGGCGGTGAGCTTGATGAGTGCGGCGTATTGCTCGGGGGTGAGGTCATACTGCACCAGTTCCTGGCCCTGCACCACGCCGCGCACGGGATCGGGCCGGGCGGGCCGGGCGGTGAAGTCCTTCGTGCGGATCAGCGGGTCGCCGAGTTTTTCCGGCACCTTGACGAAGGGTTTCCCCGCGGCATCGCGCGGATACCATTCGTCGAGCACCTTGGTGTCGCCCGGACCGTAGGCGCCCATGTTGGCGATCTCGATGCCGATGGAACGGTGGTTCGACGTCGTGGCGTGGAAGGCGCGCTCCTTGAGGTCGAGCGTCTGGTAAATGGTGCCGTCGAGATCGAGCATGAAGTGGACGCTCAGGCCGCGGTGGTCGTGCAGGACGTTGAAGCACTGCTTGGCGATGCCGCACACGTCGTAGTGCACCACGAACTGGTCGACGACGCGCTGCAGCATCGGCAGGTCCCAGCCGCCGCCGCGCACGCGCTCGATCTCCGCCGGGGTCAGGCGCTGGAAGCGCAGGCCGTAGCGGGACGGATCCTTGAGCTCGGGCTTCGCCTCCTGGGTTTTCGCCCAGCTGCTTTGCTCGTAGGCGGCGAACCGGCGCTCCGTCCGGTAGGCGTCGTAGCCACCCGGGTCCATCCAGGTCACGACCTTGGTGCCGGTGTGGAAGAGCTGGCCGGCGACGATGATCTCGTCGCCCTTGCGCGGGGCGAAGGTGCGGGGCTGGACGCAGCCGCCGAGCAGCAGGGCCCCGAGGACCAGGAAAGCGAAGACGATGGGACGGGTTGGCCTCATAAGTTTTAGGGGTCTTAGGGGATGATGCCCGCCTTGCGCTTGAGGGCCAGCACGCGATCACAGGATTCATCGATGCGCGAGGCCGGCACCCGGCCCGAGGCCACCGCGCGTTCAATGATGCCGGCGGCCCGGCCAGCGATGCCGGGATCGTAGCTGAGGTTGTTGCCAAAGCAAAGGAGGTCGATGCCCGCCTCGAGCGCGAGCGGGATGGACTGCTCCAGCCCATAGCGGCTCGAGATGGCCTTCATCTCCATGTCGTCGCTCACGATCACGCCCTGAAAGCCAAGCTTCGTGCGCAGCAAGCCGGTCTGCACCGCGGGCGAAAGGGTGGCCGGGTGATCCGGATCGAGCCGGGCGTTGAAGACATGAGCGCTCATGACCGCGTCGCAGAGGCCGGCGGTGATCAGTCGCGCGAACGGGATCAACTCCCGCTCGTGCCAGGTCGCGGTGACATCGACCAGGCCGAGATGCGTGTCGCCGGCGGCGCTGCCGTGGCCGGGAAAATGCTTGGCGCAGGCGAGCACGCGATGTTCCCGATGCGCCCGGACAAACTCCGCCGCATGGCGCGCGACGGCCTCGGGATCGGCGGAGAAACTGCGGCCCTTGCCCTTGATGATGGGGTTGTCGGGATTCGCGTCGAGATCGACGACCGGCGCCAGGTTCAGGTTGAGACCGAGCTCGGCGAGTGTCCGGGCCGTGGCCGCGGCGTGGCGGTGGGTCTCCGCCGGCTGGTCCAGCCGGCCGAGTTCCTCGTGGGAGATGCTCGGCGGGAAACCATAGGTGGGCTTCAGGCGGTTGACCCGGCCGCCTTCCTGGTCGATGGCGGTGAGCAGGGGGAGGGAAGACTGCGCCTGCAGGTGCGCGAGCAGTGTGCGGACCTGCGCGGGCGACTCGATGTTGCGGCGGCCCGGCTTGCCCGAGTCGATGGTGGTCGTCATGTCCACGTCGAACAGGATGACGCCGCCGATGCCGTGTTCGCGGATGTCGCGGACGATCAGGTCGCACTCCGGCGGCGTGGCGCCGCGGAAACCCACCATCAGCAGCTGGCCGATTTTCTCGCGCAGGGAAAGGATGGCCATGTCAGGGGGCGCGTTTGGCCGCGCCGATGCCGGGGAGAGGGGAGAGCGTCACCTTGCCGTCCACGATCGTGGCGCCGTCGAAGGGGTCGTTGCGGATGAGGACGGCGCCGTCGAGGTCGGCCCAGTCCACGAGCGGGGAGAGCTGGGCGGCGGCGGAGATGGCGACGGAGGTCTCGGTCATGCAGCCGAGCATCACCTTCAGGCCGAGGGCGCGGGCGAGGATGATCATCCGGTGGGCCTCGCGCAGGCCGGTGCATTTCATGAGCTTAATGTTGATGCCGTCGAACACGCCGCGCAGCCGGGCCACGTCGGCGAGGCGCTGGCAGCTTTCATCGGCGACGAGGGGCAGGGGGCTGCGCTCCCGGAGCCAGGCGGTGTCGTCGAGCTGCGCCTTGGGCATCGGTTGCTCGATGAACTGCACATTCTGCGTCGCGAGCCACTCGATTTTTTTCAGCGCCTCGTTCCGGTCGGTCCAGCCCTGGTTGGCGTCGACGGTGATGGGCGTGTCGGTGACGGAGCGGATGGTCTCGATCATCATGCGGTCGGTGTCGCGGCCGAGCTTCACCTTGATGATCTTATAGGGCGCGGCCTCGCGGGTCTTCTGGCGCACGATCTCGGCGGTATCGAGGCCGATGGTGAAGGAGGTGACGGGCGTCTTCGCCGGGTCGAGCCCCCAGATGCGGTGCCACGGGGCGCCGAGCTTCTTGCCGATCCAGTCGTGCAGCGCGATGTCCACGGCGGCCTTGGCCGCGGTGTTGCCCGGGGCGAGGGCGTCGATGGCGGGGAGGATTTCCTCCAGCTGGAACGGGTCCGGGAAACGGCCGAGGTCCACTTTCGCGAGAAAGGCCGCCGCCGTGGCCTGATCCTCGCCGAGATAGGGCGGCATGGCGGCCTCGCCGTAACCCGTGACGCCATCCTGCTCGATCTCCACCAGCACGGCCGGCGTGGTGGTGCGGGAGTTGTTCGCGATATTGAACGCGTGCTTGAGCTCGAGGGTGTAGGGATAGCTGCGCAGTTTCATGCAAAACTGGCGGAAGGGGAGGGATTCGAACCCCCGGAACCTTGCGGTTCAGCGGTTTTCAAGACCGCCGCGATAGACCACTCTGCCACCCTTCCGATCAGGCGACCCAACTTGCTAAGTTAGCCCTTTAGGTCAACGGCACAGATGGCGCTGGAATTCAGGCCATTTGCGCTTCTAGTCTGGTGTGCCCACCACGTTTCATGTCGCTGCTCCAAATCACCCATCTGGTCAAAAGCTACCCGGCGCCCGGGGGCGGACTCCATCAGGTGGTGAATGTCCCGGCCTTCGCGCTCGGCGCGGGCGAGCAGCTGGCGATGCGGGGTGAGAGCGGCTCGGGCAAGACCACCTTCCTCAACCTCATCGCGGGCATCCTCGCGGCGGACAGCGGCAGCATCCAATTGGCCGGCCAGGAACTCACCTCGCTGGGTGAGGCCCGGCGCGACCGGCTGCGGGCCGGGACCATCGGCTACATTTTCCAGACCTTCAACCTCCTGCAGGGCCACACCGTGCTGGAAAACGTCCTGCTCGGCATGGCGTTCGGTCCGGGCGCGGACCGTGCCCGCGCCGCCGCCCTGCTGCAGCGGATGGGGCTCGCGGACAAGCACGACCATTATCCGCGCCAGCTCTCCACCGGCCAGCAGCAGCGCGTGGCCGTGGCCCGCGCGCTCGCCAACCAGCCCAAGCTCGTGCTGGCCGACGAACCCACCGGCAACCTCGACCGCCGCAACGCCCGCGAGGCGCTGCAGCTCATCCGCGAGACCTGCCGCGAATCCGGCGCCGCGCTCCTGCTCGTGAGCCACGACGAGCGCGTGCTCGCGCAGTTCGAGCAGATGCAGGATTTCACGCACTTCAACCGGGCCGTCACGGGAGCCACCGCCTGATGCTCTGGAACCTCATCTACCGCAGCCTGCGCCAGCACGCGCTGTCGACGATCGTCACCGCGGGCAGCATCGCGCTGGCGAGCGGCCTCCTGATGACCGTCTGGGTGGTGAAGACCCAGTCGCAGGCGGTCTTCGCCGCGACCAACTCCGGCTTCGATGCCGTGCTCGGTGCGCGCGGTTCCAAGCTGCAGCTCGTTCTCAACGCCATCTTCCACCTCGAGGCCTCGCCGGGCAACATCGCGGCCGCTGACTTCGAGCAGATCAGGCGCCACCCCGCCGTGAAGGCTGCCATCCCGCTGGCGCTCGGTGACAGCCACGAGGGCTGGCGCATCGCCGGCACGGTCGAGGCGTTGTTCAACGACATCGAGTATATGCCCGGCAAGCGCTACGCCTTCGCGGCCGGCGGGCGGAACTTCAAGCTCGGCACCCAGGAGGCCGTCGTCGGCAGCTACGCGGCGCAGCGCCTGGGCTGGAAAGTCGGCAGCCACTTTCACCCGCACCACGGCCTCAGCCAGGAGGGCGGGCACGAGCATGAGGAAACCTACACCGTCGTGGGCGTGCTGGAACCGACGAACACGCCGGTCGATCGCGTGATCTGGATCCCGCTTGAGGGCGTGCAGACGATGAGCGGTCACAACCCGCTGGCCGCGACCGAGCTCAGCGCGGTGCTGGTCCAGCTGCGGGCGCCGACCGCGGGCCTGTTGCTCAATAACCAGATCAACGCTGCGGGCGGCAAACTCACCTTCGCGTATCCCATCGGCAGCATCGTGGCCGAGCTCTTCAACAAGATCAGCTGGTTCGACAAGGTGCTGACCCTGCTGGCCTGGCTGGTCGCCGTGGTGGCGGCGGGCTCGGTGCTGGTGAGCATCTACAACTCGATGAGCGCGCGGGCGCGGGACATCGCCATTCTCCGCGCCCTCGGCGCGCGCCGCCGGACCGTGTTCGGCGCCGTGGTGGGGGAGGCGGTTGTCATCGGCGTGCTCGGTTCCGCACTTGGGTTTGTGGTGTTCGGGGTCCTGGCTGCGACCGTGGCCACCATCATCCGTGCGCAAGCCGGCGTGGTGCTGGAGCCGTGGCAGTGGAACACCGTCTTTGCCTGGGGCCCGGCGGTCTTCACCGGTCTTTGCCTGCTCGGCGGCGTGGTGCCCGCGCTCAAGGCTTACCGCGTCCCGGTCGCCGAGACCATCGCGCCGGTTGCGTGAGCTGATTTTGCCGTCCATGTCTCACTCCGTTCGCATTCCCTTCGCCGGAGTATGTCTCATGATAGCCGGCTTCCTGCGGGCAGCCGCGGCCGACGGGGTGGTCGAGCAGTGGGGCATCTTCGAACTCACCCTCAACGGTCCCGCGGACGGCAATCCGTTCGTCGAGGTCGAGCTGTCCGCGACCTTTTCGCAGGGTGCGCGCACGGTCAAGGCCGGCGGCTTCTACGATGGCGAGGGCGTCTACAAGGTGCGTTTCTCGCCGGAGACCCCAGGGGAGTGGCGCTACGAGACGGCGAGCAACCGGCCCGCGTTGCAGGGCCGGACGGGCGGTTTTTCCGCCGTCGCGGCCACGGGCAACAACCACGGCCCGGTGCGCGTGCATAACACCTTCCACTTCGCCCATGCCGACGGCACGCCGTATTTCCAACTCGGCACGACCGCCTACTCGTGGAGCCACCGGGGCGACCGGACGGAGGAGCAGACGCTGCGCACCCTGGCCGGCTCGCCGTTCAACAAGATCCGCATGTGCGTCTTCCCGCAGGGCAACTCGGAGAAGCACCTGCAATATTTCCCGTATGCCGGCACGCCGCCGCGGACCTGGGACACGGCGCGCTTCAACCCGGCCTTCTTCCGCCATCTCGAGCTGCGCGTCGGCCAGCTGCGCGATCTCGGCATCGAGGCCGATCTCATCCTCTTCCATCCCTACGACAGTCTGTGGGGTTTCAACACGATGGACGCGGCCAGCGACGACCGCTACGTGCGTTATCTCGTGGCGCGGCTCGCCGCCTACCGGAACGTCTGGTGGTCGCTCTGCAACGAGTGGGACTTCCTAAAGGCGAAGCAGGAGTCCGACTGGGACCGGATCTTTCAGGTCGTGCAGGCCGCCGATCCCTACGGCCGCCTGCGGTCCATCCACAATGGCTTCAAGCTCTACAACCACACGCAGCCCTGGGTCACGCACGCCAGTATCCAGCAGGGCGCCGCGGCCCTCGATCCCGAACGGGCGGTGATTTATCGCGATGTCTACCGCAAGCCGGTCATCTATGATGAGGTGAAATACGAGGGCGACAGCACCCGGCGCTGGGGCCGGCTCAGCGCCGAGGAGTTGGTGCTGCGCTTTTGGAACGGCCTCGTGGCCGGCACCTATGTCGGGCACAGCGAGATCCTCGGCAGCGAGGGCGGCCGCGAGTTCTGGCTCGCGGGCGGCGGCGAGTTCCGCGGACAGAGCGTGCCGCGGCTCACGTTTCTCAGGCAGGTGATAGAGGCGGGCCCGGCCGGCGGCTTTGAGCCGATCGACAAATGGCAGGACCGGCGGACCGGCGGCAAGGTGGGCGAATACTACCTCGTCTACCTTGGCGAGAAGGCGCCGCCGGAATGGCCGTTCGCCCTCCACAAGACCGGCCTGGCCGCCGGCATGAAGTTTACCGTCGAGGTCATCGACACCTGGAACATGACCGTCACGCCCGTGGCGGGACCCTTCGAGTTGAAGCGCAAGGACGACTACGATTTCATCGACAAGGACGGCCGCGCGGTCCCGTTGCCGGGGCGGCCTTACATGGCCATCCGCATCCGCCGGGTGGGCGCGGCGCCGGTGAACGGCGCCTCGGCCGATCCGGAGCCCTGACCGCGGCGGTCGGCCTGAAGCAGGGGGTGCGTGGATTTCGGCTCGCGGCGCGGACCGATTTCACCAAAGATTCCGCCCGCAACCTCGTCGCCCCGGGCCATGCGGCGGTCTGCCGGAATCATGGCCTTTTCGGAAAATCTCGTCGCGGAAATGCAGGGGCTCTACGGCCCGTTCACACTCACGGAACGCGTGGTGCAGAAGATCTGGCTGCGCGGCGACTTTGACCGGACGCGCCTGACGCTGGTCGATGGACGTGCGCTCACGATCCGCTCCTTCGGTGCGTGGAACCTGCTCGCGGGACCGGATTTTCGCGGCGCGCAATTGATCATCGACGGAGAAAACGTCACCGGCGACATCGAGGTTCATTTCCACGTGGCCGACTGGCGGGCGCATCAGCACGAGGCCGACCGCGCCTACGACAAGGTCGCGCTGCATGTCGTGCTGTTTCCGCCCTCACCGGGAGAAAAACCAGCGAGGCGGGGCGACGGGCAGGAAATCCCGACGCTCGTGCTGTTGCCGTTGCTCCATCGCGATTTGGAGGAATACGCCTCGGACGACGCGCTGGAGGTCATCACGGCGCGGGACGAGTGGGAGAAGTTCGCCGAACTTGCCGCCACGCCGCCGGCGGAACTGCCAGGATTGCTGCGCGCCAAGGCGGACGATCGCTGGCGGCAGAAGGTGCGGTTTGCGAAGCTGCGGATCGAGCGGGTGGGGTGGGCGATGGCGGCTCATTGCACCGCCTTGGAAATCCTCGGTTACCGTCACAACCGCGCGGCGATGCTCACGGTGGCGACAAAGTGTCCGCTGGGGGCTTGGGTCGATGGCATCGATCTCGCGCGGGTCTATGCCGAGAGCGGGGCGTTGTGGCAGACGCAGGGAGTGCGGCCGGCGAACCACCCGCGCGCACGTTTGCGGCAGTATCAGGCATGGGTCGCGGCGCATCCGGACTGGCCGGGGCGGTTGTTGCAGCTGGCGAAGACCCTGCCGGCGGGCGAACTGGAGGCGACGCCGACCAAGCTGGCGCGGCAAACACTCGGCTTGGTGAGGTTACGGGAGGCCTTCACCCGGGACATCGCGGGAGATGCCGTCGGCGGCACGCGGTTGGACAACCTGATATGCGACGGTTTCCTGCCATTGGTGGCCGCGCAGGCCGGAAAAGACCCCGGAATGGTGTGGTTTCACTGGTTTCTGGGGGATGTGCCCGATCAGGTGCGGGCGGCCCTGCCAAAACTAGGGGTGGCCGGCCGGGGAACCCGGCCGCTTTGCCATGGCTGGGGGCAGGGTTTATTGGGGTGGATTTTGGAGCATGAGGCTCGCGCAAGTCGCTGAAGCAGAGAAATCTGGCCGGGGGCTTGACAAGGGTGAAATCGCTTTCATACCTTCCACCCCCTATAACTAGTTCACTTTCTAAAAGGTGGGCCCTCGGGTCCGCCTTTTTTTTCCTCATTAATCCACACACACCATGAGCAGCGAAATTCTGTCCGTCCTCGAATACATGGAGAAGGAGAAGGGCATTCCCCGTGCCGACATGATCTCCACCATCGTCAACGCGATCAAGACCGCGGCGTTGAAAGGCGTGAATTCCGGCCAGGAGCTCAAGATTGAGATCAACCCGAAGAACGGCCAGATGAAGGCCTGGTCGATGCTCAAGGTGGTTGATTCCGTTTCCGACCCGAAGCTCGAGATCCACGTCGAGAAGGCCCAGGTCTTCAAGGCCGGCGCTGTCAACGGCGACGTCATCGAAAAGGAGATCGACCCTTCCTACCTCGGCCGCATCGCCGCGCAGACCGCCCGCCAGGCGATCATGCAGCGCCTGCGCGCCTTCGAGAAGGAACGCATCTACGACGACTTCAAGGATTCCGTGGGCGACATCGTCAGCGGCACGGTCCGCCGCCGCGAGCGCAACGACCTCTTCATCGACCTCGGCAAGGCCGAGGCTGTCATGCCGGGCAAGGAGCAGGTCCCGGGCGAGGATTACGCCCCGGGCGAGCGCATCCGCTGCATCCTGCTGGAGATCGAGAACAGCAGCCGCGGCCCCGAGATCATCCTCAGCCGCGCCAGCCCCAAGTTTGTCCGCCGCCTCTTCGAGCTCGAGGTCACCGAGATCGCCGACGGCACCGTCAAGATCGAGGCCTTCGCCCGCGAGCCGGGTTACCGCACCAAGATCGCCGTCACCAGCACCGACCCGAAGGTCGACCCGGTCGGCGCCTGCGTCGGCGCCCGCGGGGCCCGCGTGAAGAGCATCGTGCGCGAGCTCGGCGGCGAGAAGATCGACATCATTCCCTACCACGCCGACGTGAAGGAAATGCTCATCGAGGCGCTCAAGCCGGCCGTGCCGCGCGAGATCATCCTCGACGAGAAGAACAAGCGCATGCTTGTCCGCGTGGTGAACGACGACCTCGCCGTCGCCATCGGCCGCAAGGGCCAGAACGCCCGCCTGACCTCCCGCCTCGTGGGCTGGCGCCTCGACATCGAGGAGTTCAAGGTCGTCACCGCCGACCCGCGCGCGCAGGCCATCGGCCTGTTCGTCAACACCTACGGTTTCGACAAGACCGTCGCCGAGCGCCTCGTCGCCAACGGCATCAACTCGCCCGCCGCCTTCGAGGGCGTCGAGGCGTCCGACCTCGTCGGCTTCGGTTTCACCGAGGAGGAGGCCGCCGGCCTCATCGCCAAGGTTTCCGGTTCCTGAGTCGCCCACATCCAACTTATTACATCCGCCCGCACCACTGAATGAGCGCCCGCATCCACGAGATCGCCAAGCAATACAACGTTGAGCCCAAGGAAATGCTTTCCTGGCTCAAGGAGCAGGGCTATGTCGCGGCGGATACCAAGTCGGTGTCGAGCACGGTCAGCAAGATCTACTACGACGAGATCGAGAAGAAATACGGCAAGCCCGCGGCTCCCGCCGCCCCGGCGCCCGTGGCCGCCCCGGTCGTCGCCGAGGCGCCCGCGCTGAAGCTGCCCGCCGGTGTTTTTGTGAAGTCGGCCGCGGACATCGCCCGCGAGAAGGAAGAGGCCGCCAAGGCCGCCGCCGCCGCGCGCGCCGCCAGCATGCCGGCCCCCGCCGTGATCGCCCCCAAGCCGCCGCCGCCGGCGCCGAGTGCGTTCAAGTCCCCGCCGCTTCCTCCCGCGATGGCCCCGCGTGCGGTCTCACCCGCGCCGCTGCCGCCGCGTCCGGCCCCGGCTTACGGCGCGCCCGCCGCCCGCCCCGCCCCGGTCGTGCCGCCGCCGATGAACAAGGCTCCCGTCGCCCCGCCGCCGGTGCCGTCCGCCGCCGCCCGCCCGCCGCAGACCCCGCCGCTGCCGACTTTCGCCAAGCCCGCGCCCGCGGCCCCGGGTGCGCCCGCC
>Ga0066428_1000054_pt1 | contig 26131 bp, 22 predicted proteins | sample LakWasMet40_LOW7_2_FD_59516 | JGI IMG/M metagenome (GOLD analysis project Ga0066428, IMG submission 59516) | Freshwater sediment methanotrophic microbial communities from Lake Washington under simulated oxygen tension - Sediment Metagenome 40_LOW7 | ecosystem: Environmental > Aquatic >...
GAGCGGCTGCCGCGCGAGGAGTTGTTCCAGCGCATCGTGCACGCGGCCATCCTCAGCACCGGGGCGCTGAGCGCCTGCATCTTCGAGAAGGGCGCGGACAACATGATGCGCGGCGCGGCGGTCGAGGGCCTTTTCCCCCCGCACCGGCCGATCCCCGACACGCAGAAGATGAAGCTCGGCTCGCGCGCAAAGTTCATCGAGCAGGTGCTCAAGTCCGAGTCGTTTCCCGTGGGCGAGGGCGTGGTCGGGCGGGTGGCCGCGACCGGACGCGGCGAACTCATCACCAATGCCGCGGCCGACCCGCGCATCGTGAAGCACGAGGACGAGGCGCTGACGGTGCGCTCGGTCATCGCCGCGCCCATCACGGTGCGCCAGCGGCTCACCGGCGTGCTGTGTGTCTGCAACGCCTCCGACGGCCTGCCGTTCACCGCGACCGACTACTCGCTGGTGGAGGCACTGGCGGAGCAGGCCGGCCTCGCGGTGCACAACGCCGACTTCCTCGCCCTGCTGGTGGACAAGCAGCGGCTCGACCTCGACCTCGCGCTCGCCAGCGACGTGCAGCAAATGCTGCTGCCGCGCAGCATGCCGGTGGTGCCGGGGCTCGACATTGATGCCCGCTACCTCGCCGCGCAGAAGGTCAGCGGCGACCTCTACGATGTCTTCCGGCTCGGCTTCGACCGCGTGGGCGTGGCGGTGGCCGACGTGTCGGGCAAGGGCGTGTCCGCCTCGCTGCTCATGGCCATCTGCCGGACGACCCTGCGGCAGATCGCGCCCTTGCACACCTCGCCCGCGCTTGTGCTGGCCGAGCTGAATCGCTCGCTGGCCGGTGATATGCGCGAGGGCATGTATATCACGATGACCTATGCGGTGGTGGATGCGGGGAAAAACCAGGTGACCGTGGCCCGCGCCGGCCATGAACTGACGCTGTTATCCCGGCGTGACGCTTCCATCGGGGCCTATATCAGCGAGTATATCGGCTCCGAAGGCATGCCGGTCGGGCTGGTTGATCCGGAGCTCTTTGACTCGGCGATCGAGGACAAGACGGTGGAATTTACCCCGGGCTCGACGCTCGTGCTCTACACGGACGGCCTTACCGAGGCGCCCAATGCCGAGGAGAAGGAATTCGGTGGGGCCCGCCTGGCCGATGCCCTGCGGGCCGGTCATGCCGGTTCGGCCAGGGAGATCAACGACTCGATACTTGCTGCGGTCGAACGTTTTGCCGGTCCCACGGGCCTGCGCGACGATTATACTCTGTTGACGGTCAAGCGCTCCGGATAGGGCTTTAATGCCCTGGTAATAGGGCAAAAGGACATGGGCTTCTGCGTGATTCTACTTTGGGTGTAACACCCTTTGCTTTGGGCCAATGGGCCAGACTATCCACACGCATCGAGCTTCCAGCCTGCTGGCCAAAGGGATGCTATTGGTGGCTGGATTTTGCCTGGCTGGGCTGGCGCAGGCGCAGGTGGCGGTGAGTGTCACAGACACCACCGGCTGGAACACCTGGCAGAAGGCGGACCTTTCCTACATGTCCGACGCCACCCCCGACCAGCAGACCGGTCAGGGGGCGGATGACTTTGCCAGCGACGCGACCTATGCCGGATTCTACCAGAAGGCCGGCACGATTGGCGGGGTGGACAGCATGCTCTTCCGGGCACGCATGGACAAGTTTGACGGGGCAGATCAGTGGGGCAATGGCGGCAATCTCGGTGTCGGTATGGATGTCAACGGTGACGGAGCACTCGACCTGATCCTGATGATGTCGGAAAGCTCCGGCAATCCGAACAACCGCACCCGCACCATCACGTTTGGCGACCCCGGCACCGGAGCCAACACAGGTCCGAGCACCACGACCTGGACCTTTCCGACCCAGACCGCGATCACGCTGACGACCAACACCACCTATGACGTGATGCAAGCCGGTGACGGCTCCCTGTTGAATGGCAATGCGGATATGTTCATGTCCTTTGCGGTAAGTTTCGCCAATTTGCAGGCGGCGGTCCGGGCCTACACGCCCCTCACGACGTTCACCATGACCTACGATACACGCATGTCGTTTATCGCTTTCACCACGACCCAGGCAAATGCGCTGAACCAGGATCTTTTCGGCACCACCGGTAACACCAATTCCACGCTTACTTGGGCTCAACTGGGCGCAATCACCGGCCCGGCCAACGCCTGGGGTGTCGTGCCCGAGCCCGCGACCTACGCTCAGGTGGGCATGTTCGTGCTCGCCGCCGGCCTGGTGGCCTACCGGCGTCGGAAGCGGGCGGTGGCGGCCCGCGGTTGACCCGGCGCGGCGATGCTGCAGCGTCTTTACCACTGGCTGGCCGACACGGGACATTTCCTTGCGGGCATGTTCTACTGGAACGGCCGGAAGTCTGCCTACGTCTGGCGCGGCCGGCACGGCCGTTGTCCCTGCCAGAATGAGAGCGATGACAGCATCCCCGGGCACGTGCGTTGCGATGCGGTGCTGCACTGGCACAATCCCGCCCGCTTCCGGAAAATCTGCCCGCTGCTGACCGCGACACCCGACGGCTGGCGCTGTTCGGTGCACGCCTCCGCGGTGCGCCCGTTCTGGGGCCGGGTGTTTGCGTGGATCGGGCTTTCCCTCGGGGTGCTTTACCTTGCCGGGACACTGGCGGTGTTCGCAGGCCTCCGGATCACGGGCGGGGCCCCGGTTGGATGGCTGCAGGTGGCCTGGCCTGGCAAGTGGCATGAGATCAAACCGGTGCAGTCCGCCCACTTGTTCCGCCAGGCCATGGCCGCCTTTGCCGGCGGCCGGCTCCCAGAGGCCCACCTTCTGCTGACGACGGCCCGCGAGCTCGACCCCGCGAATTATGAGGCGGCGCTGATGCTGGCCCAAATCTCGATGTTCCAGCGCAGCTACCTTTTCTCCGACGACCTATTCACGAGCCTCTGGCGGAACCATCCGGACAATCGTCCGCGCACGGCCGTGGTCTACCATGACACGCTACTGTCGCTTGACCGCATGGGCAGGCTGGCGGAGTTCAGCGTGACGATGGCCGCGGCCGATCCGGCGCGGGCGGTCGTCTGGGTTCGCTCCGCGCTGCTGGCCGCACGGTCGATGCGCGTGGAGGAGGCGGCCGGTTTCCGCCAGCAACACGCCGTTGCGATCAAGGCCCTGGCGCCGCACGCGCGGCAATTGCTGCAAGCCGAGCTCGACTTGCGCGCCGGTGACGAGATCGCGGCGCTGGCCGCGCTTCACCGGAAATTCACCGGTCCCTTCAATGCATCCTACGCGCAGTATCAGATCGAGCGGCTGGCCGGTCTGGGGGCCGTGGAGGACGCCCAGCTCCTGCTGAACACCCAGGGCGCGCTGATGGGTGAGTTCGAACAACGTCTCACCCAGGTCGCGGTCGCCCTGCTGGCGGGCGACCGCGTGCTCGCGCAGGCCTACTTCCGCTCCCTGCTCCGGATGCCGCTGAGTCCGCCCCGCGTCGAGCGGCTGGCGGCCTTCCTGATCACGCAGGCGGACGCGGACCTTTACCGCGAGTTGGTGGCCCGCGTGCAACAGGACACCGGCTTGGAGGCGGCCGTTGATGGCGCCGCGCTCTGGGTTGCCGGCCTCGTCTGCGAGGCACCCCAGCAGGCGGAGTTCTGGCAAACCCATGGGCGGCAGCAGGGCGCTGCGCGTTATCCGGCCGTCAAGAAACTCAATTATGACAGCCGTGACCTGCTGGCGGCGGACTCGGTCGTCCACCTGCTGAACGTGATGACGCTGCCCCGGGACGTGATCCTTGTCTTGCTGTGGCGGGTGACGCCGCAGAGCACGCCGGCCGCGCCCAAGCGGTCAGCCGCCGGGGTTTGACCGGCCGGCGGGCAAAAGGCGTTTGCGTTCGGGCTGACGGCACCTAGTTCTGTCAGCCCATGTCAGTCGCCGCCAAGCCCGCCCACGCCACCCCTGACCAACTGCCCGATGCCACGGGGCATTTCGGCCGTTATGGCGGCGTGTTCGTGCCCGAGACGCTGATGACGGCGCTGGCCGAGCTCACCGCGGCCTACGAGCAGGCGCGTTCCGACCCGGCCTTCCAGGCGGAGCTGCGGCACCACCTCAAGGAGTTCGCCGGCCGGCCGACGGAGCTGTATTTCGCCGAGCGACTGACGCAGCACTGCGGCGGGGCGAAGATCTATTTCAAGCGCGAGGACCTGCTCCACACCGGGGCGCACAAGATCAACAACGCCCTCGGCCAGGCCCTGCTGGCCAGGCGCATGGGCAAGAAGCGCATAATCGCCGAGACCGGCGCCGGCCAGCACGGCGTGGCCACGGCGGCGGTCTGCGCGAAGTTCGGCCTCGAGTGCACCGTCTACATGGGCGCCGTCGACATGGAGCGGCAGGCCCTGAACGTCTTCCGCATGCGCCTCATGGGCGCCAAGGTCACGGCGGTCGAGGCGGGCCAGAAGACCCTCAAGGACGCCGTCAACGAGGCGATGCGCGACTGGGTGACGAATGTCCGCGGCACCCACTATATCCTCGGGTCGGCGCTCGGCTCGCACCCGTATCCGATGATGGTCCGTGATTTTCACCGCGTCATCGGGCAGGAACTGCGGGAGCAGATCATGGCCCGCGAGGGCCGGCTGCCGGACGAGATGGTCGCCTGCGTCGGCGGCGGCAGCAACGCCATCGGCTGCTTCTTCGAATTCCTGAACGACAAGGGCGTGAAGCTCATCGGGGTCGAGGCCGGCGGGCGCGGCATCAAGCGCGGCGAGCACGCGGCCCGCTTCGAGGGCGGCAAGCTCGGCGTGCTGCAGGGCAGCAAGACCTACATTCTCCAGAATCCCGACGGCCAGATCGAGCTGACACATTCCGTGTCCGCTGGCCTCGACTACGCCGCCATCGGGCCCGAGCACGCCTATTACCGCGACACCGGCCGCATCGAGTTCGCCTACGCGACGGATGACGAAGTCATGGAGGCCTTCCAGCTGTGTTCGCGCCATGAGGGCATCATCCCGGCGCTCGAGTCGACCCATGCCATCGTCCACGGGCTCAAACGCGCGAAGGCGCTCGGCAAGGACAAGATCGTGCTCATCAACCTCTCCGGCCGCGGTGACAAGGATGTCCAGACGGTGCAGAAGCTCCTGTCGGAGCAAAGTAACAAGTAGCTTTCGCAAATACCAAATCACAATGGGCCAAACTCCAAATAAACCATGGAAAACAAGCCCATTGATCTTGAGGAAAGAACGGCACTTTTCGCGGAAAATGTTCGAAGGTTTGTCCGCCAGTTGCCACGCACGATAGCAAATATTGAGGACGTCAAGCAGTTGGTGCGGGCTTCTGGTTCAGTGCCGGCTAACTGTATCGAAGCTAACGAGGCGCTCGGTAACAAAGACCGAATTATGAGATTTCGCATCAGCCGAAAGGAAGCAAAGGAATGTCAGCTTTGGCTTCGTTTGATAAACGTGGGCGGTGTTTCGGATATAGACGCCGAGCGAAAACGCCTGCGACAAGAAGCGCATGAGCTGAAGCTGATCTTCACCAGCATCATCAAAAAATTGGAATGAGTGCTATATTGCGCGGATTTGTTTGGCCTTTGGCGCTTTGGCGTTTGGACTTTCTTCAATGAACTCGATGACCGGCTATGGGCGGGCAACCGCGACCCTCGGCAACCAAACACTGACCGTGCAGGTCAACTCGGTGAACCGCCGCGGGCTCGACCTGTCGATGTCGCTGCCGGATGAGTGGCAGGCCTTCGAGCCAGCCGTGGGCGACGCCGTGCGCAAGCTCGTCCAGCGCGGCAAGGTGCACGTGGCCGTCGAGGTGGCCGGCCAGGCCAACGCGGCGACCGAGTGGGACCAGGACGCCCTGACGGCGACGCTGGACCAGCTCACGAAGTTCGCCCGGGCCAAGCACATCAATTTCGAGGTGACGGGCGAACTGCTCTGGCAGATCGCCAGCGCCCAGCGCTCCGGAGCCAAGCTGCCCACCGACGACGAGACCTCGGCCCTGCTGCTCAAGACCCTCGGCCAGGCCCTGCGCGGCCTCGGCGCGATGCGGGCGAAGGAAGGCGAGGCGCTCCTGGTCGATTTTCTCGGCCGGCTCGAGAAGCTGCATGCGGCGGTCGAGGCCATCGCCCACCGGGCGCCCCAGATCAGCGGCACCTACAAGGACCTGCTGCTGCAGCGCCTCCGCACGGCCGGCCTCGAGCTGGACGTCACCGATGAGCGCGTGCTGAAGGAAGTGGCGTTGTTTGCGGACCGCTCCGACATCACCGAGGAGATCACCCGGCTGCGGCACCACCTGTCCCAGCTCAAGGAGCTGCTTCGCGCCGACGGCGAGATCGGCCGCAAGGCGGAATTCATCCTGCAGGAGATTGGCCGCGAGATTCACACCATCGGCAGCAAGGCCAACGACCTGGCGATTTCGCAACGGGTGATCGAGTTCAAGAACGAGCTCGAGCGCATCCGCGAGCAGGTGGCGAACGTGGAGTGAACCTGCGTTGCAGGTTCAGTTGAAAGCCGGGCAATCTCCGGCCCCGTCATTCAACTTGAGTCTTTCAACTTTCACCTGCGCCAGCTGAAGGCTGGCGGAGCGACCACAGCACATACCAGAAGACGCCGAGGCAGATGCCGATGTCGGCGACGTTGAAGGTCGGGTAGATGTAGTCGCCGAAGTGGAAATCGAGGAAGTCGATGACGTGGCCGTGAACCAGGCGGTCGACCAGGTTGCCGAGGATGCCGCCGCAGAGCAGGCCGAAGGCGGCCTGCGCGGACGGGGAGCGCAGGCCGAGCTGGCGGCGCCAGAAAAAGATGGCCGTCAGCGTGCAGAGACCGAGCAGCGCCAGCCAGACGCCGGCGCCGGCGAACATGCTCCACGCGGCCCCGGTGTTGCCGACGTGCACTAGGTAGAAGAAGTCCCGGAAGATCTCGATGCTCGCACCGGGACCATAGGTGCCCAGCGGCATGCGGGCGTTGATCCAGGACTTGGTCAGCTGGTCGAGCCCGAAGACGATGACGGCCAGCACCCAGAGCCGCCGGTAGGCGAGGAGGCGCTGGAGGCGTGAGGGTATGTCGGCCAATGGCGGAAGGACGCCGGCTTACTCGTCGTCGCCGCCGTCGGAGATCTTGCCGCCTTCCTCCTCGGCGCCGTCGCCGAACAGGCCGCCGCGCTCGACGGAGCGGTGGGAGTGGCGCTCGACTTCCTTCTTGGCCTCGGTCGAGTAACGCGTGAAGGGGACGGCGAGCAGGCGCTCCTTGGCGATCGGCTTCTGCGTGGTCTCGCAGATGCCGTAGGTGCCGGCGTGGACGCGCTTGATGGCGGCCTCGATCTCGGCGAGGGCCTCCTGCTCGTTGGAGACGAGGCTGAGGGCGAAGTCGCGGTCGAAGGTGTCGGTGCCCGCGTCGGCCATGTGCTGGCCGTAGCCGGAGAGATCGCCGGAGTCATCCTTGGCGGACTTGAGCAGGGTCTCCTCGGTGTGTTCGCCGAGCTGGACGAGCACGTGGTTGCGCAGTTCGAGGAGCAGGCGGTAGTAGCGGCGGTATTTCTCCGGGACCTCGGACTCGTCGATCATGGCGGCCGGGGCCTTCTTGCCCTTGGCCGGGTTGAAGCCGAGGATGTCGGCCAGCGAGGCGGTCTTGACGTGGTGCGGCTTGTGGGGCTTGCCCAGGTCGGCGGCGAGATGGGCGCTCTTGGAAGGAGTGCCGGGTTTGCCGTTCTTGCCGTTCTTCGTGGCGGACTCCACCTGCTTCTCGTTCTTCTTCGCGATCTCGCGGACCTCATCGAGGCTGAAGGCGATGGCCTTGGGGGCGGCCTTGCGCTCGAGGAGCAGGCGCTTCAGGTCGGCGACGGACGAGGCCTTGCCCTTGGCGGCCGGGGCGGGCTTGCCGGCGGGGGCGACGGCCTTCGCCGCGGGCTTGGCGGCCACGGGTTTGGCCGCGGCCTTCGCAGCCGGCTTGTGGGCCGGGGCTTTCTTGGCGGGGGCGGGCTTCTTCGCGTGGGACTTTTTCTTCGTGGCCATAAAGGGATCGGGTCAGGAGTTAAGGGCTTCTTCGCACCGAGGGCAAACTTCTCCGTGCGGGGTGTGAACAACTTTCGGCACCCAGCGCCAGCAGCGCGGGCAGCGGGCATGGCCGGCTTCCTTGGCGTGGCGGGCGGTGGGCGCGGCACCGGTGCCGGCGGCGAGAGTGACATCCGAGACGATAAAGAGTTCGGGTAGAAATCCGCGGTGCTTTTCCAGCGCCCGGGTGGCGGCCTCGTCCGCACCGCCGAGGGCCACGACGGCGTCCAGCGACTTGCCGATGGTGCCGGCCTGGCGGAGGGGTTCGAGGGTCTCGGTGACCTTCGCGCGCAGCTGGAACAGGGTGGCGAAATCTGCCTCGATCTCCGCGCTGCGCCAGGCGGCGGGCGCGACGGGCCAGTCCTGCAGGTGGATGGACTCGTTGGAATATTCCTGACCGGACTTCGCATAGCTCCAGGCCTCGTCGGCCGTGAAGGTGATGAACGGGGCCAGGATCTTCACGAGCGCGTCGAAGATGGCGGAAATGGCGGTCTGCGACGAGCGGCGGAGCGGGTGGGCGGCGCCGAGCGTGTAGAGGCGGTCCTTCAGGATGTCGTGGTAGGTGGCCGACAGCGTGACCGAGCAGAACTGGTTGCAGAGCTGGTAGACGCGGTGGAACTCGTAGGCGTCGTAGGCCTTCGTGCATTCCTCGATGAGCGTATGGGTCTTGTGCAGCGCCCAGCGGTCGAGCGCGTCCATCTTCTCGACCGGCACGGCGTGCTTGGTCGCGTCGAAGTCGAACAGGGTGGAGAGCTGGAAGCGCAGGGTGTTGCGGAAGAGGCGGTAGGCTTCGCCGACATTCTTGAGGATCTCGTCGTCGACCGGGATGTCGTCGCGGAAATCCTGCGAGGCGATCCAGAGGCGGATGACGTCGGCGCCGTGCTGCGCGATGTAGGCGTCGGCCGTCTGGGGCTTCTGGTAGGTCGAGCTCTTGGAGATCTTCTGGCGGTTCTTGTCGACGATGAAGCCGTGGGTGAGGACGGCCTTGTAGGGTGCGGCGCCGAACGCGATGACGCTGTTCCAGAGGGAGGACTGGAACCAGCCGCGGTGCTGGTCGCTGCCCTCGAGGTAGAGGTCGGCCGGCCACGACGTGCCGCCCTGGCCGCGCTTGAGCACGGCGGCCTGGGTGGAGCCGGAGTCGATCCAGACGTCGAGCGTATCGCGGCCGCAATTGAGCGTGTCGGCAGCCGGCCAGTCGGCGGGGAGTTTCACGCCGGCCAGGATCTCGGCGGGCTTGGCGTCATACCAGAAATTGCTGCCCTTCGTCGCGACCTTGTCGGCCACGGCGCGGAAGACGCCGGCGTCGAGGTAGGGCTTCTTGTCCGGGCCGTAGAAGGCGATGATCGGCACGCCCCACGAGCGCTGGCGGCTGATGCACCAGTCGGGGCGCGACTCAACGGCGCCGCGGATGCGGGCCTCGCCCCAGGCGGGGATCCAGCCCTGCACCTCGGCGATCTTGGTGATCTCCTTAAGGGCGACTTGGCGGTGACCGGCCTTGTCGAGCGACACGAACCACTGGTCGACGGCGCGGAAGATGATCGGGGTCTTGGAGCGCCAGCAGTGCGGGTAGCTGTGCGGATACTTGGCCTTGGCGAGCAGGGCGCCGGCGTCGGCGAGTTTCTTGAGCACGCCGAGATTGGCGGGGGCGGGCTTCTTGGCGGCGAGATCCTCGACCGTCTCGAGCGTGGTCAGGCCGACGAGGTCGGCGGGCACGCGGCCGTCGTTGAGGTATTTGCCGTCGTCTCCGACCGGGCAGTAGATCTCGAGGCCGTATTTGAGGCCGGTCTGGTAATCCTCCGCGCCGTGGCCGGGCGCGGTGTGCACGGCGCCGGTGCCGCTGTCGGTCGTGACGTAGTCGGCGAGGACGACGGGCGAGGCGCGGTCGATGAAGGGATGGCGGGCCTGCAGCTTCTCCAGCTTGGCGCCGGGCAGGGTCAGCACGACGGACGGTTGCGGCTCGATCTTCGCGGCGGTGGCGACCTGGCCGAGCAAGGCGGAGGCGACGATGAGGCGTTCGGCGCCGGTGTCGGCGACGGAGTATTCAACCTCGGGATGCAGCGCGATCGCGAGATTGGCGGGGATCGTCCAAGGCGTGGTCGTCCAGATGACGATGTAGAGCGGCTTGTCGGTCGGCAGGCCGAACTTCTGGGCCTCGGCCACGGGCACGAGGAACTTCACCCAGATGGCGATGGAGACGTGGTCCTTGTATTCAATCTCCGCCTCGGCGAGCGCGGTCTCGAAGGGGATGGACCAATAGACGGGCTTCTTGCTGCGATAGACAAGGCCCTGCTCGACGAACGCGGCGAAGGTGCGGAGAATGTCGGCCTCGAAGGCCGGGGCCTTCGTCTTGTATTCGTTCTTCCAGTCGGCGAGGACGCCGACGCGCTTGAACTGCGCGGTCTGCTTGCCGATCCAGCTCTCGGAGAATTCGTCGCACTTGGCGCGCATCTGCGCCGTGGTGAGCGTGAGGTTCTGCTCCTTGATCTCCTTGCTGACCTTCTGCTCGATGGGCAGGCCGTGGCAGTCCCAGCCCGGGACATAGGGCGTGCGGAAGCCCTGCATAGACTTGTAGCGGTTGACGATGTCCTTGAGCGTCTTGTTCAGCGCGGTGCCGATGTGGACGTCGCCGTTGGTGAAGGGCGGGCCGTCATGGAGGACAAAGGCGCCCTTGGGGCTGTTGGCGCGCCTAGCCTGGATCTGGTTGTAAAGATCGAGCTTCTCCCAGTGTGCCACCCGACCCGGTTCGCGCTGGGCCAGACCCGCCCGCATGGGGAAATCTGTCTTGGGAAGCAGGAGGGTGTCTTTGAGTTCGGTCGCCATCGGAAATAAGGGGCCGGAAACTACCCGGCGGAGGGGGGGAGTCAAGTGGCGAGAGGGGTATAATTTCCCTCTGTAGCGATGCGCGGTGCGCTCCGTCCGGCAGACGCTGGCCGCCGTTACAGTTTGACCACAAATTCGCCCGTTTTCCGGGCCACTTCGGCGCCGGATTTGAGACAGTCCGGGAGCGAAATGCCGTCGCGGGCGTTGCTGCCGACGAAGAGCCCGGGGTGCTTGCCCTCGATGCGGGCCAACGGCTCTAGGAAACGCTCGTGGCCGAGGTTGTATTGCGGAATAGCCTTGGGCCAGAAGGTGTGGTGGGTGAACACCGGATCGCGGGTAACGCCAAGCAGGTCGCGCAGGTCCGGCAGCACGCGGGCGAGCAGGGCCGGGGTCTCAAGGCGGCCGGTTTCAGGCTGGCGCATGCCGCCGGCGAACACGGTCAGCGCCACATGGCCGTCTGGCGCCCGGTCGGCGAAGAGCGACGACGAGAACAGCACGCCGAGGAGGCTGCGCTGCTCGCGGGCCGGCACGAGTGCGCCGAAGCCGTCGAGCGGGTGGGCCACCTGCTCGCGCTTGAAGCCGAGGAACAGCGAGCTGACCGGCGGCTGCGGCACGTGGTCGAGTGAGGCCAGGCTGCGTTCGCCGAGCGTGCTGAAGACAAGCGAGGCGAGGCCGGCGGCCGGCAGGGCCAGGACGACGGCGTCGAACTCGGTGGTCTGCACCGAGTCGGCGCGCGTCCAGATGAGTTTCCAAGGTTTGCCCGGGATGAGGCTCGTGACGGTCGCATCGGTCTGCACGGTGCCGGCCGGCAGGGCGGCGGCGAGGGCGAGGGGGAGGGTTTGCAGGCCCTGCTTGAAGGAAATGATCGGCACGACACCGGTTGCTTCGCCGCGGGCGCGCCGCTCGGCGGCCTGGGCGCGAAAACCGCGCAACAGCGAACCGTGGGAGCGCTCGAGCTGCCAGAGGCTGGAGAAGGAGTAGCGGGCGGAGAGTTTCTCTGGATCGCCGGCATAGATGCCGCCCACGAGCGGGTTCAGCCCGTAGTCCACGATCTCGCGGCCGAAGTGGGAGGCGACGAAGGAGGCGAGGTTGACGTCGGTCGTGCGCACGCGCGGCCGGGTGAACAACTCGGCCAGCACGCGCAGCCGGGCGCCGACGGAGAAAAGCGGCGAGGTCAGCAAGCCGGCGGGGGAGAGCGGCACCATGATGGGCCGGCCGCCGCGGACAATGAAGCGCTTCTTGGCCGACGGACTCACGAGGGCCCGCTGTTCGCAGAGGCCGAGCTCGGTGATCAGCGCGGCGACCTCGGGGGTTTCCTGCAGGGAATTGGGACCGCCCTCGATCAGCCAGCCGTCCCGGGCGAGGGAAACGATGGCGCCGCCGACCTGCGGGGCCTTTTCAAACACCGTGACCCGGTGCCCCGCGCGATGCAGCCGCCAGGCGGCGGTCAGGCCGGTGAGGCCGCCGCCGACGACCGCGATGGACTTGGGCCCGGCGGACGGCATTTCAATTTTTCCAACGGGTGACGGTATCCACGAGGGCCTCGACGCATTCGATCTTGGCCTGCGGCATAATGCCGTGGCCGAGGTTGAAGATATGACCGTTGGCGCCGCGCATGGTTTCCAACAAACGTGTCACCTCGTGCCGGACGATCTCCGGCGTGGTGTTCATCAACACCGGGTCGAGGTTGCCCTGGAGGGCGATGTTGCCCGGCACGAGCTTGCGGACGACGCCGAGATCCACGGTCCAGTCCACGCCCAGCACGCTCGCGCCACTGAAGGCCTGGTCGGTGAACTGGGACGGCGTGCCTTTGGCGTAGAGGATGACGGGGAAACTCTTGGGCAGCGCGGCGATGATGTCGCGGATCCAGCGCAGCGACGCGGCCTCGTAGTCTTGCCCGGCGAGGATGCCGCCCCAGGAGTCGAAGATCTGGATGGCATCGGCCCCGGCGCGGATCTGCATCTGGAAATACTCGATGAGGGCCGCGGTGAGTTTTTCCATCAGCGCGTTGAACAGCGGCCGGTCGGAATAGAAGACGGCCTTGCTGCGCTGGAACTCGTCGGCGCTGCCGCCCTCGAGCATGTAGGTGCCGAGGGTCCACGGCGAACCGCCGAAGCCGAGCAGGGCCTTCTCGCCCTTCAGCTCAGCCTTCACGCGCTCAAGGGCCTTGCCGACGTAGTCCAGGCGGGCGGCGACCCCCACGGGATTGAGGCGGTCGAGCTGGGCCTTCGTCTCCAGCCGGAAGTCCATCTCAATGCCGCCGGTGTCGCGGAACTTGTAGCCCTGGCCGAGGGCCTCGGGGATGACGAGGATGTCGGAGAAGATGATCGCCGCATCGAGGGCGAAACGTCGCAGCGGCTGCAAGGTGACCTCGGCGGCGAGGTCGGGCGTCTTCACCATCTCAAGGAAGGAGGATTTGGCCTTCAGCGCGCGATACTCCGGCAGGTAGCGCCCGGCCTGGCGCATGATCCAGACCGGCGGGCGGTCGAGAGGCTGGCAGGAAGCGGCGGCAAGGAAACGTTCGCGGGAGGTCATGAGGAATGGTTGGCCCAGTCGCGGGGCTTGAGGAAGTGGTCGTAAAGCCGGGCCTCGGGGGTGCCGGGCTCAGGTTGCCAGTCGTAGCGCCAGGCGACGAGCGGCGGGAGGGACATGAGGATGGACTCGGTGCGGCCGCCGCTCTGCAGGCCGAAGATCGTGCCGCGGTCCTGGACGAGGTTGAACTCCACATAGCGGCCGCGCCGGTAGAGCTGGAAGTCGCGCTCGCGTTCGCCGAAGGGCGTGGCCTTGCGGCGTGCCACGACCGGCAGGTAGGCCGGCACGAACGCGTCGCCCACGCTGCGGAGGAACTTGAAGGCGTCGATGAAGCCCGGCGCATTGAAGTCGTCGAAGAAGAGGCCGCCGATGCCGCGCGGCTCGCCGCGATGCTTGATGAAGAAGTAGTCGTCGCACCACTTCTTGAATTTCGGGTAGAGTTCGGGGCCATGCGGGTCGCACGCGGCTTTCGCGGTGCGGTGCCAGTGGACGGCGTCCTCCTCGAAACCGTAATACGGCGTCAGGTCGAAGCCGCCGCCGAACCACCAGACCGCCTTGTCGCCCTCGCCGGCGGTGAAGAACCGGACGTTGGCGTGGCTCGTCGGCACGTAGGGGTTGCGCGGGTGGATGACCAGCGAGACGCCCATGGCATGGAACGGCTTGCCGGCCAGGTCGGGGCGCGTGGCGGTGGCGGAAGGGGGGAGCGATTTGCCGGAAACATGGGAGAACCCGACGCCGGCCTTCTCGAACACGGCGCCGTTGGCCAGCACCCGGGAGCGTCCGCCGCCGCCTTCCGGGCGGGACCAGCGGTCCTCCTTGAATTCGCCGCCGTCGTCCTCGCGCGTCAGGGCGCCGCAGATGTCATCCTGCAGGGCGAGCAGGTAGGAGCTGACGGCGTTGAGATCGGGCGGCATGATGGAAGGCAGGGACGAGATAGTCACAAAGCTACAGAGAAATACACGAAAAAGCTCGGTGCGGGTTGTCCGATTATCGCCGTTTATTGCGCTCCGTGGCGGGCTTATGCCCCTTGACGACTTTGGTAGTGTTCGGGGTCGACAGGGCCCGGAGCCCCGTCTTTTCTCGCCAACCCGCCATGAATTCCGCCGTGCTCACCACCGTCGCCGCCACCGGTTTCACCGTGGCGTTCTTCCATGCGGCGATCCCGACGCACTGGCTGCCGTTCGTGCTGGTGTCGCGGGCGCGGGGCTGGAGCCGGGCGAAAACCCTCGCCGTGGCCGCGCTGGCGGGGCTGGGGCATGTGGCGCTGACCGGCCTGCTCGGGCTCGGCATCGCGTGGTTCGGCTTCCAGCTCGACGAGAAGCTCGGCCGCCTGTTCCCGTGGATCGCGGGCGGGATCCTGCTGGCGATCGGCCTGTATTATTTCTGGCGGCAGTGGCGCGGCGGCGTGGTGCATCACCATGTGCTCGGCGCGCACCATCATCCAAGCGAGCAGTGCGGCCATGAACATGAGCACAGCCACTGGGACGAGGAACTGAAGGACAGCCAGCTGGTGGAAACCAAGGCCGGCGACTGGGCGGCGATCAGCGGGCTCTTCGTGATGCTGACCCTGTCACCCTGCGAGGGTTTCCTGCCGGTCTACCTGTCCGGCGTGCAGTTCGGCTGGCGCGGCTTCGTGGTGCTCAGCCTGATCCTCGCGGTGGCGACGCTGGCCGGCATGATGATCTTCACGTGGCTGACGCTGGTCGGGCTCGAGCGGTTCGAGGTGAAGAATTTCGAGCGCTACGAGGCCGGCCTGCTCGGCGCGCTGTTCACGCTGCTGGGCGGGCTGTTGATCGTGCTCGGGCACTGAGGTGCAGCCTGTGCTCGGCGCAGGTTCCACCAGTCGACGCTTACTCCATGCGGTCGGCCGGCTCGCTGCTCAGGGAGTTCTTCACGACCGTGCCGCCCTTCATGACAAAACCGACCTGCTCCAACACCGTGATGTCGGCGAGCGGGTCGCCGGACACGGCGATGATGTCGGCGAAATAACCGGGCGAGAGCTGGCCGACCTTGTCCTTCCAGCCGAGCAGGTCGGCGGCATGCACGGTGGCGGACTGGATCGCCTGCATGGGCGTCATGCCCCACTTGACCATGTGGAAGAACTGCTTGCCGTTCCAGCCGTGCGGATAGACGCCGGAGTCGGTGCCGTAGGCGATCTTCGCGCCGGCCTTGACGGCCTTCTGGAAATTCTCCCGCTGCGTGCGGCCGACGAGGCGTTCCTTTTCCAGGATCTTCTCAGGATAGCCCATGCGGCCGTATTCGGCGAGAATGTAGTCGTCGTTGTAGATGTCCGGCACGAGGTAGGTGCCGTGCTCCTTGGCGAGGGCGATGCCCTCGTCGTCGATGAAGCTTGCGTGCTCGATGGAGGCGACGCCGGCGCGGATGGCCATCTTGATGCCGAGCGTGCCGTGGGCATGGGCGGCGACCTTGCGGCCCCACATGGCGGCCTCGTCGACCGCGGCCTTCATCTCCTCGAGCGAATATTGCGGCGCACCCACGGACTCCTCCTCGGAGAGGACGCCGGCGGTGGCGAGGATCTTGATGACGTCGGCGCCATACTTGATGTTCTCGCGGACCTTCCGGCGGATCGCGTCGACGCCGTCGGCGATGCCGTTGATGTCGCCCTCGAAGCGGAGGTAGGGTGACATGCCGTTGAGGTCGCCGTGGCCGCCGGTGGCGCTGAGCGCCGGCCCGCTCGCCTGCATGCGCGGCCCCGGGACGAGCCCGCTGTCGATCGCCCGCCGGAGGGCGAAGTCGACGTAGTTGCCCGCGCCGACGTTGCGGATGGTCGTGAAGCCGGCCTCCAGGGTGCGGCGGGCGTAGATGTGCGCCGTGATGGCCTCGTCGATCGGGCTCTTGCGGAAGATGTCCTCGTAGAAATTCTCGGGCTGGCCGGTGACGTGGGTATGGCAGTCGATGAGTCCGGGCAACAGGGTCGCGTTGCCGAGGTCAATGACCCGCGCGCTTGTGCCGGCCGGCACCGCCTGGGCGAGTTCGGCGACGGCAACGACGGCCTTGACGCGGTCGCCCTGGATCACGACCGCCTGGTCGGTCAAGACCCGGCCGGTGACCGGCTCGACGAGGCGCGCGGCCTTGATGACAACGAGCGGGAGGACCTTGGTTTCAATGGCGGCCGGCGGGGCGGCGAAAAGGCCCGCAGCGAGAACCACGGGGAGGAAAAGGGCGGGGATACGGGAGAGGCGCATGCGGGCAGACTGCGGCCTGCGGCCGGCCAGACAAAGCTAAAGTCACGAGACGCGCGGCCGGCGGGGCAGAAGGCACTTGCGAGCCGGTGACAAGCGCCTAGGTTAGGGGGCAGCCGGTTCAACCCATCCCTTGGAGTTTACCCCATGAAGACCATCGTGCGTTATCTTTCGGCCGCGACTGTGCTGGGCGCGGCTTTTGTCTTTTCCGGTTGCGCCACCCAGACGGCCAGGGGGCCGCGGGTGGAGCCGGTGGCGGAATTCACCGTGGTGGAGAGTTCCACCGAGAAGGAACTGACCCCGGCGCAGCTCGCCGAGCTGCGCGAGGCGGTGGTCAACTACCTGCACAGCCAGGGCCTCAAGAGCAACCAGCTGTATTACGTGAAGGTCACCTTCCCGACGGCAAATCCCGAGGACGAGCCCCAGTGGGCGGTCGTCCGCATCGGCAACTTCCCGTCGCAGACCTACACGGTGCTCGCCGCCTATCCCGGCCGCGACGACTACTATCCCTACGACTATTACCGTCACGGCTACTACAACCCGGCCTTCTCCGGTTTCTCGCGGTGGGGTTATTACGACCCCTTTGAATACAACTACGGCGGCTACTCGCGTCCGGTGCCGCCCCGGGACCATGGCCGGCCCGACAAGCCCGACGGCAAACCCGATCATCCGCCCGGCACGCGCACACGCTGGGACAACACGCCGCGCACCGATGCAGACCAATCGCGCTCCCACACCTATCCGCCGCGCACCGCAAACCCCGAACGCTGGGCGCGGGAGCGTTCCGATAATCGCGGCGGTTACACCCGCTCCGAGCCCGGCAACAGCAGCTCGGGCGACCGGTCCTACAGCCCGCCTCCTGAGCGGTCGTATTCGCCGCCGGCGCCTCGCTCCGAGCCCAGCCCTCGCGTAGAATCATCCAATTCGGGCATCCAGCAGGCGACCTCCACCGAGAAGGAGAAGTGACAGGCCCGGGGCCTATCTGGGCCGTTGCGCGGATTGTTTCCTGGCCGCTGCCGGTTGCATGGGAGTCTTAGTTGCCGGGCGGCGCTTTTTCGGCGACGGCACCACGCCGATGCGCGGATCGCGCTGGCGGGCGAGTAACACAAGGCGGCTGGCGATCCGCTCGAACCGGTCGGCGGTTTCCGGCAGGTAAAGCCACTTCGGCAGGATCGGGTGGGGCGTGAGTTCCGGGAACTCCGCCTGCAATGCGGCATGGCGCGCGCGGTCCGTGCTGACCAGCATCCCGCGCCACGGCTCCTCGCCGGCGCAGAAACAGCACATCAGCCTGCCGTCGAGGTAGACGGCCTTGGCCCCGAACATGGTGCGAAGCACGAAGCCCGGCTCGGCCTCAAGCGGTTCCCACAGCCACTGGTGGCGGTGCACAGGCCTGGCCCGGCCGAGGGATTTTTCAAAGCGCGGGCGCATCGGCCGGGGTTAGCGGATGTCCAGGATGAGTTTGGCCAGCGCCTCGGGCTGGCGCCAGTTCACGACATGGTCGCCTGCCATGATGATGACCGGCCAGCCGCGGGCCCGGGCACGTTCCGACGCGGCGAAGAAATCGTCGTCTGCCGGCTGCTTGCCTGGATCAACGGTAAGGATGTAGGTCGCGGGTATTTTCGCCGCCGCGGCCTGGTTCTTCAGCACGATGGAGTCAGTGGTGGTTTTGACCGGGTGCGGCACATCCTTGGGGAAGGGCTTGTCGGGCGCCACCCAGTTGGGGACCAGGAATCCATTCTTGGCCATCTGGTCGATTTTTGCGGCCAATCCCGGACCTCTCAGACTCACCAGGCTCTCGCCGTCGTTGGGCACGAAGGCGTCAAGGTAGACGAGCCGGGCGATGCGTTCCGGGATGCGGTCGGCGACGCCGGTGATGACCATACCGCCATAACTGTGGCCGAGCAGAATGACGTCATGCAGGTCCTCGAAGAGAATCAGGTTAACGATGTCGGTGATGTGGTCTTCGAGCCCGATGTTGGGCGTCGCCAGATGGTAGTGTTCGCCCAGGCCAGGCAGCGACGGGCGGTAGACCTTCCAGCCCCGGGCCTCAAGGATCGGCGCGACCTTCTTCATCTGCCAGCCACCGGCCCAGGCGCCGTGCACGCTGACGAGGACGGGCGGTTTTTCCGCCGGCTCCGCCGCGGGCAGAATGGCGCCACAGAACAATCCGAACAGGACAACCAGCAGACGGGGTTTCATGCCTGACTAATGTCCCGACCAGGCCGCCCGGTCAACACGGGCAATGTGGCATATGCAGCCGGCGGCGCCTACTTGGTTTGCTCCAGAGGCAGGGCGTGCAGCTTCAGTTCCGGGTTCTTCTCGGAGAAATATTTTATGCTCCATTCGTTCGGGAACAGAACAATGGGATTCTCGAACTTGTCGGCGCCGAAACCGACGCCGGTGGCGACGATGAGGCGGGAGAAGTCGAAGCCCTTGTTGGGCGTCTTGAGGGACTCGGGGATCTCGATCCAGCGCAGGACGGTCCACGGAGCCGGTGACAGGCGCGACTCGGCGCCGTATTCGCTCTGGAGGCGCCATTGCACGACTTCGAACTGCAGCGGGCCGACGGCGGCGAGCAGCGTGGCGCCGGACGGGGCGTTTTTGGCGGTGAAGGACTGCACGACCCCCTCCTGCAGGAGCTGCTCGAGGCCGGCGCGGTATTTCTTGGAGTCGCCGGTATTCGGGTTGGTGATGTAGGTGAAAACCTCGGACGGGAAACGCGGGATCTCGTCGTAGCAAATGGTGCGGTCCTGCGTGAGCGTGTCGCCGATGCCGAACTCGCTGTGGCCGACGAGGCCGATGACATCGCCCGGCCAGGCCTCGTCCACCGTCTCGCGTTCGCGGCCGAAAAGCTTGTGGGAGGAGGAGAGGCGGACGGACTTGCCGGTGCGCTGGTGCGTGACGACCATGTCGCGGTCGAATTTGCCCGAGCAGACGCGGCAGAACGCGATGCGGTCGCGGTGCTTCGCGTCCATGTTGGCCTGGATCTTGAAGATGAAGCCCGAGAACTTCGGGTCGTCGACCGGCACCTCGCGGGCGGTGGTCGGCTGCGGGAAGCCCGGCACGGTGATGGTGACGGATTTGCGCGGGGCGGGCGGCACGGAGTCCTTCAGGAAGCCGTCGAGGAGGAGTTGGATTCCGAAATTGTTCACGGCGGAGCCGAAATACACGGGCGTCTGCTGGCCGGCCTGCACGGCCTTGAGGTCGAACGGGTGGCCGGCGCCGTCGAGCATCGCGAGCTGGTCCTTCACGTCGTTGAAGGTGTAGTCGTCGAGTTTGCCGCGGACAGCGTCGTCATCCAGCGAGGTGACGTTGACCGGCGCCTGGAACTTGCCGCCCGGAACGCGCTCAAAGAGGTGAACCTCCTTGGAGCGGCGGTCGAACACGCCCTTGAAGGACGGGCCGTTGCCGAGGGGCCAGATGACGGGCGACGACTGCAGGCCGAGGACGTTCTCGAGTTCGTCGAGCAGGTCGATCGGGCTGCGCGTGGGCCGGTCGCACTTGTTCATGAACGTGAAGATCGGCACGCCGCGGCGGCGGCAGACCTCGAAGAGCTTGCGGGTCTGCGTCTCGACGCCCTTGGCGGCGTCGATGACCATGAGGGCGGCGTCCACGGCAGTGAGCACGCGGTAGGTGTCCTCGGAGAAATCCTTGTGGCCGGGGGTGTCGAGCAGGTTGACGGCGCAGCCGTTGTAATCGAACTGGAGGACGGTCGAGCTGATCGAGATGCCGCGCTGCTTCTCGAGCTCCATCCAGTCGGAGGCGGTGGCGCGCTGGTTCTTGCGGTCCTTCACGGCGCCGGCGAGGTGGATGGCGTTGCCGTAGAGCAGGAACTTCTCGGTCAGGGTCGTCTTGCCCGCATCGGGGTGCGAGATGATCGCAAAGGTGCGACGGCGGGCGATTTCCTGGGCGGGCGACATGGCAGAGGTCGGAAGACGGAGGGCGGAGGACGGAAAGGGATGCTGGGAGGAGAGTTGGGCAGGAAACGGGGCGGGGGTGCGGGTGGGAAGCCTATTTTGGTCAAAATCAGTGCCGGGCTGTGGGCGGCAGGGCTTTTTACACTACGGGCTTTCCGTAGGGCAGGTTACGGTGTTGGCCGGATAGGCAGGCAAGGGAAGGAAAGCTATAGTGAGCCAACCTCATCCTCCCATGCTTCTCGTTTCCATCGTCATTGTCTTTGCCGGCCTAGCCCTCGGTCTGCTTTCGCTTTTGGACCGTTATGAGACCGCCGTGGACAAATCCCACGCGGACCGTCGCGTCAACAAGGCGCCCAAGCAGATTTATTACGACGCCTTCACCGACCGTCGCAAGCAGCCTGTAGGCACACAGCCGCAAGACCAGCAGGACCGTCGCCAGGCCGTCGCCTGATTTTGAGCTTCTAAGCTCAGGCAAACCCCCGGAGAGTCCGGGCATGTCTGTCAGCCTCAAGCTCAAGCCCAATGCCACATCTCGCGTGCTCACCGGTCACCCGTGGGTGTTTGCCAACGAGTGCGAGGCGCTGCTGCCCGCCGAGCACGACGGCGAGGTGGTGGAATGCCGCGACCGCACCGGGCGGTTCCTCGGCACCGGCATCTACAACAGCAAGTCCCAGATCGTCTGGCGGCGGCTGAGCCGGGACCGCGTCGCGCTCGACGAGGCCTACCTGCGGGCGGCACTGGAGAAGGCGCTGGCGCGGCGGACCGGGATGGGCGAATTCAAGCGCCTGGTCTGGTCCGAGTCCGATGACCTGCCCGGCGTGGTGGCGGACCAGTTCGGCGACACGCTGGTCGTGCAGATCCAGACGCTCGCGATGGAGAAGCGCAGCACGGTCATTAGCGACCTGCTGGCCGGCCTGACCGGGGCGAAGGAGATCATTTTCCGCAACGATGCGAACATCCGGAAGCTCGAGGGCCTGCCCGCCGCGGTGCACACGCGCTCGGGCTCGGCCTGGGAGCCGCGCTGGGTGAAGATCGACGGCCTCGACTACTGGCTCGACCTGCAGGGCGGACAGAAGACGGGGTTCTACCTCGACCAGCGCCAGCAGCATGCCGTCGTGGCGAAATACGCCGCCGGCCGGCGCGTGCTCGATGCGTTTTGCAACCAGGGCTCGTTCGCGCTGCACTGCGCCAAGGCCGGGGCCGCCGGCGTGCTGGGGCTCGACAGCGCGTTCGATGCGGTCGGGCAGGCGAAGAAGAACGCCGACCGCAACGGGCTGAAGGCGGAGTTCACCGGGGCGAATGTCTTCGACTGGTTCACCGCGCAGCGCGAGGCCGCGCCGGCGTGGGACCTGATCATCCTCGACCCGCCGCCCTTCGCGAAGTCGAAGTCGGCGCTCGAGGGCGCGCTCCGCGGCTACAAGGAGCTCAACCTGCGCGCGATGAAGTCACTCACCGCCGGCGGCGTGCTGGCGACCTACACCTGCTCGCACCACATGCAGGACGCGCAGCTGCGCGAGGTGCTGGCCGAGGCCGCGGCGGACGCGAAGAAGCGCGTGCACGTGCTGGAATACTGCCACCAGCCGGCCGACCATCCGGTGCTGGTGACGATGCCGGAGAGCGAATACCTGCGGGGGTATGTTCTGCGGGTGGAGTGAGCGCCAGCCGTGGAACCGCCTCACCGCTGCTTGGCGGCGTCGTCGAGGTTCCGGCGGGTGGTGCGGAGGCTGACCAGTTCCTTCTCGATCATGGCCTTGTCCTCCTCGGTGCGGGGAAACTTGAGGCGCTCGAGCAGGTTGCGCTCGCTCTCGAGCAGGTTCACCCGCGAGGCGGCGACGGCGACCATGTGCGAGGCGGAATTGCCGCCGAAGATGGCGGCGGCGGTCGAGACCTTGTCGCTGTTGAGCGACTTGTCGAGGTCCGTGGACTTCAGCTTCTTCTTCTCGCGGGCAATCTGCTTCTCGACCTTCTTGATCTCATTGTCGATTTGCTTGATCCGGGCCGAGGTGACCTCGACCTTGGGCAGGGCCAGCACTTCTTTGTCCGCCGGTGTGGTCTCGGCAGCCTTGGCCGGTTCCTTGGCGGGTTCGGCGGCCTGAAGCTGGAGCGCCAGGGTGGCGGCCAGAAGGAGGATCGCGCGGCGGAGGGAGGTGGCGTGGTTCATGGCGGGAAAGGTGGGATTGGAATGGTGGCGGGTCAGGACTGACGTTTGCCACCGGCGGCGGTTTCGCCAATAGAAAAGGCCGGACCTTGCGGCCCGGCCTTTCCCGGTGTGTGTGTTGGCGAAGCTTGGTGTCAGGTCGGCTTCGTAGGCTGTGGTGATAGCAATCCGCGTGCCGCGGGCAAGCCTTAGATGCGGCCGCCGTAGATGGCGCTGGCCCCCAGTTCCTCCTCGATCCGGAGGAGCTGGTTGTATTTGGCGACGCGGTCGGTGCGCGAGGCGGAGCCGGTCTTGATCTGGCCCGCGTTCGTGGCGACGGCGATGTCGGCGATGGTCACGTCCTCGGTCTCGCCCGAGCGGTGCGAGATGATGGTCGTGTATTTGTTCTTCTGCGCGAGCTCGATGGAGTCGAGGGTCTCGGTGAGGGAACCGATCTGGTTAACCTTGACGAGGATCGAGTTGGCGGTGCCGGTGGCGATGCCCTTCTTGAGGAACTCGACGTTGGTGACGAAGAGATCGTCGCCGACGAGCTGCACCTTGTCGCCAATGGCGTCGGTGAGCTTCTTCCAGGTCGCCCAGTCGTTCTCGGCGCAGCCGTCCTCGATCGAGACGATCGGGTATTTGGCGCAGAGATCCTTGTAGTAGGACACGAACTGGTCGCCGGTGAAGGAACGCTTGTCGGACTTCTTGAAAACGTAGGTCTTGGACTCCTTGACGTAGAACTCGGAGGAGGCGACGTCGAGGGCGAGGAAGATGTCCTTGCCGAGCTTGTAGCCGGCGCCCTTCACGGCCTCGGCGATGGCGTCGAGGGCGTCGGTGGTGGAGGCGAGGTTCGGGGCGAAGCCGCCCTCGTCGCCGACGGCGGTCTGGAGACCCTTGGTCTTGAGGACCTTTTTCAGGGAGTGGAAGACCTCGGCGCCGGCGCGGAGGGCCTCGGCGAACGTGTCGAAGTTCTTCGGCACGATCATGAATTCCTGGAAGTCGATCGGGGCGTCGGAGTGCGCGCCGCCGTTCATGATGTTCATGAGCGGCACGGGCAGGACCTTGGCGTTGGGCCCGCCGAGATATTTGTAGAGCGGGACGCCGGACGCGGCGGCGGCGGCCTTGGCCGTGGCGAGGGAGACGCCGAGGATGGCGTTGGCGCCGAGTTTCGATTTGGTGGCGGTGCCGTCGAGCTTGAGCATGGCGCGGTCGACGCCGAGCTGGTCGAAGGCGTCGAAGCCGAGGAGGGCGGGGGCGATCTTGCCCTTCACGTTGGCGACGGCCTTGAGGGTGCCCTTGCCGCCATAGCGGTTCTTGTCGCCGTCGCGGAGCTCGATGGCCTCGTGCTCGCCGGTGGAGGCGCCCGAGGGCACGGCGGCGCGGCCGAAGGCGCCGCTGGCGAGCTTGACGTCGACCTCGACGGTGGGGTTGCCGCGGGAGTCAATGATCTCGCGCGCGGTAATGGCGGTGATGGTGGTGTTCATGCGATAAAGGTGAGGAAGGGACAGCTGAGGCACCTTTCGTGCCAGAGACAACCCGGGGCTGTGTCACAACCCGCCGGGGTGGTCTAGCCGAAAGGCGGCCGGGAGACCCCGAGGCGGTAGAGCAGCTTGTCCAAGGCGCTGGGCGGCTTGGGGATGAATTCCTCGGGCAGCTGGTTGGCGTGACCGTAGCGGATGGCGGCGCCGATGGGCGTGCCGCCGTTGTAGTTGCGGATGAGCAGCGTGGCGCGGTTCAGGAACTCGCGCGGGATGTCCTTGAGGTGCCCCTCGACCGCGGCGGCGTGCAGCGGCGTGTCGCCAAAATCGTTGCGGCTGATTAGCAGGTCGACGGTCAGGCGGTCGCGGGGAATCTGGCCCAGGAAACCGGACTCGGCCGCGGCATGGATGGGCGTGTGGCCGGACTTGCTGGGGAGGACCAGGTTGTCGTGCGTGAGGACCTCGGCGGGGATCTGGTCGAGGTGGCCGGCGATGGCGGCGGCGTGGAGGCAGGTGTCGTGGTTCGAGGTCTTGGTCAGCAGGTTCTCGGCCGTGAGCAGGGCGCGCGGCACCTGGTCGAGGTGGCCGTTGAAGACGGCAACGTGCAGCACGGTCTCGCCGCTGATGTTGGCGATGGTGAGGGTTTCGCGGGTCAGAAAGGGCGCGGGAAAACGGTCGAGCGTGCCGTGCTCAGCGGCCTCGTGGAGCAAGGTGTTGCCGGTGTCGGTCTTGGTCAGGACCAGCTCGGTGGTGAGCAGGCCGGCGGGCAGCTGGTCGAGCGCGCCACCGCACGCCGCCTGGTGCAAAGGGGTGTAGCCGCTGTTAGAGCGGGCGAGGAGGTGCTCGCGGGTGAGGAGCGCGGCCGGGATCTGGTCGAGGTGACCGTGGCGGGCCGCAAGGTGAAGTGGGGTGTAACCCGCGTCGTTTTTGCGAAGCAGATTGTCCTGCGTGAGGATCGCCGGGGGCACCTGACCTAGGTGGCCGTATTTGGCGGCGATGTGCAGAGGGGTGTTGCCCGAGGCATTCGGCTTGGTCAGCGCGTCGGCCGTCAGCCCCGCCGGGGGCAGGGTGGAGAGGCTGCCATCACGGGCGGCGGCGTAGAAATCAGGATTGTCCATGCCAGTGCCTGCCAAAAAAATACGACGCCTCCGGGCACGCAAACCTAAACCGGGCCACGCGCAAGTCCCCTGCGATTTGGGTTTGCCAAGCCGGGGTCCTGAAGCACCCTCGGAGGCGTGTCGACCGCTCCCACCACCGAACCGACCGCGACCAAGCCCAAGCTGGGTGCCGTGCTGCTGATTGATGACGAAAAACCGCTGATCGAGCTCTTTGCCGAGGCGCTTTCGCCGCATTTCGAGTGCGTGCTGGCCACCAGCACCCGCGAGGCGGGTTACATCCTGCACAAGAAGCCTTTCAAGGTCGTCGTGTGCGACCACCTGATGCCCGGCGGCAACGGCCTGAGCTTCCTCGTCGACGCCCGGGAGGAGTATCCGGACATGCAGCGCGTGCTCGTGACCGGCTACATGAAGCCCGAGATGCTGCTGCGCAGCGTGAACGAGGCCGCGCTTTACCGCTACCTGCTCAAGCCGGTGTCGCTGCCCGAGCTCGTCAAGACGGTGATGGAAGCCGCCAAGCTCCACGACCAGACGGTCGCGGCGCGGACGGCCTAGTCGTAGCGCCGGCGCAGGTTGCTCGGCAACAGGCCGAGTTCCTCGCGGTATTTGGCGACGGTGCGGCGGGCGATCTTGAGGCCCTTGGCCTCCAGCAGCCCCACGATTTCCTGGTCGCTCAGCGGCTTGCCCGGGTCCTCGCCGGCGATGATGTCGGCGATCATCTCCTTCACGCTGGTGTTGGCGACCGACTCGCCGGCCTCCGACTGGTAGCCGGAAGTGAAAAAATACTTCATCTCGAAGACGCCGTGCGGGGTCTTGATGTATTTGTTCGCGAGTGCGCGGCTGACGGTCGTCTCGTGCACGCCGATGATGTCGGCGATCTGGGTCATCGTGAGCGGCTTCAGCTTGGAGACGCC
>Ga0066428_1000059_pt1 | contig 23913 bp, 15 predicted proteins | sample LakWasMet40_LOW7_2_FD_59516 | JGI IMG/M metagenome (GOLD analysis project Ga0066428, IMG submission 59516) | Freshwater sediment methanotrophic microbial communities from Lake Washington under simulated oxygen tension - Sediment Metagenome 40_LOW7 | ecosystem: Environmental > Aquatic >...
TGATGGTCACGCGGTCGCCGTCGATCGCGAGGGTAAAGACATAGTCCCGCCAGGGGCTCAACTCGGTGCTGCGGGCGGCGTCAAACTGCCAGGTGCCGGCCAAGGGGGATGTCGGGGCGGGCAGGCCGGCCGCGGCCAGGGTGGCGGCGGTGCCGAGCGCGAGGAGCAAGGAAAACAGGCGGGACATGCGGACGGTTGAAGGTGAACGGTGAAGGGGTGGAAGAAAAAGGGCGGAGGCAGGTGCCTCCGCCCTTGGACGAATTGATCGGGAAAGCCCGACGCTTAGAACTTCATGCCCAGCGTGAAGCGGTAGGCGCGGGGATCGGCGAGGTTGTAGTTACCCTCGAGGTAGTCCTTGTCCGTGAGGTTGGTCACGTTGAGGCTGCCGGTCATCTTGTAGCCGAACATCTCGAACGGGTAGCTCAGCGCAGTGTCGAACACCACGTAGTCGCCGGCGGCAAGACCGCCGCGCGCCGTCCACATGTTCACGTTGTTCTGGATGTTCATCTCACTGGCGTAGCGGGCGCCCAGGCCGACGCTGAAGCCGCGACCGTGCTCGCCGAGGAAGTTCTGGTCGAACGTATACTTGGTCCAGACGTTGAACCGATACTCCGGGGCGCTGACCAGGCGGCTGCTGTAGGAGATCTCCTTCTGGATGATCTGGGCTGTAGTGGCGCCAAAGGACGGAAGCTCGATGCTCTTGTCCGCGAGCAGCTTGGCCTCCCACATCCAGGAGCCGGAAATGACCGCCTGGAGGTTGCGCACCGGGGTCCAGATCGCCTCGAATTCAGCGCCGCGGGTCCGCTCGTGGGCGGTATCGGTATACCAGCGCACGGTGCGGCTGAAGCCGCCGGCCAGGCCGGGGAGGGCGTAGTTCAGCGGTTCATCGCGCTGGCGCGGGATGTCTTCCGCCAGACGGTCAACACGCTCGGACTGGAAGAGCGAGAAGGTGCCCACGAGCTTGTTGTCGTTCAGGGACACCTTAACGCCGAACTCGAGGTTCTTGCCCGTTTCGTTCGAGGGCGTGACCAGACCGCCGCCACTGGCAAGCCGCGCCAATTCGGTCGTCGGATTGAGGCCGATCAGGGTGGCGCGGGCGATGACGCCGTTCGGGTCATAATCGCCGCCGAGGGTGGAGGGGCCCGGGGGCAGGAAGGTATGCGAAAGGCTGGCATACACGTTGATGTTCTTCTTCACCTCATAGGAGAAGCCGATCATGCTAGACTTGCCCTTGGTGACGCGGGGCTGGGAGAAGATCGAGCTCAGGCCGTAGGTAAGCCAGTCGGCCTGGGGGATGTTCTGCAGCGCGTAATCCGGGGCGCTCCACCACGGCGGGTTGGCGGCCACGAGCTGGCCGACACTCTTGGACTTTTCCTCGCGGTAGCCGACATACATGGTCAGGCGGTCCTGGAGGGTCGTGCCCTGCCAGTTGACATACCATTCCTCACGCTTCGGGCGGCTGTGATCCACGAGGCCGCGCGTCACTTCCATGATGCGGCGGATGTCGGGGTTCAGATGGAAGCCCGGATCATACAGGGAGAAGATTTCCTGCGGAGTCAGGATCTGGCCCGTGCGGTTGCGGATGAATTGCTGCTGGACGCCCCAACCGGCGATCGGATGACGGAAGGCGGCGGGGATCGGCGAGACATAGCCTTCGTCGGGCTTGTCGTAGGCGCCGGGCAGGTAACCATACATCGGGTTCAGGTTCGCATGGGCGACGTTGCCGTAGAAGGAGCTGTAGGTCTCGGCCATCACGCCGCCGAGGAGGAGCTTGTTGTCGATCCCCGCAAACTTCTGCTTTAGGACCAGGTCGAGCTGATGGTAGTAGGCATCGATTTCGTAACCTTGATAACCAATGCCACTGGCCTGGTTATACCGCATGCCATCGGCGTAGGGATTGGCGGCAGAGAAAACGCGGTCGAAGCGGTGCTGCACATTGGTGTAGGTATGGCGGATATCCAACCAGCTGGCGGCGGCGAAGTCGGTCGTGACCGAGAAGGTGGAGTTATCATCCTTCGTGTAGGTGCCCGAGCCGTAGTAGTTGAATTTCTCATCTAGCACTCGGTTGCCGGCCATGTCGGTGATATAACCACCACGCACGGAGCTGGTGAAGAGCGGGAGATACTGGTCGTTGGCGGCATTGCGCACGTCCGCGATCCACTGGCCGGCGTTGTTGAAGATGCGGGCGCGGTAGGCGGCGGCATCAGCCACGCCGGAGATGGCGATCAGGTTGGCCGGGGGTGCCTTGTAGTCATCCAGCCACTTCGTCGGCCAGATGTAGGACGTGTCGTCCTGGTTCTTGGTGCGGTTCAGGACTTCGCCCTCAATGGCGATCTTGAGGCGGCCGCTCTTCAACGGCACCAGCGTGAGGCCGGCGTTGACGGAGTAGCCTTGCTCATATTCATAGCGGGCATTGCCGATGTTGTTGGTCCAGGTGCCGACAACGCGCATGGCGGCCTTGTCGGAAAGGACCGTGTTGTTGTCGAGCTTGACCTGCTGCCCGCCGATGCGGGAGTCAAAACCACCGTAGGAGTAGGAGACCGAGGTCGGGATCTTCGAGAACGACGGCTGCTTGGTGATGTAGTTGATGACACCACCCGGGTAGGCGCCGCCGAAGAAGAGGGCGGCCGGGCCCTTGATGATCTCGATGCGTTCGACGTTGTCCAAGTTGAAGGCATTGTAACGGGTGAGACCGTTACGGAGACGCGAGTTGATCGGGAAACCGCGCAGCGTGATGCCGCCGGCGGGCGTGAAGCTGGTCGCGGGCTGGATGATGCCCATGCGGCCGTCACCCGCGGAGGAGCTCTGGTAACGGAGCACGTCCTGGATGTCCTTCATGTTGGTGTCGTTGATGAAATCCTCGGAGATGATCGAGATGTTCAGCGGCACCTTCTGGATGTCAGTCCCGATGCGGGTCGCGGTCGCGGAGTTCGTCTTCAGGTAACCGTAGTCCCGGTCGCTCTTCACCTGGAAGGGCGAGAGGATGAGGGTGTCCGGATCCGTCGGCGCCGCAGCCATCGACGGCTGGGCCGCGGTCGGGGCGGCTTGCTGCGTCGCAGCGGCGGGGGCCGGCTTGGCACCTTCCATTTCGGCGAGGCGCTTGCGCAGGGTGGCGTTTTCTTCTTGGAGCCGGCGCAGCGCGTCGGAATCAGCCGATTGCCCGAAGGCGGGGCTGACCGTCAGCAGTGCAGCCAGACCGAAGGCCAGCGCTTGGCTGGCCCGATTGGCGGGGGTATGCAGGGGTGGTTTCATGCGTATTGGTGGTTTGTAGTTTCCGGCTTAGAACAGGGTGACCGGTTCAGTTGACAGGAAAGGGGGAGTCACTTCGGCGGGTTCGCCGCGGCGTCGGGCGTGAGCAGGCGCGGGGAGACGGTGACGCCGATGCGGCCGTTGACCTCGGGGTTCTCGATGCGCCAGAGCAGGTGGTCGACGACCTTGCGGACGAGCATCGGGAGGTTGATGTCGATCGCGGCGGGCGAGTGGTCGAGGTTGTGGTAGATGACGGGATTGTAGTTGCCGAGGACGGCCTCGATGTCGCGGCCGGGCTTCTTGCCGGCCTCGCGCAGCGCGCGGAAGAAGGCGCCGCAGAAATGGTCGACCGGGATGTAGAGGCCGGTGGCCTTGGGGGTGCACTCGAGCAGGCGCTTCACCAGGCTGTCGCTCTCGCCATGCACGGGCGCGATTTCCAGGTAGCTGACCCCGGGGTTGGACCGGCCGAGGATGGTGTGCACCGCCAGGCCGAGTTCCTCGGCGCGGGCGACGAAGGCCTGGTTGCGGCTGACGATGGCGCTGTAATCCGGGTCGGTGGAGATCACGGCGACGGCCTTGTGGCCGCGCTCCTTGAGGTAGTCGGCGGCCATGCGGCCGTTCTCGGCGTTGTTCGGCTCGACGTAGTCGCCGGGGTAGGAGGCCGAGCGCCGGGTCATGAACCACACGTTCGGCAGCTCGCGCAGCTTGGCGAGGCACTCGGGCGACGGCTCCATGCCCTGCACGATCACGCCGTCGAGCTGCTCGTTGGCGAGGTTGCGGGGGAGTTCGCCCGGGTTGCTGGAGAAAAGGACGCGGAGGTCGACGCGGTAACGCGGGTCGGTGGACTGGACCTGGAGCAGCTGGTCTTGGAACCAGTTCAGGCTCGGGTTGTTGGCCTTGGCACCGACGAACCAGACGCCGATGCGACGCTGCTCGGGCAGGCGGGCCTTGGGGCCGCGGCGGCGGTTGAGCGGGGCCGGCACGTAGTTGTGCTGCAGCATCACGGCCCGGATGCGCGCAAGGCTGTCCGCCGCGACGAGCTGCGGCTGGTTGATGGCACGCGAGACGGTGGCAGGGGACACACGCGCCTTGGTGGCGATTTCGGAAAGCAGCATTAGGGGGTAGGCCGTCTTATGAAAATTTCAGTAATGACTAATGAAAATCACCATTCGCATGGTCAAGTGTTTTCAAGGAAAAACCTGCCCGAATATGTCACAAGCCGGCCCGACGGAGGGCCCGGGTCCAGGCCCCGAGCAGTTCCCGGCGGCAACGGACGACATCGGGCCAGACCGGGGGGTTGGTGCTGACATTATAGCCATGGCTCATGCCCATCTCGGGACAGACCCAGAGTTCCCCGCCGGGGCGGGGGCCGCGCAGCCACAGGGTGAAGAGGTCCTCGACGAAGGCCAGGTAGTCGGCGAATTCGGGTGTGAGCCGGCTGCGGCCGTTGGTGACGGGCACCTGGCAGTGCTGGCTGTTGAAGGGCCGCAGGTGGAACATCTGCGAATGCTGGATTTCCTTCGGCCAGGCGAGCAGGCGGGCCGAGTAGTCCTTCGGCATGACATGCTTGGAGACGGCGAAATGGGAATGGTCCCACGTGACGGGCATGATTTCCCCCGTGGCGCGGCGGTAAAGCCGGGCGATCTCGGTGTATTTCTCGGGCGTCTCGGTGCAGGTGTCGCGATGCACCTCGACATGCACCCCGAGGCCGAGCCGGCGGGAGAGTTTGATCAGACGCACCGCCATGGCCGCGGCCGGGGCGGGCGGGGTGTAATGGTCCAGCAGCTGGATGTTGATGAAGTGCACGCCCAGGGCGCGCTGGTCCCGGAGACGCTGCTCCGCGACCTTGAGATTGCCGCAATCGAAGCCGCTCATGAGCTTCAGGCTCCGGGCGTCGGCCCCGGTTTTGATCTCGGGGGTGATGTAGGCGGCGACACCGTCGAAACCGGCGTCGCGGATCGCATCCAGCTTGCGCGCCAGTGACCATTCACGGCCCGGCGAGGGGTAGCCGACCATGGACCAGGTATGGGCGCAAAGGATCAGGCGGGGGGTAGATGAAACAACTTTCATGAGATTGCTGAAAATATATGAAAACAGATGTTGAAATCTTCTTCATGGCCAGCCCATTTTGCTCCGACTGGCCGGCGCGCCCCCTTCGCTCCCCATGCTGGCCGGTGACCTCGCTTCCCATGCCCTCAACGCCTTTCTTGCAGCATGCCTCCTGGATTTGGTCCGCGGAAGGCACCCATGCCGTGCCTCCGGCCGGCCAGAGTTCGCCTTCGCACTACCAGGTGCGCTATTTCCGGCGCACCTTCGAGGTGGCCGACCCGGCGGGGGCCGCTCTGACCGTCCATTTGTCGGCCGACAGCCGGTATGTCTTTTATTGCAACGGGACCTGCCTTGGCCGCGGCCCGGCCAAGGGCGACATCAATCACCACTTCTATGATACCTACGACCTGACCCCGCACCTGCGGCGCGGGCGGAATGTCCTGGCGGTGATCGTCCTCGACATGTCCCGCGTCGCCCACCGGCCGGCACTGCTCGGGCCGCCATGCTCGGTGATGACCTACACCGGCGGCTTTGTGTTGGAAGGCGAACTGGTCGACCGGTCAGGCGTGGTGCTCGCCGACCTGCAGACCGACGCCCAGTGGCGCGTCGCCGTCGACCACGGTCATCGTTTCCAGAACGAAAACACCACCTTCGAGGGTTACCTTGGGTATTTCGAGCACCGGGTCTCGGCGCTCGTGCCGGCGGGTTGGAACACGGTGGAGTTCGATGACAGCGCCTGGCCGGCGTCCCTGGTGCTGTTCAAGGCCGAGCGTTACGAGAACCGTCGCGACCCGGCCAGCCCCTACGGCCTGATGTCGCGCATGATTCCGATGCTGGAAGAGGGTGCGCCGGCGCCGTTCCCCGACGCCTACGTGACGGGCGGGGGAGCGGTTTCCCCGGCGTGGCAGAAACTGCTTTCCGCGGGCGTTCCGCTGACGCTGCCCCCGGGCGAAAAGGTCGACCTCGTGCTCGACATGGCAGCGCTGACGACCGCGTTTCCGCAGCTGACCGTCGCCGGCGGGGCCGGCAGCAACGTCCGGCTTACCTACGCCGAGGCGCTCCGCCTGCCGTGGAACACGCCCGGCGCAAAGCTGCTGGGCAAGCAGCAGTCACTGGCGAATCTCGCCTCCCATTTTGCCGACGAGAGCACGGGCTGGACCTTCGACCGCCGCGGCAAGGTCACCGGCTGGTGCGACATCTGGGAGCCGTCGGGCCGGGCGGAGACCTTCGAGCCGCTGCACTGGCGCGCCTTCCGCTACGTCGGCTTGCAGATCACCGTCGGTCGCGAGCCGCTCACGCTGCACGCGGTGCGCCAGCGGTTCACGGCGTATCCCTACCGCGTGGCGGCGACGTTCGCCTCGTCCGACCCGGCGCTGGACAAAATCTGGTCGGTCGGCCTGCACACGATGCGCATGTGCTCGCACGAGACCTTCGAGGACTGCCCGCACTACGAGCAGATGCAGTATGCCGGCGACACGATGATCACGTCGAAGCTGGCGATGTTCACCACCGGCGACTACGCGCTGAGCCGCCAGGCGCTGTATCAGTTCGACTGGTCGCGGCTTTCGGACGGGCTGACGCAGGCGCGCTTCCCGTCGCGGCTCGTGCAGGTCATCCCGGCGTGGAGCATCCACTGGATCACGAACATCAAGGATTACTTGCTGTGCACGGGCGACCGGGACACGGTGCGGGACCTGCTGCCCGGTGTGCGCGCCGTGCTCGACTGGTATCGCCGCCACACCGACGCCGCCGGCCTGCCGGCGAAGCTGCCGTTCTGGAACATCACCGACTGGTGCCCGTGGTGGCCGCGCGGCGTGGTGCCCGGCGCCGATACCGGGACGACCTGCATCCATTCCGCGCAATACATCAACGCCCTCGACGAGACGGCGTGGATGGTCCGCCAGTTCGGCCGCGCCGCCGAGGCCGATGCCCTCGTGGCCGAGGCCGCGGACCTGCGCCGGAAGGCGCATGCGCTTTTCTGGTCCGAGGCCGAGGGGCTCTACTTCGACCGCCCGGGCGGCCCCGAGGTCAGCCAGTATGGCAACGCATGGGCGATCGTCGCCGGCCTGGCTGGCGAGCGCGAGCGCGGCATCATCATGAAGCGCTTCCCGGACGACGCGAAACTCGCGCCGGGTTCCTTCTTCTGGTGGCACACGGGTTTCACCGCGCTCGCGAAGAGCGGCCGTTACGACGACATGCCGCAGCACCTCGGCCCGTGGCACGAGTCCGTCAGCTACGGCCTCTCGACCTTCGTCGAGGAGAACAGCTACTGGCGCTCGCTCTGCCACGCATGGTCGGCGCACCCGGTGCTCGAGTTCCAGCAGCGCATTCTCGGCGTCACGCCCGCCGAGCCGGGTTTCGCGCGCATCAATCTCACCCCGCACCGCTGCGGCCTCACCCACGCGAAGGGCAGCGTCTGCACGCCGCGCGGGCTGGTCGAGGTGGCGTGGCGCGTCGAGGGCGGCAAGTTCACGCTCGAGGCCGCCGTGCCGGCCGGCACTCCCGTCCATGTCGAGCTGCCTGACGGCACGACGCATCATTTCCCCGGCGGCAAAGCCGCCTTCACCGTTTCGCTTAAATGAGTTCCGAATTGAAACTTGTCATGGACGGCGACCGCGCCGCCGAGATCCATCGCGCCGGCGGCGGCCTGCTGCTGCGTTATGTTTACCGGCCGGACACTTCGGTGGACGAGTCGGCGCGGCCCTACGCGCATCCGGTCAACACGCTGGCCGGTGAGGGGCTCACGAATTTCCGGCCCAACGACCACCGCTGGCACCACGGGCTCAACTTCACGATCAACTGCCTGTCAGGGCACAATTTCTGGGGCGGCGGCACCTACCGGAAGGCCGACGGCTACCAGATGCGCGGCGACCACGGCACACAGCAGCACACGGGCTGGGTGGAGCAGGGGGCCAACTACCTGGCGCACACGCTCGATTGGCGCGTCGGCGCCGCGGGCGAACTGCTGCTGCAGGAGCAGCGCGGGCTGACCTTCGCCGTCCTCTCGCCGACGGTCTGGTCGCTGCGCTGGACGGCCGCGCTGAAGAACGTCTCCGGCCGCACGCTCGAGCTCGGCCAGTATCATTCCAACCAGGGCCTCGCCGGTTCGCATTACGGCGGCCTGCAGTTCCGCGGTGCGCGCGAGCTGCTCGACGACCACATGGACACGGCCATCGGGATCTTCGCCGAGGGCGGCCTCAGCGGCGAGGCGGCCGTGCACGGCGCCCCCGCGCGCTGGATGGAATGGCGCGGCCAGAAGGACACGACGCTGCGTCGCGTCAGCGTGCGCTTCGAGAGCCACACCGGGCCCTTCCACTGCTTCGTGCGCCGCAACAACCCGCTCGCGGCGCTCCCGTTCCAATACGATCGCGACCTGCCGCTCGTGGCCGGGGCCACCCTCAACGTCGATTACACGCTGACCTTCTCCGACGCATGAGCCTCGACCGGAAAACCTTTTTGCGCCGCCTCGGCGCCGGGGCCATCGGCCTCGCGGCCGCGGGGGCCGCGCGCGGGATCGCCGTCGCGCCACTCGCGCCGCCGGTGTTCGACCCGGCCCGGCCGGATGTTTTCTGGTCCGGGGTCCGGGCGCTCTTTCCCCTCCTCGATGACCCGCTCTATCTGAACACCGGCGGCCTCGGGCCGGCATCGCAGCTCGTGCTGAACAAGGTGTCCGACGTCACCCACCGGCTGCAGGAACATTCCGAGACCGGCCACGACCTGCTCGCGCCCGCGCGCGCGACGCTGGCGGGTTTTCTCGGGGCGCAGCCGGACGAGGTTTGTTTTGTTCGCAATGCGACCGAGGCCAACTCCGTCATCGCCGCCGGCCTCGCGCTCACGGCCGGCGACGAGGTCATCTTTGAAACGCACGCGCATCCCGGCGGTTCCTTCCCGTGGCTGAACCAGGCGAAGCAGCGCGGCGTCACGGTGAAGGTGTTCGAGCCGGACCACGCCTCGGCCGAGGCCAATCTCGCGCGCATCCGCGAACTCATCTCGCCCCGCACCAAGGTCATCCAGGTCAGCCACATCACCTGCACGCACGGCCTCGTGTTTCCCGTGGCGGCGATCGCGGAGCTGGCGCGTTCGCGCGGCATCTGGTTCCACATCGATGGCGCGCAGTCGGCCGGCATGATCCCGGTGGATCTCACGGCGATCGGCTGCGACTCGTATGCGTTCAGCGGCCACAAGTGGCTCGGCGGGCCGCACGAGACGGGCGGGCTCTTCATCCGGCGCGACCGGCTCGAGGCCGTGGCCCCGACCGGCATCGGCGCCTATTCGGGCGAGCTCCCTAACCTGCCGGGCGAGATCAAGTATCACGGCGCCGCCTCGCGCCACGAATACGGCACGCGCAACGCCGGGCTCATCGCCGGCCTGGCCGAGGCCGTCCGGCTGCAGGAGCGCATCGGGCGCGATCGCATCGCCGCGCACGGCCGCGAGCTGGCCACGATGGTGCACGACGGCCTGGCCGGCGTGGATGGCATCACCGTGCTGACCCCGCGGGCGGCGGAGTTGCGCGCCTCGATCACGACCTTCCGTCACGCCCGCGTCGATGCGGGCAAACTGTTCGGTTATCTCCATGACAAGCACCGCCTGCGCTGCCGGCCGGTGACCGAGCAGGGGCTCAACGCCGTGCGCGTTTCCCTGCATGTTTTCAACTCCCGCGCCGACGCCGCGCGGGTCATCGCCGGTGTCCGCGCGTCCGCGCGCGACCTCTGACCATGCGTTCAACGCTCCATTTAAATTTCCTCACCGGCAGCACGAGCCGGAATCCGTCCGTGGCGGACTAACCATGCGCTCAGCGTTCCATTTCTACTTCCGCGACCAGCTCGATCTCCACCGGGGCGCCGGCGGGCAGCGAATTGACCCCCACCGAGGCGCGCGCGTGCTTGCCCGCGTCGCCAAACACCGCGACCAGCAGGTCGGACGCGCCGTTCACGACCTTGGGCTGTGCGGTGAAGTCGTCGGTGCAGTTGACGAAGCCGCCCACGCGCACGATGCGCTTCACCTTCGCGAGGTCGCCAATCTCGGCCTGCAGCGCCGCCAGCAGCTGCAGGGCGCAGGTTCGGGCGGCTTCCGCCGCCTGCGCCTCGGTCAGGTCGCGGCCGACCTTGCCCGTGATCATCTTCCCGTCGGCACCGCGCGCGACCTGGCCGGCGAGGAACACGAGGTTCCCGCTGCGCACCGCCGGCACATAGTTGGCGATGACCGGCGACACGGCCGGCAGAGTGAGACCCAGCGCGGCGAGCCGTTGGGCGGGCGTCGCGCTCTCGGCGGCCCGGGCGGCGGTCAGGGAGCAAAGCAGGAACAGAACCGTCAGGATGTTTTTCATGGCGGGTTCGAGCCATGCCGGCTCCCCGCCCGCGCCGCAACGCCAGAACGCCAAACCATCTCATGATCAGAAGCAAAATCCTCCTTTCCCTGCTCGGGCTGCTGGCCGGGTCGGCCGCCGCGGCCCCGGCGTCCAGGCACGACATGTTTGTCGTCGCCTCGATCAACAACGGCTTCGTCGTCGGCTCGAAGATGGTCACGCTCAGCGGCCTCTTCCAGCGCGGCGCGGACAATTCCTACGGCCACTTCGGCCTCAACTTTCCCTTCATCGTCAGCCTGGCCGTGGATCCGCGCGATGCGAAGGTGCTGTATGCCGCGTCGATCAACGGCGTGCTCTGCAGCACCGACGGCGGGCAGAACTGGCGGATCGGCACCAGCTGGGACATGACCGAACCGAAGGACGTCTGCGTCGACCCGAACGCGCCGGACCACATCTATCTCGCGCTGCCCGACGGCATCGCCGTCTCCACCGACCGCGGCGCCACCTGGCCGCGCCGCGAGAACGGCCTGCCGGAGCGCGGCAAATACACGCAGGCCGTCCGCGTCGACCGCACCCGCGCCGGCCGGGCCCTCGCCGCCTGCGAGTCGGGCATCTACCTGACCGAGGACACCGCCGGTTCCTGGCGCCGCGTCTTCGCCGCCGCCGCGACCGTGACCGATGTCCGCCAGTCCCCGCACGACTCGAAGCTCTGGCTCGCCACCACACAGAGTGACGGTGTCCTCGCCTCGCGCGACGGCGGCCTCACGTGGAAAAAGTTCGCCGGCCTGCCCACGGCCGAGGCGCACTACAACGTGGCCTTCGACGCGACCAACCCGCGGCGCTTCGCCATCGGTGGATGGACCTACGGCGTGCTGGTCACCGAGGACGGCGGCGAGACCTGGATCGAGCGCAACACCGGCCTGCCCGAGGGGCACTGCGTGTTCCGCGTCGGCATCGACCCGGACAACGGCCGGCTTTTCGCCGCGGTCTACAAGGACGCGGTGTTTGCCTCCGACGACTTCGGCCGCACCTGGCGCAAGGACGGCCTCGAGGGCTCCCTCGTCTACAACTTCCACTTCGTGCCCAAGTCCGCGAAATAACCGGCACCCCTGAACATGAAAGCCCCGACCCTTTTTCTTTCCGCCCTGACGGTCCTCGCCGCGGCGCAACTCACCGCCCAGCCTTCCTTCACCGCGCCGGCCCCGGCGTCTGTGGTGCTCAAGCAGGCCGACCAACGGCGCGCGGCCTATGAGGCCCGCGTCGACGAGGTGGTCACCTGGCGCGCCTCCCTGGCAAAGCCCGGCGAACTGCTGACCGACATGGGCATCATCGCCGCCAAGCTGGTCCGGCGGGAGGATGCCGACCTCTGCTCGCGCAGCGTGATCGAGCTCATGAAGGATCCCGGCACCGGCCCGTTCTGGATGTTCCCGGCGGTCAGCGTCGCCTACCTGGGCCGCGACCAGCTCTCGCCCGAGGCGAAAAAGTCCATCCGCGACGCCTGGCGCAAGGTCATGCAGGTGCGCGGTGACACCGAAAACCACTGGGCCATGTATTACACGTCGCTCTACCTGATGTCCGAGCTCTATCCCAACGAGCCCGCGGACAGCTGGTATTCCGGCAAAAACTCCGCGGAGAACCTCGCCGAGTCCCGCGAATACCTGATCCACTGGATGGACCTCGCGACCACGGTGGGGCAGGGCGAGTTCAACCCGACCCACTACATCGGCGAATACGCCATCCCGATGATGTTCCTCGCCGCCTGGGCACAGGATCCGGAGATGCGCATCCGCGGGCAGATGAAGCTCGACTGGCTGCTCGCCGACTTGGCGGAAAACACGCTGAACGGCGTGCTGCACGGCGCCAACGCCCGCACCGACGACACCTCCGTGATCGAGCGCTGGAACGCCCTCGCTTCCTTCTTCAGCTGGATCGCCTTCGGCAACACGCCGCCCCCGGCGGGCTACGGCGGCTGGGGCATCTATTTCGCCATCGCCGCCAAGGGCTACGATGTCCCTGAGGTCATCTATCGCATCGCCACCGACCGCGGGGACGACTTCCTGCAGCGCGACCTCAAGCGCACCCGCCGCCGCTGGCGCAACAGCGACGTCCTCATGGCGCCGATCTACAAACAGAACTACACGCGCCGCGGCTACGCCGTCGGTTCCTACCAGGGCGGCATGGCGGACCCGATCCAGACGCACGTCTGGGACGTCACCTGGGCCGTGCCCGACCCGCGCGGCGTGCACAACACGATGTTCTCCATGCACCCGATGTCCTCGGGCTACGACATGCAGACGTATTTCACCGAGCTGCCCGACCAGATGATCAAGGGTGTCACCAAGGAGGGGAAGGCCTCCTACGACTCGCCCGACAAGTTCCTCGGCGGCTCGCGCTTCGAGCAGGTGTTCCAGGACCTCGACACCGTCATCGCGCTCTACGACATCCCCGCCGGCACGCGTTTCCCTCACATTAACGGCTTTTTCTCGAAGGATCTCGTCAACCTCACCGTGGACCCGTCCGGCTGGATCTTCGCGCAGGGCGGCAACACCTACCTCGCCTACCGGCCGCTCGCCGATTACGAGCTCAAGTCCATCGCCCGCATCAAGTCGTCGTGGACCGGCGAGCGCTCCGACACCGGCGACAAGATCCTCTACAGTCCGCACCTGAAGAACGGCACCATCGTGCAGGCCGCGGCCGCGGGTGAGTTCAAGGACTTCGCCGCCTTCCAGGCCGCCATCCGGGCGCTGTCGCTCGAGTTCAAGCTCGCGCCCGTCCCGACGGTCAAGTTCACCACGCTGCGCGGCAAGACGGTCGTCTGCACCTACGGCGCCGCGCCGGTGGTCAACGGCCAGCCGGTCGACTACACGAAGTGGAAGCTCTTCGAGGGCCCGTATCTCAACGCCGAGAAGGGCTCGCGCCGGCTGACCCTCACGCACGGCCACCTGGAGCGCGTGCTCGACTTCAACACGCTCACGATCACCGACCGCGTCCGCGCCAACTGAACCCCGCATGAGTTATCCCACGGCCCTTCCGCTGTCCCGGGTCCGCTTCGACCACGGTTTCCTCGCGGGCCGGGCGCAGCTGGTCCGCGACACCGTGATCCCCGGCCAGTGGGAGGCGCTCAACGACCGCATTCCCGGCGCCGAGCGCAGCGGCTGCGTGCACAACCTCCAGGTCGCCGCCGGCGAGAAGGCCGGCCAGTTTCACGGTCTCTTCTGGCAGGACTCCGACCTCGCCAAGTGGATCGAGGCCGCCAGCTACCGGCTGGCCACGCATCCCGACGCGGCGCTCGAGGGCGAACTCGACCGCCTCATCGCGACCATCGCCAAGGCGCAGCGCGACGACGGCTACCTCAACACCTACTTTCAGCTCGTCGAGCCGCAGAACCGCTGGGCCAACCTGCGCGATTGCCACGAGCTGTATGTCGCGGGCCACTTCATCGAGGCGGGCGTCGCGCACTTCCAGGCCACCGGCAAACGCACGCTGCTCGACGTCGTCTGCAAGCTGGCTGACCTGGCCGGCAAGACCTTCGGCCCGGGCCCGGGCCAGACACCCGGCTACTGCGGCCATGAGGAGATCGAACTGGCGCTGGTGAAGCTCGCCCGCGCCACCGGCGTGGAGCGCTACCGCGAGCTGGCCGCCTACTTCATCGACCAGCGCGGCCAGTCGCCGAATTACTTCGAACTGGAGGCCAAGCGCCGTGGCGAGACGGGCAAGCTGCCGTGGCACATGCACCACGACGGCCTCGCCACGCTGCAGGCCGCGCGGCCCGTGCGCGAGCTGGCCGAGCCGGTCGGCCACGCGGTGCGCATGATGTATCTGCTTTCCGCCATGCTGGATCTCGCCCTTGATCGCAGCGACGCGGCCGGGGCCGGCCAATGCCGCGCGTTGTGGACCGCGATCACCACCCGGCACCTCTACGTCACCGGCGGCGTGGGCACCGAGCCCTACGGCGAAAAGTTCTGCGAGCCCTTCGACCTGCCGCCCGACCGGGCCTACGCCGAGACTTGCGCCGCCATCGGCGTCGTGATGTGCGCCCGCCGGATGCTGGATCTGGAACTGCGCGGCGAATATGCCGATGTGATGGAGCGCGCGCTCTACAACAACGTGCTCGCGGGGCTCGCGCTCGACGGCCGCACCTACTTCTACGTCAACCCGCTCGAGGTCGTGCCGCCGGTCGCCAAGCGCCGCTTCGAGTGCCACCTGGTCAAGACCCAGCGCGTGCCGTGGTTCGGCTGCGCCTGCTGCCCGCCCAACGTGGCGCGGCTCTTCGCCTCGCTCGGCGCCTATGCCTTTTCAAAAACCGCCGACGGCCTGGCCCTGCACCTGTATGCGGGCGGCGTGGTGCAGTTCGACGCCGGCGCGGTGCCAGTCCGGTTGCACGTGACGACCGAGTATCCCTGGAAGGAGCGGATCGAGCTGTCTGTCGAACCCGCCACGCCGGCGGAGTTCACGCTGCACCTGCGCCTGCCGGGCTGGTGCCGGACCCCGCACCTGAGTCTGAACGGCCGTCCGCTTGAACCGGAGAAGGTCAGCGGCTACGCGAGGCTGTCACGGGTCTGGCGGACGGGCGACAAGCTGGTCCTTGATCTGCCGATGCCTGTCGAGCGCGTGCATGCCGATGTGCGCGTCTCGGCTGCGGCCGGCCTCGTTGCGCTGCAGCGCGGCCCGGTGGTCTATTGCGTCGAGGAAAAGGACAACGGCCCGCACCTGGCCGCGCTGAACCTGCCGCGGGAAAGCCCGCTGACGGCGCATTTCGCCCCCGACCTGCTCGGCGGGTGCGTGATCCTCGAGGGCGCGGCCCGGCGCACGGAGCCGGGCACGAAGCTTTACACCACCGAACCCGTCCGGCAGCAGGCGGTGCGGCTCTGCGCCGTGCCGTATGCCTTGTGGGCCAACCGCGGCGAAGGGGAAATGCGAGTATGGCTAAGAGAATCCTGAGCCTCATCCTCAGCCTTTCGCTGGCGGGCGCCCTGATGGCGGCCGGACCGTTCGACGACTCCTCCCGGGCCGCCCACGCGATGCTCACGCGGTTGTGCGACGATTTTGGCGGGCGCCTGACCGGCAGTGCGGCGAACCGCGGCGCCATGGACCAGCTCGCGGCCGAGTTGCGTGCGCTTGGCCTGCAACCCGAGAGCGTGCCTTTCACCATGCCGGGCTGGGAGCGGGGCGCGGACAAGGCGGAGCTGGTGGCGCCGCTGGCGCGGCCTCTGCGCGCGGTGGCGCTGGCCTACACGCAGCCACACGCGGCCTTCGAGGCGGACGTGGTGGACATCGGCGCCGGCCGGCCGGCGGATTATCCCGCGGACGTGCGCGGACGGATCGTGCTGCTTGATTCCACGACGGCGCTGACGGCGCGGGAATTTTCCAACCTCGCCGCCGAGCGCGGCGCGAAGGGGATTTTGTTCATCAATCGCGAGGGCGGCGGGCAGTTGCTGGCACGGACGGGCAGCTTCGTCGGCGAGGCGCTGCCGCTGCCGGTCTATTCGCTGGCGCAGGAGGAGGGCCGCTGGATGCAGCGGTTGCTCAAGCGCGGCCGGCCGGTGCGCGTGCGGCTGGAGACGCAGTCGCGCTGCCGCGAGACGCAGACCGCCAACCTGGTCCTGCGGCTCAAGGGCCGCTCGCCGGAGCGGATCGTCGTCGGGGCGCATTTCGACAGCTGGGACTTGGGGCAGGGGGCCCTCGACAACGGCCTCGGCACGGCACAGCTCTTCGCGCTGGCGTCGGCCCTGCGCGGCCGCGACCTGGCCCGCACGGTCGAGCTCGTCTGGTATAACGGCGAGGAGCAGGGCCTCTGGGGCTCGCGCCACGCCGCCGCCACGCTCGGCGTCGCGCCGGTGGTCGCGATGATCAATCTCGACATGGTCGGCGTGCCGATCGCGGTGAACGCGCTCGGCGACGAGTCGCTGGTGCCGGCGATCGAGCGCTGGCACAACGGACGCGCGGCGAAGCTCCCGCTGGGCGTGCAGAACATCAACTGGTTCGGCAGCGACCACACGCCCTACCAGCTGGCTGGTGTGCGGGCCATCACCTTCAACGCGCCGATCCCGCGCGAGTCTGTCCGCTACTACCACGACCTCGCCGACACCATCGACAAGCTGCCCGAGCAGATCGTGGTGGATTCCACCGCCATCATCGGCGACCTTGTGCTGGCGCTCGCGGACGATGCCGCGCTCGGTGCCTTCCGCCGCAGCCCGGCGGACACGGAGAAGCTCTTCACCACCTTCGGCCTCGAGCGCCGCATGCAGGCGACCGGCTACTGGCCTTTCCCGCCGCGCTGATCATTCTTAGCAGTCACCCCAAGCTACCCCAACCCCGCCCCTCATGCATTTCCTCGGCCTCCATTGGATCGACGGTCTGATCATCATCGCCTACATCATCGCCGTCCTGGCGATCGGCCACAAGCTGTCTCACGGGGTGAAAGGCCAGGGCGACTTCTTCCTTGGCGGGCGCTCGTTGGGTAGGTGGTTCCAGTTCTTCCTCAGCTTCGGGAGCATGGCCGACCCCGGCCAGGCCACCACGACCTCCAGTTCCGTCTACCGGCAGGGCGCGGGCGGTGCCTGGCTGGCGCTGATCACGCTCTTCCTGACGCCCTACTATTGGTTCCTGAACGTCTGGTTTCGTCGCGTGCGGCTGACGACCACGGCGGAGATGTTCGAGGACCGCTTCGGCAAACGCTTCCTCGGCTCGCTCTACGCGAGCACGACGCTCGTCATCATCATCGTCAGCATCGCGGGCGGCAACGTCGTGGCGCTCAAGACCCTCCAGCCGCTCATGACCAAGGCCCCGGCGATCTACACCCCGGCCGAGGCGCAGAAGGTCGCCGACTTCCATGAGTTCATCGATCTCCGCCAGCAGCGCGTCGCCGGAGCCCTCCCGGTGGAGAAAACGGAGCGCTATGACATCCTGAAGAATTATTACGACCGCGGCCAGTTGCAGCCGTATGTGACCTACCTCAACCCGCTGACTTTCTACCTCGTGTCGACCGGGCTGGTGGCGGTCTTTGTCATGCTCGGCGGTCTCAAGGCCTCGGCGGTGGTCGATGCCGTGCAGGCGATCCTCGTCATCCTCATCTCGGTGGTCCTGATTCCCTTCGGTCTCATGAAACTCGGGGGCGCGGACGAGCTGCACCGCAAGGTGCCGGAGGCGATGTTCAACCTCTTCGGCGGCGGGGCGATGAGCGAATACACGTGGTATTCCATCGGCGCGCTGCTCCTCGTGCAGTTCCTGGGCATCTCCAGCTCGACGGCCAACATGACTGTGGCCGGCTCGGCCAAGGATGAGTTCGCCGCGCGCATCGGCGCCGTCACCGGCGGCTTCAGCAAGCGGTTTGTCACGATCGCGTGGGCCTATTGCGGCCTCATCGCCATCGCGCTCTTCGGACCCGGCCTGTCGGACCCCGACCAGGTCTGGGGCTTGCTCACCAAGTCCCTGCTGCCGGTCGGCCTCGTGGGCGTGATGATCATCGGCATCCTCGGCGGCAAGCTGGCGGTGCTGGGCGCCCAGTCCGTCGTGATGGCGGGCCTGGTCGTGAAAAACATCTACGAGCCGCTCTTTCCCGGGAAATCCGAGAAACACTACATGCTCGTCGCCCGCCTGAGCGTGCCCGTGGCGCTGGCGCTGGGCGTCATCATCGGCCTCTACCTCAACAGCGTCATCGCCCTGCTGAAGTTCGCCATCGTGTTCCTGGTGATCTGGGGCGTGCCCATCACGATGATCTTCCTCTGGCGGCGGCTCACCGAGGTCGCGGTGCGGGTCGAGGTTTTCACCATGCTGGTCCTGATCTGCGTCGTGCCCTGGACGGTGCCGCAGATCCCCGCGCTCGCCCGCTCCGGGGCGCTGACGCTCATGACGCACGAGCGGGTCGTCACGGCGCTGGTGCCGGCCACGGCGGCGGATGTCGCCGCCGGTCGCGCTGCCGCGGTGGGGCAGGAGATTTCCAAGACGCAACGCATCGAGCCCGTGTCGGTGTTCTTCGAGGAGGGCGTGGTGCGCCTGAATCCCGACGACCTGGGCTCGCCGCGCACCGGCCGCGGCCTGTTCCGCGCCGAGGTCTGGCTCATCTCGCTGTTCGGCGTGGATGTTGCCGGCTTCAGCTCCGCGCAGCTCATGACCACGCGCTACCTGGTGGACGCGCTGCTGCCCGTCCTGATTCTGGTCGTGGTGAGCCTGCTGACGCAGCCGGCCGACCCGAAGCGCGTGGCCCGCTTCTATGTGCGCATGAAAACCCCCGTCGGGAAGACCCTGGAGGAGGATGCGCAGGCGGTGGAGGCCAGCTACGCCAACCCGACCCGCTACGATGACACCAAGCTCTTCCCGCGTTCCAACTGGGAGTTCACCAAGTGGAACAAGCAGGACGCGCTCGGCTTCATCGCCTGCTGCGCCCTGGTCGGCTTCATCCTGATCTTCTTCAAGGCCGTGCTCGTGATCGGAAGCTGATTAAATCGCTGAAGGCTAGCCCGTCGGAGTATTCAGCAGGCTTTTTATCTTCGCCTAACGTCTGAGCTCAGACACGAAGGCCGAAGGCCCGAGTTGTCTGTGGCGGTTGGTTGGGCTTTTGGGTCAGTAATTTCACCTCTGCCAACTGTGATTTCTTTCTGCGTGGCGGGCACGCAATTCATCGAGATAACCATCGTAAGTAAAGAATATCGCTTTCTCGGCGCTGAAGGCCTGGAAGAATGGTCCCCAGCCCTTGAACCACGACGGACTCTTAAAGAGCGTGGCGATCTCTTCCGTGAATGCGGCGCTGCATGCCGACGCCGCTTCCATCTCACGCTTTGATCCGAACGACACTTCAAATGCAGGGTAGCCATACGACGATGACATCACGAGCTTGGGTGGAATCGATAGCGGCGCATAAGACCGGCGAAGCGCATCGTCGACGAAAGCTCTGCTGCGCTCTTGCTGGCGCCGCACATTCGTCCGGTTGATGACCACCGCCACGACGACAAGGAGGATGCCCGCGCAGACATACATGGGGAACTCTCTCACAACCCAAACGAAACAGACCAGGGTCGCTGCAAATGCAGCGAGCATCGCCAAGACATATCGGAGTGCCCACAAATTCTTCATCTTTTGCCCAACGATTACGATGAGCAATGGCCGGGCGCCAGCCCGGACATTGGCTCTGGCAGCTGGATCGGCTCTTTCTTCACGACAATCGAATGCAGGCCTCCGTGCCAATCGCGATAATGCCGCCGATCAAAAGTCCGATGCCATAAAGCCGATGTGCGGACTTTGCTAGCTTGGGCTCTTCCGTGAGAACGATCCCGGGAGCTGCTTCTCTTCTGAAACCCAGATAGCAGGTGCGCGCTCCGAACGCTATCATCACTATGCCTGTCAAAATGGTGATCATTTTCCGCCGATCGTTAACGATGAGACACGCTCACCCGGAAAGAGGACGGAGTCGAGAGCGGGGATGACATGGGCGAATGAGGTGCGATGGTGAGCGTTGGCTCTAATGGCTGGATCTGCTCTTAGAGGACGATGTCGAGGAATTCCCATAATGCGCCAATCAGCAGCCCAGCGCCGCAGAAAATAAGGACCTTCCTTCCTTTCTTCGCTTTTCCGACTTCCACATCCTGGCGGATGCCTCGCCCGGTGACCCCCACGATGAGACACGTTGAACCGAAGATCAGATAGAACGCTGCCGTGAGCATGAAGTGATATTCTTCTTTCCGCCGATCAGTGTTATTCAGCTTCGTGGAAAAACCTAAGTTTGGAGAGCTGCATTAGCACCTAAATGCAGGCTAAGTGTTTCGTGCTCAAGCTTCGCTTTTTCAACGCGGCCTAGTCAGCCTTCGCCCAGTCTACGGCCGCCTGCGCGATCTCGCTACAGCGACAAAGGTCACCTCATTTCAGGGCAATTGGGTCGGTTGACAGGCGACCCGCCCCGGGACAGCTTGTGGGCGTGAAAAAGCAGCCAGCCAGTGTCGAGGAGACAGCCGCGACCTACACCGCCAAGAAGCCAGCCGGAAGGGATAAGGCGGTCTTCCGAGGAACGACGGCCCCGGCGAAAATCACGCCCCGGAGCAAGAAGCTCGACCTCGAGGCCGAAGAACTGGCGTTGCATGCCGAGATTTCTGCGGCGGCGGCGCGCGACCTTGGTCGATGAAGCAGTGGGAAATCTGGAAATTTCCCTATCCGTCGCCTGACCGGGCTCATTGGTTCGTGGTCATCTCGGCGTCAGCATGGAGCGAGAACCCAGGCAATGTGGCCATTAACGGATTGCTTTGCACCACGCTGCGCCCTGTTGGGCGGGCGTTGAGATCGCATGAAGCGCGGCTCGACGCGGCTGACGGTATGGACTGGGACACGGTGGTGAAGTGCTCGCATATCCATGAACTACCGAAAGTCCGGGCAACGGAACGCCGGGGACCGGTGACAATCGCACGTCAAAAGGAGATCGGGCGGACGGTGCGCGCTTGCTTGGGTTTGGGCTGAATGGCTATTGACGCAGTGCATGCCACGTTGCGCGCGAGCGCGCAACCTACAGGTGAGGGAAGATCAGGTTCACCGGCTGGCCGGGTTGGATCTCGATGATGCCGTCCTTGGCCGTCGCGGGGATGGTGAAACCGGCCTGCGTCAGGCTGGCGGTGTGCAGGACGATGCGGATCTTTTTGTCGGCGCGGGTGACGGGCTGCACCTGCAGGTTCGCCGTCTTGCCGTCGGCGGAGACGGTGAGCGCGAGCGTCACGGTGCCGGCGCCGGTGCGCCAGCCGTCGAGGCGGTTGACCGCGCCGGGCTTCAGCCACTCGGCGGGCACGCTGCCGAGCAGGTGCAGGGTGTCGAGGCGGTCGTAGGCGAGCATGGCGGCGGGCAGATGCCCCATCATCGCGGCCGCGAAATTGTGCGGCTGGTCGCCGGCGAGCTTCAGCGGCTGGCCGACGAGGGTCTGCTCCTCGACCCAGGTGCCGACGGGGGAGGCGTGGTTGGCGCCGGCGTAGAGGATGTCCGCGACCTTCCCCGGGCGGTTGAGGAGGAGCGGCTGGAACGCATAAAAGAAACCCATGCCCGCCCAGTTGCCGCCGGGCAGCCAGCCCATGCTGACGGGCATGCCCTGCTTCTCGACCGACTCCAGGAGCGCGAGCGAACCCGTGACGAGCTCGTGGTCGGAAGGGAGCCAGCCTTCGCCGTTGAGGTGCGCGTCCATGAACGCCCATTGCGTGAGCTGCGGGATGGGGTCCTCGCCCTTGAAGCCGACGCGCACGGGCAGATAGAGGTTGCCGTTGGCGTCGCGCCGCTGGTCGCGCTGCCGGTTCTTGTTGAATGCGGCGAGGAAGTCGTCGGCGAGCTGGCGGAATTCAAACGCCTCCTTCTTATGACCCAGCTTTAGCGCCAGGCGCTCGGCGGCACGGAGGCCCGTGATCGTGCAGTAAACCGAGGAATATTCTGACCCAATGTCGAGGATACCGCCGTCGCTGAAGCCCGGCGGCAGCATGCCGTAATAGGCGGCGCCGGGGTGCTTCAACGTCTCCTCGCGGAGACCGCGGATGCCGGAGACGCCGAGCACGATCTGCGGCCACTTCTTTTCCGCATAGCTCCAATCGCCGGAGATCTCGGCCTCGCGCACGACGCCCCAGATGACCTCGGCGGTGGTGCGGAAGATTTTCTGCGGGTGCAGTTCGTCAACGATGCCGTTGGGCAGCTGGTGGGCGAATAGGGCGTCGAGGGTCTCACGCGCGGAACGCGAATCGCCGAGATGGGAGGCGAGGTTCGTGATGTAGACGGCGTCGCCGGCCCAGAGGCCGCGGTAGAGCGAGAAGCTGGAATTGAACTGCGTGTGACCGTTGATGGTCTCGCGGGCCTGCCAGAGCGTGCGCAGCGAGGCGTCGATCATCGCCTGGATGGCGGGATCACCGACGGTGACACGATCGAAGGGAATGGCAAACGTGCCCCAGCGCCGGCGCGTCTCGGCGATGGCCTCGGTGACGGGAACCGCGCGCGCGGCGGTGACGTCGGCGGGGCCGGCCTGGCCCGAGAAGACCCAGGCTGACACCTCGCGGGTGCCGGCGGGGAAGGTGGCCTGCCAGCCTTGCTCCGTGCGGGTCAGTGCCGTGAAAGCGGGTTGGGTGGCAAGGAAGGGGCGGCCGTCGAAGGTGACGGTGCCGTCAGGTCCGGCGACCAGCAGACGCTTGGTCTTGATGAAGAGCGCCGGGGCGAGGTCGCCGGCATAGCGGGCGTGCACAAGGTCGGTGCGCGCCGGCTGGCGGTCCATTTCCCGGCCGCAGGCGATGCGGAGTTCGGCGCGGTCCTTGGCGGCGAGCGAGCCGGCGATCAGTTCCTCGCGGCTGAGCGTCGTGCCGGTGGGATAGACGGCGATGGTGGCGAGCGTGGAGTTAGGGTCCTGGCCCTGCGGGGCGAAGACGCGGAGGCCGATCCAGCCGTCGTTGTTCTCGTCGCGGGCGTCGAAGAGGAACACCTGCGGCGCGTGGTGCGGGGCGTTCAGGGCGAGGTCGACGGCCTGGGTGACCGCACCCTCGACTTCCATGGTCGCGGTGCGCTGGAAGAGATATTTTTTGTAGCTCTCGCAGAAGCCGAGCATCACGCGCTTCGCGGCGCCGGCCGGGACGCGGAGGCGGTAGGCGACGGGGCGGTTGTTACCCCAGGCGACGTGACGGAACTCGGGCGAGACGCCGTCCGCGGGCTGCGCCCAGTGCGGGACGCCGCTGATGCCGTCGAGGCGTTCATACTCCGGCGTGCGACCCTCGGAGACCGCGGGGGCGGCAGACGCCAGGTTGAGGGTGGTCAGCTCGACCGTGCCGGCGCCGCGGCGGAGCCGGGAGCGCATGACGGGGACGCGCGGATTGTCGGCGAAGGTTTGCGAAACGAACTCGAGCGGCGCGCCCTCGGCGCCGAGCTCGACGACGGTGAGGCCCTGCACGTAGGGGCCGGGGCCGAAATCGTAGAGGAGGGCGCCGCGCTCGTTGGCCATCGGCTTGTGCCAGTCTCCGGGAATCCCGAGCGGCTGGTGCCAGGTCGGCATGCTGTAGCGCAGGTCGACGGTGCGTTCCGCGGCGAGGGCGGCGGAGAAGGCGCAGGTTAAGACGGTCAGCAGGACGGACGCGCGGGGCAGCGGGTGAACCATGAGGTTAAGATTGGCGCAGATGGGGCCCGGGCAAAATGAATGTTTATGAAAGTTTCGGCAGGGGATTGTGGCCGGGAGGAAATGTGTTTTCGTCAATGGCATCATGCGTCTCCTCCGCCTGTTGCTCTGCCTCGTGTTTGTGTCACCGGCCGTATTCGCGGCCTCGCCCTCGGTGCTGGTCAGTGGCGGCAGCATGATGAACGGCGATCATTTCGCCGACAGC
>Ga0066428_1000068_pt1 | contig 22869 bp, 20 predicted proteins | sample LakWasMet40_LOW7_2_FD_59516 | JGI IMG/M metagenome (GOLD analysis project Ga0066428, IMG submission 59516) | Freshwater sediment methanotrophic microbial communities from Lake Washington under simulated oxygen tension - Sediment Metagenome 40_LOW7 | ecosystem: Environmental > Aquatic >...
GCTTTTGATCTCCATCAGCGTCGCCGCCATGACGAAGAACTCGCCGGCCACCTCGATCTGAAGCTCCTTCATCGCGTAGATGACGTCCAGGTACTGCTTGGTCACCGTCGAGATGGGGATGTCGTAGATATCCAGCTCGTTCTTCCGGATGAGGAAGAGGAGCAGGTCCAAGGGACCCTCAAAGACGGGCAGTTTGATGCGATAATCAGCTTCGGCGACCACGGGGCGAGTCGAGGGGGCGGCGGGGCGGCCTGCAACCGGAAAAACCGGTTGATCCGGCCTAAAACCGGAAGATTGCAGTCGAGGTCACGCCGTAGCGGCAGGGACCGGGGCCCTCGAAGACGGTGAGCCGCGCCTGCGGGGCGAGGGAGGCGAATTCCGGATACATCCAGTAATCGTCCACGACGATCATGCCGCCCGGCCACACCGCTTGCAGGGCCAGCCGGAAACAATGCGGCCGCAGGGCGCCATACGTGCCGGTGGTGAAGCCACAGAAGCCATCGACGATGATCAGGTCGAACTGCCGGCCCTCGATGGCCCGGAAGTAAGGCAGCTCCGCGTAGCGGTGGGCATCCTCGTCGCCGAAGGCGTGCAGTGCGCAATGCAGGTTCGTCAGCCCCAGTTTTTGCGCCCGGGCGGTGACGACCGCGTGCCAGGCCGGGTCGTTCTCGACGCTGTGCACGGTCTGCGCCCGGCGGGAGAGAAAGACCGAGGAGCCGCCGCTGCCGAACTCGAACACTGTGTGTCCGGGGCGCACCGCATCCCGCAGGAAATCGATGGCGCCGTAGCTGAACCAGGGCAGCTCAAGGTCGATGGGTGACCGGCCCCAGACCGGCAGGTGCGCAAGATAGCCCGGCACCTGTGCCGGGTGGGTGAGCAGGCTGCCCGCCAGATGGAGGAGTTTTTTCCCGAGGGAGGTGTCCATCGGTCAGCGGTCCAGCCGCTCGACAATCTCCTCAAGCGGGTAGGTGATGATCTCGGCGAGCGTCGGGTGATACCAGGGCGCGCGCAGCATGTCGCGGACGGTGGCGCGCATGGCCAGCGGGGTGGAAAACGCGTGGATGAGTTCGCCGGCGTCCTTGCCGACGATTTCGGCGCCGAGAATACGCCCACGCTTCGGCTCGGCGATGACCTTCACATAACCGTAATTGGCCTCCATCAGGATGGACTTGCCGTGGTCATTGAACGGGTATGAGGCGGAGAGATATTTGACGCCTTTCGCGTCGAGATCGCGTTCGAGGATGCCGATGGTGGCGAGCTGCGGGTCGGTGAAGACGACGTTGAGCAGGAGCGACCAGTCCACGGGCTTGAGTTTTTTAACGCGGGCTGCGTGACGGGCGGCGAGTTCGCCCTGGGCGATGGCGATGTGCACGATCTCGTGCGGCCCGGAGCAATCACCGCCGGCGTAGATGTGCGGTGCGCTGGTCTGCTGCCAGCGGTTGATGATGATCTGGCCGTTCGGGCGGATTTTCACGCCGGCAGCAGCGAGACCGAGACTGGCGGTGTTGGGCTCTCGACCCAGCGCGTTGAAGAGGTGTGCGGCGCGGCGGGTTACGAGCTTGCCGTTGTGGCGGAACTTTACCGTGGCGCGGCCAGTGCGGTCGGTGGAGACCGAGGCGAGCTTGGTGTCGGTGAAGAGTTCGATGCCCTCGTCGCGGAAGGCCTGCTGCACGACGCAGGACGCGTCGTCGGAATGATCACGCAGGATGTTCGGGCTGCGCTGCACAAGGGTGACCTTGCTGCCCATGCGGCTGAGATACTGGGCGAGTTCGCAGGCGACGATGCCGCCGCCGAGCACGAGCACGCTTCGGGGCAGGAAATCCAGGTCCAGCACGTCGTCGCTGGTCCAGGTTTTCACCTCCCTCAGACCGGGCACGGGCGGGACGCTGACCCTGGAGCCGGTGCCGATGAGGAAGTGTCGGCCGCGGAGCCTGCGACCGTCCGACAGCTCCACTGTGTGTGGATCGAGAAAGCGCGCGTGGGAGCGATACAGGTCGAACTTGCCACCCTCCAGCGCGTCCACCCGGTAACGGGCGAAGTCGGCAATGATCCGCTTCTTGCGGGCATGCACCGCCTTCATGTCGGCACGGGCGCCGGCGACCCTGAGGCCGAAGCGGTCCGCGTGGCGGGCGTGGTGCAGGATCTCGGCGGCGTAGATGAGCGTCTTGGAAGGCATGCAGCCCCGGAGGATGCAGAGTCCGCCGAGCTGCTTCGCGCCGTCGATGACTGCGACCTTTTGCCCGAGGCCGGCGGCCACGCGGGCGGCATTGAACCCGGCGCTGCCGCCGCCAATGCAGATGAAGTCGTAGGTTTTAAGAACAGCCACAGAGATTATTGCTGGATACGGATGCCAGTGAGTTCAATCTAGGTGGCCGGGTCGGCGCTAGCGGCCTTTGCCGAACAGCATGACGTGGATGGTTTTCAACACGATGGAGGCATCGAGCACGAAGGAGAAATAGCGGATGTAGTAGAGGTCGTATTCCAGCTTGCGGAGCGTGTCATCGAGGTTGGCGCCGTAGGGATAGTTGACCTGGGCCCAGCCGGTAATGCCCGGTTTGACCAGGTGGCGGAAGTGATAGCAAGGGATCTTCTTTTCGTAATCCTCGACAAGCCGCACCCACTCGGCACGGGGGCCGATCAGGCTCATGTCGCCGATGACTACATTCCAGAGCTGCGGCACCTCGTCGAGCCGGCTAGCGCGCAGGAAGCGGCCGAGACGCGTGATGCGGTTGTCGCCCTTCTGGGTGTAAACGTCGCCGCCACCACCGTCGGTGCGCATGGTGCGAAGTTTGATGATGTCAAAAAGCACACGGTTCCGGCCGACGCGCGGCTGGCGGAAGAACACCGGCCCGCGGTCGTCGAGCCAGATGGCGATGCCGACGAAGGGCAAGAAGGGCAGGGCCAGCAGCAGGCCGAGGGCGGACAGCAGGATGTCGCTGATGCGCTTGAGCCGCTCGAACACGGGCTCGCGGGCAATCTGGAAACCCTCCTGGAACAGCCACGTCTGGTTCAGGCGGTAGAGCGGGATCTTGCGCCAGTAGACCTCGTGAAACAGTTCGAGCGTGTAGGTGGGCACGCCGGAAAAATGGAGCTCCATCAGCTTCTGCGCCACAACCGGCGGAAGTTCCTGGCTGGTCTCGCGGAGGATGATGGCATCGATGGCGCCCTCATATTCCTCGAGATAATGCACCACGTCGCCAAACGGCGGAGCGGAGGTCGTGATGGCCGGGGCCGCGAGCCCGCGGGCGAAGGTGGCATGGGTGGCGTAAAGCACGGACTGCTCCATCCCGGTCTTCCGGCACTCCTCCTTGAAGGCGACGCAGTTCTCCGGGCTGCCCAGGAACAGAAAATACCGCTTTTGTTTCCGCGCTTGCGCGCGTTGGTAGAAAAAACGCCGGTAGCTGAGGGTGACCGGAATCAGCAGCAGGCAGGTGAAGCTGATGACCAGGCGGCTGACCTGCAGCGCGAAACCCGCGGGGATGAACGCGTAGGTCAGCAGCAGTGTGAACAACAGCACGAAGACCAGGGCGATGGCGTGCAAGCTGGTATAGGTCACCGACATCATGTCGGTGCGCGCATTGTAGCCGTCGATCAGGTAGATCGCGAGGAAGTGCATCAGCACCGGCAACGCGAGGGGCAGCAGCAGCAGGCCGTCCCAGCGGATGATGCCCCAGGTCCAAGCCACGAGGTTGAACGCCAGGACGACGGCGACTGCATCGAGCAGCACCAGCGCGTAGGTGACGGTTCTTCCTTGGGTCATGGCAGGTGCATTACGCGGGGGTTTACACCCAAGGCAAACTGAACTTACGGCCCTGATGCCGACTCACGCAGGATTTCTTCCCATCGGGCCAGCGCAGCGGCAAAGGTAAAGTGCCGCTCATAGGCCGTTCGTGCGTTCCGGCCGAGTTGCGTCCGGTGCGCGTCATTCGCTTGCCACGCGCTGATGGTAGCAGCCAGACGATCGCCGTCACCCGGTCCGACCGCCGTGCCACACTGTTCATGGGCCAGCAATCGCGCGATCTCTCCGCTGGACGGGCCGACGAACAACACCGGCCGGGCGGCCGCGAGCACACCGGCCAGCTTGCTCGGATAGACCAGCCTGGCGAAGCCCGGCTTGAGTGTCACCAGCTGGGCATCGGCCGCGGCGAGGGCCGCCGGCAGGTCGGCGCGGCTTTCCGGCGGCAGCAAGCGGAGGTTGGCCAGCCCGCGCTCCCGGGCGGCGGCCCGGACTTCCTCGAAGCGCGCGCCTGTGCCGATGAATAGAAAGACGATGTCCTGCCGGGCCTTGAGGCGTTCGGCAGCGTCAAGCACCGTGGCGAACTCATGCACACGGCCGAGGTTGCCGGAATAGGCCACGATGAATTTGTCCGCCACGCCCCAGGCTGCGCGGCGTGCGTTGCTGCCTTCAGGCGCGGCCGGGGTGTGCAGCTCGCGCGGAGCCCAGTTAGGCACGATGGTGATCCGGCCGGCCGGCACGCCGCGGGCTGCCACCGCCTGCGCCATGTCCACGCCGAGGGTCACACAGCGGCTGGCGGCGAGCCAGGCGACATCGCGCAGGGCCCGCAAAGGGCTGAGCGGGAGTGCGACGATAGCCCCAAGGTGCGCGGTGAGGATCTCGGGATAGATGTCCTGGATCCAGTTGACGACGCGGGCGCCACGCTTAACGGCGATATCGGTGACAGCGGCACCGAGCAGCGGCGGATCGGTCATGACCACCACGACATCACCGGGCGCGGCCAGGCAGGCGAGCTGGCGCTGGGCGCCGCGCCGGAACCTGCCGTAGTTGACGGCCCGCGAAAACAGCCCGCCGTGCCGGTCGCTGCCGCCGGTGCGGTGGCTGGTGACACCGTTGTGCCGGGTGGAGGTCTCGCCAGCGGCGATGACGTGCACATCCCAGCCCTGCGCGGCAAGTCCCTCCGCGAGGTCGGTGAGCAGCTGGGCCGTGGCTGCGGTCGAGGGCCAGTAGACCCGGTTGACGAAAATAACGCGCGGTAAGACAGCGCTCACGATTTGGACTGGCGGGTGCGCATCAGTTCGCGGGCCTTGGTGGCGCAGAGAAATTCATACCAGGCCATGAGCCGGCAGAACACGAGGCCGCGGTAGCCGTCGAGGAACCCGGCGCGCCACACATAGTGGTAGAGGAAGCGCAGGGTGGGACGGCAGGGCAGCGACCACGCGAGGCGGCGCAGGCGGCGCTTGCGGGCGAGCCCCGCGTCCAGGTCGGCGTCGCCGCTGGTCGAGCCAGACTGCGCCTCGACCTGGAGGCGGGCCTCCCAGTTGCTGTAACGGTTGTGCTTCTCCACCCAGGTGGCGACGTCGGGAAAGGCGTAGTGCTCCATTTCACCGTCGAGGTAGCCGGCCGGGCCCTGCAACTCGACATGCTCATGCACCTCGTTGTCGCCCGATCCGGCGCCCGCCCCGCCGGCGGGCTGCTCATAGCGTCCGAGGGCGTGGCGGAAGAAGCGCAGGTTCCAGCTCGGGAAGTAGCCGCAATGGTTGAGCCAGCCATCGAGGAACCAGAAGCGGCGGTTCACGTAGAAGCCCTGGTGCTGCTTCTGGCCGAGGGCGGCGCGTATGGCGGCCTGCAGGTCCGGTGTGACGCGCTCGTCCGCGTCGATGATGAAGACCCATTCGTTTTTCCAGGGAACGTTCGCGAGGGCCCAGTTTTTCTTCTTAGGGAATTTCCCGTCCCACTTGAAGTCGACCACGCGGGCGCCGCCCATCCGGGCGATGTCGGGCGTGCCATCGGTGCTGCCGGAGTCGACCACGACCACGTCGTCACACCAGGCGACCGAGGCAAGACAGGCGGCCAGGTTGGCCGCTTCGTTTTTGGCGGGGATGAGGACGGAGATGGGGGCGAGGTCGGCCATGGTCAGTGCGTCCCCTCCGATTGGGCGCGCAGGTCGAGCGCGGCGTAGCGGAGGGCGCAATAGAAGGACGCGCAGAATGTGAGGGCCACCGCGGGGTTGGCAAAGGGGAATTCGACCCACGCGTAGAGGAGCAGGATCACGCAGCCGGCCAGCAGGTAGCGGGGCAGGACCGACTCGACGCGAGGCCAGGGGATCGCAAGCAGCGGCAGCAGGCCGAGCAGGAGCAGCAGGGCGGTGCCGACGAACCCGGTTTCCGCGAGCGATTGCAGCCAGTCATTGTGCGCCTCGGCATAAAACGGGATCCACACCCACAGTTCGGCGGCGCGCTGCGTGTTGTAGATACGGAAGACGTGGGCGTAGCTCTCGAGACCCCAGCCGAACCACGGTTTCTGGGCTGCCATGGTCCAGGTGTCGCGATAGAGTGTAAGGCGCGACTGCACGGTGGCGGCGCGGGCGTCCGGCGACAGCTGGGCCGTGGTCTGCCGCATGCGCTGGGCGATGGAGGCGCGGCCCAGCCAGATGATGGCGGCGGTGGCCAGAAGCGCGGCCAGGACGATGCCCGCGACCGGCAGCAGCACCGGGGCGCGTTGTTCGCGCCGGCGGCGCACGAGGCGCAGCAGGAAATGGGTCAGCGCACCCAGCAGCAGCAGGCCGACGAGGATGGTGCAGGAGCGGGATGCGCTCAACGGCACCGAGGCGGCCAGCAACAGCGTGACGACCGCGCCCATCAGGACGGGCGAGTGCCAGACATCGCGCGGCCCACCGCGGCGCAGGTGGTGGAACAACAGGCCCAGACACACGGCGGTGTTCAGCACCACGAAGGCGCCCCAGTGGTTGTGGTAGATAAACGTGGAGAAAAACCGGCTGTTCGGCGACGGCACGAGGCCGAACCAAAGGCCCTTGGCCCCGGCCAGTTTCTGAAACGTGCCGAAGACGGCCAGGATCACGCCGTTGGCCGCCATGATGAACAGCGCGGTGCGCAGGAGGCTGCGGCGCGATAGCACGAGAAAGAGGTTGAAGCACGAGAGCACGATGACGTTGAACAACCAGAGTTCCTTCGCGGCCAGCAACGGCCGGGCCGCTGTGGGGAGCCAGGGGTTGGGGTCGGCCAGCACCAGGGAGCGTTCACCGGCCAGCACGACCTCCTTGAAACCCGGGTTGAAACAGCTGGCGATCACGAGCAGGTCGTAGAGCCAGAGCGGCCAGAGATAACGCAGCGCGGGCCAAGAACGGTCGCCCGATGACTTGTCACGGCTCCAGCAGGCGGCGATGAACAGCCCCACGCCCACGGCGCCCCAGAGCGCGATGCCCTGCCGGACCCAGGGAGCCTGGCCGCCGAAGGCCCACGTGGTGAACACAAGCAGGCTGCCGAAGTGGAACAGCACCAGTTTGGCGAGCAGGCTGGTGCCGCGGCTGCGGCGGGAAGAGGCTTCAGCGTCGCTCATCGCGGAGGTGGCGGTAGAACTCGACGAGCAGCCCGGCGGCCCGCGCCCAGGAAAATTCGCGCGCGGCCCAGTCGCGGCCGCGGCGGCCCATGGCGGCCAGTTCTGCCGACGGCGTGGCGAGGGCGGTGGCGAGCGTGGCGCCGTAGTTTTCCCAAGGCACGCACCAGCCGCAGCCGTTGGCGGCCAGGCCCGACCACGGCGTCGTATTGGTGACCAGCGCCGGCACGCCCGCGGCGAGGGCCTCGGCAATCACGAGGCCGAAGTTCTCGGAGTGCGAAGGGAGGACAAAGAGTGAGGCGACGGCATATGGCGGCGGCCGGCCCGCGCCGTCGAAGACCGCCACGCGATCGGTCGCGCCCACCGCCGTGAGCGAGGCGGCCAGTTCGGCGGCGGTGTAGTCCTCGGCGACGCCGACGACCAGCAGCAGCCAGTCGCCTCGCGGGGCGGAGAGCCACAGGTCGAGCAGTTCGCGCAGGCGCTTCTTCCGGTGGAAGCGTGAGTAGAAAAGCGCAACGGGCCGCGTCTTCGTGGCCGGACAGAGTTCGTTCCACGCGGTGCGGTCGGAGGCCAGTTCGCCGTCGGTGGGGAGCGGCACGCCGTTGGGTGAGACGCAGACGGGCTGCTTGAATCCGAGGGCGCGAATGTCGTCGCGTTCCTCGGGGCTGGTGGCGTGCCAGCCGGTGGCGGCATGCAGCGCACCCGGATGCACGAACAAACCGGCGAGTTGCTTCCGCCAGCGCCGGTGTTCGTAGGCCCAGCCACTGAGCATGCCGCGCGGCGAGATCACGAGCGGCACATCCTGGCGCCGGGCCGTGTTCCGGGCATAGCGCAGGGTGAGGAGCCAGAGCGCGTGGCTGTGCACCACATCACACGTGGTGGCCCTGAGGTAGGCGGCGAGTCCGGTCGAGCGGCAGAGCCATCGGGGAGCCTCCCGGGGGAAGACCTGGATCCGCGCGGCAGCCGCGGAAGCCTCCGCCATGGGCTGGCCGGGCTCCAGGGTGGCAAGGAGTTCGACCTGTTCGCCCAGTGCGGCCTCGGCATTGGCGAGCGCGCGCACCGATTTGGAGGGACCGCCGTGGCGCTCCTCGAGGCTGGGCACGATATGGCAGACGCGCATCAAACGGGCTCGGGGCGGTCCTTGACGGGCCGGCAGGGCGAGCCGACGCAGATTTTCCGCGCGGGCAGGTCCTTCACCACGACCGAGCGGGCACCGACAACGCATAGCTCGCCGACCGTCACGCCGGGACCGACAAACACATCGGCGCCGAGCCAGGCGTTGGGCCCGATGGTGATCGGTTGCGTCACCAGCGGCATGGACCATTGCGTGAAGTCATGCGTGCCGGAGCAGAGGTGGCAATGTTGGCTGAGATTGGCGCCGGTCTCGAGGCGGATGCGGGCGAGGTTGTAGAGGTTAACATGGGGTCCGACCATGCTGTGCGGCGCTAGAGAGAGATTCCCCGGAAACACGATGCGGGCGGTCGGGAAGATCACGACCGGGCCGCTGATGTCGGCGCCGAAGAGGCGGAGCAGCGCGGCGCGGAAGCCGTGGAGAGGTCGCGGGCTCCAGCGGAAAAGCGTGGATTGCACCAGCAGCCACAGCCAGCGGCCCAGCACGGCCGACTTCGAGTAGGGCGTGGTGCAGTTTTGGCCGAGATAAGGAGCGCTCACGGGGCGGAGGATGCGGGCTTTGCGGGGGTGGTCAACTGCGCGAAGTCGGCGAGCAGGTCCTCCGCATAAGTCGCGTAGTCGTAGGCGCGGGCATCCGCGCGGGCGGCGATGGCGAGGCGTTCGCGCAGGCCGGCTTGGCCAAGCAGACGGCCGAGGGCGGCGGCCAGTTGCACCGCGGCATCGGGCGCGGCGTGGTCGAAGACGAGGCCGTTCTGCCCGTCGCGCACAAAATCGGTGAAACAGGCCAGCCGGGAAACGACGGGCACGGCGCCGGCGGCCATGGCTTCGGCAACGGCGACACCGAAGGTCTCGCCCTGTTCCGCCAGGCTCGGGTAGCAGAAAATGTCGATGCGCTGGTAGACGCCGGCGAGTGTCCGGTCGTTGAACTGGGGGTCCAGCAAGTTGAAACGACTGGTGCTCATCGCCGCCGAGAAACGATGCAGCAACTGCCCGCGAAACACGACGCCCGAGCCGCCGCGGGCCACGTCCGCGGGCCCGCACAGCAGCAGGCGCCACGACGGCAGGCCGGGCATGCCTGCGAGGAGCTTCAGGGCGTCGGCCAACAGGATCAGGCCCTTCTCCTCGTGAATGCGTCCGACATAACCGAGCACCACCTCGCCGGCCGTTGTCTCGGGGAGTCCGGTGGGGGTCATGCCCGTTTCCACGCTGAGCATGCGCCAGTCGATCGGGTAGCCGCGGACGCAGGCAACCGGGGCCAGTCCGGGGTTCTCCGCGACAACGCGGTCCCGCACGTAGCTGCTGGCCGCCAGCACGCGCGCGATGGTGCGGTAACGGCGATACTGGCCCTTGGGCATGCGGCCGGTCATGATCACGACGCGGCCGGCGCGGGGTTTCAGCCGGCCGAGCCAGATCGGCAGCGCCACGGTATTGACCACCACGATGTCAGCGGCCGGCAGGGCAAAAAACACGCGCCAGCTCCAGAGAAAATCGAGCAGCAGGTTGCGCAGCAGTTTGCTCTGGTGATCCCAGCCCGGCAGGCGCAGGTGCCGGATGCCTTCGCGAGTCTCCTCATTGGGAAAGTCGCGCCAACGGCGGGAGATCAAGGTCACCTCGTGGCCGCGGGCGGCGAACTCGCGCGCCAGGTTATACCACGATTTTTCCGTGGAGCCGCCGCTGACAGGCGGCACGGGCAGGAAAAAACCGCTGACAATGGTTATGCGCATGGGTTCAGGCGGGCGACAGGCTGGCGAGCGCCGCGAGCAGGCCGTCACTGGCCTGTTGGTAGGTATAGCGGCCGGCGGTGGCGAGGGCGTTGCGGCCGAGGCGACGCATTTCCTCCGGCGGGGTGCGGAGGGCGGCGTGCAGAGTTGCGGCCAGCGCCGCCGGATCCTCGGCGGCGAAGACCCAGCCCGTTTCACCGGGGGTCACGAGATCACGCTGGCAGCCGACCAAATCGGAGACAAGGCAGGGCACGCCCAGGTGCATGGCTTCGTTGACCGCAAGGCCCCACGTCTCGTAGTGGCCGCGCGAGGGCAGGGCGAAGATGTCGGCCAGCAGGTAGCGGGCGGGCATTTCGCTCTGGTTGGCGAAGGGCAGGAAGCGGACATGCGCGTCCGGGCGTGTGGCCGCGAGGGCGGTGAGCCGATCCTTTTCCGCGCCATCGCCGACAAAGACGAGCGCGTCGGCCGGCGTGGCCGACGCGAGGAAGGACTCCAGCAAGGTGACCGGCTGCTTGGCGGCGGTGAACTTGCCGGCGAAGAGGACGACACGCTTGCCCGTGAGACCGAGTTCACCGCGCAGTTTTCCCGCCACTGCGCGGGTGGCCTGATCGGCGGGGTTGAAGTGTTCCGCGTTCACCGCGTGCGGGGCGAAGAACAGTCGCGTGTCGGGCACGCCGAGGGCGCGGAAATAATCCCGGTTGGCCGCGCCGACGTAGGCGAAGCCGGCGAACTGTCGGTAGAGGAAACGCAGCAGCAGGCGGTGGAGGAACGGCAGTTGCGCCCGGCCGAGCAGGTGGGAGTCGCCGCGGAAGAGGAGCGGCACGCCCTGGCGGCGGGCCCACCAGATGGCGCGCTGGTGCGAGCGCCAGTTGTAGCCGAAGAGCAGCACGGAGTCCGGCCGCCAGGCCGAGAGTCGCGCGGTCAGCGCCGGATTGTCCAGGCCGCCGAAATGATGGGTGCCCGGATCACGCGCGACATTCGGCACAAACTCCGAGTCGTAGCCGGCGAGCAGGTCGACGTCCCACTGAAAGGCGGTCCCGAACTGCGGGTCGCGCTGTGTGGTGACGCCGAACTCCCAGAGGTAGAACACGCGGAATTCCAGGGAGGTGTGTGCGCGCAGCCAGCGGAACCACGGGCTGTAGTATTGCACCGGGTGCGAGAGGACGATGGCGAGGCGGTGCATGCCGGTATCAGATACCGAGGAGGCCACGGAGCAGCATGGGGACGCCGAGCACCACGAGGACGGCCTGCTCCAGGGAGGACACCCATGCGGCCATGGTCAGCTCGGCCGAGAAAGACCACGCGGTCAGCAGCACCATGAGCAGGCCGGCGAAGGAGAACATCGGGCTGAAGGTGGACCAGATCTGCAGCTTCTTCAGCCAGAAGCCCCAGAAGACCCCGAGCAACATGGTCCCGATCATGCCGAAGTTTGCGTAGGCCTCGGTCACGAGCCCGAAGGCGATCGTGGTGGTGGCAGTGTCCTCCTCGCGTTGCAGGCCGTAGTAGATCGCCAGCTCATAGGTGGCGACGTGGGAGCGCGGCTTGTCCGGCCAGAACCAGCGTGGGACCAGCTGGGGCAGGACATAACCGTAGGTCTTGCCGTAAAGGTAGTCCTGCCGCTCGGGCGTGCAGTCCACGATCAGGCAGAGGATGTGCATGAGCGACGTGCGCTCGAGCATCTTCTGGCTCACGGTCTTGCCGCCGCTCGTCGGCTGAAGGCCGTGGTCGATCCACTCGGCGAAATAGGCGGGAAGCTGGGTGAAGGTTGGAGCGGGATAGAGTTCGTCCCAATATTTCGTGCGCATCCGGGTCTTGCCGGTGTGCAGCACGGCGAGCACGGCGAAGGTAACGGCGATGACGAGCCAGGGAATGCGCTTGCCGCCGGACACGTAGCCGAGCAGCGCGATGCCGATGAGGCTGATCGCGCCGATCAGAATCAACCCGATGCTCATGATGATCAGCTGGGGGATCAGCGTGCAGAGAAACACGATCTTTTCGTTCTGGGTCAGCTGACCCCGGCCCCAGCGCTGGGCGCCTACAAAGGTGCAGAGGATGCCCACCCCGTAAAAGACCGCGCGGAGAATGCTTTCCACTTCCCGGGGCACCCAGGTCGTAAAGGTGCTGATGGCGATGTAGGCGGTGGAGAGGAGCAGGCCGTAGACGATGAGTTTTTCCACCTGGTCGTTGATGAGCGATTCGCGCCAGAATGCCGACCGGCCCGGCAGGCCGCGCACGCCCTGGTAGGTCGCAATCGCGGCTATCTGGTAAAGGATGACCGCCAGGCAGGACTGGGTGATGACTTCCGCCGAGTAGCCGGCCAGTTGCTCGCGCGCGTTGAGCACGGGCATGGCATACGCGTTGGCGCAAAGGATCAGGATCGTCTCGAAGACCGGGAACCGGCTGCCGCCGGAGCGCGCCCACAGCAGCGACGGCAGTCCCGAGAGGGCAAAGATGATCAGGCCCAGCGCCAGGTGCACCACGTCGTCCACGTTCGCCTTGTAGGCGAGATAACAAAGCAGCGCAGTCAGCACGACCGAGCCCGTCATGAAAAGCTTGCGGCCGCGCTCGGCATCAGCGCCGCCGAGCAGGCCATAATCGGTGGCGACTTCGTTCGGGAGTGGTGTGCGGCTGACGTATTCCATGGCGGTCAGGTGGCGGCGGCGAGCACGGCCAGTTGCCGGCCGGCCACGGTCCGGGCATCAAACATGGTCAGGGCAGCGGGCGGGGGCACCGGGGCCCGACCGGCGGCCAGTCCCTGCAGCCAGTCCACGGTGGCGCGGACCGCCACAGGATCAGGTTTTCCGGCGGCGAAAGACACACAGTCCTGGCCTAGCCCGGTGAGACGCGGAATCATGACGCTCCCGACCGGAGCGAGGGCGAGCACCGGGCGGCCGGCGGCGAGCACCGCCAGGATCTTGGAGGGGGTGAAGGCTAGGTCGGTCGAGCCCAGCAGCAGGTTAGCCTCGGCCTCCAGCGTGACCTGCAGGGCGTCGAAATAGCGGAGCCGGCCGGGTTGTTCGTGCACGCAGTTCTGCAAACCATATTGCGCGGCCAGGGCAAGCGTGGCGGGCCGGGCCGACGGATCGTAGCTGGTGCCGAAGAAATGCACGGTCACACGTGGGCCTGCGCGCCGGATCTCGGCGAGTGCGGCGAAGAGCACCTCCACCGCCGCGAGCTGACCCGGACCGAGGGCGCCGGCAAAAGCGAGCCGCGTTCCGCCTGTCGGGAGCAGTGCGGGACGCCGGGAGAGCGTCGCACGCAGATGGGCAAGGTCGGGATCGGGTGAACCAAAGGGCAGTTCCGTCACGGGCGTGTCGCGAAGTTCGGGATAGCGCTGCCGCAAGCTATCAAGGTAGGTGCTGGAAACGGCGAGCACGCCCGCGGCGCCGTGCATGGTCCAGCCCTCGAGGGCCCGGCCCAGGCCCTGCGCGAAGCGGTATTTCCAACCACCGGGGGGCGGCGGCGATCCGGGGCGCTCGTAATAGTCGGTGATCCAGGGATCCTGCAGGTCGATGACGTAGGGCACGCCGCTGAGCATCATCCAGAGGCGGCCGAGAGGGAGCACGATGAACATCGTCGTCGAGAAATATACCACGTCGTAGCGCCGGCCGCCGAGCAGCCGGCAACCGGCAAGAAAGAGGAAGGGCAGCGAGCGCAGCGCAACGTTGTTGACGCCGAGCAGGCCGGTCCAGCGGCGCGAGCAACAACGGGCGCGCTCGACCCGCACTGCGGCCGGCACGGTCGTCTCGAGTTCCGGTTCCAGAGGAGCGGTGGGCGTGGGGTCGTCCACGGTGAGCACCGTCACCTCCCAGCCGGCGGCCACAAAATACGGCAGCGCCACGCGCACCCGCTGCATGTCGGGTGCATTGACCGGCGGAAAGTGCGGGCTGACGATGAGGACCCGTTTGCTCACGCGGTTGATGCGAGTGGCCTGAGCAACCGGATGTCCCAGGTCTGGCCGCGGGCATTGGCCACGGTGGTGGCCTCGAACGGCTGCAGGTGCTGCCCGACGCGGCGCCAGTGCGCCGCCCAGTGGCCGAAGCGGAAGTGCGAGATGACGACCGTGCCGCCGGCCGCGAGCGAGGGCAGGAAGGCGGCGACCAGCGCGCCCGGGTCATGGGCGTAACCGATGCACTCGCTGAAAATGATGACGTCGAACTTTTCCGCCGGCCGCCAGCTCTCGAAATTTCCCTCGGCAAACTCGCAGCCTTTCAGGCCCAGTGCCCGGGCCATCCGGATGCCCTCGGGGGAGAGATCGACCCCGAGGTAGCGCCGGAACGGGTGCGGCTGGAACAACTGGGCGAGCCGGCCGCTGCCGCAGCCGAGGTCGAGGATGGACGGGTTGGGGTGCAGCTGGCTGACGTAGCCGACGATGACGCTCTGGCGCGGCAGTTCCGGCAGCTGGTGGAAATGGGCCCAGGCTCCGCTGCGGTATTCTCCGTCCACGGCGGCCTGGCCGACGGGCCGGCCGAAGCCGGCGGGTTCCAGCAGAAATTTGCGGCGGAGGCGGGCGAGGAGGTCCTTGCGGAACGGGTTCATGGCGATTTGACCGGCCGTTGGTAACGGAAGAAGAACTCCGTGTCGGCGAGAAATATGTCCACCAGGTCCGTGGGCAGGGCCGCGACGGTGTCGGGGGCGAGCGGGGTGATCTGCGACTGGTAGCAACGGATGGCCTGCTGCTTGTGCTGCCGGTAATCCTCCAGGGGCAGCCGGCGGCAGTCCTTGCTGGCGAGCCAGCGGCGCAACAGCAGCACGGGGTTCCACCAGGACCAGACGGGGTATTGCCAGATATCCGGCTGCAGGCTGGCGCGGTCCATCGCGTCCATGACGAAGCCGAAGGCGGCATCGTGCTCGCTACTGCCGTCGGGATTGCACGGCAGGAAGATCTCGCCGGGCACGATCGCGCGCAGCAGATACGCCAGCCGCAAGACAAGGGCCTCCCGGCGCTCGGTGCTGATGGTCTTCAGCGTGCCGTCGGGCTCGTTCAGGAAATGCACGGCGGTGCGCTCGACGCCGAGGCAGGTCATGGCGTTCATCGCCTCCTTCCGGCGGAGTCCGGAAATGGCTACCGGATCGAGGCGCGGATGACCGGGGTGCGAGGCTGAGCCGTCGGTGATGAAGATGACATGCACGGGCAGGCCCTCGTTGCGCTTGCGCGCGATGACCCCGCCGCAGGCGAGGGTCTCGTCGTCCTGGTGGGGAGCGATGATCACGGCCGGAGCCTCGCGCAACTCGTAAGGCTTGCTGCCGGCCTGCAGCAGGCCTCCGCACAGCTCGATGGCGATCTGGCGGAGAAACTCCTTGGCCTGCTGGCGGTTTTCGGCGGAGGCGGGCATGGCGGTCAGGCGAGGGCGCGGGCGACGGCGGCGAACAGCCGTGGGGTCTCGCGTTCCCAACAGAATTCCCGCTCGGCGGCGGCACGGGAAGCCAGCTGGGCCGCGCGCAGTCGCGCGTGGTCACCGATCAGCGCGTCGAGCTTCGCGGCATACTCCGTCGTCTCATGGGCCGCGATCAGCAGGCCGCAGTCAGGCGCCGCGGCCATGAGCTCCTGCTGGCCGGCGGTGTCCGTCGCGATGACGGCGAGGCCGGCGTTCATGTATTGGAGGATTTTGTTGGTGATGGTGATGTTGCGATTGAGCGGCCAGCGCGGCTCCAGCGCGAGGCCGATGTCGAATTCCGCCAGTTTGCCGGGCAGCTGTTCGGGCGTCACCAGCGGGATGAAGTGCAGATCATTGCGCCGCGCCGCGGGCAGCCGTTCCAGCAATTTCTGCCGGTAGCCAGGGCGCTCGTCGCCGAGCAGGTAGACCTTGCTCGGCGCGGTGGTGCGGGCCCAGGCGGCGAAGAAAAGTTCCAGGCCGCGGCCGGGGCCGATCGTCTGGGAGAACCAGATGAAGCGGGGGGCGCCGGTAGTGGCCGGCCGGTCCGCCCGGGAAACCGACTGCAGCGGGAAACTGTTGCGGAGAACAATCGGCGGCGGGCAGTGGTAGGCGTTGGCCAGGGCGTCGGCCATGCTCTGCGCCGTGGCCGAGGAATACACGGCGTGGCGCAGGGCGAACTGCTCGGCATGGCGCAGGAGCCGGATGGGGCGGCTCTGGCGGTCGGCGTAAAGGAGATCCTCGGAATACCAGTCCTCTACGTCCACCGCCACGCGCCGCCCGTCGTCGATCAGGTGCTGGGCGGCCCAGATGGGGATCTCGGTGTGCACGATGGTGAGGTCGGCGGGGAAGCGACGCGCGAAGCGCAAGAGCGCCGAGGCCGGGCCGAGGGTCTGGGCAGTCTCGACCTCGAGTTCGCTGCACATCCGGCGAGCAGCCCAGGTGGCGCCGCGCTGGAGGAAATCGGCGAACCGCGCGCCGACCGTGTCAGCGGCATAGTCGATGACCACGCGCCTGAACGGCAGGCCGCGCATCAACTCGAGGTCCATGCGCTCGAAGCGCGCCTGCGCCGACACGCTCATCACGGTCACGTCGTAGCCGGCCGCGCCGAGCGCGGTGGCCTCCTTCACGACGCGCGGGTTGCGGCAGAGGTGCGCGGAGGTGAGGATCAGGATTCTGGCGTGGGGTTTCACCGGGTCAGAAGGTGCTTGAGCCGCCAGACATTCCGCCAGCCGAGAATGGCGGCGAGGGCGGCGGTCCGGGTTCCCATGGGCGGCCGGCCGAGCGTGGAGCCGCCCAGCGCCGCGACGCGCACGGCGGCCTCCTTCATGAGCGCGGCGGGAGACGGGAAGAAATCGTGGATGAAGCGTTGGAAGTAATTGGCCGCGGCCTGGCGGGTGCGCGGGGTGTCCTCGACGGCCAGCAGGTGCTGCGTGATGAGCTCAAGGGAGCGGAATTGCGAGTGCCGGGCCCGTTCTCCACGCTGCTGGCTGAGGCTGCCGGGCAGGCCGGAGCGATAATAGCTCCGGCCGGTCGCCGAATACGCCATGCCGGAGCTGGCCAGCAAGGCACGGGCAAAATACTCACCGTCGTCATTCAGCGTGAGGGATTCATCCCACGGGCCCGCCCGGTCGACCACCAGCCGGGGCAGCAACCAGCACGAAGGGTGCATCATGGCGCCGGTGTTGCCGGCGAGCACGAGGAAATCCGCCGGCGTGAAATCACGGAAAACCGCCTCGTCCACAAACCGGGCGGTGTCGGGATCGTCCTGGAAGCGGCCCCAGGCGCAGGTGGCGACCGTGCCGGCCGGCCGTTCGCGCAGCAGCTCGACCTGGGCGCCGATCTTCTCCGGGGAGATGAGGTCGTCGGCATCGAGGAATTGGATGAACTCGCCGCGGGCGAGCCGCAGCCCGTGGTTGCGGGCGGCGCTGGCGCCGCGGTTGGGCTGGTCGGCGACCTGCACGCCATGTGCGGCAAAGCGTTGTGCGATCGCGAGGCTGCCGTCCCGCGAGCCGTCGTTGACCACGATGATTTCCGTGACCGGCCAGGTCTGGGTCAGGGCGGACTCCAGCGTCTCCGCCAGCCAGCGCTCGGCGTTGTGGACGGGGATGATGATGCTGACGCGCGGATTCAAGGGAAGGCGGGGGGCGTCAACGACGTTGATAGAGGGCCACAAATCCTTCGGGCGTGGCCGCCAGCAACGACCAGCGCCGGTCATCGGCAAGTTCCGTGAGCGGTTCCCAGTTGTTACCCCCGATCGTATAGGTGTCCGTGCCTGTCGTGCTGGCGGGGGCCGGTCCAGCCGATTGAAAGGGGGAACCATCGTAGCCGAGAAAACCCAGATGGACAACCTGACCCGGCCGGCGCCATGTCTCCCGCCGGCCTGAGCCGGGTGCGGCCGGCTCCTGGCGGTCAGGGTGGAAGCCCGCGGCCAGCAATTCCCGTTGCGCCACCTGCAGGGGCAGCCACGCGGACCAGAAGACAGTCTGGTCACGTCCCGTCGCGAGCCAGGAACGGATGGTGCCGAGATACGTGTGCATTCGTAATTTTTCCCGGTGCCAGCAGAGCGGCGCAAAAAAATGCCCGGTGCGCACGCGGAAAGCGTCAACATTGAAGACCAGCTCGCCCGGTCCCACGACGAGAGCGAGGTGGCGGACACCGCTCGGAGCGAGCGTGGCCCAGGTCGGCGAGGTGGTAAAGAATCGCTGGACGGGCTGCAGGGTGCGCAGCCCGAGCAGACCGTCGCACAGCAGCAGCGCGACCAGAGCGAGGCGGCTTGGCCATGCCGGATGGTGTGACAGCAAGCCGGCCAGGAACAGGGCCGGCACCAGGGCGAACGGCACCAGGTAATACAGGTATTTTGGGGTCGTGATCACCCCGCCATAGACGATCAGGGTGGCGAGGCAGCCGCTGAGGACGACGAATCCGAGGGCGAACTGCTGTTGCCGTAGCATCAGCCCGGCACCGCCCACGGCCGCCAGCACCAAGGCCGGTGACAGCATTTGCACCGGCAAGTCGAGCCACAGTCGCCGGCCATCCAAACCCGCCCCCATCTCGGTATCGTAGACCCCGAAGGCGGTGAGCAGCGACGTTCCGCTCAGCCAGTAAAGGACCGCCACGCCGGTTGTGGCAAAGGTCGCGATGCCGGCGGTGCGGATGATGGCCGGGCGCCAGGCCCGCAGTTGCCAGAAGGCCAAACCCAGACACGCGGGAGCCACCAACAGGCAGTCGGCCCGCAACCAGCCGCCCACCGCGAGTGCCAGTCCGGAACCGAGCCAGCCGGAGGGTTGCGGTTGCGCGGCGAGTATCACCGCCAGGATCGCAATGCCGCCGGCCAGCGCACTGGTGTTGGAATAGCAGGCGGCCGTGGTCACTTCCTGGGCCCACAGCATTGCCGCCAGCGTCCAGCCCAGCGGCAAACCCAGCAGAAGGCGCAGCAGCCACGCTCCCGCCAGGGCGAAGCCAAGCGCACCGGCGACGGTGACCACGCCAAAGACGGTTTCGACCGACGCCCTGGTCAGGTGCGTCACCGCGGCCAGCAGGTGATAGGCCCCGGGCTGGATGTCATACTTGTAGCGCAGGTGCAGCCGCGTTTCGTCGTGCTGCAGCATGCCCTCGACGCCGAATATCACGCCCTGCTCGTCGCCCTCGACCGGCGCGATCGGCCAGACGCCCTGGCTCCACCACGCCAGTTGCAGCGCAATCAGGAGCCAGGGCAGGCCCCGCCACGCCAGCGAGGCGTGGCGGGCGGGAGCAGTGACGGCAGGTTTCATGGTGTGGCGGGCAAACTGCGCCGCCAGTTCGCCTGGAAATACCAGCGCTTGGAATGCGCGACGTAGTGGTGCATGACCGCACGGCAGTCGCCGGCTTCGGGCGGTTCGGGCAGGGTCACGTAGTCGGCGGCGGGCGCGATCGCACACGGCCGGCCCGCCACGAGCATCGCGATGAGCGCTTGCTCAAGATAATAACTGGTTTTCTCCCGCGCGATAAGCGTGGCACACCAGTGCTCCAGGCGTTCCCAGTCGAGTTCACCGCCGTTCAAGCCGGTCAAACCGACGTTGACGAGGTCGGCGACCGGGGCGCTGGCGAGTTCGTTCATCAGCGAGCGCGCGTAACCGTAGGAGGTCTCGCAGTCCACGGCGTGCAACGGCCGGTCCGGGGCCGCCAGCCAGTCCAGCAGGAACGACGGGCGGTGGAAGAAGAGCAGGTCGGAATCGAGGACCAGCTTCCAGCCGGTTCGGCCGAGGTGGGGATCGGTGAGCTTGCGGATGTTGGGATAGTTAAGCCAGCGCTCGCGCAGCACGGGATAGCGGCCGGCGGGCAGGTGTTCGTCGAGGCGAGCCATGGTCTCGGACCGCGTGACAAAGCGGGCGGCCGGAAACAGCCGGGCGAGAGGGGCGCGGAATTCCTCGGTGAGCGAGCCGTCGTCATAGATCACGGGGGCAAGCGACCGCTCCGCCTGGCGCGCGAGGCTCCAGAGGCAGAACGCCGTCTGATACCAGAAGCGCCGGCCGGTGAGCAGATGCAGTTCCAGCGGCCCGCCCGGGAAGGCGGGCAGCGCCGGGAGGGTGCGGGCGGTGGTCTCCATGGCGGCGCGCCCGCGCTCCGTGCGGCGTTCCTGCCAGGGGCCGCCGTTGCGCAGCGAATCCCCCAGCCGGTTCAGCGGGGTGTGATAAAACCGGAGAAGAAATTGTCCGGGAGTCATGACGGCAACATCACCGGAAAAGGCGGAACAGCTCGACCGGCAGTGCATTGATCAGGTCGATATTCACGTAGGTCATGTGCGCGGCGGGGATCAGCAGGTTGGTCACGCCGAGGGCGAGCAGCAGGCGCGGCGCCCGCGCAGGTTCACGCCGGGCGAAGGCGAAACAACCGACCAGCACGAGCGGGAGGGAGATGGCGGCCGAGCGGCTGAGGTCCGAGGCGAGCATCACGGAGACGCCGAGGGTGCCCAACAGGATGCCGGCCGCCAGTGCGCCGCGGGCCCGGGGCTGGTCCCATAGCGCATAACACACCGCGGCCCACGCTGCCCGCAGTCCCATCCACCACGCCATGGGCACCAACGGTAGAAGCCGGAGGCTGGTGGACACCTGCGCCTGCAGGAATCCGGCGGTGGCCGAGCTGGCGGCTGGATCATGGCGGCTGAGGGCGAGACGGATCGCCGCGTAGGGCAGGAGCCAGAGACCGGCGAGGATCGCGCGCCCGAAAATCTGTTCGCCGCGGTCGAGTCGGGCCACCAGCCAGGCTAGGGGGAAACCGATGACAAAGCGCTCGTCGATCCATGGACAGAGCAGGCAGGCGAGCGGCACGGCCCAACGCGCGCGCCCGAACGCCACGGCAAGCAGCCCGAGCCAGACCCACGGGTCGTTCATACCCAGCCAGCTGACCGGCACCAGCACCGCCGAGGTGGTGGCGTAGAGGAGCGTGCCGCCGAAAACGAAACGCGCGTCGTCCAGCCTTCGCCGCAGGAGCACCGCAACGTAACCCGTGGCCGCCAGCAATCCGATCCACGGCAGCGACAGCGGCGTGAGCCCGGGCAAACTCAGGCCGTGGGCGACCAGCGGCGGCAGCAGGCGCCAGAGCATGGCGGGCTCTATGTCGCGACGGAACGGCTGCTCGCATTGTAGCAGGAAGGTGTGCGCGCGGTCCCATTGGGTCGTGCCGGGCCGGTATTCCGTCATCAGCCACAGGTGCGGGGCAAAGAAAGTCACGCTCAGGGCGAGGGCCAGGGCCACGATTCCGGGGATGAACCACCAGTGGCGCGAAGGGAGCGGGGGATGAGCGGTCATGATCGGGACGGGCGCACGACGCGGCCGGCGAAATGGCCGCAGGCGCCCTGCCAGCGGATGCGGGCGGCCGGCGAGGCCCACGCCCGGCAAGTGAACCAAGCCTTCATTTGACGGAGCCTCGCGCCGGCTGCGGTCAAGGGCGGCCAGGGACTGGCGTCATGGGCTGCCAGAACCTGCATCCAGGATTCCTGGATGCCGCGATTGAGCCGTGCCAGATAGTCGGGCTCGAGGCGTTCCGGCGGAATCAGATGGATAAGGGCCAGCTGCGGCGCGTAGGCGACGGACCAGCCGGCCTGGAGCACCTTGAAAACAATTTCGTTGTCGCCGCCCGAGGTCAGCGCTGTGCCGCGCCGGTCGCTGAGCACCGTGTGCGCCGCGGCCTTGAGCCAGCTTTCCCACGCTGCGCGCCGCAACACCATGCCGGCACCGATGGGGGCGAAGGCCGGGTATTCGTTACGGGTGCTACCGGCCGGGCGCAAGGAGTCGGCCACGAGCAACTGGTCACCCAAATCACGCAGCGCCAGCAGGGGCAGAAACCCAGCGGCCCACGCCGGCGGCTCGACGGCGAGTTCGGGACGGGACTTGCCGCCGGCGGCCCCGAGGCGCGGGTGCGCGGCGAAGAGCCCGCCAGCGACCGCGAGGTAGTCCGGCGCAAGCACATTGTCGTCGTCCACGAGGATGGCGAGGCCGCCCCGCGCGGCGGTCAGGCCTCGCCGCCGCGCGGCGGTCAGGCCGAGTTCCGGCTCCGGCACGATCGAGAAGTTTTCCGGCCGGCAATCCGCGAAGAACCCAGCGGCCGGAAACCTGGTCGAGGCGTTGTTCACGATCAGCACCTCGAATTTCGCCGCCGGAAGTGTCTGCGCAATCAGTCCCAGCAAGGTCCGCCGAAGCCGCTCCGGGTGCGGGTTGTGCGTGGGGATGATGACGCTGAGGCTAATGTCCATGGGTTCAGGGGCGCTTCCGGTAGATGCGGAGGCCGTCAAACTCGCCGGCCCACTCATAATGGGTGGTGATCAACCGGGCCAACGCGGGAAAATTTTCATGCCCGTGCCGGGCGCGATCATTGAAAGTGAAGGCGGCGGGATACACCGCATCGACAAAGACCGGCGGCCAGGTCCGCTCAAGGTCGGCCAGGAACCGGGCCCGGTAATGCTCCTGCATCGGTCCGGGTTGGATTTGTGCGAAGGTATGAGCCTCGCGCGTCGCCGGGGGGCGGCGGCTGAGAACATAGACCTCCGGCGCCCAGCCCCAGATGGCGATGCGCTCCTCCGCGGCAGACAGGCGTGTGATGGCGGCGACGGCTGCGGGATAGGAGGGGTGCACGCGAGCCTCGCTCCATGGCTGCACGCTCCGCTTGAACGCGAACGGCAGAACCAGCGCGACGGCGACGAGAGCGACGCCCGGCTCGAACCAGCGGCGGGAGGCAAGGGTGCCCAGGGCGGAACCGACCAGCAGCACCAGCGCCGGCACAGACAGCAGCCAGTAGTGAAGGATGGAAGTGCCCGGAAGAAAAATAGCGAACGCGGTCGAGGCGGCGAGCA
>Ga0066428_1000069_pt1 | contig 22841 bp, 13 predicted proteins | sample LakWasMet40_LOW7_2_FD_59516 | JGI IMG/M metagenome (GOLD analysis project Ga0066428, IMG submission 59516) | Freshwater sediment methanotrophic microbial communities from Lake Washington under simulated oxygen tension - Sediment Metagenome 40_LOW7 | ecosystem: Environmental > Aquatic >...
CGAGCATCTGATTGCGGAATCCGATCCAGGCGACGTAGGGCGTGATGGCCGTGATTTTCATGGCGGGAAAGTCCGGTCAAGGTTGGACCGGATCAAGGCTGAAGGCGTAGTGATAATGGCCGGAGGGAATCTGGAACTGCATGAGCGGAGCGGCGTGGGGCGACCAGGTGTCTGCCCCGCCGACCCCGGTCTGCACGAGGTCGGCGTTGACCGTGACAAAGCCGGTGCCGGCGAGATCGGGCAGGTGCCTTCCGTTGGCGAGCGTCTCCGTGGCGAAGGGCCAGACGGACATGCTAAGCAGCTGGGAACCGCGGACCGTGAGGGTTGCCCCACGGCCGTCGAGCAGGGCGAGCCACCGCACATCGGTGCGGTTACCGCATTCCTGCGGGCGCACGTAGGGTTCGTAGAATGCGGCGACGCTGCTCTCGTAGAGACCGACTTCAGCGGCCTGGTTACGGTCGGTGTAGTTTTCAAACGGTCCCCGGCCATAGTAACGCACGCGGGCGAACGTATCTGGCACGCCGAAACTCATGCCAACCCGCAGCAGCGAGGGCAGGGAGGGTTCGGCGTCGAGAGTGAGCGCCACAGTCAGGATCCCGGCGGGAGTGAGTTCGTAGGTCGTCTCAAGCGACACGAGCTGCTCGTGCTGCTGGCGGACCGTGATGCGCGTCGTGTTGCCGGAGGTGGACGTTTCGATGGACCGGATCTTGAGCAGGCCGGGCAGATCGCGCCAGATCGCGCGATTTTCGGGGGTTTTCCAGCCCCGTTGATCGTTGTCGGTCGGGACGCGCCAGAAATTCGGCCGGAGCGGACGCGCGAGGAGTTCCTGACCATGGAACCGGTAGGAGGACACCAGGCCGGTCGCCCGGTCGAGGCGCACAGTGGCGGTCGGGGTGGAAAGTTCCACGGCTGAGTCATTGCTCGTGATCGTGGGCGCCGGGCCACTCGTCGCGCTGGAGACAACGGGCGGCAAGCCGGGGAGCAGGAACTGTTGTTTGGCCACCTCATACCCGGCAGCGGACCAGAGCGTGGAATTCGGTTGGTGCGCGCTGATCCGGAGCGCATATTCGACTCCGGGTTCGTGCTTCGGCGCGGTGAAAGGAACCTGAATGAGAGTGCTGGCGCGGGGCGCCAGTACGGTTCGCGGCATGGTGCCAGACTGGACAATGATGCCATCCCGGGCGAGGGACCAGTGCAGTTCGTAGGCGTGGAGGTCGGTGACGACACTGCGGTTCACCAGCCGGATCAGCCCGTTGGCCGGATCAACCGCCTCGAAGGCGATGGGTTGATAGACGTATTTGCATTCCTCGATCTCCGGTTTCGCTCGGCGATCCGGGGAGATGATGCCGTTGATGCAGAAATTGCCGTCGTTGGGCGTGTCCCCGTAGTCGCCGCCGTAGGTGAAGTATTTTTTCCCGTCGGGAGCGGTTTCCTCGAGTCCCTGGTCGATCCAGTCCCAGATAAAACCGCCGATGAGGTTGGGATGGCTCCGGATGAGGTCCCAGTATTCTTTCATGTTGCCAAGGGAATTGCCCATGGCGTGGGCGTATTCGCACATCATGATCGGGCGATGAATGTAGGGGCTGGTGGCCAGACCCTCGAGTTCCTCCAGCAACGGATACATCCGGCTGAGCACATCGACCCAGGGTAGGTCATCGGGATTGGCCATCGGGGTATAACGCTTGGTCGTCTTGTCATTGATCGGGATGTAGGCCGGGAGGTTCGGGTTGCCCTGGGCCCCCTCGTAGTGGATGAAGCGGGTCGGATCGAAATCCCTCGCCCAGCCGGCGGCAGCGGCGTGGTTCGGGCCGGTGCCGGATTCGTTGCCGAGAGACCAGGAGATGATGGAGGGGTGGTTCTTGTCGCGCTCGATCATCCGGACGACGCGGTCAAGCATGGCACCGGCCCAGGTGGGCAGGTTCGTGATCAGGCCGCGAACGCCGTGCGTCTCGATGTTGGCCTCGTCGATCACGTAGATGCCGTACCGATCGCATAGTTCATAAAAATAGGGGTCGTTCGGATAGTGACAGGTGCGGACCGCGTTGAAGTTATGGAGCTTCATCAACTCAACGTCCCGGCGCATCTCGTCGTGTGAAACGGCCTTCCCGTTCTGCGGGCTGTGGTCATGACGGTTGACCCCGTAGAGCTTGGTCTCGCGTCCGTTGATGAGCAGTTCAGACCGAGCCCCGAAACGGACATCACGGAAGCCCACCGACGTGCGGCGCGCCTCCTGTACCTGGCCGGTGGCATCCGTCAGGGTGAGGGTGAGGGTGTAGAGGCTGGGTTGTTCGGCCGACCACAGCAGGGGACGGGCAAGGTGGCGCTGCAGGAGGGCGAACGGGACGTTGTCGCGCTGAGGGTATTCCTCCCGGGCGATGACCGTCGCGGGGACTGACAGGGGCGTGGTGAAAACGGCCTGACCCGTCGGATCGTAGAGCCGGGCGGTGACTTGCCAGCCGGTGAGGTCGGCACCGTAGGGGAAGTCCAGCTTGGGGCGGATCTGCAGGTCGCCATCCTGGAAGTTGGCATCGAGCCGGGTCTGCACGGCAAAATCACGCAGGGCGACCTTGGGCTCGGCGAGCAGAAGGACCTCGCGCTGGATGCCGCTCAGCCGCCAGTGATCCTGGTCCTCCAGGTAACTGCCGTCGCTCCAGCGGAAGACCTGCACGGCGAGACGGTTGGTGCCGGGGTGGGCGACCGCGGTGATATCGAACTCGGCAGGCAAGCAACTGTCCTGGCTGTAACCGACCCGCGTCCCGTTGACCCAGACATAGCAGGCGGACGACACGCCGCCGAAGTGAAGGATGAGCCGCTGGTCGGCCCATTCCGCCGGCACCTCGAAGTCCCGCACATACGAGCCCACGGGATTGGCCCGGTCGATTTTCGGCAGATGGACGGGGAAGGGATAGGTGATGTTGGTGTAGATCGCGGTGCCATAGCCGCGGCGCTCCCAATTGGAGGGCACATCAATTTTGGCCCAGGAGGAGGCATCAAACGTGGCGGCGGAAAAATCCAACGGCCGGTCTTTGCTGTCCGGGGTGAAGTGAAAGCGCCACTCGCCGTTCAAGGAGAGCTGCCGCGCTTGGGAGCGGTCGCCGGTGTGGGCTAACGCCTCCGAGACAAAGGAGAACGACGTGGCGCGGGCGGGCAGTTTGTTGATGCCGTAGACGGCTTCGTTTTCCCAGTCATTGGTCTGGGCCGTGACGAGGCTGGCGAGGCCGAGGAACATCGTCCAGGAAGGGAGCTGAATTGAGCGCATGGGGATCAGGGATGAAGTTACGGAGAATCTGGCGTCTGCGGTTCGTGGGAGAGCGCGGCGCTGATGGTGCTGGTCGTGACGACGAAGATCGCGGTTGCGATCAGGTCCAAATGGGCGCGCATGCCTTCGAAGTGGAAGGTTTGCTGGATGTGGGTGATGAACTCTCCCTGGGCCAGGGGCTTTACAGGGGAGCAGGATTCCAATTCGTAGAAGGTCGCATCAGCAGCGGGGGCCACGGTGTCGGTCAGCGGACCGTTGTTGCAGGAACTGACCACATCGCCCTCCCAGGGGTTTTTCTGCGGTCCGGTGAAACCGCTGGGATACAGGCCCGCGCGATCGAGGGGTGCGTAACGGATGACGGTGAGCAGTCCATGGGCTGGATCGTACGAGCCCACCACCTTGCCGGCGCTGCGGGGCAGGATGCCGAATTTGCTGCGGAGGCAGCCGTCGCCGCGAAAGTTGATGCAACCGCCGCGCACGGTGAACCTTCTTGCGTCGACCGGGGCGAGGTAGCGGTTCACCTCCCCGGGATGGCCACCGGCCGCCAACGGGGCCACGATGGTGGTGTGTTCGCGGCCGGGGAACATGCCAAGGGTCCAGACAGAGAGCATGCCCGTATCCGGGCGCCACGGGGCGCCACGGTTGATAGCTGTGTTCACGGATTCATAGCCGACGGCGCCCACGTCTGCCGCCAGCGGCACACCGAGTTGGCGGGCGATCGCGTCGCGAGTGAACAGATTGACCCGGCGGTTCACCTCGGGGTTGTAGCGGGTGCCAACAAATTTCTGCAGTTCCAAGGGATGGCGGAAAGCGACGAAATCAGCGCCTTGCCCGGTGATTTCGTAGGAACCTTGGTCGAGCCCGTCCGGGATGCGCCAGTGGTTGTCGTCGAACTTGGCCTCCGGGGGATAATACGACGCAAACTCCGTCCCCATCGGGGCGAGCCAGAAACGATCCTCGCCGCCGTTAGGCTGCCCGCCGGTGGCATGCGGACTGGTTGCGACCACGGGCCGGTTGATCCAGCCATGGCTCACTCCCGTGAGCCCCCGGGCGGTGCTGGTCATCACCCGGCCTTGAAAGGCAGCGACCAGGGCGATCCGGGCGCGACCGTCATCGGTGGTCAGTTCGATCACTTTGGTGTGCTTGGACAGAAATTCCCGGTCCTGGGCGTAGGTGAAGACACCGGTTGGGTCGGGGGCGGCGGCCATCGAAGCGGCGAGAAAGGGCAGCATGACTGCGCAGTAGGTTGGCTTCATCGGGCAGCGGGTGTGTGAGTGTGACAGACGGGTTTCACCAGAAGACAACGTACAGGGTGATCGTGGCCGCCACCACGCCCCAGCCCCAGACCCGGGCGCCTCGGGAGGGCTCCAGGGCGATCTTGTCGTTGATCGGCATTTTCACGGGCTCGGCCAGCGGATGCAGCACGGTGACCAGCAGACCGACGACGCAGACGATCGCCAGGCAAAGGGCCATGCGATCCAGGAAAGCCATTTCGGCGGAGTACCACCAGCCGCGGGCGACCAGCCAGTCACCGACCACCCACTTGAAGGCGCCATAGGAGATGACGTTGGTGGCGATGCCGAGCCAGCCGAAGTACCGCGGGGTCCGCGGGGAGAAAAACCCGAAGATGAACACGCCCAGGATACCCGAGGAGATGAAGCCTTGGAATTCCTGGATGTAGGAAAAGATGCTGCCGAAATTCTGCAGCTGAGGCGCGACGATGGCGGCCAGGACCACGAAGACAGCGACGAAGACCTTGCCCATCCTGACCAACCTGGCCTCGGACTTTTCCCCGGTGAACTTCGCATAGAGATCGATCGTGGCGATGGTCGAGGCGGAATTGAGCATCGAGGCCAGCGAGCTGATGACGGCCCCGGCCAGGGAAGCCAGTACGAACCAGGAAATCAGCGGGTAGGGCTTCACCAGATTGCGGACCAGCACCGGGAAGGCGCTGTCGTAGTCATAGGTGCCGTCGGGCCGGAGCATGTCCCCGCTGAACAGGTTGAAGGCGAGGATGCCCGGGATCACGACGATGAAGGGAATGATCAGCTTGAGCAGGGCGGCGAACACAATGCCCTTCTGGCCCTCGGCGAGGGATTTGGAGCCGAGGGTGCGCTGGACGATGTATTGGTTGAGACCCCAGTAGAAGAAGTTGGGAATCCAAAGGCCGAGCAGCAGGGCGGTCCAGGGGATCAGGGAGTCCTCCTTGGGGCGGATCATGTGGGTCTTGCCGCCGGACAAGTTGGGGCCGTTGCGCGCGACGGCTTCGCCGTCCTTGCCAGCGTTGAGCAACATGAAGCGTTCCCAGACCCCGGCCGTGCGCAGATCCTCCACCGTGGCGGAGGAGTTCTGGACCTTGGTCAGCAGGAGTTCCTCGGCGGGCTTGTGGGCGAGAGAGGAAAAAGCCAGAAACATGACGATGGCGCCGCCGGCGATCAGGGCGGAGCCCCAGACCAGGTCGGTCCAGACACAGGCCTTCAAGCCGCCGACATACACGTAGACGGCGGAGAAGATCGCGATGAGCCAGCACATGGCGGTGAGGCTGTTGAGGACGGGTACGTCGTGGTAATACTGGGAGACAAACTTGGCGCCGGAATAGATGACCGACGAGGTGGCAACGAAGACCAACGTGACGACGGCGGGAATCGCCATGGTCATCCGGGCCACAGTGCCGTAGCGGTATTCCAGGAACTCGGGGATGGTGTAGAGACCGGCGCGCAGAAACTTGGGCAAAAACCAAAAGGCGACCACGACGAGCGTGATGGCCGCCATCCACTCATAGGACGCGATTGCCATCCCCAGCCAGTTGGCTGAGGAACCGGACATGCCGACAAACTGCTCCGTGGAAATGTTGGCGGCGATGAGCGAGAAGCCGACGAGCCACCAGGTCAGGCCGCGCCCGGCGAGAAAGTAATCGGAGGCGTCATCCTGCGCTTCATCTTTGCTTTTCCAGATACCGAGCCAGATGACGCCGACCACGGCGATGACAAAGAGGGAGATTTCAAGGAGTTGCATGCGGCGGATTTATCGATCGAGGAGAGGGAAGTGGGGGGCGAAACGGGAATGCCGGCGGTTGAAGCCGGGAATTAAGAACTGGGCAAATTGGGCACGGGGCGGGGCAAGGGCAACCGGGGGGGGAACTGAAACAGTTAATTGTATATTATCTACAAAACATACAGGGGAGGGAGCCACCAAAATCAAGCAGGGATCGGCGGAGGTTAAATGGTTGAGTGAGGTGGGGATTGTCGCGAGGGCGGTTGCCGGCTATCGACCCAGGGCAGAATCCTGGGCACTGACTGGTCCTAAGGCCGGCGAAGCTCCGTGGATTTGGTCAAACTCAGATCCTAAACCCACGTGTAACCCTCCTCGATGAACAATTCATTCATGGCCTATTCCCGACGTCATTTTTGCGGCACAATGCTTGGATCCCTCGCGGCATTATCCCTGAAGGTCGAGGGGGCGGAGGAGACCAAGGAGGTTCTGCCGATCGGTCCTTTGCCAGATAGCAAGGCCCGGATTGTCACGCTTGATCACCGCTTTGAAAAATTGTTGCCCATGAATCCGGTGATCGAGCGGTTGCAGACGGGCTCAACTTGGTCGGAAGGGCCGGCCTGGAACCCGGCGGGTCGCTATCTGGTGTGGAGCGACATCCCGAACGACCGGCAGTGGCGTTGGCTGGAGGAGGACGGCCATGTGAGCGAGTTCCGGCGGCCGAGCGGCAAGACCAACGGATCCACCTTTGATTTCATGGGCCGGATGGTTTGCTGCGAACAGACCGGTCATCGGGTGGTGCGACATGAACCCGACGGATCCCTCAACGTGCTGGCTGATCAGGCGGACGGGATCCGGCTCAATTCGCCCAACGATGTCGTGGTGCACCCCGATGGAGCCGTCTGGTTCACCGATCCGGGTTACGGGGTTCCTGATCCCTTGCCGCAAAAGGAAGCGATCTACCGCCTGGATCCGGCGACCCGCGTGATCGAGCGGGTCTCGACTTCCCTCGTGAAACCCAACGGGCTGTGCTTTTCGCCCGATTTCAAGCGTTTGTACGTGGCTGATACTGGTACCCAACAACCGCAGACCATGTATGTGTTTGATGTCGCCGAGGGTAGGCGACTGACCAATCAACGGTTGTTTGCAGTCATGGAATACGAAGGCATGAAGGCCGGCCCGGACGGCCAGCAGGTGGATGCCGAGGGCAATCTCTGGGCCAGTGCGGGCCATGGACCCGATGGGATCAACGGCGTGCATGTCTTCGCCCCCGATGGCCGGCGGATCGGCGTGATCTTACTCCCGGAGACCTGTGCCAATGTGTGTTTCGGCGGATCCCGACGAGATCGCCTCTTCATGACGGCCACCACATCTCTCTATAGCATCACTACTGGGACTCAGGGCGCCCATGGGTCCTGAGCCAACCGAATCATGGGTGACAGGCGCGATCTCTCGGGAGGTCGCGCCTGTTGTTTGGGGAATCAACGCAGGGACTGCATTTTCGCTCTCGCCTCTGACTAAGGTTCGCAAAGATGGGGAAAGACCTTCACCAAAAAATACCCAGACCCGCATTTTGCCAATTACCCATGTTTCTAGACTGGGTGGGGTTGACGGTCTACAACTTCGAGAACCAAAGATCCAAAAGCTAAAGGACGTTGGTTTTATGCCTAAGAAGACTACAGCGATTCTCCCGAATCCATCCGGGAACTTGACGAGGTAATGAAATGAATATTGTATACAAAATCTCAACGTATCATCTTGTTCGGTGGAAGCCTGAATCTTTCCATGTGTTACCCCTTCGAATCTCCACTCCCCATACAAGCGGCTATGCGGACGCTCGTCTGATTTAACCACCATCCTGCTGGAACGAGCAAATATGTCTTATCCCAACAAGCCCAAGTTAGCGATCTAATCAACCGCCGGGGGACGTCAGGCCGAATCAGGTTTGGTCGAGGATCTGCACCCGTTGTTGTCCAATCCACCCCAGCAACAGAATCATCATGATCAATCGTCGTCAATTTATAGGAACAGTCGGGAGCACCGCTCTGGCGCTGTTGGCCGGAGCCCGCGTTTTAGGGAAGACACCAGCGCAATCGGGCGGTGAATTTCTTTTCGTAGAAGCCGAGCAGTTCAATGACCATGGCGGCTGGGATCTTGACCAGCAATCGATGGATCAGATGGGCTCGCCATATCTGTTGGCGCACGGGCTGGGCATCCCGGTCGAAGATGCGGTCACTTCCGTGTCCTTTCCGTCGGCGGGCCGGTACCGTGTGTGGGTGCGCTCCCGTGACTGGGTGGCGCCCTGGAAAGCATCCGGCGCGCCGGGCAAGTTCCAGCTGAAAATCGATGGCCAGGCCCTCGCAGAGACCTTCGGCACCAAGGGCGTGGATTGGCATTGGCACGACGGCGGCACGGTTGAGGTCGGCCAACAGGCCACGCTCGCCCTGCATGATCTGACCGGATTTGAGGGACGGTGCGAAGCGATTCTTTTCTGCAAGGAGCTGCCGTTCCAACCGACCAATGAGCTTGAGGCCCTGACCAGTTTCCGTCGTCGCCTGCTCGGTTTGCCCGATCAACCCGATGACGGCGGATCGTATGATCTGGTGGTCGCCGGCGGTGGCATTGCCGGAGTGTGTGCCGCGCTCGCGGCAGCGCGCAACGGTCTGACCGTGGCCTTGATCCAGGATCGGCCAGTCCTCGGCGGCAATGGCAGTTCCGAGGTGCGGGTCTGGCCGGAAGGCCACACCAAGGCCGAGCCGTTTCCCCATGTCGGCGATATCGTGGAGGAGATTCTTCTGCCCAAACCCGCCGGACCGGGCAGCAAGAATGCCAAGGGTGCCGAGCTCTATGATGATAAGAAAAAGCTGAATGCTGTCCTAGCGGAACCCCGGATCAGGCTCCTGATCGAACACCGTCTGATCAAGGTGGAAACCTCGGGGGAAGAAATCATCGCGGTCATCGCGCAACACACCCGTTCGGCCCGCCAAACGCGCCTCCGCGCGGGCTTCTTCGCCGATTGCACCGGCGACGCCACCGTTGGTTTCCTGGCGGGCGCCGATTTCGAGATCTCCCGCGAGGACCACATGGGGGCGAGCAACCTCTGGAGTGTCCTTGATGCTTCCGATCGCAGCACCGTCCTCAAATGCGAGTGCAAGGACAAGTCCGCCCTCGCCATGGCGTGTGAAGCGGGCGAGGTGGCGCAGCCCTTTCCCCGGTGTCCCTGGGCCATCGACCTGACGAACAAGCCTTTTCCGGGACGCGACAATTTTCGGGCCGACAATAAGGACGAGTTGATCGACGAACTCGGCGGCTGGTTCTGGGAAAGCGGCTTCGACAAGGACCCGATCAACGACATCGAGCGCATACGCGACCTGAATTTTCGCGCGATGTATGGGGCCTGGGACGCCCTGAAGAATGTCGATGGCAAGTATCCCAACTACCGGCTCGGCTGGTCTGCGTTCATCGCGGGCAAACGCGAGTCCCGGCGTCTGCTCGGGGATGTCATTCTCGATGGCAAAGACTTTCTCGACGACACCCGATTTCCCGACCCGGCCTTCCCGTGTTCTTGGCACATCGACATCCACATGCCCAATGCGAAGTACAAGCAGGGGCATGAAGGTAACGAGTTCATATCTGACTTCACCCGGGGAAAGGCCTATGAGTACAAATCGGGCTACTGGGCGCCCTACCGCTGTCTCTATAGCCGCAATATCAAAAACCTTTTCATGGCCGGTCGCGATATCAGTGTTACGCAGATCGGACTCGGCCCCGTGCGGGTGATGCGCACCTGTGGCATGATGGGCGAGACCGTCGGCAAGGCGGCATCGATCTGCGTGCGGAAAAAAACCACGCCACGCGGCGTCTATAAACATCACCTGGACGAGTTGCAGGGACTGCTGAAGCAGCCGGGTAGCAACCGACTGGCCTGAGCCCCCCAGAATATCATGATTAATGTCCCAAGTACCTCGGTGTTTCTCCTCCTGCTCGGGTTCCTGCTTCCGGTCGGCGGTTTGGCCGAGGGAAGCGTCTTTCCCCACCGAATGCCCGCGCAAAAACCGGATATCCCGCTGAGTTCGGCGATGGAACGCATGTTTCGTTACCCGGCCCCGCGAGCACAGGACAACGAACTGTTCACCCAATTCAGATACACGCGACTGGCGGGATTCGACTATCACGGTGGCGATGGCACAGTTTCCCGGCGTGATCCGTCCCGTCCGATTCTCGTCGGAGGTAAGTATTACGTGTGGTATACCAAACGGACCACAGCGGTGCCGCCGATCGGGGCCAATCGCGCGGCGGAGGCGACAGATACCATCCCTTCCACCGATTGGGATCTGTGCGAAATTTGGTGCGCCGCGAGCACGGATGGTTTCACCTGGCAGGAACAGGGTGTCGCGGTGCCACGACCACCCAAGCCGGCACTGGGCTGGCGCTCAGTGGCCACACCGGATATTTTGGTCTGGAAGGGAAAATATTACCTCTACTATCAGGCGTTTGTGGAGCCGAGCGGAAGCAAGGGTGATTGGTGTCCGGCCACCGCCTCCTGGGCGGATTCACCGGAAGGGCCTTGGACGGCGACCAACCGGCAATTAATTCCCTTTGGCAAGTCAGGGGAGTGGGATCAGGACGCCACCCACGATCCCCAGCCCATTGTTTACCGGGGAAAGTTCTATACCTATTACAAGGCGGCGTACAATAAATGGCCCGGGGTGCGGGACAAATATGCCGTCGGCCTGGGCCTGGCCATTGCGGATGATCCGCTGGGGCCCTATGTGAAAAGCCCGTTGAATCCGGTGCTTAACTCCGGTCATGAAACAACCTTCTTTCCGTTTAAAGAAGGCATTGCGGCCCTGGTCATCACGGATGGGAACGAGCGTAGCACCGTACAGTATGCCCGCGATGGCGTGAATTTCGAAATCGCATCCGTTGTCTCGCTTCCGCCGACGGCCGCCGCGCCGTTCACCCCGGACGCCTTCACCGATACCAAGGATGGCCGGGGCATCACCTGGGGGCTTTGCCACTTCGTCAACGCAGGCACCAAGGACAAGCCTTATTCCATTTTGGCCCGTTTCGACTGCGACTTGAGTCAGGACATCACGGATCCGGCGATGAAACAGACCACCATGTTGTTGGATCCGGAAATCTACTTCGGACAGGGCCTGAGCGAGGCGCAGCGTGCGCGAATCGAGGAGCGGAATCGCGCGATTCTGCAACGATAAGTTTACGAACTGCAAGGGGCTGCTTGCCACAGCACCCAAGGAATTAGGGAGTATTTTCAAACCTTGATTTCGTAATCTCAAGCTCGGTTTAGCCAGACCAAGGCAAGGACTGGATCGCCACCAGTCCAATTTCGCCAACGGCGAAATTTACTACCATCCGCTCCGGCTGATCCCCTGCGCAGTAATTCTCGGGGCCCCGCTGATCGCGGGCCGAGAAGGTCTGCGATCAGCAGACCCTAAACTCCTGGTGGAGGCGATCAGCCAGAGCGGCAACCGTGCATTTCACCTGTGGTGAAATCGCAATAGTGGTCCTTTTCACGGGTTTTGAAGGACACTCCCCAAACCAAAATCCGGAGGCAGGATGGCACAAACAGCACCAAAGATGCATAAGCTGGAATTAGAAACCATACCAGTTTATGGCGGGTATCGCTTTCCGGGTTTATCGCCAGAGAAGACTCTTCCGTCACATTCTCAGCAGCGCTCTTCGTGATCACCGTGTTTCAACTGTGTTTTTGGTCTTAGCCTAGGGCCTTCAGTAGAAGAGACACGAATTACTCAAATCCTCGCAAATCCAGACGATCGCCGGGGTACTCTTCCGGTAAGGCATTCAACTGCGCGGTATAGAACACTGGTTACCTAACAAATTCACTTTCGTAAACCTTCGTGTACTGCGGGTCATTGACTGCGATTTTCGGATATTACGCACCGCGCCCGATCCGTAGATCGGGCGCGGTGTAACCATTCCGCATGTTAAGTCACTTCTGGGCGGGCGTGATCTTAAGGGCGAAGGCGTGCTTCCCGGGGGCTTGGGCGGGCAGAGTGACATGGAGACCTTGGGCATCCTGCGTCCAGGCCAACGGGGATGGCGCGCCGAGGAGGGTGACTGCCTTGATGCCTTTCGGCAGGGCGGCCGGCGTGAGCGAGTGGACGGTGATCGTGGCGTTGTCGCCAGGCCAGGTCAGGAGGATCGCGTAGACGGTGTCGCCGTTGCGGGTGAAACGAACGTCATCGGCAGTGAAGTCCTTGCGCCGGTGCTCGGCATCGTTGGTCATCTTGCCGTCGGCGACCTGGGTGGAACCCTCGCCAAACTTGATCCAGGGACGGGTGCCGTAGATGGCCTCGCCGTTTTGTTTGAGCCAGGCGCCGATTTCGCGGAGCATCTGCTGTTCCTGCTCGGGGATCGTGCCGTCGGACCGGGGCCCGATGTTCAGCAGCATGCAACCGTTCTTACTCACGATGTCCACGAGGTCGTCGACGAGGGAATTGACCGTCTTGTAATCCTGGTTGGTGACGTAGCCCCAGGAGGTTTTGGAGACGGAGGTGTCAGTCTGCCAGTAAAGCGAGCGAATGTCGGCCAGGCCACCGCGTTCAATGTCGAGGACTCCGGCGGTGTCAGGGAAGGACTCGCCGCCAAAGGCCTTGTAGTTGATCGCCCCCATGTTTGGCCAGTGGGAGCTGCGGTTGTAGTAGTAGGCGGAAAAGGTCTGGAGATTCTGGCTGAAGGCAGGGCTGGCGATCCACCAGTCAAACCAGACGATCTCGGGCTGATATTTGTCCACCAGTTCGACGCAGCGCAGGAGCCAGTTGTCCAGAAAGGCCTGGTCGGGCGGGGTCTTGCCGTTTTCGGATTCATCCTTGTCGCGGGCAGGGCCATAGAGCGACCGGTAACGGTCGTCCTGGACATCGGACTTGATCTTGCGGCCGCCACCGTAGAACCACCAGTTCTCGGCGCGGTGACTGGAGACACCGAAGTGCAGGCCCTCAGCCCGGATGGACTTGGACAATTCGGCGATGACATCACGCTTGGGGCCCATCTTCGCCGCGTTCCAATCTGTGTAGGCGGAGTCGTACATGGGAAAACCGTCATGATGTTCCGCCACCGGGATCACGTAACGGGCCCCGGATTCCTTGAAAAGCCGGGCCCAGGCGACGGGATCGAATTTCTCCGCCTTGAACATCGGAATGAAGTCCTTGTAGCCGAAATTGTCCAGCGGACCGTAGGTCTGCAGATGGTGTTCATAGACCTTCTTAGGCGCTCCGGGTATGTACATCTCCCGCGGATACCACTCACTGCCGAAAGCGGGCACAGCATAGGCGCCCCAATGGACGAAGATGCCGAACTTGGCATCTTGGTACCAGGCGGGAATCTGATAATGGCTGAGGGAATCCCAATTGGATTGGAATGGGCCGTGGTCGGCCTCCTGTTTGACCGCAGCGAGTTTTTGCGCCTCGGGGTTGCTTTGGGACTGTCCCAAAGTTGCGCCCGTCAGGACTGCGGCGACGAACAGACTGCGACGAAGAATGGATGGAACGTGCATTAATGGATAAGGGAGTTGGGGAAAAGGACGGGGAAGCGAGGGCGCGCTAGGGGCGGTTGGTTTCCACGATCAGGATCCAGAGTTGGTCGGGCCGCGGAGGAAAATAGGTGTTGGTCGGACGCTTGGCCGGGTCGTGGGCGGATGAAAATACTCCGGTCAACGGATCAAACCACGTGGATACGCGCTCCTTGTCCGCCTCTTTGGGGAGATTGATGGTGATGGCGCTGGTCTGATCCGGGATCAGGTAGACAAAGCGGTCCTTTTCGTTGGACAGACAAAACGCACTGTTGGCCCGGCCCTTCGCCGGTTCGAGGGCGGACAGATCCACGCGCTCATTCAGGGCTGCCAGATGACGGTAGTATTCGTAATGGGGCCGCTGCTCGACCGGCAGTACGGTGGGATCGGGGATGATGACATTCCACGCCGCATCCTGCCAGTAATGGGTCGTATAAGCGCCGGCGAAAATGCTGAGGTAGGCGCGCTCGAGGCACGACGATGCACTCAGGTAGGCACCGGTAAAGACATGATAGGGGCCCTGCTCATAGCCACCATGCTCGATGTTCAGGATCGGCTTGTCCGGGTGTTTGGTCCGGACCTCCAGCATGACATGCCACAGCTCGGGCTGCCAGTTCTGGATGGAGATGAAGTCGACCTTGGCGGGAAAATCCGAGCAGTAGGCGTAGTCATGCACCGTCACCAGCCGGCGACCACTGTCGAGAGCGTGCAGCCTGTCGATGCGCTCCGTGATGTAGCTCTTGTCATTGTGCCCATAACCGGTCGCTTCCTTGGAGATATCCCAGATGAGGTTGGGGAATCCCTGGTAACGTTTGACCACATAATCGAAGTAGCGGTTGTCCTCTGCCGAGCGGGATACGGGCCAGTTCACGTTCTTGTTCCAGACGTAGATCATCAGGTGGGCGGCGATCCCGTGCCGGTCGAGCACCTCGATGACGCGGTCCAGCCGTTGGAAAAACGTGACATTGAGCGTGGAGTGGTCGGGGGTAGCGTTGGTCCCGCCAAAGGGGTAGACCCGCGGTTTGCCATAGTCATATTGCGGATCGAGCTGGGGCGCGCGCGGCCATTGGACGTCGTAGGCGAAGACATTCAGGACCAGCTGATTGAACCCGTTCTTCGCGAGGTAATCGACGAAGGCCTCGGTCCTGGGTGTGCCGGTGGGGCTCTCCGCGTCCAGGGCGAATACCCAGTCTGCTTCGAAAGAGATGGGGTAGTATTTGCTGCCATCCGCGTACTGTAGACGACGGGGATTGGCCGGATCGACGACCACCGGACCATGCCGGCCGGAGGCGGGTACGGTTGCCTGCAGGCTTCCGGCCCGACGATCCAAAGCGGCAAGGGAGGAGTTGGTCTGGAAAGACCACTTTCCAGGGGCGGGGGCCGTGAACCGCACCACAAAATGGTCTGCGCCGTCAAAGAATCCGGGCACCTTGAGCGTTTCTCCAGCCGGACCGGTAAAGGTGGCGGAGAATTCCAGGTCGAACGGATTGACCGTCCCGGGGTGGGCGGCGAAAACGAGATCGAGCGTGCGCCATTGCTCGGCGTGATAAACGGTCCCCGGTGCATAAGCCTCGGTGGGCAAGGCCCGCGCATTGAGCGAGAGTCCGGTCAAACCGAGGAGGAGATACAGCCAGGTTTTCGCGCGCATGGGAGAAGCTCGCCGATTTTCAGTTCCAGATCTTGGCTCGAATCCGCATGAGCTCGGGATATTTTTCATCGGTATCGCCGACTTCCTGCTTCAGACGCAGCAGGTCTGCCTTGAGCTGCTTGAGGGTGTCGGCATAGGCGGGATCGGCGTACACGTTGTGACGCTCGTCGGGATCCTTGCGCAAATCATACAACTCCCAACCGGGCGTGGTGGGATCTGGGAGCGCCCCGGTGGCATCGAGCGGAAGACCATAATAGAAGATCAGCTTGAAATCTTTCGTGCGGATGCCGTAGTGCGCCGGGTTGTCGTGGTGGGCCATGTGCATCCAGTAGCGGTAATAGGTGGCCGTGCGCCAATCCGCGGGCGTGTGGCCTTCGAGGATGGGCCGGAAGCTGCGGCCCTGCATGGACGCGGGCGCCTTGACTCCCGCGAGATCGAGAAGGGTGGGGGCAAAATCGGTATTGTTCACAATCGCATCGTTCATCGCCCCGGCGGCGATCTTGGCCGGGAAGCGCACAATCAAAGGCACCCGCAGGGAGGGTTCGTACATCCAGCGCTTGTCGATGTAGTCGTGTTCACCGAGCATGAATCCCTGGTCCGCGGTATAAAGGATGATGGTGTTTTCCAGTTCGCCGCTCTCCTTGAGATAAGCGAGGAGGCGGGCGATGTTGTCATCCACCCCGCGGATGCAGCGCAGGTACTTCTTCATATAACGCTGGTAACTGACCGTCATGTAATCGCTCGCCGACAGGGAGGGATCAACGAACATGTGGTCGCCCATGTTGCGACGCGTGTTCCGTTTCCCGATGGAGGTGCCGGTGCCCTTGGTCGCCGCGGAACCGTAGTTGGGGACGTCCCGCATGCTGGCCGGTTCCGGAATCGTGACATCGTCATAGAGAAAATCATAACGTTCCGCATTCTCGAAGTTGTCATGCGGCGCCTTGAAATGGTTCATCAGGAAAAACGGCTTGGAGCGGTCGCGGTGCTTGAGCCACTCGATGGAAAAATCGGTAATGACATCGGTCGAATGGGCGGAGTCGTAGATATTGTCACCGGTGTGGATGACATTGTCGGGCCATTTGCCCGCTCCCTTCTTATGGAACGAGGGATTGAAGTATTTTCCCTGTCCCGGAAGGACACAGTAGTAGTCGAAGGCTCCCGGCTCAGACGTCAGGTGCCATTTGCCGATGATGGCGGTCTGGTAACCGGCCAGACCCATCAGTCGTGGAAGCGTCTCCCGCTCGACAGGCAGCACATCGGAGAGTGTGCGCACGCCGTTGACGTTGGAATACTGGCCGGTGATCAGGGTCGCCCGGCTGGGGGTGCAGATGGAGTTGGTGACAAAGGCATTGGTGAACCGCATGCCCTCGTGGGCGAGCCGGTCGATGGTGGGGGTGGGATTGAGCTTTGCCAAGATACCGCCATACGCGCCGATGGCCTCGGCCGCATGGTCGTCCGACATGATCCACAGGATGTTGGGATGGGCCGGATCGGCCGCGCGTCCTCCAACGCAGGCAGCAATCGCGAGGACGGCGACGGGAAGGTAGCGAGCAATGGGCATATTCATGCGGAAGAGAATTTGAATCAGATGATCACGGTGAGACGGCGGGAATTTCGTAACTCACCCAAATTAGCTATAACCAGAAAAGGGGAAGAAACGCCGGGATGGAACCGGGATCTCGCTTAAACAATTAACATTGAGCGGTTGCGAATGACCATGGCGGGCAGGGTGTCGCTCTAGCAGTCAGGCTTCGGGCTTTTCATCTGCTGGGACTGTTAGAGCGGCCGCCGGGTTGAGTCTGTTTAAACAGTCGCCGTGGCTGGAATGTGACCTCCGGACGCGTTTTTCCGAGTGCCGACTGAGCCAACCCGTCCGGAGGCCGGGCGCCACCATTTGGTGGCGCCTACTAGCAGGGAATAAATTTTCCTCCTCCTAGGAAACAGCGCACGATGCCGGGCGGGGATCTATCTGGATCGCTGCTTCGTCGCTTCGCTTCTCGCCATGACCGGAATTAAACGCGCTGTCGTATATTCTCGCAGGGTGGGCAAGATACAGGCTGGCATCACCCCTTGATCGAGAGGTCGTAAGTTGGACTTAGAGCTCCTTTTCCGATTTCGGCATCAGGCTTTCTCCGCGCAACAAGGGATCGTCATGTGCCTGCATCTGGGCGGTCAGGGTCTGCTTCAGTTCAGCCATGCGCCCGGCTTGCGCGGGATCGCCCGCCAAGTCGTGCATCTCGTCGGGATCGGCGGTCAGGTTGAAAAGCCGGAAGACCTTGGGTACCGGGTAATGGATAAGCTTCCAGTCCCCGATGATGACGGCGCGTTGAAATCCGAAATAGGCGGCGTAGATCTGGTCGCGGCCCTTTGGCGTATCGCCGTGTAGCAGGGGAAGCAGGCTGGAAAATTCCATTCCTGCGGGCATCGGGGCTCCAGCGAGGGCGAGCGTCGTCGGGACAATATCTTGGATATAGATGCGCGCGTCGGTGCGGCGTCCTGCAGCGATCCCGGGTCCGACAGCGATCACCGGGGCGCGCAAACTGTGCTCGTACATGCTCTGTTTGCCCAGGAGGCCGTGATGGCCGACTGAAAGACCGTGATCCGACGTGAAAAAGATGAAGGTGTTGTCCGCCTTGCCGGATTTGTCGAGGGCGTCCAGAATCCGTCCGACCTGGGCGTCGAGGAAGGTGACCAAAGCGTAGTATTCCTGGCGGTGGACCTTGATGGCGAACTCGGTGCGCGGATGCGGGGCGAGGCGTTCGTCCCGCTGGCTGTCGGGCAGACCGATTTCCTTGCGGTAGGGATAGTCGGGCAGGAAATTGCGCGGCACCTTGATTGAATCAATGGGGTACAGGTCGATGTACTCCTTGGGTGACTGCCGGGGGTCATGCGGTGAATTGAAGGCCAGATACATGAAAAAAGGCTCATTGCGCTGGGCGACCTGCCCGAGTAAGCCCACCCCTTCATCCGCGAGGACCTCGGCCCAGTGCTTGCCGCCTTCCCAATGGCCGCCTTTCGACTTATCCCACGGCAACCAGGTTCTCACACCGTCGGCATCGGGACGGTTATAGCCGTCAGGCGTATCCCGGGCCATGCCCGGTCGAATCGTCCCGACCACATCAAACGACGCTTTGGCTTCATGAATGGCAGTGTGCCACTTGCCGGCAAAGTAGGTGCGATAGCCCGCGGCCTTGATCCACTGGCTCCAGATGGTGCCCATGTCGGGTCTGGGACCGAGCTTTTCCCCTTCCTTGACCTTCTCCTTGTAGGCCAGCAAGGCCTGTTCCAGGTCCCGGCAGTGCCAGAGCGAACGGCCGGTGTTGAACATCGTGCGACTGGCGACGCACACCGCCCCTGTCCATGAGCCCATGTTGTAACCGCTGGTGAAGAGCATGCCCCGCGCCGCCAGCCGGTCGAGGTTGGGCGTCTTGACCTCGCCGCCCGTGACTCCCAACGCTTCCCAAGTCTGATCATCGGATAGAATGAACAAAATGTTGGGTTTGGCGGGGCCCGCAGCGTGCAAACCGGAGCACCCCCCCAGCAATGAAACCAGCACCAAAATGAGGGGCCCGCCGCGTGACTGCGGGAAGCGGAAAATGTAGGGCGAAGACATGGAGGAAGATTGATCCACGGGGCAGGCCGTGGCAATGGGCGCATTTTTGAATCAGTTAAGCTGCCGCCCTGCAAGCTGGACCCGGATTCGCGCCTTAATTGATTAAGTGTTGCCGGCATTTACCGGCGACGGCGCAGAGCCACAAACTACGTGCGTGAGTACGATCAATCGGCAGCTGCTTCTGACATGTTTGCTCACCATTTCCCTGGGACGGCTGGTGGCGGCAGATAATCTTGCTTACACTCCGACCTGGGATTCGCTGCGCCGGCACGACACGCCGGCCTGGCTCGATGAAGCCAAATTCGGGATCTACTGTCACTGGGGCCTGCGCACGGTGCAGCTGTTGCCAGGCAATGCCGGGAAGACCTACCGCGAGGTCATTCCGGGGTTCACGGCGGAAAAATTCGATCCCGCGGCCTGGGCTGACCTGTTTGCCAAAGCGGGAGCGGAATTTGCCGGACCAGTGGCGTGGCACTCAAGCGGTTACGTGCACTGGGATTCCCGGCTGACGGATTGGAACTCGATGAAAATGTCCCCGCACCGGGACATTGCGGGCGAATTGACCAAAGCCATCCGCGCCCGGGGCCTGAAGGTGCTAATGTCATTTCACACCGGCTATCACTATAGTTTTCCGCACTGGAGTGGGAATCCGGAATACACCAATCCCGCCTACACCGGACTGTACGGTCAGGTGCATGACACCGACAAGGCAGAGGTCTTCAAGGGCTCGGGATCCGGCCAGTGGGAAAAGCAGGTGAGGTTTCCCGAAGCGGACATGCACGCCACCGTGGCAATGATGGAAGAAGCGGTGTCCCGCTGTGATCCCGACATCGTATGGGTCGATACCAGTTTCGGCGGCACCACCGGTCCAGCCAATCGCGGACGCTACCGCAACGGACGGATCGTCGAGGGGGCGGACAGTTACCTGCCCGGGCTGCGGGAGCGCGAGCAGCGTGATTTCCTTAGTTTTTTCTTCAACCAAGCCGCGCGATCCGGGCGCCAGGTGGAGTTTGTCTACAAGACCTGGGATCTGCCACCGGGCATCGGCATGCGGGATATTGAGAACGGGCTGCTCGATGAGCTGACCTATGATCCCTGGATGACCGACATCGACATGAATGTGCATGTGAAGGGGGAGCACCTCTGGTTCTACCGCGAGGGGAATCCGATCAAGCCCGCCGGCTACCTGATCAACCTGCTGGCCGACATCGTGAGCAAGAACGGTCGGATGCTGCTCAATGTGCCACCGCAGGCGGACGGAACCTTCTCGCCGGGGATCGAGCATGAGTTGCTCGCGATCGGATCCTGGCTGAAGACCAACGGGGAAGCCATCCGCGGTGCGTCGCCGTGGTTCATCTACGGCGAGGGACCGACCGTGCTCAAGAAGACCGGGCATTATTCGGACACCCCCTTCGACAACAATTTCGTGGCCGGGGACGTGCGCTACACCGTCAAGGGTGACTCGCTTTACGCCATCATGCTCGGCTGGCCTGGGGAGAGCGCGACGTTCCACGCGCTGGGTTCGCGCGGCCGCCTTTTTGCCGGCGACATCGTGGATGTCAGCCTGTTGGGACAGGGATTGCCGCTGGAGTGGTCCCAGGGAGCTGATTCTTTGGTGGTCAAACTCCCCGCGAAGCCCGCGGGACCATACGCCCAGGTGCTGAAGATCCGGTTGCGTTGAACCCAAATCTCGTGGGCCAAAGAGAGACACGAATTACACCAATCTTCACGAGGCAAACGGTCTCTGCTCCCGTCAGGGACAGACGCCTGCTCCCTCGTTTCTCCGGAAGAGAGGTGAGTCACTTCTGGAGCGGGTTTAGGCCGGGCAACCGTTCATTCACGATCATCCGTGGATTGAAACAAAACCGCAGGTCCCACCGGTTCATCTTACCCGTGAAAGAATCCCCCGCGCCAAAATGCGGCTACTGTCTCCATGAGCGTGGATTAGCAGAAATCAGTAGTTAACCGTCTGCGGCAATCAGGATCAGGATCCTCGGCATTTCCCGAGGATCCTGATTCAGCCGATTCTCCCTCAGGCCACCTGGGCCGTTGCTTCCAGGAGTTCGGCCGGGGAAACGTTGAATGCGCGAGATTTCGTCAGCCGGCCTGGCAGGGTCTTCCCTTCATGCCAGCTGCCGCATACCTGGGTGCCCAAGGCAATCTCACTGCAACCGCGATAATTTGCGAGCAGCCGTTTGTGCAACAGGTCGACCGCCGTGGCTCCCACGGCGTCGTAGCGGGGCGAAACGCCGGTTGCGTCGGTGATATCCTCGTCGACATTAAGGCTGATATAACCCACTTCCGCAGGCAGGATTGATCTTTTGGTGGCCAGGGCGGCGACGGTGTATACACTGCAGTTGATAATCACGTCCGGACGATGGGTGCGCAGCCAAGTCCGTATCTCCTCAGTGGCCGCGGGCCCGGTGACCTTGAGCGTGGGAACACGGGTCGTTCCGGTTTCATGCTGAAATTGCAGCTGGGTCTGGGCGGGGATCCAACGGTGATTCCACGAATTGGCTGCTGTCTGGTCGACGATCAGCCCGGGGCGCCGGTAACCCAGGGCGAGCAGGCTGCTCCAACATAGTGACAGGGCGTGGTACTGGTCGGTCTCCGTGAAATCGAACAAAACCGATCCGGCGGGTCTTTCGGTGGAGATGACACTGTAGTTGTTCCAGTCGAGATTGAACCGGTCGCCTGGGTTTTCCGCCGGAGCCAGCAAGAGACCATGAATCCCGCGGGCCTTGAGAATCTGGTCGAAACGGGCGGGAGAGGCGCCGCCATCCCGGGCCCAGAGGCGTTGCAAGGAGTAGCCCAACTGGGCGGCGCGGGCGGTCGCTCCGGCGATGAACTGGCGGTTGGCAGGCTGCCGGCTCCAGCCATCCTCGGTTGACCAGTTGGAAACCAAGGCGATGGACGTGGCGATGCGGGATATGTGCAGATCCTTGCGGTAGGCGGCGAGGGCGGCGAGGGCGGGATCTGGCACATACCTCAGCTGGCCGGCGATCTGTTTCACCCGGGCGATCGTGACTTGGGAAACGTTGGGACTGTTGCGGAGCGCCATCGACACGGAGGCGATGCTCAACTGGCAGGCGGCGGCAATGTCCTTCAAGGTGGTGCGGGCCGCACGCATCGGTTCGGGGTAAGGGACGGAAGTGGGTAAGTTCATGGTTTGGGGAGGTAGGGTCAGTACCTGGGGCTGAAGGCCTTGGTTTCGGAAAGAGGGGAAAGCGAATACGGCGGAGGTGGGGTAGTTGGGGTAATCGTCAGCCGCTGCCTGTCGGCGGAATGGCAGCCAGGGTCGAAGGCGGGGTCGGTTGGCCCTGCTCATAGAGGGCCCGGATTTCGGCGTCGGGCAGGGCGCTCTTGAAGATCATGAATTCATCCATGCGTCCGTTCAGATTGCGGATCGGCTGGGGATCCTTCTCCTCTGGGGCGGGCAGGCCCCAGTTGCCCAGTTCGGCGTCGCCGATCCGCAGTTTCTGCGGTACCACTACGGGCGCAGTGCTGAGCAGGCGGCCGTCCATATAATGGCGCACTTCACCGTGTTCGCCATCGACGACCACGGCCAGGTGCCGCCAGCGGCCAAGATCCGCGTCCTTGAAAACCACCGGAGAGTCGTAGTCGACCCCGGTCTGGGCCACCTCGACCCCATGACCGGTGGCCGTGCGGGTCTTGCGGCCGACCGAGTCACCGATACCCAGTCGAATGCGTCCGCCGGTGATCTGCCAGTGGGGGGCGCCGGTCTCGAATTTATCGGTCAGAAAAAGTGCGCTGAACT
>Ga0066428_1000074_pt1 | contig 22395 bp, 25 predicted proteins | sample LakWasMet40_LOW7_2_FD_59516 | JGI IMG/M metagenome (GOLD analysis project Ga0066428, IMG submission 59516) | Freshwater sediment methanotrophic microbial communities from Lake Washington under simulated oxygen tension - Sediment Metagenome 40_LOW7 | ecosystem: Environmental > Aquatic >...
CACCGCTCCATCCCGGTAATCGAAAATGAAAGCGGCTGAAGACTAGCGACGATTGTATGGACTTTGGTTGGTCGGCGCGAGCGACGTCTTCTGCGCCGAGGCCTGCGTGTAGACGGCGCTTTCTGTGCGCCCTAACTTGAGGCCGATCACGCGTGTGGGTGTGTTCTGGGCAGCGAGGTGCCGGAGCGCGGCGCGATCTTGGGACGACCAGGGTTGGCCGCTATTCCGAGTGCTTTTTGACATGGGATTATTGGGTTTAGATTGAAACGAAATTAAGAGCGGGCCCGGAGGCGCACGCCAGCGGTGATGTCGCCACAGGTCACCGAATTGGCCGCCAGCCACTGGCGCATCTCCCGGAATACTGGTTTTTTGCCATTGGGATCCCGTAGTGTCAGGACCGCCGTGAACGGCACCCCCGCAAGAGGAAACACCTCGCCATCGCGCACCAGCGATTCGACCCGCAATTTCCATGCCGAGGTCTTGCCCACCGCCTTCTTGGCGTAGCGGCGGTAGTGTTTCGTCGGCCACCATTTCAGGCCGTGAGCGATCAGTTCCTTTTCCGAAACATGATCCTCTGCACCCTTGCCGGTGAATAGCTGTTTGAGCTCACCGTTCCATTTGCCCGCCCCATCGTGCTGCAACAGGGAAGCGTCGAGGTTGATTCGAAGAAATTCCGAAGCGAAGCGTGGGTCGATAAACGGTCGGTAAACCAAGGTCAGGTCCACCGCCATGCGGCAGGCGCCCTCCTCGATCAGGCTCTGCGGCCAGTCGAATTTGAACTCCAGCCATTGGCCCGCACCGATGCTGCCGGGGAACACCATGGTGATCGCGCTCTCAGGCGTCAGCAGCATCTCGTCCGAACCGCTGGGAATCCCAAAGCCGGTAAAATGCCGCGACACATGCTTGAGTTCCTTGGCCTCCAAGGCCTCCGGCACCTTGGCGTGATGCACCATCAGGGCGATCAGCGTTTCCCGCGGGACATGGCCCGCAATCCGGTTCTCGAGGACCGCCAGCGTCTTCGCCACCAGCGGTGCCGCGAAGCTCGTGCCCATGTTCGACACGCCCTTGCCCGTCTCGTCGATGGAATACAGCCCGTGCCCGATAAGGAGCTCCGGCGAGCTTCCGGAATAGTGGGCAAAATCAGGCTTCACGCCCACTTCCATGCCGGGTCCGCGCCGGGTGTAGGGAGTCGGCGCGCCGACCGGCTGCTGGGCCATGCCAGGAGGATTCACGGCCGCCACAGTTAACGCGCAAACACTCTCGGCCGGCTGCAGGATCCGGTCCGCCGTGGTGCGGGCTACCAGGAAGGAAAGCACGTCCTTGGACTTTTTGGGCCAGCTCCCACGCATCTTGCTGCTCTCGAGATTGCCGGCCGACACCACAATGATGATGTCATGCTGCAGCGCGATCTGGTCCAGCATCGCCGCGAACACGGAGTATTGGTCGGGCTCGACCTCCATCAACACGTTGATACTCAGGTTGAAAATCCGCACCTGATGCTTCGCCTTCGCCGTCTCGACCGCGGACTCCAGTGCCACCAGAAAGTCGTGGAAGCCGTTCGGGTGGTATTGCTCGAACGCCTGGGGAATCGTATGGTCGGGGAAAATGTTGATGTCGTAAATCTGACAGCCATCCAGCTCGCGAGCGACTTCCTCCGGGTTGCCCAACCCGCGCCCGGCGACGAGCAACCCCGCGATGAAGGTGCCGTGGGCGAACGCCTGGTGGGCAGGCGCCAGCAAACCATCCTGCCCCAATAGCCACGGCTTTAATACCGCCGCGACCCCACCGTCCACCACCCCCACCCGCGGATAGCGCACGCCCGACTGAGGCTTAGGCAACGTCTGGCTCTTGCCTATCGGCTGCGCCCCATGTTGCAGGTGCTGCCGGACGATCGGCGGCAAGTGAACCCGGCGCACATAGGGGTGCCGCGACAGGTAACGCAGCAACTCACCATGGTTACTGGCATCCAAGTCAGCCGGAAGCTTGCTCCAATCTTCGTCTGCCTCGCCAAACATATCCTTAGGCAAATCTGCAACCTCACCGTCGGGGAGCAATTTCACGAAAAGATAACGATGGTGGTGTCCACCGGAAAGTTTGCTGCGTGCGATGGCCACGTTCACCCCCAGCTCGTTCAGGCCGGCGAGAAACGAGTCCAAGAGTTGCCGCCGCCCCGTCGGAAAACTGCCGGCGTCATTTGCATCCATGGGCAGCCCGAAAAGATCCACCACGTAGAAGGGCGCCGCGCCTGGCTGCTTGAACCAATCCAGCGCCGCCTGCGTCGAGAACTTCTGCTTGTCGCTTGCCTGCAGAAGCATCACCTCCTGAATCGCACCGGTCTCGCTGCGCGCTGCCGAGGGCTTCGGCTCATCCTTGCCCGTCTCCTTGTTGGGCTTGAGCTTCACCGTCGCCTCCGCCGAGGCCACGGCCTTGATCACCGCCACCACACCGTCCGGGGTCACCTCGAAAATCGGCTCGCCGATCGCGTCCGCCCCCACCGACTGGCAGACCCTCGGCTGGAACAAGCGTCCCGTGGGCCGGTGGCTTTTGGCCCACGCCGTCGGCTTGAGTTTGACGCGCAGGTAATTGGTGCCACCCCAACGTGATTGCGCCAACGCCACCTGAATCTTACCCAGTTCGCCCAACAGTTTCGTCTGGTGCGCCACAAACCCGTCATCGTCCCCGGCATAAAAATCCATGTGCCCGCCGCCGGTTTTAATCGGGCGGGCCCCCACATAATTTTGGGAATTGAGAACGATCTGAACGGGATTGTTACGCGTTGGCTTCATGGGTTGACGGTTCCTGACGAACCCACCGGCTCACCTGCGCTTGGCTGGACTGAAATAGCCGGGCGAGGTCCCGCTGCGTGAGATGGAGGTCTACCTGCGCGCTCAGCGTGCGCGCCAGCTGCAGATTCGGCTGCAACAATGTGGTGAAGTGCGGATAGCTGCCGCCGCTTGAGTTCGTGACGACGCAGTGCCGGAGGGCATCCAACAGCGAGCTGTCCGAAACCAACGCGAGGTGGCGCTTGACGCCGCGGGCGAGCATTTCGATGTCGGCTCCTGTCATGCCCTCGGTGGCCCAGGCTACCAGGGCTTCGGCCGTTTCGTCGAAGGGCACCGGCGCAAAAAACTTCCGCGCGACGACGCGCCGGGCCGCAAGGCTCGGCGGCGGGATCAGGATCCTCGCCTCGAAGCGGCGCCAGACCGCCGGGTCGAGCAACTGGTCATGATTGGTAATGGCCAGGGTGATCCCGCGGCCCTTTCGGAGGTCGAGATTCTGCAGGATGCTGTTCACAACGCGTTTAATTTCACCCACTTCATGGGGGTCGTCGCGCAACTTCGCGATCGCATCAAACTCGTCCAGAAGGAGGATGCAGCGGTAACGATTGGCGAACTGAAATAGGTTGGCGATGTTTCGGGCGGTCGTGCCCAAGAACGAACTCACCAACCCATCGAGGCGCGCGAGCACCACGGGTAGTTCAAGTTCGTCGGCAATCGCATAGGCGGTCTGGGTCTTGCCCGTGCCGGGCAAACCATACAGCAGGCAGGTTTGCGCCGGCATGACCCCAAAACGATGCAGACGATCCCCATGCTTCCACTCCTGGGCGATAGCCAGGACCGCAGATTGCACCCCGTCCTCCAAGATCGGGTAAGCGCACGCCGGGGAAGCAGGGAAGCGCACCTCGGCCAAAGGAACCCCCGATTCCTTATCGGCAGGAATGGACATATGATCACTCATCACCTCAGTGCCGGCGAACGCCTGCGCAACGCCTACCTTACTCGGCTGCATCGTCGCCGTTTTCTTGGCGGCCGTCAGCAAACGCTGGATGCTGGCCGCTTCGGTTTTATGGCCACTGTCGCGGAGTGTCTCGGCCAGTCGTTCCACTTGGCGACGAAATGCGGGGTTATCCGCGCCAAGTCCGACGCGGCAGAGGGATTCAAGAATGGGTTTGAGTTCGTTTGGGAGCACTACGCATCAAAAAAGCTATTATCAGAATCATGTAAAGCAATATATGAATCATATCGGCATTAGTATGCATATTTATTCCGAAGCATGCTTGGGAATAACGAGATCCCGACTCAAAATTCTGGGATAAATCGGAATCCCACACGCCAAGTTCCATCTCCCCTGTTCCAACGAAATCAACCTAGCCCCAGAGAGCTACTGCGCGACTCCGCCGCACGCCGCGCCGCCAAAAGCTGATTTTCCGGCGCCGCTGCCCGAGGCATACCTCCTCCAGAGGGGATGAGGCCTTTTTCCGCCTTTTAGAGCCTCTGTGCTACGATCTGTTTCCGGGAACTCCGGATACTATGAAGAAAAACCCAGACAGCAACCGACCCGCCTCCGCCGAGGTGAGTCCCGAATACGTGGCAACCATTGCCGCTTTGCACCGTCAGGCCCAGGAAAAGGAAACCGCCGCCATTCAGCGCGCCGCTGAATGCTATCGTCGCCGCCGGGATCGCCTGGAGGACCCGCGGGGGTCCTGCGACCGGGCGGGCCGTTGGTTTCCCGATTACACGGAAAACTTCGTCCTTCGCGGCTATCGCATTCCCAGCCGGACTTGGCCGTGGAGTTACATGCAGGGATGCCGGACCCTCGCCCACTGCGCCCACTTGGAGGGCATCCCCCAGCTTGTGAGCGAAGTTCGCAAGGCTGCGCGCAAACTCGATCAGGAAGCCAAATCGGCGAACAAGGAGGCCCAAGCCAAATGAAAAAGAATACCAGCATCGTTTTGGCTGCACTTTCGACGCATTTTCCCGCGGGCGACCTTTTTACCACGACCCGTGCCAAGGCCAAGCTCACCGAAAATGACACCTTCCCCGCTATTGCCCGGCACCTTCGGTGCGACTGGAGCAATCTCTGCCGGCACGATCGGCTGGTCAATGAGGAGGCGCTCGCAAACGGCGAGCGCCTTCACTCGGTCCACCGCAGCGAGGCCGGCGAGGAGTTTTGGATCATGACGGAGGGGGATCGAAGCGAAACCACGATCCTCATGCCGAGCGACGAAGCCTCAATGGGTAGTAGCTAGTTGATGCGGCATGCGCACCACGAATGTAACTTTCTTGGAGTTATCTTTCCCTCGGGGCGGGCGGCGCCCTGGTGGGAGCCTGGATGACGCTTACGGCGGCTCAGGGACAAACCGCGACCGGTTTTGGAGTATCGTAGCGTGGGGCGAGAAAGCAGAAAGTGGATTTATTACCTTGTCGCAAGGCCGGGACCATTTCATATTTTGGGCACGGGCCCAATCATTCATTGCGCCCGTTTTTTTGCGGGCAAATCCCCATGCTCACCCTTCTCCTTGGCCCGATTCTTGGCGTCGAATCAGATGGCGACCGGCTTTACTACACCTGCCTGATCGTCGCGGAACTAGCGGAGCCGCCGGTGTGGAAAGTGGACGGCCACAAGGTGGCTTTCATAGCCTTGGAGAAAACCGCCACAGGAACGTGCTGGCGGTCCGAGTGGCTCTCGCCCCGAACGGTGGCCAAGGGACGGAAGGTCGTGTATTCGATCCTCTCGGGCGAGGCGCCGCTGGCTTCGGCGGCTCAGGTGCCGGAGTGGGAGTTCCATTTGCCGGGCACCAAGGAGCGGCCGAGGTTTGTCTATGCGAGCTGCAACGGGTTCTCGGCGGCGAAACTGATGGCGGCCTGCGAACGCCCGTATGCGATGTGGGAGCGGCTGGCGACGGACCACGCGAAGCAGCCTCTGGGCGTATTGGTGCTCGGGGGCGACCAGGTGTATGCGGACAGCATCTGGGAAAAGGAATGGATGGGGGACTTCGCGAAGAAATCCCTGCAGGAAATGATCGCCGAAAAAGTGAGCCCAGAAATGGAGGCGCAGCTCGATCCGTTTTATGAGGGGCTATATGTCCGCCAGTGGGGCCACCCGCCGGTCGCGGTAGTGCTGGCCAGCGTTCCCTCCATCATGATGTGGGACGACCATGACATCTTCGACGGTTGGGGCTCCCATAACGACGACCTGCAGGACAGCGACGTCTATCAGCGCATCTACCGGTCGGCGGTGCGGGCGTTCCGGCTGTTCCAGCTGCGGGGCAACCGCGACCGGATGTTTCTGGAGCCTAAGGGCGGTCACTTTGCCTACGCGCTGACGGTGCGGAGCGAGACGATCCTGATGCTCGACCACCGGACCGAACGGACGAAGACCCAGGTGATGGGCGCCGGTCAGTGGACGGCCTTCAAGGCGTGGCTGAGGGATTTCAAGGGGACGCGACTCTTTGTGCAAAGCGCGGTGCCGGTGGTTTACCGCACCTTCGGGTTGATCGAACGGGTCCTCGGTGGGACGGAAAAAAGCGAGGAACTGGAGGATGACTTGCTGGACCACTGGACGGCGCGGGAGCACCAGACGGAACGGCTGCGGCTGGTCTACACGCTGCTGGAGCGGATGCGGGAGATCTGCGGGAAGCAGGACGCGAAGAAGGCCGGCTGCCGGTGGTTCTTCCTTTCCGGGGACGTGCATGTTGGGTGCATGGGCTCGATCTGGGAAAGGGGCATGGATCTCGGCCTCTACCAGGTGGTGGCGAGCGGCATCGTGCATCCGCCGCCGACGCCGCTGCAGTGGCTAGGGATCTGCGCGGTGAGCGGTGACGGCGAGGGTCGGCTGGCCAATGGCGACCTGGAGACGGAAATCCATGAAATCGCGGGCGCGCGGGCGAAGTTTTTGCGGACCCGGAACTACGCCCGGCTGGAGATCGACGAGAACGGCAAGGTGTGGGTCAACTGGCGCTGCGAGAACGGCGATGAGACGGTCTTCGGCGTATGAGTGACTGCAAATTTGTCGCACCGAAGGAGCCGGAGCGCACCCGCTTGGTGCCGGCGGTCCTGACCGATCCCAAGCACTTGGTGTTCGTGTTCGCGGGGTATCTCTACCTCTCGGGGTTCATCTACGCGCATTTCTACTACAGCTATTTCGGGCTGCCGTTCTCGGCGGGTGACGTGCCGGTCTACAACATGTTCATCTACGCGGTAAACGTGTTCCTGCGGTTCTCCGTGGTGGCGGCCATGACGGTGGCCGTGCTGGTGGGCGTCGCGGTGTTCAATTGGGCGCGGAAGCCGGCCCAGTGGTTCGAGGCGCTGCTGCTGGTCGTGCTGGTGTCCTTCGCCCCGGTCATCTTCTACGATTCGGCGAGCCTGGCCCGGCGGGATGCCCGGGACTCGCGGGCCGGCCATCGCCCCCTGCACGAGGCGAGCGTGGTGCTCAAGACCGCGGTCCAGGCGGAGTATGCCCAGCTGCCCGGTTGGAAAAAGGCCGTGACCACCGGCCAGCTCCGGCTGCTCGCGCAGAACGACGACCACCTGTATCTGATTTTCCAGGAGTTTCCGGGCGACGACCTGCCCGCCATGCGAATCTACTGGGTGAAACGCGAGGATATCGCCGCGGTGGAAATCCTCGTCAACCGCAAGCAATGACAACCATGAAATCCTACTTATTGATCGCACTGATGATGACGGCCACCCAAGGAGTAGCGGCGCAAAAGGCCCAATACCTGATCCGGGACGGCACCCAGAAGACGCTGGGTTACCAGATCGGGGAAAAGGCCTTCCATGGCTGCAACGGCAGCCGGCTGGTGATTGGCGACGGGGATAAGGTGGTGGACGCGCCGGGCCAGACCTGCGCCGAGCTGCCGACGCCCGTGCTCGCGAACGCCTACGTCGTGAGGTTCGATCCCGTCGCGCGAAAGATCGTCGTGGAAATCGACGGCTTCAAGAACACCCTGGCAGTGGACGAAAAGCTCCTGCGGGAGATGCGGGGCAGCAAGCCGAACGACGGGATCAAGGTCCTGGCCGTCGGCGGCATCCCGGCCGCTCTGGTCTCGCGGGAGAAGTAGGCTACATCCCCAGCTGCTTCTTGAGCACCTTGCCCTGCTTGAGGATTTCCTTCGGGTCCTTGGCGGCGATGGCGGTGGCGAGGGTCAGCGCGGCGGTGAGGACCGTGATCGCGCGGTTGACTGTCGCGACCTTCTTGAGGAATTTTTCGCCTTCGTCGATCGCGCCGGTCAGGACCGCGATGGACTGGTCGGCCTCCGCCATCGCCAGCTGGATGAACACCGCGCTGAAATTGCCGGCGCGGGCCATCAGCTTGGCTTCCAGCGCGGCGAGGTCCCGCCGCTGGGGTTTCGTCAGGCTGTCGTGGTGCTCGGACAGGTAGATGCTGACCTGTTCGGAGGCGCGGGCGAACGCCCGGGAAATCTCCCTGGCCTCCTCCTTCGTGAGGTTGCGGCCGGGGGTCGGTTCTGCTTCGCTCATGGTGGTCAGGGGGCGAGTTTCGCCTTGAGGGTTTTCAGGTCGTCCTCGTATTCGCGGAGTTGCGCCACGAGTTCCTTGCGCGTGAAGTCAGTCAGGTTCGTGGCCAGGGTGTGGTGGACCGCCGCGATCTTCTCCAAGGCCGCGGCGTAGGTTTCCGCGGCTTGGCTTCGCTTCTCCTCTTGGGCCTTCAGTTCCCGGGTCACGTAGCCAGCCAGGCGCTGCAGGGCCGTGCTGTCGGCCGTCTTCATGGCGCGGTCGAAGGAAGCGTGCGCCGCCACTTCCTGACTCAGCAGGTCGCCGTAGCCGTCGCGCAGGGCCACCGCCATGGAGACTGTGACGTTCTTCACAGCGGGGTCGCAGCGCTCGACGATGCTGCGGAGGTGGCGGTGCCGCGCACCGTCGGTGAACGTGCGCAGGAGGATGTTCGCCACGGAGGCGAAGACCTCCCCATCCGCCTTGTCGAGGGCGCCGGCTGCGCTGGCGCTGGCGACCAGCCCGTCGAGGTTCTTCTGGTAGGAAATGGCGTCCTTGTCGGCGAGGGTGGCCAGCATCGCGAAGTATTTGGCAAGCACCGCCTGTTTCTTCTCGAAGCTTTCGCGGGAGGCCTTCGCGGCCGACATGTCGTCGGCCGACACGGGCTCGGCCGAATACAGCGACTGGCGCCGGACCGGGGAATCGACGAAATCCTTCGGGATGCCGTTGTGGGCGGTTAGCGTTTCAGCCTGCTTTGCGACGTCGCGGACGGCGGCCAAGTTGACGCAGCCGGACAGGAAGGCCGCGGCGGCCAGCAGGAGAATCAGTAAAATAGGCTTGGATTTCATGGGGCGGATGGAACTCAGCTTTCTCCCTTGCCGACGGCGGAGGACAGCCAGCTGGAGAAACGGTTGACCAGGCGGGAGAAGAATTCCGCGATGCCGTCGGTCAGGTCCCGGATCACGCCGTTGGTGGTGTCAGTGGAGAGGCCGAGGCAGAAACTGAGGAAGACGATGAAATAAAACTTGTTCCCCTCGGCCATGAGGAATTCCTGGATCCAGCTGCCCTCCTCGCGGGCCTCCGCGAATTCCAACAGCATCATCATGAGGATCACCGCAAGGAAGGGAGCGCGGATGAAGGTCGAGACATACCAGGGTTTATACCACTCGTCGAAGTCGCGGCGCGACAGGTAGGCGGTGGCCTTGTAGAGCAGGACGCAGAGCGCGCCGAAGGCGCTCCAGAACGCGACCTCGCCGTATTTGAGCGGGCCCGATTCAGCCCAGGGTTCGAAGCCCTCGCCGAAGGTGTCGTGGGTGACCAAGTAGGCGATAACCAGAATCACCAGCACCGCCGCCATCCAGAAGACCGTCAGCAGGCCCGCGTTATAGCTGGTCTTGGAAATGAGCTCCCGCTGGATGAGGTCGACCTGCCGGACCAACTTGTCGTAAGCCCGCTCCAGCGTGTCGAGGCCGCCGGGCTGCATGGTGCCGGCCTCCGTGCGCCAGAGATCCTTGAGCGCCAGCCAGTCGCCGTGGGCCTGGTCGATTTCATCGCGCAACTGCTTGCCGGGGTCCGGCAGGTTCGGATCGTCGGGAATCTTCACGAACGGATCCATCGTATAGCGGCGGATCCGCGTGCCCTCCTCTGCAATGTCCTCCTGCATCTGCCGGTATTTCTTCAGGATCGCCTTGTCTGCCATGATGGAACGGGGTTACTTGGTTTTACTGACGAAGAACTGCTGGCCGTCGGTCTCCACGGTGATGGTGCCGTCGAGCACGGTGAACCAGATGCCGGGCGGCCGCGGGGCGTTGATCCACTTTTTGGTGGTGGCGTTGTAGGAGAGGAGCTGGCCCGCACCCGGTGACAGGGGCGGCGGGTGGCTGGCAAACCAGTCGGCGTAGACCTGGACCGTCGAGAAGCGCGGGTGCTTGTAGCCGGAGTTGGTCCCGACGTCGCGAGCGCCGCAGGAGACCAGCGCCAAGGCCGGGCTCACCATCTGCACGAAGCCGGCGGAGCTGGAGGTGTCGGAGCCGTGGTGGCCAACCTTGAGGACGTCGACGTTCGCGAGCTGGCGCAGTTCCGGGGAGAGGCGTTCGTGCCAGGCCTCCTCCGCGTGCTCCTCCATGTCGCCGACGAAGAGGAAGCGCTTGCCGCGGTAGTCGAGCCAGATACCGACGGAGCGGTCGTTGGGGTGGTCGAGGTCGGGGGCCTGCGCCGCGGGAGTGATGATCTTCACGGTCATCTCGGAACAGAAAGTCACCTCTTGGCCGGAGATCTCCGTGCCGTTTAGGTAGCGGAGCTGGTTGTTCTTGGTCTTGGTGACGCGGACCTTCTGCAGCTTCGAATACGTCACGGTGTCATGCGCGCGGCCACCGTCGATGTAGGTCCCGACCTTGAATGTGTTCAGGGTCCAGAGCATCCCGCCGATGTGGTCGCTGTGCGGATGCGTGGCGACGGCGATTTCGAGGGTGAGGTTGGGATCGGCCTGCAGGGCCGTCGTGAGTTCGCGCCGGAAATTTTCCTGGCTGCGGGGATATTTGTTGCAGCCCGAATCGATCAACAGCTGGTGCTTGCCCTCGGGGCAGGTGACGAGGATCGCGTCGCCTTGGCCGACGTCAAAGACCTGGACCTTGAGTCGGGCGGCCGACAGTGGTGCCTGGGCGAGAAAAAAAACCAGCGCAGCAAGCGCGAACAAACGGAAACCGCGTAGCGGGTGCGTGGAGACGGCCATGGGTGTGCTTGGAAAGCCTTGGCCCCGACTTCCACTGGCCACAGATATGCCGCGCAGCGGATGGCTGCGCAAGGGAGAAGCGCTCGGAGGAGGCGTTTATCTCTTGTTGAAGTCATTGTGCAAAAGCCCAAATTTGAAATCAGGTGGCATCGGACGCTGGAAAGTTGAATTGAATCACACTCCGAAATCATCGCAGGTCTTGGGCGCCCACCTTTTCACTCGCGAACTCATTCAACCTTCGGAGCGTCCGCCGTGATCTATCGGATCGAACGCAACTAGATCCGTTGCGAGCGCGAAACTCCAGCGGTCCAGACTCGAATATGAGGTGATCGCCGAGATACGGGAAGAATTCGAGCGCCAGGTCGGACGATTTGCTTTGCGCGAGCGGTTACGCTGATCCGCTTCACATCCTGAAATGCTTTGGGATTGGCCGCAATGATTCAAAACGCTTTTGAAGCAAAGCCCACTTGAGGTTTGGCAGAGCGCGCTATGGACGGGATGCCTTCCTGGACGCGCTCCACGTTTCGTGACGGGCTTGAGTGGCCAATGATAAGCTGCGCATTCCATGGAGCCAGCCATCCGGTCTCAGTCGCTGTGGCCGCGTGCCGTGCCTCGGGAAATCGATAGAATTGAACCAACTCCAATCGCCCGACTAAACGAGAGCCTCGTTGCCCAAACAGTCATTACAAAGACCGGCTCGCGAGAGGAATTGCATCACTCCGCCGATAAGTTAATCATACAAATGGGCCACAGCTACGAATACCACGTAGCGCGTGGCTTTTTTTGTTTCCAATCGATATGCACACAACACTCAGATCGCGTTCTGGGAAGGCGATCTTTTGCCCGCACCCATCGGGCGGTTGCGGAATACGATCTTCAACCAACGCTTCGGCCGGCAATGGAGAAAATCGACGGCCAGCCGATAAAGCGTGCCGATGCTATCGTCGCCCTTGGGCAGGACATCAGCTGCGCTAGCGTGAAGGGAGGCCAATCTTGATCACCTCAGCCTAAACATTCTGAACTATGCTTCCAAACCAAGAATCTTCCTTTTATCCGCGACTCTCCTGCAATGCACACAGCGATCGAATCATCGCAAATCACGCAGGATCCAAACCCGAGAAGTTTTTCCGAAACTTGGTGGACCACGCTTTTTCCTACCACTTAGTGAACCGCCCCTTGATGGAGACACCTATAGCCGAACCGATCAGCTACACAAAGCTAGTCTCGGCCGCCTACGCGGCACATGCGTTTCACAACATCTACAAGCCTCCCGGCATCAAGGTAGGCTTCGACGGGGCGCCAATAACTTTTGATGACTTCATAGAGGAAGCAATCATCACGAATTCGGGTCCTGGCGCGAACAATATTCGCTATCTAATTGGGCCGGTTGGCGCCGGGAAAAGCACCCTCGTCTCGCACATCTTGGTCAAATATGGCGCACGCTTACTAAGCGAACATCGGCTTATTCCTATTCGAGTCGGTATTGAGGAAAAATTCGAGAATATCCAGGCAACAGAACAGAGAATCCTGGAACTCATTCATGCAGCTGCCTTGGATGTCACACGTTATCTCGGACTTATCCAGCAATCGACCTACGATCAGCTTCTAAAAAACACCTCTATCAATCCACAAACTGACGATGTGCCAACGTGTGAGCTAAGATTAAAGTCTCTGCTCAGCCACCTTACCCATCACATTAAAGCGCGGTTTGTGTTCTTCATAGATAATCTCGACTACATCTATCACGTATACGACCGAGGCCAATTCGTGAAGCTCGCCATCACCAACAAGGCGCCTACTGAGAATCAGATTAGTGCGATGAAGGATCGCCAAAGGGCCCATGACATCATCCGGTATATCATGCGGATTTTCCGGGACGACAGTCCGCTTGGTGAGGTAGGTGTAACCGCGGTCGTCGTTGCACGCATAGACTCCGTTCAACATTATATCCGGCGGGCGTATCCACATGTGCCGATCCCAGGGGACATTGTTTTGCGGACGTATTCCATCTCCGTCGCGGCGATCAATGATGTGCTATTGACCTACGGCACTCTTCTCGACCGGCTGATCGACTTGATTCCCGAAGAGGGCCAACGAAAACGTTTCAAGGAAACGTGCACCCAACTTGAACTGACCGCGATTAGAAGTGGGGAAAAGGATGTCCGGGCACGACTCAATTTAGACCTACAACATTTGAGCCGGCAAGGTCTCCGCCAGATCGTAGAGCACTATAAACAATTTGTTTGGACTCCCGTGATCATCGATGAAAAGGAAGCTATCATTTCTCGATTCCAGGAACAATACACTCCTTCGTTAATCGCGTTCTTGACTAATGGTCACCGACTTTTTCAGCAGTTCGTGTCAGAGTTTCCAAATCTTTATCTAATCCGTAGCGATTCCCTCGACGAAAATCTACCAGTCTGGGCGGAATCCTTGACTGCTCCGCATCGTCACACCTATTGGCTGAAGCGGCTGATTCTGGAATATATTGCGCACGAAGAACGCAGAAATGCCCAAGTGACCCCGCGGCGAATATTTAGCCTTTTCTGCCAAGGTGATAACAAATGCTACGAGGACTCAATTGTCCGTCTCTGCCTAGGGAGCCTAGCCCAATGCGATCGCTCTTATGTCATCGAGTTTCAGTTCATACCTGGCGAACTGGATCACGCGGCCGACACCGTGGAATCCATCCGGTTAACTCGGCGTGGGCGCCGCCTGATCGAAATCACGCCGGGAATTTCTGGGCCAAATGATCCGTTCTGCGACACGTTTACCTACCTGCAATTGATCGTAGATGACCATATGCTACCAATCCCTTCGTCTTTGGCCGACGTATTCAGCTATGACGGGCAGGACTACGGATACTTGGTGCGCGGCGAGGATTACCATGCGCATCTCGAGAGGATGATGCAGAAAAAGATATTCCAAGTATTCTGCCTGATTGACCTCTTAGCATTATCGCTCGAGCAAGAGCGGCGGTATTTCAGCACCGTATTCAACCGATTTGTGTCTTTCGGAATTCAAATTCCTGATGTCAAGAAAATCGAATCTCGGATTCGTCATGATTTGAAAGTAATTCTTCAATACTTTCCGAACATAAACCTCGACGATTATGAGCAGGCACGCAGCGAAGCCAAAGCCAGAACGGCTGCGAATGTGCAATGGATCTACCAACAGGGCCGCCGATGAGACCGTTCTTCCCCAGGCTATTTTTCATAGCGTTTATCACAACTGCATCCGCGGAAAACACGGCTCCAGCAAAGGCCAGCCTCTGGATTAGTTCGCAACCGAACAATAGCTTTTCAATTACTCTCGTGGCAGCGGGCGGAATGTCAGACGCCGAATGGGCACTATATCATGATGCCGTCGAAAAAAAGGGCCTGATCGCATCCGGCAAGTTAGAGAAAGATGGAACCGTGAGGACTTTGACCTGGACGCCGACCGAAGAGAAAGCCCATCGACTCTTCCTCTGCCTCAAGCAGCAGGGAAAAACCGATATCGCAGCGACAGAGGTTATACCTATGCAACCGGCGATCTTCGGCGAAATTGGAACCTACATAGGAGTAATTCTTGGCGCGCTGCTGACGCTTTTTACAGCGGTTCCACTGGCACTGCTACAAGAACGGATATCAGCTCGTGCCGCCGCACGCGACGCACGGGAGCGTGTGACCGCTATTTTGATTTCGACAGTAAGGGAGCTTCAACAGAATTGGGAACAATCTCCACCTGTTTTTCAGCTTCCCGAGGGCATTGATCATCCAGAATTCCTAGCGGCCATTCAAAGACTGGAAGACTCCGCCATCGCCTGGGATATAATCGCTGACCTCAAACTGGTCCATGGCATGTGGACAATTCAGAAAGCGGATCCCAGCCACAGACAGCGGTTGATCATACTGCACGACAGAATTCGCTCCATAAAATGATGATATCCGCGCGTGAAAAATGATGCGACATTTTCCAGCCGCAGGCGAAGGCCACTCGCCATGATAACTTTCTAGGTGTATTGTGCCCTCGGGGCGGGCGGAGCCCGGGTGGGAGGCTGAATGGCGCTCATGACGCCAGGGCGAGGGAGTAAGCTGCCGCCGGCGCTGGCGCGCACAGGCCGAGGACGCGGTCGTCTAATTCTGTCTGCGTATTTTCGAGATACCTTGCCGTGGTAATTGGCGATGCATGTTGGACGATTTTCATGGTCCGCACGAGGTCGTGGCCGGATGCATCATACACTGCGCGCACGAAGGATTTGCGGAGGCTGTGGGTGCTGATCCGAGTCGCATCGATGCCGCACTCGCGGCCGAGGCCTTTCAGTATCCGATGGGCCTGCGTCCGGCTGATCGGGCGGTTGGCACCTGAGCGCGACTGGAAGAGAAATTGGTCTGCCGGCGGTATTTGGTCGAGCGACACGATGTAGTCGCGAATCACTCCCCTCGCCCGTTCATTCAGCACCACTCGTCGGCTCCGGACACTCCGCTTGTGCACGCCCTTGCCACCCTTGAGGTCGGCGCGCGTCACGGTGACCTCGCGGACAATGTCTACATCAGGACCAAGCACCTGGCCGACGGTCCAGGTCAGGAGTTCGGTGATCCGATAACCCACCTGGGTCCCGGCGATGATGAGCATCCAGTCACGGTAGCGGCCGTGTTCAAGGAGATGGGATTCGAGAGTGGAGATTTCGGCGAGGCTGAATGGGCGAGCGGGCATGCCCTAGAGCTACAGTAGGTGCAGATTAGCAGCATAGGGATTGCTAACCTTTGGCCGATGCGCACGCATAGCGCTGCTGATTACTTCGCTTGATGCTGCTAACATGAACGACGACATCGGTTCCAAGGTTAATACCCTTATCAAAAAACAGAACCTGCGCAAAGAGCAGGAGGAACTCGCCCACTGGCTGGCCATCCTCGACGCAGCTCCCACCGACGCTAAACGCGTGCCTCTTGATGGTTGGATCGCCGACATTGAGCTACAACCGACACGATGGCTCTCCGCCGGCTTCGACCTTCTCGAGAGCGCCCATGTCCTCACTCGCGCCAAAAACATGGACGGCTCCGATGGAGCAGTCATGCAGAGCATCCTGCCTTACTCGATCTTCCAATCCGGCACCGAGGTCTTCCTCAAGGGGATGTGGCTGTGTCAATTTGGTGACTGCCGCCAACTGACGCAATCCTCCTACATCACACCCGAGCGCCGCCACGAACTCGGCATCCAGTTGGTGAAGCTTGGCCACAATCTACTCAAGATCATCGAGACTCTCCGCGCCCTACTCAAATATCGGGACGACGAGGTCGCTATGCAGTTTCTGGCGCGTGTGTCCGCAGTCATTCGCCAGGATTACTACCCGCTCCATGTCGCCGATGAGCGTGCCCGCGAATGGGCCCACTCCCGCTACCCGAAGCGCTTTTATCAGGACACCAAGAAGGAAGGACATGCCGACGCATTCCAGCTTTACTCCCAGCTGCGTCTGATCGTCGCCTTGTTCAAGCCGCTCACTCCTCACCTCCGCCAGTTGTGGGATTTGCCGCCCCGCCGCAGGGGCCCCAGCCCGCAGCGGAATTCCTCGTCCTAATCGTGCCGCGCTTCGTCAAAAAACAAATCGCTGAGCTTCCGTTCATCTTGAACGTCCCCGCTGGCAACTACCTGATCCAGCTCCCGGTCGGCCGGCGAATCCTCCATGTGCAGCATGACCTGTATGCCGGCACCCCTGGTGCTTTCACCTACGGTGCCCCGATCGCCATCGGCACCCAGGAGCGGCTGCCCAGCGCTTTCCCACCCGGTAGCACGCTCTCACTCCACCACCTGCGCACTGTGGTGCAGCGCACGATCAGTTGCGAAGTGGACCTGCAGTCTGCCACGGAATCGGAAGCCATCGACGAAGTCGCCGCCCGCATGATTCGCGAAAAGTCCACGGATTTGGCGGGGGATGCACTCAAAGCGGCGGCCGCCATTCGCTTTCGCGCCCTGCCGCCTGAGGCGCAGGCCGAGATTTATGCCGCCAAGTCTCAAAAGCTTACCGGCCGGAAAGTTTTTCGCGATCAGCCCGCAGAGCATTTCGTAGAAATCCTAAACTCCTTCATCCGGCATTACATGGTCACAGTCACCGACTTCTTTGCGGAGGAAGTGGCTTATCACCAATTAGCCAGCACCACCGTCGGCGGCATTCAGGAAATCATCCTTTGCGATAACCAACCGGTCGAAGTGATCACCATGGTGAACAAGATTCCACCCATCATGCGGCAGCCTTGGTATGAGCACGGCCCGGAAATAATCGCAGCATTCCGCTCAGCGCTGGAATCCGGCGAACCGGCCGACGCCGTCTCCTTGCTCGCCATCCGGGCTCGCGCTCTCCTCGAACGCGGCGCCTATCGTTCGGCCATCATCGAAGCCTCCGCCGCCCTGGAGACGGCGGTCGCCCGCCGGCTCGCCGCCGGGCTAGTTGCCAAAGGCCGCAGCGCGAATGACGCCCAAGCCTACCTACACGATCACCAGCGCTTCTCGGACCGCGGCAAATCTCTTTTTGAATCCATCATCGGGTGCTCCCTCGCGTCGAAAGATCCAGCCCTTTGGAGCCAAGTTGTTTCGCATCGGGACCAGTTGAGAAACCACATCGTCCATTCTGACGCCGATCCCGCCGGCTCCGAAGCGGTCAAGGTCGTCGACGATTTTCTGGCGCTTGCGGAGCTCGCGCGCAACGTGGCCCCGTGACAACGGGAAGATCCTCAGGGCCTTGGTTGGGCCCGCAAACCACGAAGCTGACTGGGTGTGATATGATTTAACGTAACGTCGACCAACGATTCAAAGCCCATCGCCTAATGGCCGCTGTAGCGCGCAATAAGGTCCGCGGCGAATTATTGCGTATTATTGGCAACTAAGCGGGTTTTTGATCCCCTCCAACGAAAAGTAGCACCTTGGAACAATGGCGTGCTTGCTTCCGACCCAGTCGGTGGATGTTATTCTAGCGGGCCATAAAATTGCACAGATGTGCGATCGAATGGCTTTTTTTATTAACCCCACTCCACCCCATGGCACGAAAAGTATTTTTTAGTTTCCACTATACGCGCGATCTCTGGCGCGTGAATATCGTCCGAAAGAGTGGCGTCGTCGAAGGTGCCGCCGCAGCGGGATTTAGTGATGCGTCATTGTGGGAAGAAACGAAAAAGAAGGGCGATGCTGCCGTAAAAAAACTAATCGACGATGGCTTGAAGGGCAGCTCGGTGACCGTCGTGCTGATCGGCGCACAAACTTATGCCCGAAAATACGTCGACTACGAGATCCAGCAGAGCATTGCGCGCGGCAACGGGCTGCTCGGTGTCAGAATCCACAGCATCAAGGATCAAAGTGGAAACACGGATTTGTGGGGTTCAGCGCCGGCGGCGCTAACCCGGGCCGGCGCCCAGGTATATGACTACGAATACGGCAAGCTCGGCGAATGGGTTGAAGCGGCCTACAGGAAAGCAAATCCGCAGGGTTAATCCGGTCCGGTCTGCGAACGGGTAGCGTCAGCACTCAACAACTCCATTTCATCATGGCCCGCAAAGTATTCTTCAGTTTCCACTATGATCGCGACATCTTTCGCGTGAGTCAGGTGCGCAATAGCGGCATAACCAAGGCCGGCATCGAGCAAGCGGGCTTCATTGACCACGCCGATTGGGAGTCTGTTGAACGTCAGGGCGATCCTGCCATCCAACGTTGGATCGATGCCCAAATGAGAGGGGCATCGGTCGTTGCGGTGTTGATCGGGGCAGAAACAGCGGGACGCCCGTGGGTGGACTATGAGATTAAACGGGGCTTTAATCAGGGCCTTGGGCTGCTCGGGATCTATATCCACCAGTTGAAGGATCCGCGGACAGGCCTGACCGCCAGCCGGGGAACGAATCCATTCGCAAGGTTTACAGTGACGGATCGTTCGGGAAACCCGTCGCTCAGCACATTGGTGCCAACCTATGACTGGGTGACACAAGATGGTTACAAGAATTTCGGGAAATGGGTTGAGGATGCGGCGGTCGCGGCCGGACTTTGAGCCATGGCACTCCTTACTGAATCCTATCTCCGCGGCCGAGTCGGGGCGACCAACTTTTCCAACGAAGCAAGCGTGCGGGAAATTGCAGCCAAAGCGCTACTCACTGAAAAGCGAGCGGCCTCGGCGACCCAGACATATGATATCTTCCTTTCTCATGCCTCCGAGGATGCGATCATCATCAAGGCGCTCCGGGATGAATTGGTGGCGGCGGGTTACACGGTTTATGTGGATTGGATCGATGATCCGCAGCTGGATCGGGAACATGTGACCAAGGCGACCGCCGCGGTTCTGCGGAGCCGTATGCGGCAGTGCAAGAGCCTGCTGTTTGCTACTTCAGATGCGGCGAGGAAGTCGGTGTGGATGCCGTGGGAGCTGGGCTACATGGATGCACACACCTTGTCCCGGGTCGCGATCGTTCCGATGGTGAAGGATTCGGAGGCTGATGGCGAGTTCAAGGGGCAGGAATACCTCGGCCTCTATCCTTATTTGGACAAGACCAATTCGTCTTTCTTCATCCAGGATGATCGCAAGCACTGGGTTAATTTCTCTCGGTGGTTGCGTGAGCGAGCGAATCCCGAGCCTCATTAACGATGGCGCGGCGGGTTTTCTTCAGTTTCCATCACCAGCAGGATAGCTGGCGGGTCGGGCAGGTTCGGAATGCGTGGCTGACCAACGGTGAGACTAATCAGTTCTTGGACGCGGCGGCATGGGAGGAAGTCGAGCGCAAGGGTGAGGCGAACATAAAAAACTGGATTGACGAGCAACTCAAGGGAACGAGCGTAACCGCGGTCCTGATTGGCGCGCAGACGGCCCGGCGAAAGTGGGTCCGCTACGAAATCGAGCAAAGCATCGCCAAAGGCAATGGGTTGGTCGGTGTTTTTATCCACGGGCTCAAGGATCGGGCGGGACGCACGACGGAAGAAGGGTCGAACCCCTTGGATGACTTCCGAGTCGTTGATAAAAACCCGTGGACCAACTGGCTTTCCTCCCACGACACCGCGTCAGCGGTTTATCCTTCTTATTATTGGTTCGATGACAACGGACGGGAGAACCTGAACACGTGGATCGAGGACGCGGCCAGGAAAGCCAGGCGTTGAATCAAGTTCGGGCGGTTGAACGCAGAAGGCTCGCGCGGTGCTGGGCCAGATGATCGAAGAGGACGCCAACACAGGCTGCGACGTTGTCGCTGGTGAGTAGGGTCTGGTTCTGGTCCTGGGTCAGGCCGTTATTCAGGCTGGCGGGGTCAAATTGCTTCGCCCACCGGGCCGCTTCCCCGCCGAAACCGCCGACGATGAAACAGGGCCAGCCCTTGGATCGGGCGAGCGTGATTTCCTCGGTGACCCCTGGCGTGAAGCCCGATTCTAGATGCTGCAGGCCGCCGATTGCCACCAACAGGTTCATCTTGGTCACCAAGACCTGGCGCATCGCCGCGAGGCTTTTCCCCCGGACAATGGGATCGGAAGCGGGTCCCACCCCTACTTCGGGAACGACAATAAATTCGGATTCACGTGAAAAGCGGTCCCGTTCGTGTGCAGCAAGATCCCGCGCCCAGAGATTCGACATACAGATGGTCACCGCTCCTGGCGTCGCGTGCAGCTCGGCTTGGCGAAGAACAACAGGGGTGAAGGTGGGATGCGCACCGTGCACGACGCGGGCGCCATATTTGAAGGCGAGTCCCGAGAGAAGGGCCACGAATTCAAGGATGGCGCGGTCTTGGGCGGGTTCAGTCCAATGTTTTCGCTCCGGGACCGCCCCGGAAAGGCCGATGCAGTATCCGTCAAGGGAGGCAGGGATCTCAGGGCGGGTCATGGGAGTTGCGTGAAGTTGCTCTGCAGCACCGTGAGGACTTCCTGGTGGTGAAGCAAGATGACGGCGGCGGAATCCTGGAGCTGGGCGGCGCGCTCGATGTCGCGGAGTTGCACTGGAGGGATCAGGGTGCCGTCATAGACGTAAAGGGCGTAGTTGGCGCGAGGATTGACGTTGGCTAGGTGGGCGACGAAGGCGCGGAGAGAGGGATCGTAGATCCCGTCGAAGATTGAACAGTGAGAAAAGACCCGGGTGATGATGCGGCTGCCCTTGCGGCGCATGGCTTCATAGATGAAGCGGTCGCGAGGCGACCAGTCGTAGGAGGCAGCCTTGAATTGTTGTTGGACAATATGCGGGACCTTGAGTCGGCGCTGGAAGATTTCGCAGAGGTAACTTTCCATCTCCTGCAGGATCGCGTCCAGCGTGGCGGCAGCGAGTGCTGCAGGCATGACGCTGGTGGGCAAATCGACGGGAACGGTCCGCTGGAGGGTCTCGAGGAGACGGAAACGGGAACAAAGCACGCGGTCCCCCGGGCGGCGGAAGAGGACGGGAAGGACGGGAATGAGATTTCCGTTCGCCAATTCCACTTCGAGATTTATCCAATAAGACTCCCAAGCACGTGGGGTATCGAGAAGAAGCACGAGATCGGCCCGCTTCAGGTTCTCTTCGATCTGCGGCTGGACCTCGCCCCCGGGGGCGATCATCGTCTGCCCGTCCATCTTGTCTTGCGCGTCATCGCGCCAAACATGGTAGCCCTCTGCTTGGAGAAAGGTTTCAAGTTGGACGGCAGCGCCGAGGCCATCTACTTGGCGGTAGGAAATGAAGATCGTGTGATCGCGGGTGCGGATGCTCAGGCCGAGACGGGCGCCGATTCGGCGGCAACCTTGGCCGAAGGCCCCCCCGGCAAAGGGAAGCGCCTTAATGGAGGAAAGGGATCCGGGGGGCACCTTCTGGTCGGAGCGAAGCGAGACGGGAAGAATAAAGGGCCTGGCGATCCGGGCAGACAGGGATTTGAGGAAGTCCTGGGCCTGTGGTAACAAGGGTCCGCCGTCGAAGGGGACCACCAAGGCGTCGCTCCAAGTTTCCGGGGCGGGCCACGCTGAAGCGGTCTCAGCTTCGATCAGTTGGACCGGCAGGCCTGGAAATTTACCGGTGAGTTCCCGTGCAATGGCGTCGCTTTCGGCGGTGTGCCGTTTTTCGTGGAGAATAACGATCATGGGATAAATAGAAAAACCACTGTCGCGCGAAGCGACTGTGGCCCATCGCCACGAAGGCCATGTTCCTCTGTTGAAGCAAGGATTCTCGGCTCTATCGGACGAAATGCAGGAGATTTGTAACTGCTATCAAATCGGCTGGTTCCAAGATGGCGATGACCGACCGCTGATTTAGGCGAATGCTTCGTTCGCAGTTGTCGCACCGCGGGAAAGCAGACCATTGTGGTTAATGGCCACGCAATCGGAGCCCAAGCCACCTGCCCTGAAACCCAAACGGAAACGGCCTCCTCGCCCAGGCTTTTGGAAAGAGCATTCGTGGGACATTCTGGTGGCCTTGGTGGTGATCGCGGGGATCACCGCGATTGCACGAAAAAAGACCTATCAAGGGGAAGATTTGAA
>Ga0066428_1000076_pt1 | contig 21782 bp, 19 predicted proteins | sample LakWasMet40_LOW7_2_FD_59516 | JGI IMG/M metagenome (GOLD analysis project Ga0066428, IMG submission 59516) | Freshwater sediment methanotrophic microbial communities from Lake Washington under simulated oxygen tension - Sediment Metagenome 40_LOW7 | ecosystem: Environmental > Aquatic >...
CTTCCAAGGGTTGACGTAGCACCTCAAGCGCCGAGCGCTTGAACTCGGGCAATTCGTCGAGGAAGAGCACACCATGGTGGGCGAGGGAGATTTCGCCCGGGCCCGGGATGGTGCCGCCGCCGAGCAGGCCGACGTCGGAGATAGTGTGGTGCGGGGCGCGGGCCGGGCGTTGCAGGAAGTGCAGGCCGTCCGCCATGGTCTGGCCGGCGGCGGAGTGGATGCGGAGGATGTCGAGGTATTCGTCGAGCGTGGGCTGCGGCATGATGCCCGGGATGCGCTTGGCGATCATGGATTTTCCCGAGCCCGGCGGCCCGATCATGATGAGGTTGTGTCCTCCGGCGACGGCCACCTCGACGGCGCGGCGGACAGCGTGCTGGCCCTTGATGTCGGCAAAGTCGGGCTCCTGGTCGCCGCCGGCGGCCGGCCGGGTGACCGAGCGGGGCGGCGCAAGCGGGGTGAGCTTGAGCTGGCCGGCGAGGAAACGGGTGGCCTGGTCGAGCGACGTGATTTCGTAGACATGCAATCCCTCAACCAAGGCGGCCTCCTGCGCGGCGACGGGTGGCAGCAGGACGGCCTTGCGCCGTGTCTCCCGGGCCAGCACGGCCATGGCGAGGCCGCCCTTGATGGGGCGCGTGGCGCCGGAGAGGCTGAGTTCGCCGGCGATCAGGTAGTCAGCGAGCTGCTCGCACACCAGCTGGCCGGTGGCCACGAGGATACCGAGGGCGATGGGCAGGTCGTAGATGGCGCCCTCCTTGCGGAGGTCGCCGGGAGCGAGGTTGATGGTCGTGCGCGTGCGGGGCATGCGCAGGCCCGAGTTGCTGAGCGCGGAGAACACGCGGTCCTCGGACTCCTTGACGGCGGAGTCGGGCAGGCCGACGAGGATGAGGTCGGGCACGCCGGATTCGCCGGTGTTGACCTCGACCGACACGGGCACGGCATCAATGCCCAGCAGCGCGGCTGAGCCGATAGTGGCTAACATGAGACAGGAGGCGGGAAGCGAAGGTTGGGATTTAGCCCGCTCCGGCCTGCAGGCGGCGTTGTAATTCCGCCAGATTGGCCTCAACGGCCTGCAGGTAAGGATTGGGTTGGCCCGCTGTCGTCAAATAGCGATGCACGCCGCCTGCCTCGAAGTCGAGCATGGGGCGCACATAATTCGTCCAGAACCCGGTGCTCTTCTCCAGCAGCTGCTGCAGGCTGTGGTAAGGGCGCTTCTCGGGCGGGATCTGTTCAAAATCGAAGGCTTCCACGAACTCCTTGTAGAGCACGGGGAGCTTGTCCAGGTAATCGGCCGCGCTCATCTGGGCGAGGTAATCGGCCGTGACCAGGATGAAGGCCATCTGCCGGGCCTCGTCGCGGTGGAAGGAAACCTGGCTGATCTTGCTGCGCGGCCCGGTGCAGATGATGGCGGCGCAGATGTCCTCGATCTCCGAGGCCGTCACCCCCATGCGCGGCAGGTATTCCCGGGAAAAATCGCAGCTGCGACGCTCGTGGACAAAGGTGTATTTGGCGCCCGTGCCCTCCAGGTCGTCGGTTTTCTTCAGGTAGCCGCTGTCATGGAGCAGGACGGCCATGACCGCCAGTTCCCAGTCACGGGCCAGCAGCACCGGTTTGTCGAAGGTCCGGCTGCGGCCTTGGAGCAGATGGATCAGGCAGATGGTCGCCTGCATGGTGTGCTCGTAGTCGTGATACTTCATGTCGATGGCGCGATACCCGGGGTAGTGGCCCTCGAACATTCCCGTCACGTCCTCGAACAGGCGCTCGAGCAGGGGGAAGCTGCTTTGCGCCCCTATGCCCGCAAAAGCCTCCTTCACGGCCTTGAGCACGGCGGCGGGTTGCTTGGTGTCGACTGCGTGCGGCGGAACCATGCGATACCCACAGGAGATAGGGGTTGCCCCCCATGTCCAGCAAGCCCATATGTCGATCCACCGAGAAATGGTAAACAACACCAACTTGATGGTCGGCCTGACGGGCGGCATGGGGTGTGGCAAATCGACGGCGGCGGCGCGCTTCGCCGAGCGTGGATTCCGCCGGCTGGATGCCGACCAGGTCGTTCGCGACGAGCTGCTGCCCAGCCGCGAGGTGGCCGAGGCCATCCGCGCGAGGCTGGGCGATGCCATGCTGGCGGCCGACGGCAGTGTGCGCCGCGACCGGGTGGCGGAGAAGGTTTTCAAGGATCCGGCGGCCCTGGCCTGGCTGGAGGAGTTGCTGCATCCGCGCCTGCTCGCGCGCTGGCGCGAGGTGGTCGCGGCGAGCCGGGGCACGGCCTTCATTGTCGAGGTTCCACTGTTGTTCGAGAAGGGTTTGGAGAATTGGTTTGATTTCACCGTTTGCGTCACCACAGACTCCGAATCGCAATTGAGGCGGCTGGAACAGCGAGGCATCCCCCCGGAACAAGCCCGCTCGCGTATCGCCCAGCAACTGCCACTGGCCCGCAAGTGCGAGTTGGCAGACCACGTTCTCCTGAATGACGGCACCCCCGAATTTCTCCGTGAACAGGTCGACGCGCTGGCAGACCGCCTCTTGAACTCCCAACCCGACCGGCCCGCAGGCCGCATTCATGTCAGTCCCTCCTAAATCCGACGAAGACAAAGCCTCCGGCAAAGACCCGGCTGAAACCAAGAAGCCCGCGCGCTCCCGCCTGATCCGGGGCGGCAAGAAGACCCCGAAGGTCGCGACCAAGGAGATCGATTTTTCCGAGCCGCCCCCGGCTCCTCCGCCCCCGGCCCCCGAGCCGGTGCGCGAGACCCCGCCGCCTCCGCCCCCGCAGGCCGAGGCGCCCGCCTCGCAGGGCGGCGAGCAAGGACAGCCCCAGCCGCAGCACGAGCAAGACGGCGGCCAGTCCGACGGTGGCAATGGCGGCGGCAACGGCGGCCAATACCAGCAGCACGGCAACGGCGGTGGTGGTGGCGGTGGCAAATGGGGCCGTCGTCAACGCGGCAAATTCCGCGGTGGTGGTGGCGGCGGCAAGTGGGGCGGCAATCCGAATTTCCAACCTGCGCAGAAACATCCCCCGCAGCCCGCGCCACCGAAGGAAGTCGTGCATTACGGCGACCTGCCGGATCCGGCCCGCTTCCAGAGCCTCGAGGCTGTCGGGCAGCTCGCCGATGAGATTGCCACGAGCAAGACCGACCCGGTCTGGCTCAACGAACTCTTCGCGCTGAACCTGGCCCAACTCACGGCCTTCGCAAAGAAGCTAGAGGTTAAGTTCGAGGGCGCCCCGAACCGGCGGCAGCTCATCACCCAGGTCTTCGCCACAATCTCCGAGCAGAAGATCGCGTTGTATGACCGCGGCTACCTCGACCAGACCGACCGCGGTCTCTGGTTCGTCGTGCACGATGACGTCAATTACCGCCTCTATCCCGAGGACGCTTTCGTCCCCGAGATCTTCGTGAAGCATTTCGGCCTCAAGCGCGGCCACGCGGTCGAGGTCCAGCTGCAGCCCCCGCAGGGCAACGACCGCTGCCCGGCCGTGGTCGCCATCCGCTCGGTCATGGGTGGCAAGCCCGCCGAGATTTCCAAGGTCCCGCCCTTCGAGGAACTCGTCCCGTATTATCCGCTCAAGCGCATCCTGCTCGAGATGCCGGGGCAGAAGGACGTCTCCATGCGCATGGTGGACATCGTCACGCCGATCGGCTTCGGCCAGCGCGGCCTGATCGTCGCCCCGCCGCGCACCGGCAAGACCGTCCTCATGCAGAACATGGCGAACTCCATCGCGGAGAACTCGCCGGACGTGAAGCTCATCATCCTGCTCGTGGACGAGCGTCCCGAGGAGGTCACCGACTTCAAGCGCCACTGCAAGGGCGAGGTCGTCAGCTCCACCTTCGACGAGGCGCCCGAGAGCCACGTGCATTGCGCGGAGATGGTCATCGAGAAGGCCCGCCGGCTCGTCGAGCAGGGCGACCACGTCGTGATCCTGCTCGACTCGATCACCCGTCTGGCCCGCGCCTACAACGCGCTGGCCGGCAACAGCGGCAAGATCATGTCCGGTGGTCTCGAGGCCAACGCCCTGCAGAAGCCCAAGCGCTTCTTCGGCTCGGCGCGCAACATCGAGGGTGGCGGCAGCCTCACCATCATCGGCACGGCGCTGGTCGACACCGGCAGCCGCATGGACGAGATCATCTTCGAGGAGTTCAAGGGCACCGGCAACATGGAGCTCCACCTCGACCGCGACCTTGTCAACAAGCGCATCTTCCCCGCGCTCAACATCGACAAGAGCGGCACCCGCAAGGAGGAGCTCATCTACCATCCCGACGAGCTCATCAAGATCTACTCGCTGCGCCGCGCCATGCAGGGCGTGCCGGCGGCCGACTCGATGGACATGCTCATCCAGCGGCTCAAGAAGACGAAGACCAACACCGAGTTCCTGCTGAGCCTCAACCGCTGAGCCCGCCCCTGCGGGTTCGGTTCACCATCCCGTGACCACCGCCGACGACTACGCCGTCCAGATCGCCCTCAAGCGGGGCCTGGTTTCGGCGGAGCAGTTGGCGGCGGCCCAGCAGCGGGCAGCCGCGCACACCGACCTGACGATCGCCGCACCGGGCGTGCTGGATATCCTGGCGGCCGACGCGGCCTTCGACCAGCAGGCGCTCGGTCGCGCCGTGGCGGACGAGTTCGGCATGCCGTGGGTCGTATTGGCGGAGCGGGAGATTCCTTCGACGACTCTCGCGGCGCTGCCGCGTTCGTTCGTGGTCGAGCACAATGTTCTGCCCTTTGCCCGCGAGGGTGGTGTGTTGCGCGTCGCCTTGGCCGACCCCATTGCCGTCGATATCATCGATAGCCTGACCTACGTTGCCGGCATGGTGGTGCAACCGGCGCTGGCCTCGGCCGATGACATCCGACAGGCCGTTGCCCGCCATTACGGTCAGGAAGTGGCCCATCTCGGCGCGTCGCCGGACACGGGGCCGGCCGCTGGCAGTCCGACCATGGCCGCCAGCGGCGAGGAGGGGCAGGCGAGCGACCGTGACGCCCCGATCATCAGGCTGGTGCACACGCTCATCGCCGAGGCCATCCGCCGTCGCGCATCGGACATTCACCTGGAGCCGCTGGAGCGGCGCTTCCGGGTGCGCTACCGGATCGACGGCGTGCTGCTCGAGGTGGACGCGCCGCCCAAGCGCCTGCAGCTCGCGGTCATCTCGCGCCTGAAGATCATGGCGAACATCAGCATCGCCGAGAAACGCGTGCCCCAGGACGGCCGCATCCAGGTCAACCTCGGCGGGCGCACGCTCGACCTGCGCGTGTCGTCGCTGCCCACGGCGCACGGCGAGAGCATTGTCATGCGCATCCTCGACAAGGAGGGCCTTAAGCTCGGCATGCCCGAGCTTGGTTTCCTGCCGGACGACCAGCAGGAATTCGAGCAACTCATCACCTCGCCCGACGGCATCATGCTCGTCACCGGCCCGACCGGCTCGGGCAAGACCACCACGCTCTACGCCTCGCTGCACCACCTCAACCAGCCCGAGCGCAAGATCATCACGGTCGAGGAACCCGTCGAATACCAGCTCTCCGGCATCAACCAGGTGCCGGTCAACGCGGCGATCGGCATGACCTTCGCCGCCGCGCTGCGCGCCATGCTCCGGCAGGCGCCGAACATCGTCATGGTCGGCGAAATTCGCGACCTCGAGACAGCCGAGATCGCCATCAACGCCTCGCTGACCGGGCACATGGTCTTCAGCACCCTGCACACCAACGACGCCCCCTCGGCCGTCACGCGCCTGATCGACATCGGCGCCAAGCCCTTTCTCGTGGCTGCGGCGCTCCGCTCGGTCATGGCCCAGCGTCTGGTCCGCCGCACGTGCACGGCCTGCAAGCGGCCCTATACGCCCTCGGTGCGCGAATTGCACGCCCTCGGTCTCAAGCCCGGCCAGCTGGAGGGCGCGGCCTTCGCCCATGGCGCCGGGTGCGCGGCCTGCAGCGGCACGGGCTACCAGGGCCGGATGGGGATTTTCGAGATCTTCCGCGTGCACGACGGCATTCGCGCGATGATTTACGACAACGTTACTTCCGCCCGCCTGCGCGCGCAGGCCCGCCGGGACGGCATGCGGACCATGCGCGAAGATGGCATCCGTAAAGTCCTTGCCGGACTCACGACAATCGAAGAGGTTGTGACCGTCACCGTTGGCGACCCGCTTTAACCCTACCTATCGCATGAGCTACGAAATGAATGACCTCCTGGAGCTGGTTGTGGACCAGAAGAGCTCCGATCTCCACCTGCAGGTTGGCGTGCCTCCCTGCCTCCGCCTCCGCGGCAGCATGACCCCCATCGACGGCCCCGAGCTGCGGCCCGAGGACACGGAGCAGCTGATGCTGTCGATCACCCCGGACAATCACATCCAGAACGTGAAGCTCAATGGCGGCACCGACTTCGGCTTCGCCTTCGGTGAGAAGGCCCGCTTCCGCGTCTCGGTGCTCAAGGCCAAGGGCAACTACGGCATGGTGCTCCGCCAGATTCCCAACCAGCTCTTCGATCTCCGCACCATCGGCATGCCCGACAAGATCAAGGAGCTGCTCTACCGCCAGCGCGGCCTGTTTCTCGTCACCGGACCGACCGGTTCCGGCAAGTCCACGACGCTCGCCTCGATGATGAACTACATCAACGAGAACCGCGACGGCCACATCATCACCATCGAGGACCCGATCGAGTATTACCACCCGCACAAGAAGTGCGTCGTCACGCAGCGCGAGGTCGGCTCCGACGTCCCGAGCTTCGCCGAGGCCATCAAGCGCGCCCTGCGCCAGGACCCGGACGTCATCCTCGTCGGTGAGTTGCGCGACCTGGAGACGATCGAGGCCGCCATCTCGGCCGCCGAGACGGGCCACTTGGTGTTCGGCACGCTGCACACCAACAGCGCCGCCAAGACCGTCGACCGCATCGTGGACGCCTTCCCGGCCAACATGAAGGAGATGATCCGCATGCAGCTCTCAACCTCGATCATCTGCGTCATCTCCCAGTCGCTCTGCAAAAAGAAGACCGGCGGCCGCATCGCGGCCTACGAGATCATGGTCAACACCTCGTCCATCGCCTCGCTCATCCGCGACAACAAGACGTTCCGTATTCCCTCCGACATCCAGACGGGCGCCAACCTTGGCATGATCACGCTCGACACCCACCTGATGAGCCTCGTGAACCGCGAGCTCATCGAACCCGACGAGGCCTTGGAAAAATCGCAGGAGCCGGTCGTCATGCGCGAAAAGCTCACCTCCATGGGCTTCAAGCTGCGCGAGATGTAATCCAACCACTCTCCGGCCGCGGGCCCGGCCGGTCTCCCGATGTTCGAGGGACACGACCAGGCGGTTTTCGATCTCCTCGCCGAGCGCCGGCTGGTCGAGCCCGCCTCGCTCCAGGCGGCCTTCGATGAGCACCGCGCCTCGGGCAAGCCGCTGGCCCGGATGCTCCTCGATCTCGGATTGCTGGAGAAGTCCGCGTTGCTCCACGCGGTGGCCGCCCACATCGGCTGCGACTATGCCGGTGAACTGCCCGCGACGCTGCCCGGTGAGGCGCTCGCGCTCGTCGAGAGCGGCATGGCCCGCACCTACGGCGTCGCGCCCATCGCCTCCGACGGTTTTTCCGTCTCCGTGGCCGCGGTCGACCCCTTCAATCCGAACCTCGTCAACGACCTGACCTTCGCCCTGGAGCGTGACGTGCGCGTCAGCGTGGCTGATCCGGAGCGGGTGCAGCAGCTCATCCGGCAGCATTACGGCGAGGAGGAGATTTCCCTCGATGCCGCGCTCGACGACCTGCAGTCGTCGGCGGACGATGCCGGGAACGAAACGCTGACCGAGGCGGACATCGAGCAGCTGGCCGGGCAGACCCCCATCATCCGGTTCGTCAATCTCGTGCTCGCCCAGGCCATTCGTGACAAGGCGTCCGACATTCACTTCGAGCCATTCGAGCACGATTTCAAGATCCGCTACCGGATCGACGGTGCGCTCCACGAGATGGCGCCGCCGTCCCGGAATCTCGCATTGCCGATAATTTCCCGCCTCAAGGTGCTCGCGAATCTCAATATCGCCGAGCGGCGCCTGCCCCAGGACGGCCGCATCAAGCTGAACCTCGGTGGCCGGGCCGTGGATCTGCGCGTCTCCACGCTGCCGACCCAATTCGGCGAGAGTGTCGTGCTCCGCGTGCTCGACCAGTCCTTGCTCCGGCTCGAGCTCAGCCAGCTCGGCCTGCCCGTCGGGATCCGGGCCGGCGTGGAGGAGGTCATCCGCCGGCCCAACGGCATCTTCATCGTCACCGGGCCTACCGGCTCGGGCAAGACCACCACGCTCTACAGCTGCCTGAAGACGCTCAACACGGTCGCCGACAAGCTCCTCACGGTTGAGGATCCGGTCGAATACGAGATCGACGGCATCATGCAGGTGCCGGTGAACATGGCGGCGGGCCTGACGTTTGCCCGGGCCTTGCGCACCTTTCTCCGGCAGGACCCCGACATCGTCATGGTCGGCGAGATCCGTGACCTGGAGACGGCGCAGATCGCCATCCAGGCCTCGCTCACGGGGCACCTCGTCCTGAGCACGCTACACACGAACGACGCGCCCTCGGCCGTGACCCGCCTCGTGGACATGGGCATCGAGCCCTTCCTGCTGGGTTCAACCCTCGAGGCGGTGCTGGCGCAGCGCCTGGTGCGGCGCGTTTGCGCCGCCTGTCGCACTCCTTTCGAACCGGGGGAAGAGCTGCTGCGGCAGCTGGGGGCTGACCCGGCGGCAATGAAGGGGCGGCCGTTTTACGCCGGCGCTGGCTGTCCTGCGTGTTATCACACCGGCTACAAGGGCCGGCTCGGCATCTTCGAGTTCCTGCCTATGACCGATGCCTTGCGCGAACTGGTGGTGCAGGGCGTGTCGCTTGTGGAGCTCCGCGCCAAGGCGGTGGAGCAGGGGATGATCCCGCTGCGCACTGCCGGCCTGGCCGCGATTCTCAATGGTGAAACGACCGTCGAGGAAGTTGTGAAATATACCTGACATGCCCCGTTTCGCCTACACCGCCCTCGACGCGCGCGGCACGGAGAAGTCCGGGCTGCTCGACGCGCCGGACGTGAAACAGGTCGCCGCCATCCTGCGCGGACAGGGTTTGTTTCCCACCGATGTGGCCCAAGCCTCGACCTTCTCCGTTAAGCCAGCCAAGGCGGGGCCAAGACCGGTCCCGCCCGAGCCCATGGCGGCGGGCGCCGACTTGAAGATGGAATTGCGGATGCCCTTTGTCCGCCTGGTCGGGGCCAGGGAGCTGGCGGTGTTCACGCGGCAACTGGCCACGCTGCTGCGTGCGGGCATGCCGTTACTGCGGGGATTGGAGGTGCTGGCCCGGCAGGAGCATAATGCGGGCTTTCGCCGCGTGCTCGGGGCGCTGGCCGAGGCCATCAAGTCCGGCGGCACGCTGTCGGAAGCCATGGCGCAGCACCCGAAGGTTTTTGACCGGCTCTACGTCAACATGGTCAAGGCCGGCGAGGCGGGCGGCGTGCTCGACGTCGTGCTCGACCGGCTTGCGCGCTTCCAGGAGAAGAGCCTGCAGCTGAAGGGCAAGATCACGGCCGCCATGGTCTATCCGCTCATCGTCATGGCCGTGGCGGTGCTCATCCTCGCCGGCCTGCTCGTGTTCGTGGTGCCGAAGTTCAAGCAGATCTTCGCCGACCTGCTCAAGGGCGCGCCGCTCCCGCCGCTCACGCAGGCGGTGCTTACGGTCAGTGACGCCGTGAAGAACCACTACCTCGTCGTGCTGGCCGCGGCGGCCGCGCTTTGGATTGGGTTCAAGGTTTTCCGGAAAACACCGGCCGGGGCGCGGCTGCTTGACACGCTGGTCGTGAAATTGCCGATGTTCGGCGAACTCTTCCTGAAGGCCATCATCGCCCGCTTCGGCCGCACGCTCGGCACGCTCCTGTCGAGCGGCGTGCCCATTTTGCCGGCGCTGCTCATCACCCGCGATACCTGCGGCAACAGCCGCGTGGCCGGCGCCATTACCGAGGTGCACGACCGCGTGAAGGAAGGCGCACCGGTCGCCCGCCCGCTGGAGGCCACGGCGGTATTCCCGCCCATGGTGACAAGCATGATCGATGTGGGCGAACACACCGGCCAGCTGCCCGAGATGCTCGGGAAGGTCGCCGACATCTACGAGGACGAAGTGGACAACGCCGTCGCCGGACTCAGCTCGCTCATCGAGCCCATCCTGATCCTGTTCCTCGCGCTGGTGGTCGGCATGATCGTCATCGCGCTGTTCCTGCCGATCGTGCGGATTGTGCAGTTGCTGACTTAGGAGAACCCAAGGCAGCGAAGGTTCCCCTTGGCTGCTTCGTGTTCTCGTTACTTCAACGGTTTCTTCAGCAGCAGCTGTGCATTGAGGCCCAGATGGCGGTCGGAGAACTCGTCGTTCTCGCCGGCTTGGCGTAGGAGTTTCTGCACCATACCCATCTTGGCGTCGAGGTCGTCGATCTTGGCGACAAAAACCGCCTCCGGCGTGGCGGCGATGACGGCGGCGCCCCACTCAAGCTCGCCTTGGTGGCTGAGCACAATGTGTTCGAGGCGCTCCAGCAGGTCGGAGTTGAGCTTGGCCTTCAGGCCGGCCTTGCGGACGAGCTGGTAGCCGAGGACGACATGGCCCTGCAGGATGCCCTTGCGGCTGCGGCTGGTGACGAGGTCGCCCTGGTATTCGATGACCTTGCCGGTGTCGTGCACGAGCACGCCGGCGAGGGCGAGGTCGGCGTCCACCTCGGGATAAAGCGGCAGCAGTGCGCGCGCGGCGCGGGCCATGTGGCAGGTGTGCTCCAGCAGGCCGTGGCGGTAGGCGTGGTGCATCGCGACGGCCGCGGCGGCGGTGCGGAACGGCTCGCCGATCTCGTCAAACACGGCCTGAACCGTGGCGCGCAGCTCGGCATGCGTGATTGCGGCGATGTGGCCCTGAAACTCGGTCCAGAGCGCGTCGGCGTCCTCCGGGGCGGTCTCGACGAGGTTGGCCATCAGGGGCGAGCCGGCGAGCTGGTCGGGCGTGATTTCCTCGGCGCGCAGCAGCTTGGGTGAGAGGCGGCTCTGGTAATAGTCAATCTTGGCCTCGATGCGGACGATGGCGCCTTCCTTGAGGGTCTTGAAGAACTCGAAGGACGGGTTGTCGCTGAAGCAGTTGACGTTGAAGGAGCCGGTCTTGTCGCCGAGTTCGATCGAGAGGAAGGGATTGCCGGTCTTCGTCGGGCGCTCGGACATGCGCCTGATCAGCAGCACGCTCGTGAAGGTATCACCACCGGTGCGGTCGAGGGCCTTGATGTCGCGGACGGCGAGGGAAGTGGAGATGTCAGCCATACTTTTTGACGAGTTGAGTGTAGGCCCGGAAGAAAGGATGCCTGGCGTCGCGGAGCAACGTGTAGAAGACGGTTTCGGCGGGCAACACACTGCAGCCGGCCTGGGCAAGGTGCGCAAGCACGGCGGTGGCGTCCGGGGCGCGCCGGGCACCGAGGCAATCGATGAGCAGCGTGACCTCGTAACCGGCTTGCCGTGCATCCACGGCCGACTGGTAGACGCACACCGGGGTCTCAATGCCGCAGATGAGGAGGTGCTTCGTCCCGCAGCCCTTGAGGTGGGCGGCGATGGCCTTGTCCCCGAGGGCTGAAAAGGCGTCCTTGCCCATGGCCACCGGCCGGTCGGCGAGTTTTAGCAGGTCCTCGGCGGTGTGGCCGAGCTTGGCCGGCACCTGCTCGGTGAAGACCACGGGCAGGCCGAGGCCCTTGGCCGTCTCCAGGGCGAAGGAACAGCGCCAGTGCACGCGCTGGCTGTCCGGGATCGCCGCGAGAAACGCCGGCTGCAGGTCGATGCACAGCAGCAGGGGCGCGGCGGACTTCGTCATGAGGCGAAGTATCGCTCGCGCGCCTTCACCTGCACAATCCGTTTTTCTGGCAAAATATAGGCCGTCAGGCAACCGCCGAGCACACAGGCGGTGTCGATGCCGAGCGTCCACTTGGTGCGGGCCACCTCCTCGCGGGGCGTGTGGCCGTAAACGACGAAGGGCGGGCCCTCCCAGAGGGTGGACCAGTGCGGGGCCTCAGGTTCCTCGGACCGCTTGTGCGGCTCGCCGTCCTTGCCGACCACCTGGATGCGCGTGACGATGCGCGCCGGCTGCTTCTGCCAGGGCCGACCGGGCAGGAAGCCGGCGTGCACAAAGACCACGCCCGTCTCCTCGTCCTCGTAGGTGAGCTTCATGTCCTCGAGGTAGTCCCAGTCCTTGCCGCGGAGCTGCTCCATCGTGGCGTAGTCGTATTTCTTGAGATGGGTGGGGTCGTCGGTGCGCCGGTAGTTGAGGTGGCGCAGCTCGTGGTTGCCGAGGAGCGAGGCGGTGGCGTGCTCGCGGGCCAGCTCGACGACCTTGCCGCTGTCGGGGCCGCGGTTGATCAGGTCGCCGAGGAGGATCAGGCGGTCGTCCTTCCCCAGGTCAAGCTTGTCGAGGAGGTCCGCAAATTCCTTGTGGCACCCGTGGATGTCACCGATCGCAATCAGGCGCCCTTTCATGCGGAAATTTGCTAGCGTTCGGGGGACACGGGGGTAAACAAGAAAACGTCCATGGAGTTAACTCTTCACCCGATTGCCACAAAGTGTTTCGTCAGCGGCCGAGATTTCGCCGAGAACGACCGCGTCGCCAGCTACCTCGTGCGGGAGGCGACGGGCGAGGTTGCCCGGCGTGACCTGCTGGAGAGCGAGGACGGCCGCTTCATGCCGCCGGCCTTCATCTACTGCCGCTGGGTGGTGGGCTTCAAGCAGCGCAAGGCCGACGAGGATCCGGCCCGTAACCTCAAGCTGACGGCCGACAACCTTTTCCTGACGCTGGCCACGCCCGCCGGCTCCGAAACCCCGGACCTTGGATCCCAGATCCTTAACACCCCCTTACTGCAGTTCCTTGCGCTCATGCTGGAGCGAAAGCGGCAGATCAAGCTGCGGGGCTACACCGAGGACGGCCAGCGCCAGATCTACGAGCACATGGCGACGCACCAGCTCTACGAGGTGCCGGTGGGCGACCTGAACGTGGAATTCTTCCAGAAGATCCAGGAGCACCTCGGCGTGCTCGTCGGCACGCCCAAGCCGAAGGCCGAGCCGGCAGCAGCACCAGCGGCTCCCGTCGCGTCCGTGCCGGCCTGAGCGCCGGCTGTCGGGCGGCGCTAAATTGTAACATTCGGAACGTTGCCGTCCGGTTTCGCGTGGCCAAGGGTGGAGGCTTCTCCGTGCCGCAACCCCTCCTGTCCATGACTACGAAAGCCTCTGCCCCTGTCGCCGCTGCCAAAAAGAAACTGCTCGGCCGGATCGTCGCGACGCAACGGCAGGCGGATCTCGCCAAGAAGACCGCCAAGCTGGCCAAGCTCGGCCTGCGGGCGGCGAAGGACAAGTTTAAGTCAGCCAAGCGGGCCGCCAAGAAGCTCCGCAAGGCCGTCAAGGCGCTCAAGGTCGAGCTCGCCGGCCTCGGGACGAAGAAGGCCTCAGCCACGCGCCCGGTGAAGAAACCGGCGGTCAAGCGTCCGCGTTCGGTCCCGATGACCGCGCCCGCGCCGGTTGAGGAGGCACCGGCTGTGCCAGAGACTCTCTCGGCCGCGCCGGCTCAGTAAATCTCGGGCACGAGCATCTTCGCCGAGATCGGCTCGCGGCGGTAGTCGGGGCTGTGCTCGCGCGGCGGCAGTTTGATCGGCTTGTGCGAGACCTCGGTGTATTTCACCTGGGACAGAAGGTGGTGGATGCAGTTGAGGCGGCCCTTCTTCTTGTCCTTGGCCTGCACCACCCACCACGGTGCCTCGGGAATGTGTGAGCGCTTGAACATGACCTCCTTGGCCTTCGTGTAGGCCTCCCAGCGTTTGCGGGACTCGAGGTCCATCGGGCTGAGCTTCCACTGCTTGAGCGGATCGTTGATGCGGCAACGAAACCGGAATTCCTGCTCCTCGTCGGGAATGGAGAACCAGTATTTGATGAGCTGGATGCCGGAGCGCACGAGCATCTTCTCGAACTCGGGCACGGAGCGGAAAAACTCCTCGTATTCGGCGTCGGTGCAGAAGCCCATGACCTTTTCCACGCCGGCGCGGTTATACCAGCTGCGGTCGAAGAGGACCATTTCGCCGGCGGCCGGCAGGTGCTCGATGTAACGCTGGAAATACCACTGGGTCTTCTCGCGGCTGGAGGGGGCGGGGAGCGCGGCCACCCGGGCGACGCGCGGGTTGAGGCGCTGCGTGATGCGCTTGATGGCGCCGCCCTTGCCGGCGGCGTCGCGGCCCTCGAACAGGATCACCACCCGGTGGCCGCTGGCCACGATCCAGTCGTGCATCTTCACCAGCTCGCCCTGCATGCGGAAGAGCTCCTTGAAGTAGCGGTTCCGGCCTTCCCGCGTGGTGTCCGTCTCGACCGGCCGCGCGGGATCGCCGGGAGTGACGTGCTCCCAGTCCTCGCGCTCCATCTCCAGCTCCTCGTCGTAGTCATCGATGAGGTCCTGGTGGACGCGCTTGATGAGGTCGTCCTCGTGTTTGGTCGGGTGGGCGAAGGGGGCGGCGGTGGGATCTTTGGCCATGGGAGAAAAATGAGGTGGACCTAGGCAAACGCGATCCGCGGCCGCAAGCAAGCAAGCGGCGGGCCCCGGGCGGCCAAGGCGCCGGGATTTAACACGTCCGTGACATTGGACCTGCCAGGGGGCCGGATGATCCGGCCGGAGGCGGGCACAAAAAAGGCGGGGTCAGCGACCCCGCCTGCAAGAAGCCTTAGGCCCCGGCGACCGTCAGGTCCGGATCGAAGCTGACCGCCAGGCGGTAGACCTGGCCGGGCCGCATGATGAGCGGATGGTCGCGGACGAACATCTGGACATAGTGCAGCTTGCCGTAGTTGGTCCGGTAGATCGGGTCGGCGCTGACGACCTCGGTCTCCGCCCAGTTGGCGTGGAAATCGTCCTTCAGCACCGAGCAGCGGTGGCCCAGTGACCCGAGGGCGGGCGAGGAGGGCATGCGGTAGTGCGAGTGCGGGGCGCCGATGACCAGGGCCAGGCGGAACTTGTCGAGCTGCACCTGGTTTTTGACCGTGTAGGCGAACTCGGCGGAAATCTTGCTGCCGGTGAACGTCCACTGGACCTTCACGCTGCCGAGGCCCTTGACGATCTCCTCCTTGGTATTGATCAGCTCGGGCTGTTCGTAGCGGAAGTAGAAGGAGTTCTTGAGGCCGAGGCCGGTGACGCACTTCTGGCCGTAGAAGGCCGGGAGCGTGACGTTCTCGCCGAAGGTGAGCTCCGGGGTCATCACGGGCAGGTAGAAATTGTTCGGCCAGTCGAAGACGCCGGGGCAGTGCGGGAACGGCAGGTTGTCCGCGGTGCAATCGGTGCCGGAGCTGACGAGCGGCAGCTGCACCTGCAGGCCGGACTCGGCGTCGCGGTAGAGGAACAGGCCCTGCTCCTTGCGGTTGCCCTTGTCGAAGATGACGAAGCGGCCGCTCGTGCGCACGGGGTCGGGCTTCACGTTGTCCGGCATCTGCACGGTCTTCGCGAGGCGGGACCACTGGCAGAGGTAGCGGGCGGCGTCGAAGTTCGCCATACGTGTCGTGTGCGAGGCGTAGGCCGTGCGCTCACCGTCGCGGATGTCGAGGAAGCCGTGTTCCTGGTCCAGGTAGGTGTGGAAGAAGTAGTAGAACAGGCGGCGCAGGATGTCGAAATACTTGTTCTTCTGGTCGTCGGGGATCCAGCCGTCGCGCAGGCCCTGGAGGATGAGGGTGATGCAGTGCATCTGGCCGTAGGCGCCGGCGGCGCGGCCGTAGGCCCAGCCCTGGCCGTCCGGGCGGACGAGGTCGGGCATCATCTTGATGTATTTCTCGGCGTAGGTGCGGAGGGTCGGCAGCTTGCGCTCACGCAGGGCGGAGTTGGCGTGGAGCTGCAGGGCCGAGCGGGTGAAGACGAGGGTCATCACGCCGTAAAGGTTGAAGTGGCCGCCGATACCCTTCTCGACGTCGTCGAAGAAGCCGGCCGAGCTGGTCTGCTCGATGCGCTCGGCGAGGCGCTCGATGAGGCGCGAGGTCTCGTCCTTCTTGGACAGGCCGAGGCTGTAGCGACACACCGCCTTGGCGATGTTGAAGGCCTGCCAGTAATTATCGTAGTCGCTGCGGGTGAGCAGGAGCTTGTCGAGCTTCTGGCGGGTCTCCTCGACGAGGCGCTCCCAGACGGGGTTGCGCTCCTTGGAGGGGCCGAAGGACAGGAGGCCGAGGGAGGCGTAGGCGACGCCGTTCTCGCCGGCGGGCTCGGTGAAGGCCTGGGCGGTGATGGTGCGGGCCGCGAGGTCGATCAGGTCGTAGCCCTTGAGCGTGGTCTCGCCGGTGGCGCGGTAATATTCGCCGAGGGCGAAGGCGACGTGGCCCGGCTCATCGGAACGGGGGCTTTCGCCCGGGATGGGAGTGACGGTGCCGTCGGCATTGATGGCGTCGAGGTTGTGGGCCAACATCGACCGGGCCATATCGAGACATTGCTCGGAGAAGCTGTTCATTAAGGGATCTTTCGTGTCAGAGGGTGAGCGAGGAAGGGAAGTTGTCGCGGCGGCGAAAAGCCGGCGCAAGAGCGAATTTTAGCGGGCGATGAGTTTGATGAACTCGGCGTTGGTCTTGGTCTTGCCCAGGCGGGTGACCATGGTGTCGGTGGCCTCCTCGATCTTCTGCTGCACCAGGGCGCGGCGGAAGAAGTGGATGCCCTCGAGGGTCTTGGGATCGTTGATCAGCAACTCCTCCTTGCGGGTGCCGGAGGATTGGACGTTGACTGCGGGCCAGATGCGCATCTCGGCGGCCTTGCGGTCGAGGACGAGCTCCATGTTGCCGGTGCCCTTGAATTCCTGGAAGATGACGTCGTCCATGCGACTGCCGGTCTCGACCAGGATGGAGGCGATGATGGTCAGCGAGCCGCCATCTTCGGTGTTGCGCGCGGAGGCGAACAGCTGGCGGGGCTTCTCGAGGGCGCGGACATCCAGGCCGCCGGTGCCGGTGCGGCCGGAGTTCTTGGCGGTGTTGTGGGCGCGGGCGAGGCGGGTGAGGGAGTCGATCAGCATGACGACGTCCTTGCCGGCCTCGACGAGGCGCTTTGCGCGCTCGATGCAGAGGTCGGCCACGCGGATGTGGTTCTCGACCGGGTCGTCGTTGGACGAGGCCCAGACCTCGGCGGGGACGCTGCGCTTGAAGTCGGTGACTTCCTCGGGGCGCTCGTCCACGAGGAGGATCATGACATGGCACTCGGGATGATTCTGCAGGACGCCGAGGGCGATGTCGCGGAGATAGGTGGTCTTGCCGGTGCGGGGCGGGGCGACGATGAGGCCGCGGGTGCCCTTGCCGATGGGGCAGAAGAGATCCATGACGCGGGTGGTCATGCGGCCGTCCTTCAGCTCGAGCTTGATCTGCTCCTCGGGCGTGATGGTCGTGAGGTTGGCGAACTCGGTGCACTTGCGGCGCGCGTCGATCTCGAGGCCGTCGACCTTCTCGATGAAGCGGACCTTCGGGTTGGGGAAGCGCTCGTCGGGCGTGGCCATGGCCGTGACCATGCTGCCCTGGTTCAGGTGAAAGCGGCGGATGAGCTCGCGCGGCACGAACGGGTCGGTCGGCCGGCGCTTGCCGTGCTTCGCGAGATCGAGCAACGCGCCGTTGCGGCTGTTGTCGATGTCGAGGATGCCTTCGACGCGGATGCTGTTGTCCGGTTGGACCGGAGCGGGAGCGGGTGAGGGAGTCGGGGACGCCGTGGAGGCGGCCGACGAAGTATCTTTATCCATACAAAACGAGTTTATGCAATTGCCTGAGCTTGACCGTGCAATCCGTCGGGGGCATTTCAGAACCGATTAAGCTTCAACCCCAATAAGGAGAGAAACAGTGACGGACCAAACGATTACCTCGGTGTCTCGCGAAAGCCGGATTTTCAAACCATCGGCTGAATTCAAGAACCAAGCAAACCTTGGCAGCTACGCGACTTACCGTAGGCTCTACTCGGAGTCTGTCAACGCTCCAGACCGGTTTTGGGGCAAACAAGCCAAGCAATTTCTCGCCTGGCGGAAGCCTTTCAGCAGCGTCCTGAAATGGAAGACGCCGCATGCCAAGTGGTTCACGGGCGGGCAGTTGAACGTTTCTGAAAATTGCCTAGATCGGCACCTGAAGACAGCCCGCGCGAACAAGGCCGCAATTATTTTTGAAGGCGAGCCCGGCGACGTCCGCACGCTCACCTACGCGCAGCTCCAGCGGGAGGTGTGCAAGTTCGCCAACGTCCTCGAGTCCCTTGGCTTGAAGAAGGGCGATCGCGCCGCGATCTACATGCCCATGGTGCCCGAGGCGGCCGTGGCCATGCTCGCCTGCGCGCGCATCGGCGTGATCCACACGGTGATCTTCGGCGGCTTCAGCGCCGAGGCCATCAAGGACCGCGTCAACGATTGCCAGGCCAAGCTCATCATCACGGCCGACGGTGGCTGGCGCCGCGGCAAGGTTGTCGAGCTCAAGGTCAACGTTGACCGTGCCCTGCCGCAGACGCCGACCGTGCAGCACGTCGTCGTGCTCAAGCGCACCGGCAATGCCGTCACCATGACCGAGGGCCGCGACCGCTGGTGGCACGACTTGATGGCCGCCGCGCCCGCCACGCACAAGGCGAAGGCCCACGACAGCGAGACGCCGCTTTTCATCCTCTACACGTCCGGCTCCACCGGCAAACCGAAGGGCGTGCTGCACACCAGCGCCGGCTACCTGCTCGGCACGACGATGACGTCGCACTACGTCTTCGATCTCAAGGAGACCGACGTCTACTGGTGCACGGCGGACATCGGCTGGATCACCGGTCACAGCTACGTCGTCTACGGCCCGCTGAGCTGCGGCGCGACCGTCCTGATGTATGAGGGTGCGCCCAACCAGCCCGAACCCGACCGTTTCTGGCAGATCATCGACAAACACGGTGTCACCATCTTCTACACCGCGCCGACCGCCATACGCGCCTTCATGCGCTGGGGAGACGACTACGTGAAGAAGCACAGCCTCGCTTCGCTGCGTTTGCTCGGCTCCGTCGGCGAGCCCATCAATCCCGAGGCGTGGATGTGGTATCACACCCTCATCGGCAAGAAGCGCTGCCCGATCGTCGACACCTGGTGGCAGACCGAGACCGGCGCGATCATGGTCACGCCGATCCCCGGCGCCATTCCGACCACGCCCGGCTCATGCACGCTGCCGTTCTTCGGCGTGGTGCCGAAGGTGCTGGACGAAACCGGCACCGAGGTCCCTGCCAACAGCGGCGGCAAGCTCTTCCTGACGCAGCCCTGGCCCTCGATGCTCCGCACCCTCTGGGGCGACGACGAGCGTTTCAAGAAGCAGTATTGGAGCGAGATCCCCGGCCTGTATTTCTGCGGCGACGGCGCCCGCAAGGACAAGAACGGCTACCTCTGGGTCGTCGGCCGCATTGACGACGTGCTTAACGTCTCCGGCCATCGCATCGGCACGGCCGAGGTCGAGAGCGCGCTCGTGTCGCATCCGTCCGTCGCCGAGGCCGCCGTGGTCGGCCGTCCCGACGACCTCAAGGGCCAGGCCCTCGTGGTGTTTGTCACGCTCAAGGCCGGCATCGCCGCCACTGATGAGCTCAAGGAGCAGCTCCGTGCCCATGTCGGCAAGGAGATCGGCTCGCTCGCCAAGCCTGATGACGTGCGTTTTGCCGCCGGCCTGCCCAAGACCCGGTCCGGTAAAATCATGCGCCGCCTCCTCAAGGAGCTGGCCACGTCCGGCGACATCAAGGGCGACACGACAACGCTCGAGGATTTCTCGGTCATCACGGCCCTGAAGGCTGACGAGGAATAACCGCCGGCGCCTGTCGCCGACCTGTTTCATGAAGCCCCGCCGAGTGTCCTTACCGTCCCGGCGGGGCTTCACTTTGCTCGAGCTGTTGGCGGTCATCACGATCGTCGCGATCCTGGCCGGCATCGTCATCGGGGTTGGCCGCCGCGCCTCAGAGGCCGGCAAGACCGCCCGCGCGAAGGCGGAACTCGCCGCGCTCGCTGCCGCACTTGAGGCCTACAAGCGCAACTACGGCGACTATCCCCGGGTGTTGTCCGACTCGCTGGCGACGGACACCGGCTCGGGTCACGCGCTTTACGCGGCGCTCAACGGGCAGCGCGGCCCGCAGCTGGCTTCCGCCAGTTTCACCGTGCGGCAGCGCGTGCTGCTGGAGAAAGCGAGGTTCTCCCTCCTCAATCCGGCAGCCGCGGACGACGCGGTCAACGCGGTGGTCGATCCCTGGGGCAATCCCTACCGCTATGCCTACAATCCCGGGGCGGCGTGGAGGAATTCCTCCTTCGTGTTGCTGTCCGCCGGGCCCGATGGGAACGCGACATTGCCAATCCCTGCCGATGGCATCATTGGTGCAGCCTACGAGGCGGTGCTTTCCGATGGACGGCCGCTCAATCTGGACAACATCTACGCCAACCGGAACTGACGATGAAGCGTTCAGCCTTCAGCTTTCAGCGATCAGCAGGCGGATTCACCCTGCTCGAGCTGCTGTCGGTAATCGCGGTGATCGGTATCCTCGCGGCGCTCATCTTCCCGGCGGTGCGCTCGGCGCGGGTCTCGGCCAACAAGGCGCGGACCAAGGTGCAGTTCAGCCAGTGGTCCGCGGCCCTGGAGGGCTTCCGCAGCGAATACGGTTATTACCCGGCCTTTGATCCGACCGCGCTGGTCAATGGGGGCGCGACCACGGCCATCACCGGCGATCATCTCTTCCACGACATCCTCGTCGGCCGGAAGCGCGACGGCACGCCGCTGCTTCCCGCCGGTCCCGCCGCGACGCAGAACCGGAAGCTCATCAGTTTCTATTCCTTCAGTGACGCCGACTTCACCAATGCGGGTTCACCCACGCCCAACCTCCTGCGCGATGCCTTCGACAACACCGAGATCGCCGTGCTGGTGGACAAGAATCTCGACGGCGTCATCCGCATCGGCAGCGACTATCCGGCCCTGCCCGCCGTGGGCGGCCTGACGCCCAGCGCAACCGATTTCCCTGTGACCGGTGTCCGCGCCGGCGTGCTCTTCTACGTTGCCGCGCCCGGCGCCGACGCGAGGAACCCGGAGTTCATCTTCAGCTGGAAATGAACGCCCGCGCCGCCAAAGCCTTCACGCTGCTGGAGCTGCTGGTCGTCATCGGACTCATTGCAGCGATGTCCTTTTTTCTCGTCAGCGGATTGACGGGTGGCGGCGCCACGGCCGCGTTGCAGTCAGGGCAGGCCACGCTCGCCAACCTGATCACCACGGCTCGCACCAAGGCGCCGGCGACCGGTAGGAAAACCCGGCTGCTGGTGAACATCGACGCGAGCGCACCCGAGCGTTATCTCCGGCACCTGGTGCTGCAACTGGCGCGGCAGGCCGGCTCAAGCCCAGCTGACTGGGACACACTCGCCACGGTCACCCTGCCCGAGGGGGTGTATGTCATGCCCTCGTCCCTTACCCAGAGTGGCGGACTGGTAGCCAACCCGGCGGACTGGAAGCGCGTGAGCGATCCCGCCGCCGATCTGGTGTCCGACCTTTTCACCAGCCAGTCGCTGTCGGTCCTGCTTGAGGGCGATTCGTCGGCGCAATTGTGGACGGGTGTCGGTTTCACCCCCAATGGCACCCTGGCCGCACTGGGTGGCGGCCAGCCGCCGAAAGGGGCCCTGGTCATCGCGCTCGGGGTCCGACGTCCACCGGGCAGTTACCAGCCGGGCGAATCCCCGGTTCAGCTTGGCAACCCGCACGCGGTGCGGGGATTGATCCTCAGCGCCTACGGCGTGCCGGCGCTCTTGGGTGAGCGCAGTTCGTTCTGATGAAACTGTTCCGTGCAA
>Ga0066428_1000078_pt1 | contig 21512 bp, 17 predicted proteins | sample LakWasMet40_LOW7_2_FD_59516 | JGI IMG/M metagenome (GOLD analysis project Ga0066428, IMG submission 59516) | Freshwater sediment methanotrophic microbial communities from Lake Washington under simulated oxygen tension - Sediment Metagenome 40_LOW7 | ecosystem: Environmental > Aquatic >...
TCAATGTGGCGGGTTTTAACTATCGATGGCTACCAACTGCAAAGACTACGACTTTCTCCAAATCGAGCCGCATTGGCAATCTTTCTGGGAGAAAACCAAGGCATTTAAGGCCGAGAATGGCTCGGCCAAGCCGAAATACTACGTGCTGGACATGTTCCCCTACCCGTCCGGGTCCGGGCTGCACATTGGCCATCCGGAGGGCTACACCGCCACCGACATTCTCGCCCGTTTCAAGCGCGCCAAGGGCTTCAACGTCCTACACCCGATCGGCTGGGATGCTTTCGGTCTGCCCGCCGAGCAGCACGCGGTGAAGACCGGCACCCATCCGGCCGCCAACACGCAGAACAACATCACGAACTTCCGCCGCCAGATCAAGGCGCTCGGCTTCTCCTACGACTGGGACCGCGAGGTCGACACGACCGACCCGAAATACTTCCGGTGGACGCAGTGGATTTTCCTCCAGCTCTTCAAGAAGGGCCTGGCCTACGTCGATGAGCGCCCCGTGTGGTGGTGCCCGGAGCTCCGCACCGTCCTTGCCAACGAGGAGATCGTCGACGGCAAGTCCGAGGTCGGCGGCTTCCCCGTCGAGCGTCGCAACCTCCGCCAGTGGGTGCTGCGCATCACCGCTTACGCCGAGCAGCTGATCGACGGCCTCAAGGGCGTCGACTGGCCCGACTCGACCAAGCGCATGCAGGAGGCCTGGATCGGCCGCAGCGATGGCGCCGAGGTGCTCTTCAAACTCGAGGACCCGAAGCTCGGCGACCTGAAGATCTTCACCACGCGACCCGACACGCTCTTCGGCGCCACCTACATGGTCGTGGCCCCCGAACACCCGCTCGTGCCCTCGCTCACCAAGCCCGAACAGCGGGATGCCGTTGACGCCTACCGCAGGAAGGCCGCGAGCAAGAGCGACCTCGAGCGCACCGACCTCGCCAAGGACAAGAGCGGCGTCTTCTCCGGCAGCTACGCCATCAACCCGGTCAACGGCGCGAAGATTCCTGTCTGGATCGCCGATTACGTCCTCATGGGCTATGGCACCGGAGCCATCATGGCCGTGCCGGCGCATGACGAGCGCGACTGGGAGTTCGCCCAACTCTACAGCCTGCCCACCCCGCGCGTCATCGCGGCGGCCGACGACTCGGACAAGTTGCCCTACACCGGTGACGGCAAGGTCATCAATTCGCCCGGCTACGACGGTCTCACCTGGCCCGAAGCCAAGAAGAAGATCACCGCCGACCTCGCCGCGCGCGGCCTCGGCAAGGGCACGGTCAACTACAAGCTCCGCGACTGGCTGTTCTCGCGCCAGCGCTACTGGGGCGAGCCCTTCCCCATCGTGTGGGTCACGGAAACCGACTACCGCAAGGCCGCGGCCGTCCGCAAGGATCTGCCCGCGCAACCCGTCACCTTCGCCGAAAATGGCGTCACGCATTACGCGTTACCGCTGCCTGATGTCGCACTGCCGCTCGTGCTGCCCGACGTGCAGTCTTATCTCCCCAGCGGCACCGGCGAGAGCCCGCTCGCCAACGAGACTGCGTGGCTCGAAATCTGGTTCGATGTCACGACCGGTGCGTCCGTGCCCGCCACCCAGCCCAAGCCCGCCGGCGACGCGTGGGTGCGCGCCCACCGCGAGACCAACACCATGCCGCAATGGGCCGGCTCGTGCTGGTATTACCTGCGCTTCCTGGACCCGCAGAACGCGGGCGTCATCGCCAGCCCCGAGGCCCTGAACTATTGGGGCGTGCCCGATCTCTATGTCGGCGGCGCCGAGCACGCGGTGCTCCACCTGCTCTACGCCCGCTTCTGGCACAAGGTGCTGTTCGACCTCGGTGTCGTGCCGCAGGCCGAGCCTTTCAAGAAACTTTTTCACCAGGGCATCATCCTTGGCGAGGACGGCGTGAAGATGTCCAAGAGCCGCGGCAACGTGGTGAACCCGGACGACATCATCAGCGCCTACGGCACCGATTCGCTGCGCCTCTACCTCATGTTCCTCGGGCCGCTCGAGGCCATGAAACCCTGGAACACGAAGGGCATAGAGGGCGTGCACCGCTTCCTGAAGAAGATCTGGCGCGAGTGCCTCACCGAGGAAGGCGCGGTCAACCCGCGCATCGCCGCCACCGGCACGCTGTCACCCGACACGGAGAAACTGCTCCACGAGACCATCAAGAAAGTCGGCGACGACATCGAGGGCCTGCGCTTCAACACGGCCATCTCGCAGATGATGATCCTCGTGAACGCGCTGCAGAAGGAAACCGCCGTGCCGCGCGCCGCCATCCTGGACCTGCTGCGCCTCCTTGCCCCGTTCGCCCCGCACCTCGCCGAGGAACTGTGGGCCCGCCTCGGCGAAACCGGCTCCATTATGGCCGCCGGCTGGCCGGCTTTCGATTCGGGCAAACTCGTGGCCACCACCATCACCATCGTGATCCAGGTGAATGGCAAACACCGCGGCGATGTCAGCGTGGATGCCGGCATCGGCGAGGCCGAGTTGGTGCAATTGGCCTCGGTCAATCCCAAGGTCCTTCCCCATATCGCAGGCAAACCCCTCAAAAGGACCATCTACGTCAAGGGCCGCCTGATTAATCTTCTGGTCTAGAGGATTATGCAAAATCCCGCGAAAGTGCGGGTTTTTACTCTTGCTCTAGGTGTTATACCCTAGTTTTATCTAGGATATACACTAAAAGCAGTTCGCCAAGTGGCCCAACTCTGCTAACACAAAAATCAATCCCGCCATGAATACACAACTCAGCCGCCTCTTTCTCCTCGTCCTCGCGGCGCTGGTGGCCGCGGCTCCGAGTGCGTATGCCCAGCGCCAGCTTGGCAAAAAGAAGGGCCCGACCAGCAAGATCTACCTAGCCGAGGCGATCGGCGACAGCCAGATCCAGACCGGCGAAAAAATCTACACCGCCCGCCAGGCGACGGCGTTCGACGCCCCGGGCACGGTGATCGAGACCAAGGAAGGCGCGCACAACGCCTTCGTTTACTCCAACGGCACCGGCCTCTTCGTCGACCAGAACACCCGCGTGGAGATCGACCGCTTCGTGCAGGAGCCCTTCAAGCCCAACCGCAACACCACCGCGGACGCGCCGTTTGAACCGTCCATCTCCCAGAGCGACGTGCATGTGTCCCACGGCGCCGTCGGCGTCTGCACCAGCCAGCTCGTCTCCGGCAGCTCGATGAACTACTCCACCCCGCAGGCCTCGGTTAACATCCGCGGCGGCAAGGTCGCGATCGAGACCAACGCCGACGAGACCATCATCGACCTGCTTGAGGGCGACATCACGGTCCGCGGCGGCAGCAAGGACATCGGCGGCCAGGTGCTCCGGCCTGGCGAGCGCGCCGTGGTGCGGTCCGCCCCGGCCGGCCTGCCGCCCACCGTCACCATCAGCCGTATCCCCCCGGAGGCCCTCCAGGTTTCCGACGAGCGCGTCAGTGTCGCCTGTAACGCCAAGAAGACCGTCACGTTCGAGGCCATTGAAAAGAAGGCCGAGGAGGGGCTCGATGCCCCGGCCGATGCAACCGCCCCGGCGGCGGATGGCACCCCGGCCGCCCCCGCGCCGGGCAACGACACCACCGAGGATCAGGAAATCGTGGCCAAGCCCACCGTCCCCTCCGAACCGCCGACCAACATTGTCATCAGCCCCGATCGGCTGCCAGGCAACTGAGCCTCCGCAACCTGCCGTGACTTTCGCCGCCCCAGCCAAAACCTGCCTGCTCGGAATCTGCGCGCTCGCGCTGGGGCTCAGCCCCGCCCGGGCCCTGATCAACCTCGACGGCTCGCGCAACCAGCTCTTTGTCTTCGGCAGCGTCACCTTCGGTTACGACTCGAACATTTTCTCCGACTCAAGCAACCGCGACGACTACACGGTCAACGGCACCGTGGGCGCGGAGATCAAGCGCCGCGCCGGCATCATCGCGGTCAACGCCACGGCCACCCTCAGCTACGCCAGCTACGGCAGCTACTCGGACGAGAATTCGTTCAACCCCAACTTTCACGTCGAGTTCAACAAGGCCACCGGCCGCACCACCGGCGCGTTCACAGTCAGCGCCTACCGCGAGAGCCGGTCGGACAGCGCCGTCAACCTGCGCACGAACTCGTGGAACTTCCCCGTCGGCCTCAGCCTGAAATACCCGGTCAACGACAAGTATTACTTCACCTCGCAGACCACCTACCTGCGCCGCCGCTATGCTGACAGCAGCGTGCTCGCGAACTACACGGACTACTCGCAGGGCCTCGACGTGTTCTACGTCTATACCTCCAAGCTCGACCTCGTCGGTGGCTACCGTATCCGCGTCTCCCAGACCTCCATCGGTGACGACACCATCGATCACTGGTTCAACATCGGGGCCACGGGCGGGTTGTTCGCCAAGCTCAACGGCACGGTGCGCCTCGGCTACCAGGTCCGCGACGTCAGTGGCGCCGCCGACCGGCAGTATTCGCATTTCAACGCCCTCGCCGGCGTCACCTGGCCCGTCACCCGCAAGCTCAACCTCAGCGGCCAGCTCAGCCGCGACTTCAGCACCATCGCCACCGGCGCCTCGGTCGACTCCACGGCCGCCTCGCTGCGCGCCAGCTATGCCGCCACGCGCAAGCTCGAGTTCTCCACCGGCGTGGCCTACGGCCTGAACCGCTTCCTCGGCACGCCCCCGCCGCCCCGGCGCGACACCTTTTTCAGCTGGGATGTGGGCGCCCGCTACCGGTTGAACGAGCACTTGCAAGTCGGCGCGACCTACACCTACTTCCGTAACTGGTCCACGTTCGATTTCTCGGACTTTGACCGCCAGGGCTTCTCCGTCGATGTCTCCAGCCGCTATTAATTTCCCCATGAAAACCGCCCGACTATTGCCCTTGCTCCTCGCCGCCCTCGCCCTCGCGGGCGCGCCGCTGTTCGGTCAGGGCGGCACCAAGGCGGACAAGAAAAACTACGTCCACACCCTGGGACTCGCCGACCGCGTGCGCGTCGCCGTCTACCAGGAGGAGGATCTGACCAGCCTGACCCGCATCGACGCCCGCGGCCGCATCAACATGCCCCTGCTCGGCGAGATCGCCATTGGCGGGCTGACCGTCGTCGAGGCCCAGGCTGCGATCGAGAACGCCTACAAGGAAGGCCGCTTCCTGCGCAACCCGCAGGTCACCATCAGCGTCGAGGAATACGCCCCGCGCGAGGTCTCCATCCAGGGGGCCATCCGCAGCGCCGGCCGTTACACCCTGCCCATCGAGTCCACCCTGACCGTGGTCGAACTTGTCACCAAGGCCGGCGGTATCACCGATATCGGCAAGGGCACCGCCGTCACCGTCACCCGCATTCTCCCCGACGGCACCAAGAAAGTCTTCACCGTCGACGTCGACAGTGTCATCAAGGGCAAGCGCGACACGAAGACCGACGACAGCTCCCTCATGCTGCTGCCCGGCGACATTGTCTACGTGCCCGAGCGCCTCATCTGATTACATGTCCAACCTCGACGCCCATCCCCCGAGCAGCCCGGCCAAGTCCGGCCCCTCCCTGCACGGCAACGACAACCAGGTCGTTGAGCGTCGTTCCCTGCGCGACTATTATGTGATCCTCCGCGAGCGGCTGTGGATTGCCCTCCCGGTCGCCCTGCTCGTCGCCCTCTCGGTCGGCTATTACCAGGCGCAGGAGACGCCGATGTATTCCAGCACCGCGAGCATGCAGTTCGAGCGGCCCGAGCGCGTCGTGCAGAACGAGCAGGTGGTCGACACCGCCGTCCGGTCCGACATCGACCTCAACACCTATCTCCAGATCCTCACCAGCCAGCGCCTCCGCACCATGGTCGCGCAGTCGCTGACCCCCGACGAGGTCCGCCTCCTGCAGCGGCCGTTCCTCAAGGATCTCCCTCCCGGGGCCAATCCCCCGTCCGTCGGCGGCCTCCTCGGCAACCTCTCGCGCGAGTCCATCCGCAACAGTTTCCTGATCAACATCAGCGTCTCGCACCGCGATCCCGAGGGCGCCGCCCTGCTGGCCAACCGCTACGTCGAGCAATTCATGCGCTACCTCGTGGAAAACGTGGGCGGCAAGAACGAGTTCGCCGTGGACTACCTCCGCAGCCGCGCCAAGGAGCTCCAGCAGGAATCCGAGGCCGCCGAGGCCAAGCTCCAGGACTACCGTCGCAAGCACAACCTCGTCTCCCTCGACAACAGCATGAACATCGTGGGCGAGCGCCTCCGCACGGTGAACGCCATGCTCACCAGCGCCCGGCTGGCCCGCCTCGATATCGAGACCCTGCTTAGCCAGATCGAGAAGATGCAGAAAGAGAACCCCGCCAATCTCCTCGAGATCGGCTATATTTCCGCCTACGGCACCATCGCGACCTTGAAGGCCCAGCTGGCGGACCTGAACAAGTCCCAAGCCATCCTCAGCGAGCGCTACCTCGAGCGCCACCCCAAGATGGTCGAGCTCGCCAACTCCATCGACGTCGTCACGGCGCAGATCACCCGCAACATCGAGCAGTCCATTTCCGACCTCCGCACCCAGTATGAGAAGCTCAAGGACACCGAGGCTTCCTACATCAAGGAATACCAGGCCGCGGAGAAGGACAACCTCCGCCTGGGCGACCTCTCCGTCGATTTCAAGAGCCTCGAGAACCAGGCCACGGTGGCGAAGAACAACTACGTCGAGATCCTCAACCGCCTGAACCAGGTCACCACTTCCAAGAACCTCGAGAACATCCCGGTCAAGCCGCTCGACCGTGCCTTGCCCTCCGGGGCCCCCTACACGCCCAACATGAGGAACATCATGAAGACGAGCGTCATGCTCGGCATCATCGTTTTTGCCCTCGTCGCCATCGGCCTCAGCTTCCTCGATGACCGCGTGAAGAGCGCCTGGGACATCGAGGGTTTCATCGGCGCCCACCTCCTCGGCATCATCCCCGAGCTCGGCGACGTGCCGGACACCGAGAAACACTCGCTGGTCAACAGCAACCGCACCTCACCGGGCTCCGAGGCGTTCCTCAGCGTCTACAGCGCCGTCAAGATCCAGTCGAAGCTCGACTTCCCCAAGGCCGTCCTCGTCACCAGCACGATCCCCGGCGAGGGCAAGACGATGATCAGCTGCAACCTCGCCGCCTCCTTCGCCCGCCATGGCAAGAAGGTGCTGCTCATGGACTGCGACATGCGCCGCCCGATGCTGCACCGCCATTTCAAGCTCACCAACGAGGCCGGCCTCATCGCCTGGTTCGAGGCCGGCGCCAAGATCCCCGCCGACCCGTTCAACGACGCCTCCCTCGGCTTCACCAAGGTCGACGAGAACCTCTACCTCCTTCGCTCCGGCGGCCGCTCCAAGAGCCCGACCGAGCTCCTCGAGACCGCCGTCTTCGGCCAGTTCATCGAGAGCATGAAGTCACACTTCGACCTCATCGTCGTCGACTCCCCGCCGATGGGCGCCGTCACCGACTCGCTGCTCATCGCCGAGCGCACTGACGAGGTCATCTACGTCTGCCGCTTCAACCGCGCCTACCGGAAGCACATCCGTCTCTACATCAAGCAGCTCAAGGAGAGCAAAAACGAGCTGCTCGGCATCGTGCTCAACGGCCTCTCGGCCCGCCGCATCGAGTATTACTCGAATTACCGCTACTACCGGAGCTACAAGAAATACTACGGCTCCCAGTCGTAAGCCCTCCCCGCCGCGCCCCAAGGCGCGGCTTTTTCGTTTTTGGGGTCCTGCCCTGTCATCCGAAGCCTTGGCGAAGGATGATTGCAGGCGACCGGCCGGCCCTGCAACCTCCCACCCGATGCCTTCCGCCTTCCTGCCCAAGGACTTTGACGCCAAACGACCCGTCGCCCTCATCGCCGGCCGCGGCAGCTATCCCGTCATCACGGCCGCCGCCATCCGTGCCGCCGGCGTGCCCCTGCGGCTCATCGCCATGGATGACGAAACCGAGCCGTCCCTCATCGCCAGTTTCCCGGAAAACGAGCGCGTCACCCTGAACGTCGGCCAGGTCGGCAAGATGCTCGACACCCTGAAGGCCTTCGGCGCCGGCTACGCCCTCATGGCCGGTCAGGTGAAGCCCAAGAAGCTCTTCCACGGCCTCGTCCCCGACCTCAAGGCCGCCTCCATTCTCTTTTCCCTCAAGCGCCGCAACGCCGAGACCATCTTCGGCGCCATCGCCAATGAGATTGAAAAGCTCGGCGTTACCCTGCTCGACGCCCGCGCCTTTATCGACGACCAGCTCGCCACCGCCGGCGCCATGACCGGCAAGCTCAGCATCGACGATGAATACGTGCAGCACGGCATCTCCATCGCCCGCGAGATGGCCCGGCTCGATGTCGGCCAGGGCTGCGTTGTCCGCAAGGGCACCGTCCTCGCCGTCGAGGCCTTCGAGGGCACCGATGACATGCTGCGCCGCGCCGGCACCTTCAAGACCGACGAGACCCTCTTCGTGAAGACCGTGAAGGCGAAACAGGACTTTCGCTTCGACGTTCCCGTCTTCGGCCTGCGCACCCTTGAAACCATGCACGCCGCCGGCCTGTCCGCCGCCGCCCTCGAGGCCGGCAAGGTCATCGTCCTCGACAAGCCCGCCGTCCTGAAACAGGCCAAAACCTGGGGCATCACCCTTCACGGTTTCTGATCATTGGGAGGCGGGGTGCCCTTACCCCGCGGCTCCGCGCCTGACTTGCACTTTTCCCCGCGACCAGCACCTTTCCGCCCATGCCCGCTGACATAGTCGAAGTCTCCATCAAAGGCCTGATGCCCACGGCCAACGGCTGCGCCGTGTTCCTGGGGAACGACGACAAGACCTTCGTCATCTACGTGGATCCCAGCGTTGGTAGCGCCATCTCCATGACGATCAACGGCGTGAAGAAAGAGCGGCCGCTGACCCACGATCTGATCGGGCACCTGCTTATGGGCTTCGAGATCGGCCTCGAGCGCATCATCATTAACGACGTCAACGACGGCACCTATTTCGCCCGCATCATCCTGCACATGCAGAACGAGCTCGGCCGCAAGTTCCTCGAGCTCGACGCCCGCCCGAGCGACTCCATCGTCCTCGCCCTCCAGCAGAAGCGCCCGATTTTCGTCGCCCGCAAGGTCTTCGATCTGGTCGAGGACATGTCCGAGATCCTCGAGCGCGTCCTCAAGCAGCAGAAGGAAGAACCCAAGGACGAGGGGGACCAGTGACCGCGCCGGCCCGCACGTTGCCCGCCGGCATCCTGCCCGGCCAGCCGCTGACCGCGCTGGCGCCCATGCAGGACGTCACCGACCTGCCTTTCATGCGGGTGATGGCGCACTACGGCGCGCCGGACTATTTCTTCACCGAATTTTTCCGCGTCCACGCCCAGTCGCGCCCCGAGAAACACATCGTCCGCTCCATCGTGGAGAACAAGACCGGCCGTCCGGTCTTCGCCCAGCTCATCGGCGAGGAAATCAGCCACATGGTCCGCACCGTGAAGGATCTGCTGAAATATCCCATCGCCGGCATCGACCTGAACATGGGCTGCCCGGCGCCCAAGATCTACAAGAAGAACGTCGGCGGCGGCCTCCTGCGCGACCCGGCCAAGATCGACGAACTCATCGGCTCCCTGCGTGACGCTGTGCCGGGTCTCTTTACCGTGAAGATGCGCATCGGGTTCGATTCGACGGAAAACTACGAGCGTGTCCTCGGCCTGATCAACAAGCATGGCGTCGATCTGCTCAGTGTCCACGGCCGCACCGTGAAGGAAGGCTACCGCAGCGACGTGCACTACGACTTCATCGGTGTCGCGGCACGCACCGTCCGCTGCCCCGTGCTGGCCAACGGCAACGTGACCTCCGCCGACAAGGCCGCTGCCGTCCTCCAGGAGACCGGTGCCGCCGGCGTCATGATTGGCCGCCATGCCATCCGCAACCCGTGGATCTTCCGCCAGACCCGCGAGAAGCTTTCTGGCCAGACCGTCTTCGCGCCCTCCTTGGCCGACGTCCGCGAATATGTCACCCGTCTCTACCGCGAGACCCAGACCCCGGATATCCCTGAGAAGGCGCACGTCGCCAAGATGAAGAAATACCTGAACTTCGTTGGCCAGAGCGTGGATCCCGAGGGCAGGTTCCTGCACGAGATGCGCCGCGCCATGACCGAGGCCGAATTGTTTGCCGTCTGCGACGCCCACCTGCTGACCGAACCGGCCAGGCCGTTCGCGACGGAACCCTACCCCGGAATCATCGCCCGCCCGAACTGCGAGACACCGGTCGAGAGCTGTTCGCTCGACACGATTACAGCCTAATCACTCCAGCCCGAGCACCTTGCGGCCGGTGTCGGAGATCATCTGCGGGGTCCATTGCGGGTCCCAGACGATGTGCACCTTGGCGGACTCGACATCCGGCAGCTTGGCAATCTTCTGCCGTGCGTCCTCGGCGATGACCGGGCCCATGCCGCAACCGGGCGCCGTAAGCGTCATCTTCACCTCGAGGATGTGCTTTCCCGCCGGCGTCTTCTCGACGGCAAGATCATAGACCAGGCCGAGATCGACGATGTTGACGGGAATCTCGGGGTCGAAGCAGGTCTTGAGGGCGGCCCAAACGGCCTCCTCGCTGAATTCCGTGGCCGCGACTGCCGCTTGCTCGGCCTTGGCCGTGTAGCCGCCAATGGCACTGGTGTCGGCCACGGCAATCTGGAACAGGCCGGTGTCGGTGCGCACGGTCACGTTGCCGCCGAGGGTCTGCGTGATGAATACGCTGGTGCCGGCCTTGAGGGTGACCTTGTCGCCGGCCGGGATGACGGTCGCGGGGCAGTCCTGGGTGAGGGTGTAGTCCTGGGCCATGGGTAGATCAGTTCAGCCGCAGCTCGAAGGGCAGCCGGGCATAGAGGCCGCGCGGGTCGTTGAATTTGCTGAGCGCCTTCAGCTCAGTGGACAGTTCGCGGAAAAACACACCGACCGGCCCGCCAAACGACTGCTCCCGTCGCCGGCCTTCCATCGCCTCCGTGAACTGCTCGGCAAACTGCTTCTTGCGCGGATACTCGGCCACGCGAAAATTATCGCCCAGCTCGGCCTTGGCCGCGGCGTATTTGACGGCGTCGGCCAGGCCGCCGAGTTCGTCGACGAGCTTGAGCTTCAGCGCCTCGCTGCCGGACCAGACGCGGCCCTGCGCGATCTCCTCGACGACCTTGCGGTCGAGTTTGCGGGCATCGGTGACCTTGGAGATGAACTGGTCGTAGACCCAGTCAACAGAGCCCTGGAAAATGGCGAGCTCGGCCTCGGTCTTGGGCCGGATGACGGTGGCGGCATCGGCAAACTTGCCGGTCTTCACCGTGTCGAAGGTCAGGCCGAGCTTGTCGGTCGCGAGACCCTGGAAATTCATGAACATGCCGAAGACACCGATCGAACCGGTGATCGTGGTCGGCTCGGCGAAGACCCGGTCGGAGGCCGTCGCGATCCAATATCCGCCCGAGGCCGCCACCGTGCCCATCGAGACTATGACAGGCTTGTCCTTGTGGATGAGTCGCACCTCACGGAGGATGGCCTCGGAGGCGGTGACACTGCCGCCGGGGCTGTTCACGCGGAGCACGACCGCGCTGATGCTGTCGTCCTGCCGGATCTGGCGGAGCAGGCGGGAGGTCTTGTCGCCATAGACGTAGCCATCCTCGTTGCCACTGCCGTCCACGATCTCGCCCTCGGCGTAGACGATGGCAATCTTGCCCTTGCCGCCGCCGGCGAGCTCGATCTTGCCTTCGCCCTGCCGCTTGGCGGCCAGTCCGCCGGTCGAGACATGCCGGGCATAATCTTTCAGTCCGATCTGCTTGAAAGGCTGGCTGGAGCCCTGCCGGCCGGTCGCAGCCTTCAATTCGGCGAGCACCTCGTCCAGGTAGGCGATGCGGTCGACCAGCTTGAGCTTCATGGCGTCGTCGGCGCGGATGAGGCCCTTTTCGTCGACGGCTTTCTGAATGGCGCCGGCCGGCAGTTTCCGGGCGGTCTCGATGGATGCGGTCAGCGTGGCCCACACATCGTCGAGCAGCTTCTGGATCTGCGCCCGGTTCTCGGGGCTCATTTGTTTCAGGGTGAAGGGCTCGACGGCACTCTTGTATTTGCCGACACGGGTGACCTGCACGCCAATGCCGAATTTCTCAAAGGCACCGGTGAAAAACATCGGCTGCGAAGCCAGGCCGGGCATGACCACGGCGCCATAGGGATCGAGCACCAGCTCGTCCGCCACCGACGTCACGTAGAACTCGCGGGTGCCGGCGTAATCGAGGTAGGCTTTCACGGGCTTGCCCGAAGCCTTGAACGACTCGATCGCCTCGCGCACTTCCTTGAGCGCGGCAAAACCGGAGCCATAGCCCTGCGGCTGCATCGAGCCGGTCAGGTAAAGGCCCTTGATAGCCTCGTCCTTGGCCGCCGCCTGGAGCGCACGGGTGACCTCACGGAGCTGCAACACCTGCGGGGCGCGGCCGCCGAAGATCTCCATGAACTCCTCCAGCCCCTCGACCTGCGAGGGCGCGTCCTGGATGTTCGCCGCTAGGTCGAACACCAGATAGGAACCGTTCTGCACGACCGCCGGCTTCTTTTCACCCATGGCCACCACAAAGCCGATGAACAGGAAGAAACAGAGGAAACCACCGATGATGAAAACGAGCAGGGCCGCGATGGTCGCAAAGAAAGAAGTGAAGAAGTTCTTCATGGCGGCGAACCTAGGCAGGTGCCCCGCTTCCGCCAGCGAAAAGCGGCGACCGGCCCGGGGGCGTGACGAACGGCATTAGCGCGCGACAAAAAATGCGCGCGGCCGCTTAACTTCCCCTGTTAGCACCCGATTGTTGCACTCCTAGCCTTCCCATGCGCGCCGAAATCACCCTATATTCCTGCCATGAGTGAGAAAAAGGAACTGCTCACGACCAACCGCAAGGCGCTGACCATCAATCTCGACGGCACGCGTTACGGCACCATCGCGGAGATCGGCGCCGGGCAGGAGGTCTCCCGCATCTTCTTCCAGGTCGGCGGCGCCTCGGGCGCCATCGCCAAGACCATGTCGGCCTACGACATGACCTTCAGCGACGCCATCTACGGCAAGGCCCCGCGCTACGTCTCGCGCGAGCGGCTCGCGACGATGCTCGACCACGAATACCGGCTGCTCAAGGAACGCCTTGCCGAGAAGCGCGGCGACCGCACCAAGTTCTTCGTCTTCGCCGACACCGTCGTGGCCAAGAGCTTCAAGGGGCCGAACGACGGCCACGGCTGGCTGGGCGTGCGCTTCCAGCACGAGGTCGGCGCAGAGCCGAGCGAGATTATCATCCATGTCCGCATGTGGGACAAGGAGAACATCCTCCAGCAACAGGCGCTGGGCATCGTCGGCGTGAACCTGATCTACGCCGCCTTCAACTACGCCGCCGACCCGGCCCAGCTGGCCCAGTCCCTCGCCGACAATATCGGCACTGACCGCATCGAGGTCGACATGCTCCGCGTCAGCGGCCCGGCCTTCGGCGGCGTCGACAACCGCCTGCTCTCGCTGCGCCTCGTGCAGTTCGGCCTGACCAATGCCGTGATGTTCGCCCCCAACGGCGAGGTGCTCCAGCCCTCCGAGGTGCTGCACCACAAGGCCGTGCTCGTCGAGCGCGGCAGCTTCCGGCCCGTCACCCACGTCAACGTCGACATGCTCACCTGCGCCACCGCCCAGTTCCTGCAGGAACCGATGGTCAAGGGAAAGGAGATGCTCGTCCTCATGGAGATCACCATGAACAACCTGCTGGCGGAGGGCGACCTCGACGCCGCCGACTTCCTCGCCCGCGTCGACATGCTCGGGCACATCGGGTTCACCACCATGATCTCGAACTACTCGGAGTTCTACCGGCTCGTCTCCTACTTCCGCCGCTACACCAAGGAGATGATCGGCGTCGCCATGGGCATCAACAACCTCCTCGAGATCTTCAACGAGAAGTATTACGAGGACTTGGAGGGCGGCATCCTCGAGTCCATGGGCCGCATGTTCCGCCACGCGGTGAAGCTCTACATCTATCCGATGCGGCAGGCGGCCTACGACAGCTACCTCGCCAGCGGCCATCCCGCCAGCGCCGTGACCAACGGCGGCGGCAGCAGCCACGCCTTCTCCGCCGGCGTGATGATCACGGCGCAGAACCTCCAGGTCACCGACCGCCTGCGCAACCTCTACGCCTACCTGCTCGAGAACCACAACCTCGACTGCATCCGCGGCAGCAACCCGGACTACCTGAACATCTTCTCCCGCGACGTCCTGCAGCGCATCAAGAACGGCGACGACTCCTGGGAGCAGATGGTGCCGGCCAAGGTCGCCGACTTCATCAAGCAGCGGAAACTCCTCGGCTACGGCACCAAGGCCCAGGTCGCGGGCTGAGCCACCGCATTCCCAGGTCCGTCATTCCGCACGCGCGGGAATGACACACTAAGGGCATTTTTGCCGTGTATTCCGCCGGTTCCGTGGTTTAAGCCTCTTCTCCTCCCATGCGTTTTTTCAAGTATCACGCCCTCGGCAACGACTACCTCGTGATGAATCCGGCCGACTATCCCGGCTGGCCGGCCCCGACCCCGGAGCAGATCCGCGTCATCTGCCACCGCAACTTCGGCGCCGGTTCCGACGGCATCCTCTGGGGCCCGCTCCGCGCCACCCAGGCGCAGTTCGGCCTGCGCATCTTCAATCCCGACGGCTCCGAGGCCGAGAAGTCCGGCAACGGCCTGCGCATCTTCTCCCGGTATCTCTTTGACCAGAAGCTGGTCGGGAGCGAACCCTTCACCATCGAGGTGCCGGGCGGCGTGGTCGAGTCGCGGGTCGCCGAAGGCGGGCAGCGCATCGCGGTGGACATGGGCCGCGTCACCTTCCAAAGCGACCGCATCCCGGTCGCCGGCCCCGTGCGCGAGGTGCTCGGTGAGAAATTCACGATCCAGGGCCGCGAGTTCACCTTTAACGCCGCCGGCATCGGCAACCCGCATTGCGTCATGGTGCTGCCGGAAATCTCGGCCGAGCTGGCGAAGCAATACGGCCCGGACATCGAGGTGCACAAAAATTTTCCCAACCGCATCAACGTGCAGTTCCTCCGCGTCATCGACCGGCAGAACGTGCAGATCGAGATCTGGGAGCGCGGCGCCGGTTACACGCTCGCCTCCGGCAGCAGCTCCAGTGCGTCCGCCGCCGTGGCCCACAAGCTCGGTCTGGTGGATGCCAAGCTCACCGTGCACATGCCCGGCGGCCAGATCGGCATCGAGATCGCCCGGGATTTCGCCATCAAGATGACCGGCCCCACCACCCGCGTGGCCGAGGGCCGGCTGGATGCGGAACTGTTTTCGATCAAGGTGTAGACTTAGTTTTTGACGTCGCGCGCCATTCGCCTAGGTTGCCGCCGTTATACCGGCGCGGAACTTTGGGCCATTTCCGCCGTCCGAATTCTTCCACATGCACGCACGCCGCTATCTCCTCACCGGGCTGGCCTTGGGGCTCTCGCTCCTGCCCCGCCTTCCGGCCACCACGGTGGACGCCCCGGACATCGACTCGCTCATCAACCAGTCGGACTACGTCGTGCGCGCCGTGGTGAAGTCCGCCACCGCCGAGTGGCGCGAGCACGCCGGCCAGCGTTACATCGGCACGCGGGTGGAGCTGGAGATCCGCGAGGTCGTCAAGGGCGCCCCTCCCTCCCCGCTGGTGCTTGACCTGATCGGCGGCCGCATCGGCGAGGACGAGCTGGCCATCCAGGGCATGCCCAAATTCCATGTGGGCGACGAAAACGTGCTCTTCGTCCACGGGGAAAAGAAACAGATGCTGCCCCTGGTGGCCATGATGCATGGGGTCTACCCGATCCTCCGCGACGCCAGTTCCGGCGAAGCCTATGTCCTGCGCAGCAACGGCCTCCCCCTCTACAGCGCACAGGATGTCTCCCTGCCCATGAACCGGCTCAGCGCCGTCAAGCAGCAGAATCCCTCCGCGCGGCCGCTCACGGCCGGCGCCTTCATCCGGCAGATCAGGGACCGCGTCGCCATCGTCCAGCCGGCCACCCGTGAAAAATAAGACCCTGCCCCTGGTTTTGTGCGTCCTCGCCGGCCTGTTGGCCGCCATATCGGCCTGGAGCTTCACCTACATCACGGACCAGCGCGACAGCGGCACGCCGCTGCCCCTCAAGTGGCCCCCGGGCTCCGTGGCGATCCAGATCAAGCTGGGCAGCACCGCCAACCTGAGCGACGGCACCAGCTTCAACACCAGCGCGCAAGCCGCCGCGCAGATGTGGAACACGCATCTCGGCAACCTGCAGATCACGACGTCGTTCGCCCCCGAGGGCCCGGCGAGCGAAAGCAACACGCTCAACGAACTGGTCTTCGCCAGCGATATCTTCGGCAAGGCCTTCGACGGCAACACCGTGGCGGTCACCACTGTCTGGTCGCGGGGCAACGAGCGCACCCGGGCCGACATCCTCTACAACTCGGCCCGCACCTGGGACTCCTATGACGGCCCCACCCGCAGCGCCATCGACCTGCAGCGCGTCACCCTGCATGAACTCGGACACCTGCTAGGCTTGGACCATCCCGACGAGGCCGGCCAGAGCGTCCAGGCCATCATGAACAGCCGCATCAGCAGCCTGGATTCGCTGGCCAGCGACGACATCACCGGCGCCCAGAATATCTACGGCCCGGCCGGACAACCGGCCAACGACAGCTTCGTCAACGCCGCCATCATCACCCTGTCACCCAACAACACCGCCACTCTCGGCGGTTACAACACCAACGCCACCAAGCAGGCCGGGGAGCCCAACCACGCGGACAACGCCGGCGGCCGCTCGGTCTGGTGGCGCTGGACCGCGCCGGCCGCGGGCCCGGTTACCATCGACCTGCGAGGCAGCTACTTCGACACCACCCTCGGGGTCTACACGGGCACCGCGGTCAACAGCCTGACGGCCATCGCAAGCAATGACGACCTCAGCGCCTCGCCGCACATCCAGGCCAGTTCCGTCACTTTCAACGCGGTCGCCGGCACCAACTACTTCATCGCCGTCGACGGCTTCGACGCCGACTGCGCCGGCCTGACCCTCAATTTCTCATTCAGTCCCACCGGCCCGTTGCTGCCCGTCATCACCTCCCAGCCGGTGAGCGCGACGGTCACCACCGGCGGCAGCGTCAGTTTCAGCGTCACCGCCACCGGCGCCACCGGCTACCAGTGGACCTTTAACGGGGGCAACATCGGCGGCGCCACGGGCGCCACCCACACCATTTCCAGCGTGACGGCGGCCAACGCCGGTTCCTACCGCGTGATCGTCAGCAACGCCGCCGGGTCACTCAGCAGCGACACCGCCACGCTCACGGTGAACGCCCCGCCGGCTCCGCCTGCGCCACCCCCGAGTTCCGGCGGCGGCGGTGGCGGCGGCGCCCCCAGCTTCTGGTTTTACGGGGCCCTGAGCCTGCTTGGGCTCGCCCGCCTGCTGCTGAGCCGCCGCTGAAGGGCATGAGCGCAGCACCGCAGGCACAGCTCCGCCGCATGCCTTGGATGTTCCTGGCGGCCGCTGCGGCCGCGCTGGTGATCCAGCTTAACCCCGCGTGGCGCGCCGCCCTCCTCTATGACCGGACCGCCCTCGGCGGAGGCGAGTTTTGGCGCGCGTGGTCCGGACACTTCGTCCATTTCGGCTGGCCCCACTTCGTGGCCGACACTGGCCTGTGGCTGATCCTCGGCTGGCTGCTCGAGACCCGTCACCCGGTGTTCAGCCGCGTGGCGGTCGTGGCAATGCCCGCGTTCATCTCGGCGGTGCTTTGGTGGTTCGATCCGGAGATGGCGCGGTATGGCGGCCTCAGCGCGGTGAATCTCGGCCTGCTGCTTTTCCTCGCCCTGCAGGGCTGGCAGCGCAACTGGGCCGACTGGTTCTGGCCCGCCGTGCTTCTGATTTACGTCGGCGAGGTCATCCTCGAGATTGCGCAGGGGGGGCGCGGCGGCGGGCTGATCCGTTTCGACGACCCGGGCATCCGCGTCGCCACCAGCGCCCATCTCGCCAGCGCCGGCTATGCCCTGCTTGCCTGGTTCGTCGCGCGCTCGCGTCCGGCAAAAAAGCCGGAGCCCGCAGGCTCCGGCTTGGGTGGGTGAGATGCTCCCGGCTCAGTTCCTGTATTTGACCGAGCAGCCGTAGGGCTGGGAATTTTTAGTGCGCACCATCTGGCCGGCCTTGAGGTCGCTGAGGGCGGCGGACACGTAGTTGGTGGCCTTGGCGATATCCTCGGGTTTGCTGGAGCGAATGTCGTCGATGCCGCCGGCGTAGACGAGCGTGCCGGCCGGATCGATGACATACATGTGCGGCGTGGTGCGGGCGTCATAGAGCTTGCCGACCTTGCCGTCCTGGTCGCGGAAATAGGCCGTGGAGGCCACCGCGTTGCGCTTCTGCCAGTCCGACACCTTCGCGGGGTCGAAGTCACCCTGCGCGCCCGGATGACCCGAATTGATCTGCAGCCAGACAACACCGTCCTTCGCGGCGGCCTGCTGGGTCCTGGGCATGTTGCCGCTCTTGTCGTAATGCTTCACGACGAAGGGGCACTCGGGATTCACCCACTCGAGCACCACCGTCTTGCCCTTGAAGGACGAGAGCGAGTGCTGCTGGCCGTTGATGTCGGTGAGTGTGAAGTCGGGCGCGGCCTTGCCCACTGCGGCCGGGGCCGCCTGCCCGATGCAAAGGGCGGCCAGGGAAACGGCGCCCGCGAGGACGATTTTATTCAGTGATTTCATGGGGAAAGATCCGGGGAAAACTTACTTCCCCAAAGGACGCCGTCAAAACTTGGATGGTTACAATCCGCGACCTGTTTGCCAGCCGTCGGCTGCGCAAGCCCCGCTGCAATTGCGCGTTGCGGCCCGCGGCCACCTCCCTAGCTTGCCCGCTGTGACCGGATGGATCGGAGATTTTTTTCGGTTTTGGTGGGCGCTGTTCTACTGGAACACCCGCAAGACCTGGTTCCGGATGCGCGGCGCGCACCGGGATGATTGTCCCTGCCAGACCTACAGCGACTCGGGCCACGCGCTGGACTCGCGGTGCGACGCCATCCTCGACTGGAGGCAACCCGCCCGGTTTCGCCGGGTATGCCCGCTCCTGGCCCAGACCCCCCAAGGCTGGCGGTGCAGCGTCAATGCGGAGAGTGTCCGGCCTTTCTGGGGCCGCGCCCTGCTGCATGGTTCCATCCTCGGCCTCATTCTCTATCTCGCCGGCGCGCTGGGGCTTTACACCCTCCTGCGCGCCGCCCGCTATGACACGAGCTACCTGTCCATCGTCTGGCCGCCACGTTGGGGCGAACTGCGCGACTCCCAGGAAAAACTCTATGCCACCCGCGCCCAGCAGGCGCTGCAGGCGGGCAATTATCAGGAGGCCATCCTCTCGCTCGAGCGGGTCACCCAGCTCAATCCGCGCAATTATGCCGCCGGTCTCGCCCTGGCCGGCCTGAGCCAGGTGGCCGCCCAGCCGTATGTCTCGGACCACATCTACGAGCGCCTGATGCGGGATGTGCCGGAACAGCGCCGGCAGACCGCCCAGATCTGGTTCCGCGCCCTGCTGGCCCGCGCCGCCTACCCGCAGGTCATGGATCTAGCCACCCGCATGCTGAGTGAGGATCCGGCCGAACGGTCCGCCTGGCTCCACGCCCTGCTTTTTTCCTCCCGCCAGACGGGCGACCACGCCGGCCTGGGCACGGTGCTGGCGGAACACCCCCATTTGCCGGACTGGTGCACCGAGCTGATCGGCATCGAACAACTACTGCTGCAGGGTCATCTCGACCGCGCCCTGCCCCGGCTCACCCGGATTCACCGCCAACCGGCGGCCGGCTACATCCCGTATTACCAGGTCGACCGGCTCCTGCGACATGGCCAAGCCGACCAAGCCAACGACCTGCTCCGCGCCTATGGCAGCCAGCTCCAACCCGACGAGGCCGCGTTCCTGCGGCTGCGCGTGTATCAGGCCAAGGAGTGGATTTCCCTGACCGGACCCGAACTGGATGCCCTGCTCCGCTACGAGATGGCCCCCCGCATCATCGCGCAGTTTTGCGCCTACCTGATCAGGCAACCCGACCCCGTCCTCTTCGCCCGTTTCCACGACCGGCTGGTCGCGGCCAATCTGCCCGTTAACGCCGAGACCGTGCCCCTCCATCAGGCCGTCTATCTCGCCGCCACGCTGGCGGGGGAAGCGGCGCGCGCCGAGCAACTCACCGCCCGGATCATCCAATACACCGCCTCTGATGCCCGCGTCTTGCGCGGACTGGGCCAGCTGCTCAAGGCCCCGGGCCTCGACCCGCGTCTCCCGCGCATCCTGCCGCTCGTTCCCTTGCCCACCGAGGTCGTCTACGCCATCCTGGACCGCGCGCCTGCGACGCCCACCGCCAAATGACCACGGCCTCCCCCTCTCTTTCGCCCCGCACCGGCCGGCCGCCGGCCGATGCACTCGCCGTGATTGCCCTGCTGCTCGGTCTCAGCACCGCCTTCACCTGGTTGATGTGGCCGGAGTGGAGTCAGAATCCGGATCTCTCCCACGCGTTTTTTGTGCCGCTCATTTTCCTGCTGCTGGTCTGGGAAAGCCGGCGCCAGGGCACGCTGCGCTGGGCGCCGCCCGGCCGCCTGTCCACCCTGGCCGTCGCCGGCGCCCTGGCGCTGGGTTTTGTCTTCTTCGCCCTCGCGGGACTCTTTGCCGCCACCCTGTTCTGGACCCACGCCCTGGTCAGCTGCCTGCTGGCCGTCTCCCTCGGCTCCTTCCTGCTGGCCGGCCTGTTGATCCTCGCCGATGCCCGGCTGCGCCTCGTGCCTTTCAACTGGATCAGCCTCACGGCCATTTTCCTGTGGCTGCTCGTCGCCCCGCTGCCCGACGGCACCTACACACGCCTCACCCTGGCCCTCCAGCAATGGGTGACCGGCAGCGTGCTGCAGACCCTGCACCTGCTCGGCGTGCCCGCCCGCCAGCATGGCAATGTCATCGAGCTGGCGACCACCACGGTTGGCGTCGAGGAGGCCTGCAGCGGCATCCGCAGTCTCATCTCGTGCGTGTTCGCCGGGTTTTTCTTCGCCGGCTGGCTGGTGCGCCGGCCCGCCGGCCGCGTGGTGCTGATCGTGGCCGCGCCGCTGCTGGCCTTGGGCATGAACTTCCTGCGGTCGCTCACGCTCACCCTGCTGGCCAACGCCGGCAAGGACATCAACGGCTTCTGGCACGACGCCACGGGCTTCGCCATCCTCGGGATCACGGCCGCCATCCTCGCCGGCCTGGCGGTCCTGCTCGAAACCAAGGAGCCGCTGCCCGCCGCACCCGCCAGTGCCGCGCCCGCCGTGGTGCCGCGCTGGTCGCTGCGGTTTTTCTGGACAGCCGTCGCCGCGACGCTGGCCCTCGGGGTGTTTTATCTGGCCAGCGCGCGACCGGCCGTCCGGCAGGACCAGCCCCCGCCCAACCTCGCCAGCCTGCTGCCGGTCCGGGCCGCCGATTGGGAGGTGATGACCCCGAACGACCTCTACCAATTTGCCGACATTCTCCAGACCTCGAACCTGATGGAGCGGACCTACCTGCGGTCGACCGGTCCCGGCCAGTTCACCCAGCTGACGGTGTATATCGCCTACTGGGCGCCCGGCCAGACCTCCGTC
>Ga0066428_1000081_pt1 | contig 21085 bp, 17 predicted proteins | sample LakWasMet40_LOW7_2_FD_59516 | JGI IMG/M metagenome (GOLD analysis project Ga0066428, IMG submission 59516) | Freshwater sediment methanotrophic microbial communities from Lake Washington under simulated oxygen tension - Sediment Metagenome 40_LOW7 | ecosystem: Environmental > Aquatic >...
TCATGCTGGCCTCGTAGCGCAGCGACTGGCGCGCGAGCGCGCGCTGGATGGCGTTCTCGGCGTGCTCGAGCCGGCCGCGCGGCGAGTCGTCGCCCTTCTCCTTGCCGATGGCGGCGGCGCGCCAGTAGGCCTCGAGGGCGTCGGCGAGCAGGTCGGCGTAAGGGATGTCGCGGCGGTTCTTCAGGTTCTCCGGCAGGTCGAGGATGTGCCGCTGTTCACCGAGCCGGCGCTCGAACGCGAAGTTCAGCTCCCGCAGCTTCTTCAGCTCGGAATATTTGCCCATCATCAGCGCCCAGGCGAAGATGCTGAACACCGCGAGCAGGGCGATGACGGCCTGGCCGACGCGGTCGGTGATGAGGAAGACCTGCCAGACGTTGATGGCGGCGAGGTGGGACGAAAAGAGGATGCTGGGCATGTGGCTGGAGTGTTGGCGCGTTTGCGGTGGCCAATCAATGGGAATTCTCGTCTTTCGCGCGACGGCGGCGGGACATATCCCCGACCCGCGCGCTTGATTCTGGTTGCGCGCCGCCGCCAACCTTTTTTCGTGAGGGCTGACTTCCCTGTTCATGCCCACCACGCCCCAATCCGCCGGCAAGCTTTTCTCCTTCGAGGGGTCCGAGGGCAGCGGCAAGTCCACCCAGATCGCCCGCCTGCTCGCCCACCTCCAGCAGGCCGGCCGCGAGGTCGTCTCCACCCGCGAGCCGGGCGGGACCGACCTCGGGGAGCGCATCCGCGACATCCTCCTACACAAGGACGAGGGCCAGGGCATGTGCGCCGAGGCCGAGCTCCTGCTTTTCACCGCCGCCCGGGCCCAGCTGGTGCGCACCGTCATCGCCCCCGCCCTGCAACGCGGGGCCATTGTGGTCAGCGACCGCTACCTCGACTCCTCCACCGTCTATCAAGGCGCCGCCCGCAATCTCGCGGCGGGGCCGGTGGCCGCGGTCAATGCCTTTGCCGTGGGCGGGATCATGCCGCACCTGACCGTCGTCATCGATGTGCCGACCGAGGTCAGCCTCGCGCGCGTCCGCCAGCGCTCCGCCGGCCGGCCCGACCGCATCGAGCGGGAGGACGCGGCCTTTTTCCAGAAGGTCCGTGATGCCTACCTGCAACTGGGCCGGGACGCGCCGCAACGGGTCATCGTTGTCGACGGCACGCAGTCACCCGACGCCATCGACCGGCAGATCTGGGCCGAGGTCCAGAAGCGCCTCGCCTGACGCCATGAGCGAAATCCTTCCCTGGCCCGCCGCCCTGTCTGGCACCCCCGCCGTCGCGGTCATCGAGCGCGCCATCGAACGCTCGCGCCTCGCCAACAGCCTGCTCCTGCACGGCGAGAACCTCGGCACCCTCGCCACCGTCGCCCACGCCATCGCCGACCGCCTGCTCAACGACCCGCGGCACAAGGGCCAGCATTTCCCGCCGAAGCAGCACCCGGATTTCTTCGCCCTCCGCCCCGCCGGCAAGATGCGGCAGATCTCGGCCGAGGTCACCCGCGACCTCATCGGCTCGATCCAGGTGTCGCCGCAGATCTCCCACCGCAAGGTCGCCGTCGTCTACGAGGCCGACCGCATGAACACCGCCGCGGCCAACATCTTCCTCAAGACCCTCGAGGAGCCGCCCGCCAGCACGACGATCCTGCTGCTGACCACCCGCCCCTACTCGCTCCTCGCCACCATCCGCAGCCGCTGCCTGCACTTCCGCTTCACCGACGCCGGCAGCGAGGCCCTCGCCGGCGCCGACGAGCCCACCCGCGCCCAGTGGAAGTCCACCCTCGCCGACTACGCCGCCTGGCTCCAGCTGCTCACGGCCGGCGTCGTGGAAAAACGCGCCGTCGCCGACCAGCTCATGGGCGTCTACGGCCTCATCACCCGCTTCAACGCCGTCCTCGCCGCCGCCACCGACCAGGCCTGGAAGCACCAGAAGGAAAAGCTGCCCGACGACATCGACGACGACGAGCAGGCCGCCATCGAGACCGGCATTGCCAACGGCATCCGCCTGAAACTTTTCTCCGAGATCGAGCACGCCACCCGCGACTTCGCCCAGAAGCGCCTGCTGGAGGGAGACGACTCCGCCCGCCGTTCCCTCGTGGCCGCCGTCGGCCAGCTGGAACACGACATCGGTTTGCTTCGCCTAAATTTGAATGAAGCGGCGGCCCTCGAGCACTTCCTGCTCTCGTCGCTGCGGCTTTGGGCCAAGCGCTGATTATTCATCCAGGCCGGCCGGGAATTCGGCTTTACTCGGCACGGCGTTGGCTGTGTGTGGGCGGTTCATGTCCGTGAAACCCGCCGCACCCAAGCTGACCCTGCTCGCGATCGCCTGGCCGATCTTCATCGAGCAGACGCTGCGCATTTTGATCGGGACGGTGGACACGTTCATGGTCAGCCACGTGTCGGACGGCGCGGTGGCGGCGCTGGGCATCGCCCACCAGTTCGTGGTGGTGGCGCTGATCGCCTTTAATTTCATCGGCATCGGCGCCAGCGTGATCATCAGCCACCACGTCGGCGCGAACGACCGGGCCGGGGCCGAGAAGATCGTCGTCACCTCGATTGCGGTGAACACCTGGATCGGGCTTATCGCCAGCGTGGTCGCCTTCGTGTTCGCCGCGCCGCTGCTGCGGCTCATGCAGCTGCCGGAGGAACTGATGGGCTACGCCCTGCCCTTCCTGACGATGATGGGCGGCACGTTGTTCATGGAGGCGATGAACACCTCGATCGGCGCCTCCCTGCGCGCCCACGGCCACACCCGGGACGCGATGGTGGTGACCGTCATCCAGAACGTGCTCAACATCGCCGGCAACTGCGTGCTGCTCTTCGGGCTGTTCGGCGCTCCGCGCATGGGCGTGACCGGCGTGGCGTTGTCGAGCGTGGCCAGCCGCGTCGTCGCCACGATCATTCTCCTGGTCCTCCTTGACCGACGCCTCCGGCTCAAGCTGCGGATCGGAGATTTCTTCGAGCTGCCGCTCGAGCGCCTCAAGCGTATCCTGCACATCGGCCTGCCCGCAGCGGGCGAGAACATGAGCTGGTGGGTCTCCATGATGGTCATCACCAGCTTCGCGGCGCGCATGGGCGGCGACAGCCTCGCCACCATGACCTACACGATGAACGTGCAGCGGCTCGTGATCCTGTTCAGCCTGGCGCTGGGCCTCGGCACCGAGATCCTCATCGGCCGGCTCATCGGCGCCGGTGACTTCGAGGAGGCCTACCGGCAGGTGCTCAAAAGCGTGCGCACCGGGCTGCTCATCGCCACCAGCGCGATCCTGCTGGTCGTCGCCTTCGCCGAGCCCCTGCTCGGGCTCTTCTCCCACAACGCCGCCATCGTGGCCGGCGGCGTGTGGCTGCTGCGTCTGTCCATCATTTACGAGCCGGGGCGCGTCTTCAACATCGTCATCATCAATGCGCTCCGGGCGACCGGTGACGCCCGTTTTCCCCTGCAGATCGCGGCCTGCTCGCAATGGCTGCTCAGCGTGCCGCTGTGCTGGTTCTTCGGCATCACACTGGGCTGGGGCCTGAGCGGCATCTGGATCGCGATGATGATCGAGGAGTGGTTGCGCGGCTTGATCATGTATCGCCGGTGGAAACGCCGTGACTGGCTCAAGTTCGCCCACCGCAGCCGCGACCAGGTGTCGGCCAACACTCTGCCGCTGATTCCCGAGGGCTAGCTGCCGAGCACCAGCCGCACAAATTCCTCCCGCTTGTCCATGTGCGGGTTGTGGCCGGAGTCGGCGATCACCTCGATCTTCGCCGCCGGGAAATGCTGGCGGATCAGGCCGTGGTCACGCTCCTCCGCGTAACGGGAACGTCCGCCCAGGATGAACAGCGTCGGCCCGGCAAATCGATCGCTTGGCTGCAGGCTGTTTTTCTCCATCACCGGCAGCGCCTCGGTGAGCGCCGGCACGTTCACCTGCCAGCGCCAGCGGCCGTCCTCCTGCACCAGGTTGGTCGCAAGGAATTTCCTCATGCCGAGATTGTCCACGCGCGCCTCGAAGCGCATCTCCGCCTCCTGCCGCGAGGTAAGGCTGCCGAGGTCTAGTTCGGTCATGGCGAGAAACTCCCCGCGGTGCGCCACCCAGTAATAATCCTTCGGCGCAATGTCCACGACCACCAGCCGCTCCACCCGCTCCGGGTGCCGGCAGGCCAGCAGCATCGCGGTCTTGCCGCCCATGCTGTGCCCGGTGACCACCGCCTTGGCCAGGCCCTGCGCGTCCATCCACTTGATCAGGTCGTCCACCATCACGCCGTAGTTCATCTCCGGGGCATGCGGCGACTTGCCGTGGTTGCGGGCATCGAGCGCAAAGACGTGGAAGTGCTTCGCCAGGTCGCGCCCCGTGCTCAGCCAGTTGCGGGACGAGCCCAGCAGCCCGTGCAGGACGATCATGGGCGGCTTCCCGGCTCCGCCAAGGTCGGTGTGATGAAGGACCATGCCCTTTTTTCACGCCAAGCCGCAAGGACGCCAAGCCCAAGTTTCTTTTTTCTTTGCGCCTTCGCGTCTTTGCGTGAGCCTCTTCGCCTCCCATGGCAGAAAAGCTCACGCCGATGATGCAGCAGTATTTCGAGGTCAAGCGCGGCCTCCCGGCGAACACGCTCCTGCTCTTCCGCCTCGGCGATTTCTACGAGATGTTCTTTGCGGACGCCGAGGTCGCCTCCCGCCTGCTCGGCATCACCCTGACCAAGCGCCAGGACACGCCCATGTGCGGCATCCCCCACCACGCGGCCGACAACTACGTCACGAAGCTCCTCGCCGCCGGCAAGAAGGTCGCCATCTGCGACCAGTCCGAGCCCGCCCAGGCCGGCAAGCTCGTGAAGCGCCAGCTCACCCGCATCCTCTCGCCGGGCACCACCCTCTCCGCCAACCAGCTGGACGCGGCCAAGAACCACTACCTCTGCGCGCTCAGCCTCGACAAGGCCGGACTCCACGCCGCGTGGCTCGACCTCTCCACCGGCGAATTCCGCATCGCGACCGACGCCCATCCCGAGAACCTCCTGCCCGTCCTGACCGCGCTCGACCCGGCCGAGCTCGTGCTGGTCGAGGGTGACCTCGCCAAATGGCAGGCCGCCCCGCACGAGCAGCATGCCGTGCACGCACTGCACCAGTTCTGCGCGCCGCGCCTGAGCTCCGAGCTGCCGGGTTACCACTTCGAAACCGGCGGCGGCGCGAAGACCGTGATGGACGCCCTCGGCGTGCTCAACCTGCAGGGTTTCGGCTTGGCCAACAGCCACCCCGCGCTCGGGGCCGCCGGGGCTGTAGTCTACTACGCTACCGAGAACCTCTGCGCCAAGCCCCAGAACCTCCGCTCGCTCCAGGAATACCGCAGCACGCGCACCCTCCTCCTCGACCCGGCCACGTTGCGGAACCTTGAGATATTCGCCTCCATGCGCGGCACGCGCGCCGCTTCCCTGCTCGGCGCCATCGACCGCTGCACGACCGCCGCCGGCTCGCGCCTGCTCGAACGCTGGCTCGCCGCCCCCACCCTCGACCTGCCCGAGATTCTCCGCCGCCAAACCGTCGTCGGCGAACTCATCGCCCAGCCGAGCGACCTCGCAGAGCTGCGCGAACTGCTCAACAAGGTCCGCGACATCCCGCGCATCCTCGGCCGGCTCCAGAACCGCCTGCGCAACCCGCGCGAGCTCGGCGGCGTAAAGGACACCCTCGCCCAGATCCCGGCCATCATGGCCTGCCTCGACCTGCTTGATGCGCACCTCGTCGGCTCCCATGGCGGCGAAACGTCCAAGGTGCGCGCCCGCCTCACCGATCTGCCCAAGCTGCGCGAGCTGCTCGCCGGCGGTCTCGCCGACGAGCTCCCCAACGACCTGGCCGACGGCAACTACATCCGCACCGGCTACGATACCGAGCTCGACCGCCTGCGCAGCCTCACCACCGACAACAAGTCCTGGCTCGCCGAGCTCGAGCGCAAGGAGCAGGAGCGCACCGGCATCAAGAGCCTCAAGGTCCGCTACACCTCCGTTTTCGGCTATTACATCGAGGTCACCAAGGCCAACCTCGCCAGCGTCCCCGCCGACTACATCCGCAAGCAGACGACCACCACGGGTGAACGCTACGTCACCGAGGACCTCAAGTTGAAGGAGAAGGAGATCTTCTCCGCTGAGGAAAAGTCCCTCGCCCGCGAGCTCGAGCTCTTCAACCAGCTCGTCGCCGCCGTGCTCGACGAATCGATGACCCTCTCCCGCACCGCCGATGCGCTCGCCGAGCTCGACGTCCTCGCCGGCTGGGCCGTGCTGGCGCGCGAGTGGGACTATTGCCGCCCGCAGCTCGACGACGGCGAGGTCCTCAGCATCACCGACGGCCGCCACCCGGTCGTCGAGCAGATGATGAAGCAGGAGCGCCTCGGCCTCGCCGGCAGCTACACCTTTGTCCCCAACGACACCGCGCTCTCCGCCGACGACTCCCAGATCCTGCTGATCACCGGCCCCAACATGGCCGGCAAGTCCACCTACATCCGCCAGGTCGCGCTCATCACCCTGCTGGCCCAGGTCGGCTGCTGGGTGCCGGCCAAGGCCTGCCGTGTCGGCCTCGTGGACCGCATCTTTTCGCGCGTCGGCGCGAGCGACGACCTCGCCCGCGGCAACTCGACGTTCATGGTCGAGATGAACGAGACCGCCAACATCCTCAACAACACGACCGACCGTTCGCTCATCATCCTCGACGAGATCGGCCGCGGCACCTCCACCTACGACGGACTGAGCATCGCCTGGGCGGTGGTCGAGCACCTGCACCGTTCCGCCGACCGCGGCCCGCGCACGCTGTTCGCCACGCATTACCAGGAGCTCACCCAACTCGACAAGCACCTGCCGCGGCTGAAGAACTACTCCGTCGCCGTGAAGGAATGGAACGATGACATCGTGTTTGTCCGCCGCGTGGTCGAGGGCGCCGCCGACCGCAGCTACGGCATCCAGGTCGCGCGGCTGGCCGGCCTGCCGTTGTCCGTCATCGACCGGGCCAAGACCATTCTCACGCAGCTGGAATCCGAGGACGTGAGCGTCACCCTGCCCGCCGCCCCGCAGGCCAAGCCGAAGAAGAAGATCACGGTCACCCCGGACGACAATTCGCAGCTAAACCTGCTTTAATACACCGCCGTGAACTCGCGCGGCAGCGGCGCGACGGCTTTGAAATCGTTGGCGCGTCCGGCAAAGGTGTAGCTGAAACCGGTCTCGAGCGAGTGCAGGAAGAGCCGCTTGGTCTTGTGCATCTTCGCAAACTCCCGGTTCAGGCCGAAGTTGCCGTAGGTCTGGTCGCCGATGATCGGCAGCTGGCGCTTGGCGCACTGCACGCGGAGCTGGTGGCTGCGGCCGGTGCGCGGCTCGAGCCTGATCAGCGAGGTCGAGAAGGTGCTCTGCGTGTGCTTCACGAGCTGGAAGACGGTCTGCGCGGGCACGTTGCCGATCGTCGCCGTGCGGATCCGGCCGCCCTTTTTCTGCACGGCGAGCTGGTCGTGCCAGTGCTCGAAATTCTTCTGCGGCCGGCCGAAGACCAGCGCCTGGTAGACCTTGTGCACCTGCTTCTTCGCGTAGTGGTCGCGCACCGCCAGGGCCAGCTTCTCGTTGGCGGCGGTGAGGATCACGCCGGAGGTGGCGGAATCGAGCCGGTTGAGCAGCCACAGCCAGCGTTCCGCGCCGTCGGCCGTCTTCCAGGTGAAGCGCTGGGCCTCCTTGTCGTAGCGGCAGGTCAGCAGCGAGCGGGCCTCGTCCTGCGAGTCGTTCGGGTGCGAAAGCAGGCCGGCGGGCTTGTTGAAGGCGGCCAGCCCGTTGGCGTCGCGGGTGAGCGGCGTCACGCCCTCGCCCAGCGGCAGGGTCTCCCAGAAATCTCCCGGCAGGGTGCTCACTGGTGGTAGAAACTGAAGGTCAGTTCTTGGGAATCACCGAGCACGGCGACCATCTGGTCCGTCCACTTGCGGTAGGGTTGCGGATAGGTGATGGCGTTCTGGCAGGAGAAAACCGCCTGCTTGCCGCTGCCGCTGTCCTCCACGCTGACGATTTCCGTCTCACCCTTGGAGTTGATCCTGAACTTCACGACGACATGCGAGCCGCGCGGCGGGGAAACCCGGCTTTCGCGCAGGATGTTATACCACGACATCTGCACGATCTCGATCAGCTCGTTCAGGTATTCGCCATATTCGCTCCAGCGCGCGTCCATGCCGAGGATGCCGATGTTGGTCACGCCCGACGGGCGGTTGGAGAGGATGGTCGTGCGGTTCAGCGACACGGAGGACAGGCGCGGGCGATCCTTCGGCAGCGCGCGCTGGCTCTGCGCCACGTTCACGAGGCCGCCGGTCGGATCCTTCGCGTCGGGGGCGCCCTCCAGGGCCTGCTCGGCGTTGTTGGTCGGGTTCTTGGACTTGGCGATGTTGGTGGCGACGCCGTCCTCGGACAGGCCCTCGGTCTTGTCGAAGCCGGACAGCGGCACCTGCTCGGCGCGCGCCTTCTGCTCGGCGCGTTCCTGCGCGTCGTCCTGGGTTTTCTCCGGGGTCGTGACGTTGGGCAGCTGCGGCGGCGCCATGTCGCCGGAGACGATGGCCATCTCGTTCTTGATCTCGTCCTGCCCCTTCACGGTCGGCCGGTTCTCCGGGTCCTTCTCCAGGGCGGCTACTTCCTGCGCGGACTGCTGGTTGCGGTTGCTGAAATTGGTCGTCTTGTCGGGGATATTCTCCGGCGCGGCGGTGTTGGTCTCGACGAAGCGGAAGGGATCCTTCTCCTTTTCCTGCACCCCGGGCTGCGCCAGCTCGAAGTCGAAGGTCTTGCCCTTGTTCGCGCTCGTCACCGAGATGCCGCTGTGGCTGCCGGAAAATTTCTCGAAGGCGAACTGCGGCGACAGCCATACCAGCAGCAGGTGGAACAGCACCGTGCAGGCCAGGCCGATGGCGATGGAGTAGTCCGCGCTGTCCTTTTCAGGCACGCTGGGCGGTGGGTTGAGCTGGGCGGACCGGGTCGTCACTGGTTTGGAATCAACGCGTCAGACCCGCCCTAGTCAAAAGTTGTTTCATTTCTTCCACCGGCAGGCCCACAATATTTGTCAGCGACCCGGTAAAACCCGCCACAATGAGCTCGCTCTGCTCCTGGATGGCGTAGCCGCCGGCCTTGTCGAGGGTGTGCACCCGGCTCAGGTAGAGTTCGATGGTGGCCTCGTCGTAGGCCTTCATGGTCACGTCGCTGGCCACGCCCTGGTCGAGCTTCAGGCCGTCGCGCTGGCGGCGGATTGCCAGCCCCGTGAACACCGTGTGCGTCCGGCCGCTCAACAGGCGCAGCATCGCCCGGGCTTCGGCGGCGTCGCGGGGCTTGTTGAGCACCGTGCGGTCGATGAAGACCGTCGTGTCGGCCCCGATGACCGTGGCATCGGGATGCCGGGCGGATACCCAGTCGGCCTTGAGCGCGGCGTTGTGCCGCACCATCTCGCGCGGATCGGCGTCCGGCGCCTCGTGCTCCACGACGTCTGCCGGGATGATCTCGAACGTCACGCCAAGCGACGCCAGCAGCTCCTTCCGTCGGGGCGAGGCGGAGGCCAATATCAGTTGGGGCGCTTTTTTGTCGTCAGGCATACCGGGCTATGTGGTTGCAGTCCGGCGCTTTGCCGGCAAGTTGTCTAATCCTATTTTCCCATGCGCATCGGCCTGGCCCAGATCAACACCATCGTCGGCGACCTCGCCGGCAACTCCCGCCGCATCCTCGAGGCCTACCAGGCCCTCGTCGCCCAGGGCGCCGAACTGGTGATCTACCCCGAGCTCGTTGTCTCGGGCTACCCGCCGCGCGACCTGCTCTTCAAGAAACGCTTCGTGGCCGACGTCGAGCAGGCCACCCGCGATCTCGCCACCAACATCGGGGCCGTGCCGGCCCTGATCGGCTACACCGAGTCCAACTCCACCGGCTCCGGCCGCGCCGCGTTCAACTCCGCCGCTTTCTGCCATCAGGGCAAGATTCTCACCTCCGCCCGCAAGTGCCTGCTGCCGACCTATGACGTCTTCGACGAGGACCGCTACTTCGAGCCGGCCTCCGTCCCCATCGTGGTCGAGTTCGGCGGGCGTCGCATCGGCATCACGATCTGCGAGGACATCTGGACGCACGCCATGATCTCGACCCGCCGCCTCTACAATGGCGTCGAGCCCGTCCGTCAGCTCGCCACCCAGCGCTGCGACGTGATGGTCAACCTCTCCGCCAGCCCGTGGAACCACGGTAAGGGCGACGTCCGCCACAAGCTCGTGGCCGACACCGCCCGCCAGCTCGGCTGCCCGGTCGCCTACGTCAATGCGATCGGCGGCAACGACGAGCTCCTCTTCGACGGCCGCAGCGTGGTCTGTGACGCCGCGGGCAAGGTCATCGGCGGCCTCGCCGCCTTCCGCGAACAGCTGCAGGTCGTGGATACTGATTTGTCCGGCTCTCAACCCTCAACTCTCAGCTCTCAGCTTATCTCCCCCACCTTCGAGCAGCCCGACCTCGCCGACATCTACGACGCGCTCGTGCTCGGGGTCCGCGATTACGCCCAGAAGACCGGTTTCAAGAAAGCCCTGCTCGGTCTATCCGGCGGCATCGACTCCGCCCTCACCGCCGTCATCGCCGCCGAGGCCCTCGGCCCGAAGAATGTCATCGGCGTCAGCCTGCCGTCCGTCATTTCCAGCCAGCACTCCAAGGACGACGCCCGCATCCTGGCCGCAAATCTCAGCATTGAGTTCCACACCATCTCCATCGCCGACACGGTCGGTGCCGCCGAAAAGACGCTCGCCCCGGTCTTCGCTGGCCGGCCGCGCGACATCGCCGAGGAAAACATCCAGGCCCGCGCCCGCGGCCTGCTGCTCATGGCGATCTCCAACAAGTTCGGCGCCCTGCTCCTCACCACCGGCAACAAGAGCGAGCTGGCCGTCGGCTACTGCACGCTTTACGGCGACATGTGCGGCGGCCTCGCGGTCATCAGCGACGTCTTCAAGATGCAGGTCTACGCCCTCTCCCGCTGGATCAACCGCAGCAAGGAGATCATCCCGGTCTCCAGCATCGACAAGGCCCCGAGCGCCGAGCTGCGGCCCGACCAGACCGATCAGGACAGCCTGCCGCCCTACGAGACGCTCGACGCCATCCTCAAGGGTTACGTCGAGGAAGGCCTGTCCCGCGCCGACCTGGTCGCGCAGGGCTTCGACCAGGCCGTGGTCAATGACATCGTCCGCAAGGTCGACCTCAACGAATACAAGCGCAAGCAGGCCGCCCCCGGCCTGAAGATCACCCCCCTCGCCTTCGGCGTCGGCCGCCGCATCCCGATCGTCCAGAAATACGTGAGCTGATTTAAGATCCATGTCTTCCTCCTCCGACCTCTTCGCCCGCGCCCAGCAGCTCATCCCCGGTGGCGTGAACTCGCCTGTCCGGGCTTTCCGCTCCGTCGGCGGTGCGCCGTTCTTCACCAAGTCCGCCCAGGGCGCCACGCTCACCACGGCCGACGGCCGCGAGCTGATCGACTTCGTGTGCACCTGGGGCCCGGCCATCCACGGCCATAACCACCCGCGCATCAAGGCGGCCATCGCGGCCGCGCTCGACAAGGGAACTTCCTTCGGCACGCCGAACCCCTACGAGGTCGAGATGGCGGAGCTGATCGTCGATTTCTTCCCGTCTATCCAAAAGGTCCGCATGTGCAGCAGCGGCACCGAGGCGACGATGTCCGCCATCCGCCTCGCCCGCGGCTTCACGAAGCGCGACAAGATCATCAAGTTCGCCGGCTGCTACCACGGTCACAGCGACTCGCTTCTCGTCGCGGCCGGCTCGGGCGCGCTCACCCACGGGAATCCCGACAGTGCCGGTGTGCCGGCGGCGTTCGCCCGCGAGACCGTCGTCCTGCCCTACAACGACACCGCCGCCCTCGATGCCGCCTTCGCCGCCAATCCGGGCCAGATCGCCTGCGTCATCCTCGAGCCCTACATCGGCAACGTCGGCTTCATCAAGCCCGACGCCGGCTACCTGCAGCACGTGCGCCAGGCCACCGCCGCGAACGGCACCCTCCTCATCTTCGACGAGGTCATGACCGGCTTCCGCATCTCCCGCGGCGGCGTGCAGGAGGTCGAACAGATCGTCCCGGACCTGACCACCCTCGGGAAGATCATCGGCGGCGGACTGCCCGTCGGCGCGTTCGGCGGCCGGGCCGACATCATGGACCACCTCGCTCCGCTGGGACCCGTTTATCAGGCCGGCACGCTCAGCGGCAACCCGCTCGCCATGGCCGCAGGCATCGCCCAGCTGCGCCTGCTCGACGAGGTGAAGCCCTACGCCCGGCTCGACGCGCTCGGCCGGCAGGTCGTCACCGCCGCCGCCGCCGCCGCGAAAGCCAAGGGCCTCCCGCTGCAGGCCCCGCAGGCGGGCTCGATGTTCAGCCTCTTCTTCACTCCGACAGCGGTCCGCGACATGCCCACGGCGCTGACCTCGGATGCAAAGCTCTTCGGCCGTTTCTTCCACGCCTGCCTCGACGGCGGTGTCTACCTGCCGCCGAGCGCCTACGAATCCTGGTTCCTGAGCACCGCCCACGAGGGTCCGGCCATTGCCCGGGCTTGCGAAGTCATCACCAAGGCAATTAAATCCCTCTAAGAAACCGGCCGGTCGGACCGTCGTCTAGATGCCAATGAATCACACGCAGCCACGCAGCAAAGCCCGCACCGGCGGTTTCGTGGTTTCGTTTCTTTGCATCGTGGTGTTCTCCCTCCGTCTCGCCGCCCAGCCGGCCGACGCCCCGGTCCTGCCGCTCGTCGAGTTGCAGCCGGGCATGAAGGGCGAGGTCTGGACCGTCTTCAAGGGCCGCGACCCCGAGCCGTTCGCCGTGCAGGTCACCGGCATCCTCCGCAACGCCCTCGGCCCGGGCAAGAGCATGATCCTCTGCGAGCTCACCGACCCGCGCGTCCAGGGCATGGGTGCCGTCGCCGGCATGAGCGGCAGCCCGCTCTACATCGGCGGCAAGCTCGCCGGCGTCCTCTCCTACCAGATCCAGCGCTTCGAGACTGTGCGTTATGCCGGCTTCACCCCGATCAGCGACATGCTGGAAATCAGCGCGCTCCCCGCGGGCAAGGACGGCCTCACGCCGACCCCGATCCCGATCAAGGGTGAGCGCCAGGGCGCCCGCAGCTCCGACGGGCTGGGTTCGGGCTTCAGTCCGATGACCCCGGCCTTCTCGCTCGGCGGCCTCTCGCCTGACGTTGCCGCTATGCTTGAGCCGCAATTCAGCGCGCTCGGGCTGAATGTCACCGCTCTGGGCGGCAATGATTCCGGTTCCGACAATCCGCAGTCTGCGATCCCCAATTCCCCATGCCTCCGTCCCGGCGGCGTCGTCGCCGTCGCGCTGGCGACGGGTGACATCAGCCTCGCCGGCACCGGCACCGTGTCGCACGTCGACGGCAACCGCATCCTCGCCTTCGGCCACCCGATGCTTTCCCTCGGCGCCACCGAGCTGCCGATGGCCTCCGCCGAGGTCGTCACCATCCTCCCGAGCCAGCTGAACTCCATCAAGGTCGCCAACACCGGCGGTATCATCGGCTCGTTCAGCCAGGACCGCCTCTCCGGCATCTACGGCGAACTCGGCCGCAAAGCCCCGATGGTCGCCGTCGACGTGGTCTTCCCCACCCGCAGCAACCGCAAGGCGCTCCACTTCGAGGTCGTCCGCCACGAGCAGCTCCTCCCCGCCATCGCCGCCACCGGCCTCGCTCAGGCGGTCATGGGCTCCAACGAGTCGGGCCTTTCCCGCGGCTTCAAGGTCACGACCACCGTGAACTTTCCCGGCACCGCGCCGGTCGAGATGAGCCAGCTTTATCCCGGCCCGCAGGGTTTCCGCCAGGGCCTGAGCGAGTTTGTGGGCAACCTCTCGCTCTGGCTCTTCAACCCCTACGAGCGCGTCTTCCCCGACCACATCCGCTTCAGCGTCGAGGACACGCCCGAGACGCCCTCCGGCTCGATCGAGCAGATGCTGGTGTCGCGCACCTCCGCCGCCCCGGGCGAGCGCGTGGACCTCACCGTCGGCTGGCGCGCCTTCCAGCGCGACGCCGAAAGCGAACTCGTCAGCCTCGCCATCCCGGCGGACTGGGCCGGCAAGGAACTCGAGGTCATCCTCACCACCGGCCCCGCGCTCGACGAGCTGACCGGCCGCTCGCACTCCGTGCCCATCGCCCAGCTCCGCAACTTCGAGGAATACATCTCCGCCCTGCGCGAGTTCCGCGAGACCGACGGCCTCTACCTCGCCGTGGTCGAGAAGGCCCGCCTGATGACCGACCAGCGCGCCACCACGACCGACATGCCCGGTTCGCTCGAACGCATCGCCCGCAGTGCCGACGAGGCGCGCTTCCAGCGGCGCGACGCCTTCACCCCGCTGTGGGAGCAACGCGTGCTGTCAGGCCGCCTCTTCAACATCATGGTCCGCCGTCCGCTGAACATCACGGACTGAGCCAACCTTTAATTCCGGCATGTCATTCTAAGCGAAGCGAAGAATGACTAATTTGTTTATCCGCATGCATCCCCAATTTCCTTTCCGCCTTTTTGCTTTTTCCGCGCTTATTGCGGCCAATGTCCTGGCCGACCCGCTCACGAAGCCGCTCGATATTGATTTCGGCCGCGACGTCGCCAGCCGCAACCTCAAGGGCCTCGCCACCCGCTCCGACGGGCGCATCCTCCCCGGTCCCGTCTTCACCGACCTTACCGGCCCGAAAATCGGCGACATCCTCTGGGTGATGAAGCCCGCGGCCCCGGACAAGTTCCTCGTCGGCACCGGCCCCGATGGCAAGGTGCAGGAAGTCACCTTCAATCCCAAGGACAGCACCTACACCGTGCGTGAGGTCGCCGACGTCGCCGAGACCCAGGCCATCGCCGTGCTGCCGCTGAAGGACGGCTCGCTCCTCGTCGGCACCTCGCCGACCGGCGCGCTTTACCTCTTCAAGGACGGCAAGCAGGTCGCCCGTGTGCCGCTGCCCGCCGATTCCGTTTTCGATTTTCTCCTGCAACCGGACGGCAGCGTGCTCGCTGCCACCGGTAACCCGGGCAAGATCTACCGGCTCGACCTGAAGAAACTCGCCGCCGCCGGGCTCATCGAGGGCAAGGCCGGTGACGACAAGCTGCTCGCCGACAAGGGCGTCACCCTCTTCGGCGAGATCCGCGACCGCAACGTCCGCAAGCTCGCGCGCCTCGCCGACGGCAGCGTCCTCGCCGGCTCCTCGCCCAAGGGCAACGTCTACTCCTTCGACGCCACGGGCGGCGGGCCGCTCGTCCTGCAGGAGAACCGCGACGCCGAGGTCGTGGACCTCCTGCCCATGGAGGACGGCAGTTTCTACGCCGCGCTCGTCTTCACCACGGAGTCCGCCAGCCGCCTCAACCGCCCGGTCGACCCGAAGGCCGCCGACAGCAAGGACAAGCCGCCCGTCATCGAGGAGAAGCCCGGCTTCACCGGCCGCTCCAGCGTCGTGCGTTTTCCCGCCGACGGCTTTCCCGAGGGCGTGCTCGCCCGGCCCAACGTCGCGCTCTACCGCCTCGCCCGCCACAATGGCTGGCTGCTGCTCACCGCCGGCGAGCAGGGCGACACCTTCGGCTATGATCCCGTGGCCCGGCGCTCCCTCACCTTCGCCGGCAGCGCCTCCAGCCAGCTCAACGACATCGCCCCGCTCGGCGACGGCCGCTTCCTGCTGCTCCGCAACAACGCGCCCGGCCTCGCGCTGCTGACCTTCGCCGCCGCGCCGGTGCGCGAGCTTGAGACCAAACGCCTCGACCTCGGCTCTTCCGCCGGTCTAGGCGCCCTGCGCTTCGCGCGGATGCGCGGCGTGGAGCCCAAGGACCTCAAGGTCGAGGTGCGCACCAATTTCGGCAGCGACGAGCTCGAGGGCTGGACCCCGTGGACCGTGATGACCGTGCGCGACGGAGCCTTTTATGCCGAGGGTCTGCGCGGCCGCTATGCGAAATTCCGCCTGCAGGTGGGCGGCACCGCGGCGGACTTCCAGCTCGACAAGGCCACGCTCTACCACCTGCCGCAGAACCGCCGGCCCGCGCTCACCGACTTCCGGATTTTCTCGCCCAACCTCGGCCTGCTCCCCGCCGGCGAGCGCGCGCCCAACGCCTCGGTCACCCTCGGCCAGCTGCTCGCGCCGGGCCCGCGCGACGCGAAGGATGACAGCGACCGCCGCCGCGAGGCCCTGCTCGGCAGCCAGGTCGTGCCCCAGCCCGGCACGCAGATCGTCTACTGGTCCGTCACCGATCCCGATAGCGACAACGTCACCCACACCTTCAGCATCCGGCCGGAGAATGCCGACACCTGGACCGACCTCGTCGTCAGCACGCCGGACAACTACATCCAGTTCGAGACCGGCGGCCTCGGCGAGGGCCTCTACTTCACCCGCCTCGCCGTGAGCGAACAGGCGCCCCGTCCCGCCGCCCAACGGCTGAGCTACACCTTCGAGACCGACAACCTGCTGGTCGATCGCACGCCGCCCCTGCTCGCCGCCCCGGTCATCACCCGCGCCGACGGACTGTTGCGGATTTCCCTCTCCGGCCGCGATGCGCTGTCGCTGCTTGATGGCGCCGAGTTCTCGCTCAACAACGGCCTCAAGGCCACGGTGGTCCACCCCGTCGACAGCGTCCTCGACGGCCGAGAGGAAACTTTCGTGGTGGAGATCCCCGAGGCCAAGGCCGCCGGCGCCACCTCCGTCGAGGCCATTCTCTACGACCACGCCGGCAACGCCGCCTCAACCCGCGTGCCGCTGAAGTAAACGGCCATTCCACACAAAGCAGCGAAGCAGCTAAGTTAAAGTTGGATTAAAAAGCCGCCTGATGCCGTCCCTTATCAGCGGGACGTTCAGATTGACCAGCAACCCGAGCTGCAATCCGGTTAGCTTAAGATACGTGATGGTCTGCGCCTGATGCACTGGCAGAAGGGCATCAACCGCTTTGAGTTCTATAAGGACCCTCGCATCGACAATGAAGTCGGCGCGAAAGCCCGCATCAAGACGCCGAGACCTGTAATGCAGTGGTATGGTCGCCTCGCGCGCATATCTGATACCTCGATGCCGGAATTCTTCCTCCAGGCAGGAGCCATAGGCACTTTCCAGCAAACCCGGTCCCATTTCTTTGTGAAGGTGGAATAGTGCGTCGACCGACTTGCGGGCGGCTTCTTCCACGTCTGGCTCGATATCCAGTTTTCGATTCATGGTGTTGGCGGCCCGTCCCCACCAGAATGCGTATACAACAACGAGTGTCGATGCCTTAGCTCCTTAGCTGCTTTGTGTTCAATTTCTCATCCTCACGCCCGCGGGTGCGCCTTGGCGTAGATTTCCTTGAGCCGGGCCACGCTGGTGTGGGTGTAGATCTGCGTCGTGGTCAGGTTCGCGTGGCCGAGCAACTCCTGCACCGTGCGCAGGTCGGCGCCGGAGTTGAGCAGGTGCGTGGCGAAGGAGTGCCGGAGCTTGTGCGGCGAGAGGTCCATCGGCAGGTCGGCCAGTGCCAGGTATTTTTTCACCAGCAGTTGCACCTCCCGCACCGTCATCCGCTTGCCAGGCGCCGAGACCAGCACGGGATCGCCGGGACCCGCGCCACGCGCGAACTCGTCGCGGAACTTCCGCAGCACCTTCATCGCCGTGGCGCCCAGCGGGCAGACGCGCTCCTTGCGGCCCTTGCCGAGCACGCGGGCGCTGCCGTCGCTAAAGTCGATCGCGCCGTAGTTCAGCGCCACGAGCTCGCTGACGCGGAGCCCTCCGCCGTAGAGCAGCTCGAGCACGAGCCGGTCGCGCCACGCATCATGCACGGTGACGGCTTTGTTCTGCAGCAGCTTCAGCGGCCCGTCGAGCAGCGCGGCCACCTGCGCCTCGGTGAGAAACTTCGGCAGGCTCTTCTGCAGCTTGGGCAGCGGCACGCCGGCAAAGGGATTCCGCTCCAGCCGCCCGCGCTGCATCCAGTAGCGGTAAAAGGCGCGGAGGCCGGACACGTGATTGTGCAGCGTCCGGCGGTCGAAGCGGCGCTGCGCGTCGATGACGAAGCTGCGCACATCACGGGCTGACAGCACGTCGAAGCCGCCCTCACCGAGCTTGTTCTGGCGCAACCAGACGAAGAAATCCCCGAACGCCTGCCCGTAGTTGCGGACCGTGTAGGCGGAGTAGCGACGCTCTTTCCGCAGGTGGTCGAGGAACGGCTGAAGCCACGCGCCGGCGATGTCCGCCGGCAGGGGCTCAGGCGCGGGTTTGGACGCGGGCTTCGACATCGTGCATCACCCGATCGCATTCCTTGCGCAGGGCGGACTCGGGATCGAGCCCGCGGTGCCGGCAGGCAGCGACCAGTTCGTAAAGTTGACGGCCGGCCGCGGCCTCGGTCAGTCCGGCGGCCAGCGCGGCGACGCGCCCATCGTCCACGACGCCCGCCGCCGGCAGCTTCTGCTTCGCGATCCGCTTGGCGACCTCCTCGGCGAACATCAGGGCCGGCAGGCGCGGCGGCAGTTTCTTGAAGAGCGTGGACTCGGTCTTGCCGGCGGCAGCCTTCTCGCCGGCCTTCACCTTTTCCCAGACCTCGATGACCTCCGCGGAGTTGTCGGCCTTGCCGGTGCCAAAGACATGCGGGTGGCGGCGGACGAGCTTCTCGTTGATCTCGCGGGCCACGTCGTCGAAGTTGAAATCACCGCGTTCCGCCGCGAGCTGCGCATGGAAGACCACCTGGATGAGGACGTCGCCGAGCTCCTCGCGCATGTGCGGGATGTCGTTCCGGTCGATCGTGTCGAGGAGCTCGCTGCACTCGTCGATCAGGCAGCGGGTCAGCGTCTGGTGGGTCTGCTCGCGGTCCCACGGGCAGCCGTCGGGCGCACGGAGCCGGGCCATGGTCCGGCGGAGTTCTTCGATCGGCGTCATGGCTGGAGGAATTACCACGGAACACACGGAACACACGGAAAATCCGGGCAATTTGGTTTGGCTTCCGGGTTTCCCGTGTGTTCCGTGGTGGCCTGTATTCATGGACAAGCTGACCGAAATCATGGCCCACAAGCGCCGGGAGATCGCCCCGGTGCTGCGGCCCGTGTTCCCGGACGAACTGGCCGCGCTGCACCGCGACCTGCCCCGGCCGCCTTCCTTCCGGTCCGCCCTCCGCCGGACGGACGGAAAACTCGCGGTCATCTCCGAGATCAAGCGCCGCTCCCCGTCCGCCGGCGCCATCAGGGAGAACATCTCGGCCCTCGACCAGGCGCACCGTTACCGGGCCGCCGGCGCCGCCGCCCTGTCCATCCTGACCGACGAAAAGTTCTTCGGCGGACGCATCGAGGACCTGCAGGAGGTCACCGGTGACTTCGCCGCCAAGGGCCCCGCCCTGCCCTGCCTGCGCAAGGACTTCATGGTCCACCCGGTCCAGGTGCTGCAGGCCCGCCTGGCCGGCGCCAGCGCCATCCTCATCATCGTCCGCGCCCTTTCGGACGAGGAGATCGAGGCCCTGCACCACGCCGCCACGGCTGCCGGCCTCGACGCCCTGTTCGAGATTCACAACGAGGACGAACTCGCCCGCGCCGTCCGCCACGGCGCGAAGATCATCGGCGTGAACAACCGCGACCTCGCCATCTTCAAGACCGACCTCGGCCTGTCCGAGCGCTTAATCCCGCTTTTTCCGAAGAACGTCATCGCCGTCAGCGAGAGCGGCATCGCCACCGCCGCCGACGCCGCGCGCGCCCGGGCCGCCGGCGCGCACGCCGTGCTGGTCGGCGAGTCCCTCATGCGCGCCGACGATCCGGCCGCCGTCATCCGCAGCTTCCACTCGGTATGAGCCTGCCGCTCACGCCCAAGACCACGCGCGACCTGCTCACCCAGCTCGGGCATGAGCCGAAGCGGTTCCTCGGGCAGAATTTCCTCGTCGACGGCAACATCGTCCGCAAGTCCCTCGAACTCGGCGGCGTCACGGCCGGCGACACCGTCGTCGAGATCGGCCCCGGCCTGGGCACGCTGACCAACGCCCTGCTCGACGCCGGCGCCGAGGTCTGGGCCATCGAGCGCGACTACGGCCTGCACAAGCACCTCGCCGCCACGCTCGCCGCCACCAACCCGCGCCTCCACCTCATGGAGGGCGACGGCGTCGAGCACCCGCTGGCTGGCCTGCCCGCCGACCGCACCGGCTCCTTCAAGATCGTCGCCAACCTGCCCTACGCCATCGCCACGCCCTGGCTCGACGGCGTGCTCTCCGGTCCGCTGCCCGACCGCATGGTCCTCATGCTCCAGCAGGAGGCCGCCCAGCGCTACGTCGCCCAGCCGGGCTCCAAGACCTTCGGCGCCATCTCCATCACCCTGCAGGCCGCCTATGCCGTCGCACCCGGCCACAAGGTCGATGGCTCGTGCTTCTACCCGCAGCCGGACATCGAGTCCTACCTGCTCCACCTCACGCGCCTGCCGGATCCCTTCGTCTTCCCGGCGGCCGTCAAGGCCGTCATCCGCGCCTGTTTCCAGCAGCGCCGGAAACAGATCGGCGGCCTCCTGCGCAACAAGCTCCCCGACGGCGGCGCGGCCTGGCTCGCGGAGCTGTCGGCCGCCGGCCTCGGCCCGCACACCCGGCCCGAGCAAATCCCCGTGGCACTCTGGCGGCGGCTGACGGTCTGAGCCGGGGCCGCTTGAAAATCATCCCCGTCTCGCTAGTTTCCGTCTCCATGCTCCGCCTGTCCCTGCTCCTCGCCGCCGGCGCCCTGATGCCGGCCGCCTTGCCCGCCCAAAGCGCGACGCTGGCGGGGAGACTCGAGGGCGACACCTACTTCTCGGCCACCGGCGAATTCAGCCTGCCTCTGCCGGTGCTGCGCGAACTGGGCGGCACCGTCACCGACACCGAGAACGTCGTCACCTTCTCCGACAGCTACAGCACCCACATCAGCATCGCCTGCTTCCCGCAGGATGCCCTGCAGCGCTGGGAGCTCGAGACGCGCGGCCTGCGGGACTACCTGCTGTATTTCTTCACCGACTTCGTGCTCACGGATTTCGATCGCCGCTTCCCCGGCTCGAGGATTGAGAGCGCCCGGTTTGTGCCAGAGCTGCACGACGGCGCCCTCATCACCTACGCGGAACTGCCGGGCGGATCGCACTTCGAGCCGAAGGAAGGCGTCCTTGGCGCCCCCACGTCCAAGCGCGTCACCGCGAAGCGCGGCA
>Ga0066428_1000086_pt1 | contig 20473 bp, 15 predicted proteins | sample LakWasMet40_LOW7_2_FD_59516 | JGI IMG/M metagenome (GOLD analysis project Ga0066428, IMG submission 59516) | Freshwater sediment methanotrophic microbial communities from Lake Washington under simulated oxygen tension - Sediment Metagenome 40_LOW7 | ecosystem: Environmental > Aquatic >...
CCCGCGTGCTCGGCCAGTGCATCTATTATTTGTCGGCGTGGCTGCGCCTGCCCGCGGCGGCTCGCGCCAACGTCGAGTTTGTCGTGCCCACGGGCAATTTCGGCAACGTCTTCGCCGGCTGGCTGCTGTCGCGCATGGGCGTGCCGGTCAAGGGCTTCAAGGTCGCGACCAACCGCAACGACATCCTGCACCGCCTCTTCACCTCCGCGGAATATCGCAGCGAGGACGTGCACCCAAGCCTGGCGCCGTCGATGGACATCCAGGTGGCGTCCAACTTCGAGCGTTTTCTCTACTACGCGCTCGATGAGAACCCGACGCGCGTGAAGGCCGTCATGGCCCAGATCAAGGCGACCGGCGTCTACCGTTTTGACGTGCTCAACAAGGCGGCCTTCAGCTCCTCGCGCGCGACTGACGAGGAGATCAGTGGCATCATCCGGCAGGTTTACGACCGGTATCACTACCTCGTCGACCCACACACGGCCTGCGGCTTCAAGGAACTGAACCCGGCGCGCGTGAGCGTCGTGCTCGCCACGGCGCACCCGGCGAAGTTCCCCGAGGCCATCCAGGCCGCCACGGGCCAGACGCCCGTGCACCCGGCGCTCGAGACACTCAAGGCCCGCTCCATCGTGAAACACCGGCTGCCGGCCGACGCGACGGCGATCAAGGCGTTCGTCGCGAAGCACGCGGTGTAATTTGTAAGGCGGAGTCGCCCCCGCCTTCGCTCGTTGACCTTGTGGAGGGCCGGCCTCCCGGCCGGCCGCGGTCGGTCAGGAGACCGACCCGCCAAAAAAGACGGGATCAGTTATCCCGCCCTACGGGAACAGCGACGCTCATAGAGCGCCGCTACAGCTGGAAGACACTGGAAACCAGGCCGCATTGACCCGATGCTGCCAGCGTGAGCTTCAAGGATCATTTCTCCACGCAGGCGGCGACCTACGCGAAGGCGCGGCCGACTTATCCGCCGGCCCTGTTTGCCGAGCTGGCCCGGCTGGCGCCGGGCAAAACGCTGGCCTGGGATTGCGGCTCGGGCAACGGCCAGGCGGCGGTGGCGCTGGCGACGCATTTCGAGCGCGTGGTGGCGACCGAGCCCAGTGCGGCGCAACTCGCCGAGGCCGTCGCCCATCCGCGGGTGGCCTATGCGCAGAGTGCCGAGGTGGTGTCCGCGATCGCGGACGGCACGGCGGACATCGTGACGGCGGCGCAGGCCGCGCATTGGTTTGACCTGAAGATTTTTTATCCCGAAGTCCGCCGCGTGCTGCGCCCGGGCGGGCTGCTCGCCATCTGGAACTACGGCCTGTGCACCATCGACCCGGCGGTCGATATCGTGGTGGAGCGGTTCTACAACGGAACGGTCGGCCCCTACTGGCCGCCGGAGCGCAAACACGCGGAAACGAGTTACCGGCTGCTGGAATTTCCCTTTCCCGAGCTGCCGATGCCCCGGCTGAACCTGGAGGTTGAGTGGACGGCGGCGGAGTTCGCCACCTACCTGCGCACCTGGTCGGCCGTCGCCCGCTATCAAAAGGCCCATGGCGTCGATCCGGTGATGTCTTTCGCGCCGGAACTCGCGAAGGTCTGGGGCGAAGGCCGGCGCCGTGTCATCTGGCCGCTGGGTGGCCGGCTCGGGCGCATGGGTTGAAACGGGATGATTGAAGCCGAAAGCGGGCTCGATTTGGTAAAACGGGCCCGATTCGCGTTCAAATATAGGCCTCTGACTGGCAGAAATATACCGCGGATTTTCGCTCGCCCCCGGGCGGCGCCTGCACACCTTCACACCCGTGAAACTTCGCCTCCCGTTTGACCGCATCAACTGGATCAACAGCTCGTTCCTCATCGGGACGACCATCGTGACCCTGACCGTCGTGCCGTGGTATCTCTGGAACTACGGCGTGGACGCCTTTCAGGTGTCGATGTTCCTGCTCTTTTTCATCGCGAGCGGCCTGAGCATCACGCTCGGCTACCACCGGCTCTATTCACACATGACTTTCCAGGCCAGCTGGCCGGTCCGGCTCATCACCCTGATTTTTGGCGCCACGGCTTTCGAGAACTGCGCGCTCGCCTGGGTCTCCGATCACCGCCGGCACCACAAGCATGTGGACCACGACGAGGATCCCTATGACATCTCCAAGGGTTTCTTCCACGCGCACATCGGCTGGATCCTCTTCAAGGTCAATCCCGAGCCGCCGTGGGACAACGTCGCCGACCTCCGCAAGGACCCCCTGGTGATGTGGCAGGACCGTTACTATGTGGCGATCGCTGCGGGCTTCGGCTTTGGGCTGCCGGCCCTCCTCGGCTACCTGCACGGTGGCGGGATCGGCGCGCTTGGCGGCTTCCTGCTCGCCGGCGTGGCCCGGGTGGTCGCCGTGCAGCACATGACCTTCTTCATCAATTCGCTCTGCCACACCGTCGGCAACCAGCCCTACTCAAACAAGTGCAGCGCCCGCGACAGCTGGTTCATGGCGATCTTCACCTTCGGCGAGGGCTACCACAACTATCACCACGAGTTCCAGCACGACTACCGCAACGGCGTGAAGTGGTGGCAGTGGGACCCGACCAAGTGGACCATCTGGACCCTCGAGAAGGTGCGCCTTGTGCGTGGCCTGCGCTGGGTGCCGGAGGACAAGATCCTGCTCGCGCAGGTGGCTGACGCTCGCCGCCGCCTTGGCGAGCACATCGCCTGCCCGAAGGTCAGCGCCAACGCCCGGCTCCACGCGCTGCTGCAGGCCAAGGATGCCAAGCTCCACGAGCTCGGCGAACGCTGGGCCACCCTCAAGACGGAATACGGCGTGAAGGCCGACGCGATGAAGGCGGAGTATGCCGAGAAAAAGGCGGAATATGCCGAGCGCGCCCATCATCAGATTGAGGAGGCGCGGGCCGCACTGGCCGAGATGCGGCGGGAACTGAATCAGGCCCTCCAGCTGCTTGATCACGCCGCAGCTGCGGCGTGAGGTCCGGATAATTCCAGACTTTCCGGGCGGGGTCGCTGACCCCGCCTTTTTTATTGATCGGTTGGAAGGGCCGACGCCGCCCTACAACAGCGGCGCCAGCAACCGGGCGATTTCCTCCCCGATGGTGGACAGCAGCCGCGGCTTCCTGCGGCGTTCAACCAGCGGGGCCGATTGCGCGAAAACTTCCTTCATCCAGCCGCCGATGGCCCGGGCCTCGGCGGGCGAATAGGTGACGGCGCCGACCTCGAAGTTCAGGAAGAGGCTGCGCAGGTCCATGTTGGCCGAGCCGAAGAGGCCGGTCTGTTCGTCCACCAGCAGCATCTTGGCGTGCAGCATGCCCGGGCCGTAGAGCAGCACCTTGGCGCCCGCCGCCTGCAGGTCGCGCAGGAAGTGGCGGCGGGCAAGGTCGGTGATCGGGTGGTTGGAGCGCGCCGGCACGACAATGCGGATGTCGATGCCCGCGCGCGCCTGCACCAGCAGCGAGCGGAAAAGCACCTCGTCGGGGATGAAATAGGGCGTGACGATCCACACGCTGCGCTCGGCCTGCTGGACGAGCGACAGGATGCCCTCGTAAAGCGGGTCGCCGGACACGTCGGGCCCGCTGGCGACGACCTGCACCTCGCTGTCGCCGGCCGGGGCCGGGGCTTCCGCGGGCAGTTCCTGCTGCAGCGTGGCCAACGGCTGGCCGCTGGCAAAGGCCCAGTCGGCGAGGAAGATCTCGTCGAGCACGCGCACCGCCGGGCCCTCGACCACGCCGCCGAGGTCGCGCCAGCGGCGCTTGAGCGGGGTGGGGCCCATGTATTCGACGGCGAGGTTGCGGCCGCCCAGCGCCGCGACCCGGTGGTCGAAGATCGCGATCTTGCGGTGATTGCGGAGATTGGCCGAGTGCGGCGTCTGCAGCGGCATCACCGGCATGAATTTCACGACCTCGCCGCCCGCCTCGCGGATGGGATCGCAGAAGCGGCCGGCGCTGAGAAAGCAGCCGAGGCCGTCGAGCAGCAGGCGGACCTTCACGCCCTCCCTGGCCCGCTGGGCGAGGAGCTTGACGAGGCGTTTGCCCACGGCGTCACGGCCGAGGATGAACGTCATGATGTGGATGCTGTGTTTCGCGTGGCGGATCGCGTATTCGAGCCGCTCGAAGGACTCCTCGCCGGAGGTGAGGAAGCTCACGCGGTTGCCGCCGACCGGCGGGCAGGCGCCGTTGCGGGTGAAGACGCGGGAGGCCAGCGTCTGCTCCAGGGTGTCGAAGGGCGCGATGGTGGGCGTGGGACTGAGCGGGGTCTTGAGGGCGGCGAGCCGCCGCAGCTTGCGGCCGCCGAACATCAGGTAAAGCGGCACGCCCACGTAGGGCACGAAGGCGATGAGGAAGAGCCAGGCGAAGGTGTTGCCCGGCTGCTTGCGCTGGCTCATGAGCCGGGCGATGGCGAAGAACGCCAGAAGGAAGCCCGCGACCGTGAGCAGGTGGGGCACCACACCGTTGGTGAAGGGGTGCTCGATGAGCGCGTCGTAATATTTCTGCAGCGTCTCCATCGACCGCCTAGGTTTGCAGCGATTGGCCGGTTGGCAAGCGGGCGGAACAGCATGGAGTTGCGGGCCGCGGGTCGGGTTTCGACCGTCTGCAAAAAACCTCTTGGCAAAGCGGGAAACCGCCCCATACCTTCACCGTTCGTTCTTTTGATGGTGGAGTATCCAAGTGGCCAAAGGACGTTGACTGTAAATCAATTCGGCTCTTGCCGTTCACTGGTTCGACTCCAGTCTCCACCACCAATCTAACGGAAGTCCCGCTACTCGAAAGGGTAGCGGGACTTTTTTTTGACCTATATTTCGGGATGTAGGTGGCGCGCTGGCGCGCCACGTTGCGTGCGAGCACGCAACCTACAGGGCAGCCGCCTTCAAATCACGCCCGCCTCGCGGAAGCTGTAGTAGCCCCGGCCCTGCGGGTCGGCGCCGGCCCGGCCGACGATCACATGGTCCAGCAGCTCGATGTCCACGGCCTTGGCGGCGTCGCGGAGCTGCCGGGTGACCTGCACGTCGGCCGCACTGGGCGCCGGGTCGCCGCTGGGATGGTTGTGGACACAGACGACGGCCGTGGCGCCGTGGCGGATGGCCTCGCGGAAGACCTCGCGCGGGTGGGCGAGGGAGCTCGTGGCCGTTCCTGAGGTGACCTCGACCTGCTTCAGGAGCCGGTTCTTGCGGTTGAGGCAGAGCACCCAGAATTTCTCGACGGCGAGGCCTGCGATCTGCGCCTTGAAATGCGCGTGGATGAGCTCGGGGCGGTTGAGCACCCCGTCCTCGGGTGAGGCCCCGGCCGCCAGGCTGCGCCGCACGATCTCCATGACGGTGACGAGCTGCAGGGCCTTGACGCGGCCGATGCCGGTGAGGCGGCGGAAGTCGGTCTCGTTCCATCTGACGAGTGCGGCGAGCGAGCCGGCCTCGGCGATGAGGCGCTGGGCGATGCTGATGACGTTGTGGCCCTTGCTGCCGCTGCGGAGCAGCATGGCGAGCAACTCGGTGTCGCTGAGCGCGGCGGGGCCTAGCTTTTCGAGGCGTTCCTGCGGCCGGTCGCTGACCGCGAGGTCCTTGACGCGGAGGGGCTGGTAGGGGGATTCGTCGCTCATGGGCCGGGGGCTTCGCCCGCTGGCCCGCGAGCTAAGCACTTAGAAGTGCTTCACGTAGGCGTTGCGTCGGAGCTTCTCGAGCCAGCGCTCGGTGGCCTGGCGGGAGCCCTGCTGCACGAGCGTGCGCTCGATGTCGGGGCGGACCTCGTCGAGCGGCAGCACGCCGGCGTGCTTGCGGTCCTCGGCGTAGAAGATGAAGGCGCCCTCGGGCATGATGAGGGGCTCGCTGCGCTTGCCCTTCTCCAGGGTGAAGATGACATCGCTGAATTCCTTGCGCAGGTCGGAGCGACGCTGCCAGCCCCAGTCGCCACCCTTGCCCTTGCGGGAGTCCTGGCTGTATTTGCGGGCGACGTCGCCGAACTCGGCGCCGGCGGCCAGCTCGGTCATGATGGTGCCGGCCTTGGCGCGGAGCGTGTCGTCCGTGTCGTCGGCGCTGCGGGAAACCTGGATGAGGCGGAGGTGGACGCTGTCCTCCTGATAGAAGCGGTCCTTGTTCTCGGCGTAGAAGGCCTCGATCTTCACCGGGCTGATGGTGCTGGCGGACTTGGCCTTCTGCTGGCGCATGTAGCCGTAGATCATGTCCTCCTCCTGCTCCTTCTTGTAATCCTTCTGGGAAATGCCCCGGGAACGGAGGTAGGCGAGGAACTTGCTCCGATCGCCGTCGAACTGGGTGATGATCGTCTCGGCGACGGCATTATCGACGTAGCTTTCCGGCACCTTGCGCTTCTCGTCCGAATAGAAGTCCTTCACAATCAGCACGCGGTCGATGAGGTTCTGGACAATGTCCTCCTGCAGGGCCTCGAGCTTTTCGTTGAATTCGCGCTCGTTGCGACTCTGTTTCTGGATCTCGGGGACCAGCGGGCCGATTTCGCGGCGGACGTCATCGACGGTGATGATCTTGTCCTCGGCGATGGCTACTATGCCGTTGGCGTATCGCAGGTTAAGATTGTCAGGCGGGGTGGTCGCGAGCTGGCCACGGGCGGCGATCAGGCCCAGGAAGAGGCCGGCGAAAGCGAGCAGTGATGTGGAAGAAACGCGGGAACCTCGGAGACTCATGGAACAGGTAGATTTTGCAGGAAAATAATTATTTCCCTCAACCTTGCAAGGGGGGTGGGGGCGGTCAAGCGGGGAAAGCGGCTGCTCAGTTGGATGAAGTCGTCGCGGCGGCCCGAGTTGCGGAGGCATTTCAGCCGGCTGCCCTGCGACTCGACCGACAGAATGCCCTTTTGTTCCGCCCGCACCCGGATTTCGGTGACCAAAAGCAGCGCCTTGACCGGTTCGCCGAACTTGCCGAAGCGGTCGCGCAGCTCGGCCTCGAGGTCCTTCACCTGCTTCGGGTTCTCGGCCATGGCCAGCCGGCGGTAAAAATCGATGCGCAGGCGGGTCTCGCCGATGTAGGCGGCCGGCAGCCGGGCCTGGATCTTCGCGATCTCGCCCTCGATGCGCTCGGCCTGCTTCAGGGCGCTGAAACTGTCGGTGGCCTCGCTGCGTGTCTCGAAACCGGCGCCCTCGCCGACGAAGACGAAGTCGAGCTTCACGTTGGCGCGGACGAGCGCGGCGTGCTTCTCGCCCTTCAGCCGCGCCACGCTTTGCCGGAGCAGCTGGCAATACAGCTCGAAGCCTACGCCCACGATGTGGCCGCTCTGCTCGGCGCCGAGGAGGTTGCCGGCGCCGCGCAGCTCGAGGTCGCGCATGGCGATGCGGAAGCCGGCGCCGAGCTGGTTGTGCTGGCGCATGGCCGTCAGGCGCTGGCGGGCGATGTCGAGGAGCCGCGTGTGCCGGTGCAGCAGGAGGTAGGCATAGGCCTGGTGCTTGAACCGGCCGACGCGGCCGCGCAGCTGGTAGAGCTGCGAGAGACCGAAGCGGTCCGCGCCCTCGATGATCAGCGTGTTGCAGTTCGGGATGTCGAGGCCGCTCTCGATGATCGTGGTGCAGACGAGCACCTGGTATTTGCCGGCGACGAAATCGGTCATCATCCGCTCGAGCCCGTCGGCGCCCATCTTGCCGTGGCCGACGCCGACGGTGGTGCCCGGCAGCAGCTCGCGCAGGCGCGCCGCGACGAGATCGATGCTCATGACGCGGTTATGGAGGTAGAAAACCTGGCCGCCGCGCCGGAGCTCGTGCTGGATCGCCTCGACGACGAGTTTCTCGTCGTAGCTCTTCACGATCGTCTGGATCGGCAGGCGGTTGGCCGGCGCGGTCTCGATGGTGCTGAGGTCGCGCGCGCCGGTGAGGGCGAGGTAGAGGGTGCGCGGGATCGGCGTGGCGCTCATCGAGAGCATGTCCACATGGGCGCGCCAGCGTTTGAAGACCTCCTTGTGTTTCACGCCGAAGCGCTGTTCCTCGTCGATGATGACGAGGCCGAGCTCCTTGAACTTCACGTCCTCCTGGATGAGGCGATGCGTGCCGATGAGGATGTCGATCTTGCCCTCGGTGAGGGCGGCGAGGATGCCTTCCTGCTCCTTCTTCGTGCGGAAGCGGCTGAGCATCTCGACCGCCACCGGGTAGCCCGCCATGCGCTCGCGGAAGGTGTTGAGGTGCTGCTGGGCGAGCACCGTCGTCGGCACGAGCACGGCCACCTGCTTGCCGCCCATGACGGCCTTGAACGCGCCGCGGATCGCCACCTCGGTCTTGCCGAAGCCGACGTCGCCGCAGACGAGGCGGTCCATCGGCCGGGTGCGCTCCATGTCGGCCTTGAGGTCGCCGATGGCCTTGGCCTGGTCGCGGGTCTCGGTGAACGGGAAGGCGGCCTCGAACTCGCGCATCCAGACATTGTCCGGGGCGAACGCGTGGCCCGGCTGCGCCTCGCGCTGGGCCTGGATGCGCAGCAGCTCCGCGGCGAGGTCGAGCGTCGAGCGCTCGGCGGACTGGCGGGCCTTTTCCCAGCGGCCCGAGCCGACCCGGCCGAGCTGAGGCTTGGCCTTGGTCAGGCCCACGTAACGGCTGATGAGGTGCGATTCCTGCAGCGGCACGTAGAGCGTGACCTTGTCGTCGAACTCGAGGGAGATGACCTCGCGGATGCCGTCGCCCGACTCGAGCCGGGTGAGGCCGCGGTATTGCGCGATGCCGTGCTGGAGGTGCACCACGAAGTCGCCCTCGACCAGCTCGGAGAAATCCAGCAGCTGGTCCACGGCGGAGGTGGCGGCGACCGCGCGCCTGGCGATGGTGCGGCGGGCGCGCTGGCGGCCGAAGATCTCGGTCTCGGAGACCACGACGCGGCCCTTGGTGGCGCCGTCCCGGGACGTCAGGCGGAAGCCCTCGTTCAGCGTGCCGCGCAGGTAGCGCGGCTTGATCTTCTTGAGCGCCGTGTGCTCGTCGAGCAGTTCGCGGATACGCTGTTCCTCGCCCTCCTTGGAGACAACGAAGTCGACGGCGTAGCCCTCCTGTTTCCACGTGGCGACCTTCTCGAGGAACTGCCGGCGGGCGTCCTCCTCGGCGGTGAGTCGCTCGTGGGCGAGCAGGCGCTCCTCGGGGTAGGAGCGGTGGTGCGAGAGCGATTCGGTATCCCAGGTTTCCTCGTCGCCGGCGGCATCGAACAGCTGGGTGGCAAGGTCGAGGTCGCTGACGCCGAAGAGGCGGGTCGTGGCCTGCGCGAGGCGGCCGCCGACATCGGCGGAGTTGTCGCCGGCGAGCGTGTCGAAAAGTTCCTCCAGCGACTTGGGTTCGAGCAGCGCGGCGTGGGTGGCCGGGTTCAGGTAATCGAGCAGCGAGGCGGACAGGCCGGAGGTGTGCAGTCGCGGCGCGGCGGTGAGGGTTACGCTTTCAACGGGTTCGCCCGAGCGCTGGGTGACGGGATCGAGGGTGCGGATTTCCTCGAGCGTATCGCCGAAGAAATCCAGCCGGTAGGGCTGGTGGGCGGTGATGGGATAGACGTCCACGATGCCGCCGCGCACGGCGTATTGGCCGGGCGCCTCGCAGACCGCCTCGCTGTCGTAGTCGAAGGACCGAATCAGGTCGAGCAGGGCCTGGAAGGAGCGGCCCTCGCCGCGCACCAGCTCGGCCTCGCGGTTGGCGAAGTCGGCCAGCGGTGGCACCGGCTGGAGCAGCGCGGCGGGCGTGGTCAGGACCAGCAGGGTGCCGGACTTGGCGGAGGTGCCCTTGAGGCCGCGCAGCTTGCTCAGCACCGCGAGGCGGTCGCTGGCGGCGTTGAAGGCCTCGCGCATCTCACCGATCTGGGCCTCGGGGAAGGGTAGGATTTCCAGCCTGGTCTTGTCGGGCTTGGCGGCGTGAAAGAGGGCGATGTCCTCGGCGAGGGCGTCGATTTTCTGGGCCTCCTCGTGAACGACGAGCCAGACGGGGGCCGGGTTCCGGCCGAGCAGTTCCGCCAGGGCATGAGTCTGCGCTGCCGGGCAAATGCCAGTGAGTTTGGTGCGCCCGTGGGCTGCAGTGGCCGTCTCGCTCATGCGGGGAGCGGAGACAATGCTTGTCCCGCCTCCCGGTGCAACTCCCGGTTAGGCCGGGCCGGCCTCGGCGCGCAAGGTGACCAGGGCGGCCCGGGCGGCGACTTCCTCGGCCACCTTCTTGGACGGTCCGGAACCGGTGCCGAGCTGGCGGTCCTTCAGGAAAACGGCGACCTCGTATTCGCGGGCGTGGCGCGGGCCGGAGGTGGACATCACCTCATAGCGCAGGGCGGTGTTGCCGTGTTCCGGCTGGATGAGCTCCTGCAGGCGGCCTTTCGGGTTCTCGGCGTCCTCCGACGTGGCGAGCCGGTTGGCGAGCGGGCCATACCAGGCAAGCACGCGCCCGCGGGTCGTGGCGAGGTCGCTGTCGAGATAGAGGGCCCCGACGAGCGCCTCGAAGGCATCCTCCAGGATGGAGGCGCGGGTGCGTCCGCCGGTGTCGTCCTCGCTCTTGCTGAGGCGCAGGGCCGCGTCGAGCCCGAGGTCGCGGGCCATCTGGGTGAGGAAGCCGCCCTTGGACAGCACGGCGCGGCGGCGGCTGAGCACGCCTTCGCGCTCGAGGGTGAATTCGCCGAAGAGCGCCTCGGTCAGGATGAACTGGAGCACGGAGTCGCCGAGGAATTCGAGGCGCTGGTTGTGCGGGCCGGCCTTCGGGTGGTCCTGCAGGTAGGAGGGATGCGTCAGGGCCTCGAGCAGCAGCGGGGCCGAGCGGAACTCGTAGCCGAGGCGTTGCTGGAGGGCGGCGATCTTCTGCGGCATGGGGTCAGGAGCTCGCGCTCGTGTAGCGGCGCAGGCCGCGGTGGAAGACGATGACGGCCAGAGCGAACCAGACGACGGTTGTGGCCAGCAGCCAGCCGACGGTCCTGAGGTCAAAGCCATGGAGGAGCGTGCTGGCGGGAGCGTTGCTCACGATGACGACGGGCAGCACCCAGACGAAGGCGACCTGGGCTAGGCCCTTGAAGGCGGCGCGCGGCAGACGGGAGAATTCGCTCAGCGTGAAGTAGCTGCCCTCGATGCCCTGCGCGCTGGTGATCCAGAAGGCCGGGGCGATGCACAGCACGAGCATGCTGTAGTGGATGATCACGCCGCAGCCGACGAGCAGGGCGTAGAGGGCTATGTCCGCGGCGCCCGGGTGCAGGCCGAGCTGCCGGGCGGAGTAGATCACGACGCCCAGTGCAACGAAGGAGTTCATGAGGCCGTCGGGGTCGAGCTTGCGGGTCGTGGCCATGAACATGACGTTGCCCGGCTGCGCGAGGAAGAAGTCGAAGTTCCCGCTGCGGATGTTGCGGCCCATCTCGAAGATGCTGCTCCAGAAAAAGCCCATCAGGTAGCGCTGGATGAGCAGCGAGGTGCCGACGAGGAGCATCATCTCGTATTTGCTCCAGCCCGCGACCGAGTCGGTGTGCTGGTAGATGACAGACACCATGAGCAGGTTCACCGTCATCCAGAACAGCTCGACCAGTGCCCAGATGAAGAAGTCGCCGCGGAACATCAGCGTCCGCACGATCGAGTAGCGGGCGGAGGTGAGCCAGATGCGGGCGTAGTGGCCGAGGTTCATGGGTCAGCCGCCGACGGCGGTGTGGAGGCGCAGGCCGCGGCGCCAGAGGAACTGACCGAGGGCGAGGATGATCACGACCCAGCAGACCTGGATGCCGAGGCCGGTGACGGCGGCGGCGGGGTCGTTGAGCCGCCCGGTGAAGACCGCGACCGGGAAATACATCTGATAGTAATACGGCAGGTATTGGGAGATGCGGAAGAGCCAGTCCGGCAGCAGGTCGAGGGGGAAGATCTGCCCGCCGAGCACGGACTCGATCGCCATCGAGAGGATGACGAGGCCCTGGATCTCGAGGAACCAGAAGCTCATCATCCCAAAGCAGTAGGCGATGCCGAACTGGATGAGCGCGGACATGACCAGCGCCGGCAGGCCGACCGCGAGACGCCAGCCGTCGAGCGGGATCGTGAGGTGGTCCCTGAGCAGCGGGAAGAGGACGAACAGCGGCAGCAGGATGAGCAGGCCGGTGACAAGGCGCGCGGACAGGTAGATGCTGAAGCGGTAGGCGAAGTAATTGACCGGCTTGAGGAGGAACTGGTTGATCAGGCCGTTGCGGATCTCCTCGCTGATCTGGTAGTCCTCATTGAACGCGCCGATCATGAACTGCACCACGATGAGGGCGACGAAGTAGGTGAAGGTCTGGGCGAAGCTGAAGCCGCCGATCAGCGGGCTGCCCGCGTAGGCGGAGCCCCAGAGGATGAACACCACGATCAGGTGGAAGAACGAAAAGAACCCGCGGATGGCAAAGTTCACCCGGTAGACCAGGTTGCTTTGCAGGCCGACCGAGAAGGCCGCGCGGTATTTGTTCAGGGTGGCGAGCATTACGGAGGACAGAAGTCAGATGACAGGGGACAAAATCGCAAGCGGCCGTTGGCAGGGGCGCTAGCCCACAGGTGCCGGGGCCGTTGAGGAAAACGGCCCCTGCCGGATCAACCCGTCCCGTTCTCCTTCAGGTCGAAACGGGTGGCGACTTCCTTGCCGAGGGCGCGGTAGGCGGTGGCGCCGGGGCCGTGCGGGTCGTAGGCGAAGATGGGCTTGCCGAAGCTCGGGGCCTCGCTGAGGCGGACGGTGCGCGGGATCAGGGTGTCGAAGATCTTGTCCGGCAGGTGCGAGCGCACCTCCTCGACCACCTGCTTGGCCAGGTTGATGCGGCTGTCGAACATCGTCATGATGATGCCGCCGACATCGAGGCTGGGGTTGACGCCGGCCTGCTTGAGGCGGTCGACGACCTTGAGGATCTGGCCGAGGCCCTCGAGGGCCATGTATTCGCACTGGAGGGCGATGAGGAGGTGGTCGGCGGCGGCGAGGGAGTTCATCGAGAGCATGCCGAGGGCCGGCGGGCAGTCGATGATGATGGCGCGGTAGCCGCCGGAGTTGCGGATCGGCTCGAGGACGGAGCGGAGGCGCATCAGGTAGTTGGGCTGCTGGGCCAGCTCGATCTCGATGGCGGCGAGGTCGACCTCGGACGGGATGAGGGCGAGGTGCGGCCATTGGGTCGGCGTGAGCATCTCGAAGGCGCTGCCCTCGCCGCGGAGGGGTCCGTAGAGGCTCTTGCCCTCGAATTTCTCGACGCCGAGGGCGCTGGTGGCGTTAGCCTGCGGGTCGAGGTCGACGACGAGGGTGTGGACCTTGCGCTCGGCGAGGGCGGCCGCGAGGTTGACCGCGGTGGTGGTTTTGCCGACGCCGCCCTTCTGGTTGGCGATGGTGAAAACAGTGCAGGCCATGCGGGATTAACCGGAAAGGGCGGGGGGGAGTCTAGCGCTAAGTGGCCCCAATTTCAGTTCTTGCCGAACCGGAAAAACTGGCCCAAGTTGCGCGCTCGTTTCTGTCTGGCGCGGTAGCCAAGTGGTAAGGCCGAGCTCTGCAAAAGCTCTATCGGCGGTTCGATTCCGCCCCGCGCCTCCACCTTTCGGAGGCCGAAAGGTGCCCTCCGAAGCCCAACGGGCGAAGGAGGGCTTTTCACGCCGACGGACAGGGCGCAGAGCGAAATCGAACCGCTCTGGCCGGCGACCGGCCCGGTTCGATGGCAGGCATCTCGCTTCGCTCGTGAACCGCCCCGCGCCTCCAGCCTTCGCCTAGCAAGGCTGGCACGAAGGCTGACCTCCGTAGCCTTGGCGTAGGAGGGCACATTAGCGGCACCGGCGCCCGAGTGGCTACGGCTGGCAAGCCACCTTTCGGAAGCCGAAAGGTGCCTTCAACAGGCCCTATATGTCGGATAGGTCCTGTAGATTTCCGCCCCCCGCCGGCCTACACCGCCGGGAACGGGTGCTGGGTCTGGGCCTGCGAGACCGGGAGGTAGATGCGGAAGGTGGAGCCCTTGCCGGCGGTGCTGAAGACCCGCAGCGCACCGCCGTGCGTGCGCACGATGCCCATGACAGCCGCCAGGCCCAGGCCGCGGCCGGTGAACTTGGTGCTGTAGAAGGGATCGAAGATCCGGGTGAGCACCTCGGGCGTCATGCCGCAGCCGGTGTCGGAGATTTCCACGCAGACGTAGTCGCCCGGGGGCAGGCTGGCGTCCGGCCCGGTCTCCGGCGATCCCGGCAGCGGCAGCTTCACCACCGTGGTGGCGAGGCGGATGGTGCCGGCGTTCTGCTCGCCGATGGCCTCGGAGGCGTTGATCACGAGGTTCATGATGATCTGGCGCAGCTGGGAGGCGTCGGCCTCGATCGAGGGCAGGGCCGGGGTGAGGGCGAATTCCAGCCGCGCCTGCTTGCTGATGGAGAGTTCCAGCAGTTGGGTGGTCTCGGTGATCAGGGCGTTGAGGTTGAGGCGGGTGAGGGAGAAGCTGGCCTTGCCGGCGTAGGCGAGCAGCTGGCGGCAGAGGTCGGCGGCGCGGTTGGCGGCGGTGACGATGCTGTCGAGGCGGGCGGCGTTGGCGGGAGTCTCGGCGGTCTCGAGGCGGGCGAGGGAGGCGTTGCCGAGGATGACGCTGAGCAGGTTGTTGAAATCATGGGCGATGCCGCCGGCCAGCACGCCGAGGCTCTCGAGCTTCTGCGTCTCCTGCATCTTCTGCTGCAGCCGGTCGGCGGCCTCCTCGGCCAGCTTGCGGGCGGTGATGTCGGTGTGGGTGCCGGAGATGCGCAGCGGCCGGCCGGTCGCCGGGTCGCGCGCCACGACCTTGCCGCGGTCGAGGATCCACTTCCATTCGCCCGACTTGGCGCGCATGCGGAACTCGTGGGAGAAATGATCCTTGCCCTCCTCCATGAGCTTCTCGTCGGCGAGGACGCCCGGCAGGTCGTCGGGATGGATGTGGCTCAGGAAGCTCTTCCGGCCGCGGTCGAGCTCGTCGAGCGTGTAGCCGAGCATGTCCGCCCAGCGCGGGCTGCGCAGGACGACACCGGAGCCGACATCCCAGTCCCAAAAGCCGTCCTGGCTGCCCTCGAAGACGAGCTGCAGGCGCTCCTCGTTTTCCTTGATGGCGCGGGCCTGGCTGGAAACCCGCTGCAAAAGCCGGCGCTGCCAGAACAGGACGCCGAGCACGACGGCGAAGATGGCGGTCAGCGCCGGCAGCACGCGCTGCAGGTCGCGCCAGCGCAGTTTCTGCGGCTCGAGCGGCCCCAGCCACTGCTCGTGCAGGGTGTCGTGCTCGCGGTTCAGGCGCAGGCCGTAGAGGCCCTCGTTGATTTTCGCGAGCAGCGCCTTGTTACCGGGCTGCACCGCGAAGCAAAGGCGGTAGTTGATCTCCGGGAAACTGAGTTCGCTGCGCACAATATTGTTCAGTTTCAGGAACTGGGTTTGGTATTCCGTCACGATCTGCATGCCCAGGAGGGCGTCGCATTCACCTTTTTCCACTGCATACAGGCATTCCTCGAAGGTGGCGAAGGGCTGGATTTGCGCCTGCCAGTTCTGCCGGCGCGCGTATTCGTCGGTGAGCGCGTTTTTGATCACGGCCACCCGTTTGCCGGCCAGGTCGGCGATGGTGCGGATCTCGGGGCCGTCACGATGGCGGTAGAGCCCGCCGATCAATTTCTCGAAAGGCACGGAGAAGTCCATCACCCGGGCGCGTTCCTCGGACCATGCGACCAGGCCGAGGACGTCGCCCCGGCCCTGCTGGAATTCAGCATAAACTTCCTGCCAGGGGCGGATGTCGAATTCCACGCGCAGGTCCTGGTGCGCGGCCACTTCCCGGAAAAGTGCCACCGCGAATCCGTCCGGCCGGCCTTGGGCGTTGGTGAACGAGAAAGGCTGGCTGCCGCTTTCGATCATCACGCGCAAGGGCGGGGACTCCGCCCCGGCCAGAGGCAGGGCGAGGAGCAGAACAAGCGAAAGCAGTCTGGCTGGCCGGGTCATTGCGTGCTGCTGAGTGATAGCAACCGAGGGGGTAAATCAACCCTTTGGTGGCATGCGCTTTGGTGGGAGGGGTTTTATACCCCGACAAGACTGAGGACAGAGGGCCAAACCAGTCGGGGTGTAAAACCCCTCCCACGAGAGAAGCCGCTCACCCGTGCCGGCCCTTGAAGGTCAGCTCGGCGACGCCGGACTTGTCCAGTCCGCCCAGGCCCAGCGTGACCATGCGGTCGAACTGTTCCTTGGTGGCCTGCGCCAGCGGCAGCTTCAGGCCGACGTCGAGGCCGAGTTGCCAGGCGATGCCGGAGTCCTTGGCGGCGTGGGCGCCGGAGAAATAGCAGTCATGCGCGCGGTTCTGCATGTCCTCGCCGTCGGTCTTGAGGACCTGCGAGTTGGCTCCGGTCTGGAGGAAGACCTCGCGGAGCATGTTGAGGTCGAGGCCGAGCGCCTGGCCCAGGCCGAGACCCTCGGCGAGGCCGGCGGTGTTGATGTTCATGACCATGTTGACGAGTGCCTTCACCTGCGCGGCGCTGCCGGCGGGCCCGATGTAGCGGAGGGCGGTGCTGAGCTTCTCGAGGACGGGCTTCACGCGCTCGAAGGTGGCCTGCTCGCCGCCGCACATGAGGTAGAGCGTGCCGTTGCGGGCCTGCGGGATGCTGGAGGCCATGCAGCCCTCGAGGCTGGAAGCGCCGGCGGCGCGGGCGCGGCGGTCGCACTCGGCGTGGACCTTGGGCGTGAGCGTGGCGCAGTTGACGAAGGTCTTGCCCTTCGCGCCAACCAACAGCGAGTCGCCGGACTCGGCGAACACCTTGAGCTGGGCGGCGTCGTCGGTGACGACGGTGATGATGAGGTCGGCCTTGGCCGTGACGGCGGCGAGCGTCGTGCAGTGCGCGGCGCCGATTTCCTGCGCCAGCTCGGCGGCGATGGGGGCGTGGGCGTCATAGACGGCGGTGACGTTGTAGCCGCAGTCCTTGAGACGGCGGGCCATGTTGCCGCCCATGCGGCCGGTGCCAACGAAGGCGATGGTGGGTGTCATGATGGAGGGAGAGTGGAAGTGACGGGGCTCAACGTTTGTTCGCGAAGAAGGGATTGTGCTGTTTTTCCTGCTTCAGGGTGGTGAGCGGGCCGTGGCCGCAGGCGAGGACGGTGTCGGCGGGGAGCTTGAGGATCTTCTGCTGATTGTTGCGCAGCTGCATCTCGAAATGCGTCGGACTGCCGCCCATCGATCCGGCGAAGATGGAGTCGCCGACGATGGCGAGCGGCCAGGAGAGGCCCGAGATGAAGAAGGTCGTCATGCCCGGCGAGTGGCCCCAAGTGAAGAGCGTCTTGATGGAGAGCTCGCCGAGGTGGAAGTGGGCGTTTTCCTGGAAGGCCTTGGCGCCGGGACGGTCCACGGGCTCGAGTTCGCTGGCCCAGACCTCGGCACCGGTGGCGGCGAGGCGGTCGAGGTCGGCGATGTGGTCGGGGTGCGTGTGGGTGAGGAAGATGTTTCGCAAGGTCAGGCCCTCGGACGAGATGGTGTCGAGCATGGCCTGGCAGTTGGCGCCGGTGTCGAAGGCGGCGGCGAGCTTGGTCTTCACGTCCCAGACGAGGTAGCTGTTCACGGTCATGTCCTCGAACGTCGTGTTGAACATTGAGAACCCGCGCTTGAAGATCGGCTGCTCCGGATACCACTCGCGACGGGCGAGGGCCAAAAGGGAGTTGCGCTCGAGACCGAGGGGGCGGGCGAGGGCGAGGAGGGTGTTCTCGCGGATCTCGCCTCCCTTCACCGCCTGCAGGTCCGCGACGGGGATATTGGCAGCCGCGACGAGGTCGTCGTCGGTCAGCTTGAGCCCCCGCTGGGCCTTGCCGATGATGTCGGTGAAATTGTCTTCGAGGGGGATGCGCGGCATGGAGCGTCAGGCTCCGGACAATTTCCGCATATCGCAAGCCGGCTTTGTGTGGTGAAATTTCAGAACAAAAAAGCGGGGGCGGCGCCTTGCGGACGCCGCCCCCTCGGGGATGTAACTGACCAATGGTTTACTTCGGGGGCTCGACGTTGATGCGGAGCTTCTCGAGCGTCTGGCCGAGCTGGCGGTCGTATTCGGCGAGGGACTTGGCGTAGTCGGACTGGGCGCTGGCCTCGCGGACCTCGGCGTTGGAAAGGATTTCCTGCTGTTGCGACACGAAGAACGTCGTGCTGGCGCCGGCGCGAAGGCGCTGCACCTCGGAGTCGAGGGTGGATTGGGCCAGCTCGCGGGCGCGGCGGGTGGCCTGCACGCGCTTCTGCGCGGTCTCGATCTGGCCGGCGGCGTTGCCGACGCGGACAACGATGTCCTGCTCGACGCGCTGGATCTCCGTCTCGGACTGGCGCTGCTGGAGCTTGGCGGCGCGGTAGCGGCCGCGCTCGGTGGTGAAGGTGAGCGGCACGGAGACGACGACGCCCCAGCTGTAGGCGCGGTAGTCCTCGTCCTTGACCTGCTGGCGGCTGACGCCGAGGTCGGTGTCGTAGCCGTTATAGCCGTAGCTGCCGACGAGGTCGACGCGCGGCAGGAGCTGGTTGCGCTGGAGGCGGGCGCCGACAGTGTCGCGCTTGAGCGCGAGCTTGGCCTGCTGGTAGTCGGGGCGCTTCTCGAGGGCGGTGCGGAAGTCGGTGGCGGCGTCGACCATCACGATCGGCGAGGGCGGCGGCGGCTCAATGGCGATGTGATGCGAGAGCAAGCCGGGGGTCTGGTCGTCGGTGATGAGCTGCTTGAGCAGGTTCTCCGCCTCGCGGACGCGGTTCTGGGCGAGCAGGATGGATTCCTCGCGGGTGGCGGCGCGCGACTCGGCGGAGGTGACGTCGAACTCGGAAATGCTGCCGACCTTGAAGCGCTTCCGGTTCTCCTCGAGGAGATTCACCGCGAGCTCCTTCGAGCGGATGGCGCTGCGGAGGTTGGCGTAGGCGAAGTTGAGGTCGTGGTAGGCGAAGATGACGCGCGTGACGGTGTCCATGACGGACTGCCGGAAGGCCCAGTGGCTGATGCCGCGGTTGGCCTGCGCGATGCGGATGGAGGCGAGGGTGGGGCCGAAACCGAAGTTGCGCAGGAGGGGCTGCGTGCCGGAGATGCCGGCGAAGGAGTCGTAGTTGTCGGCGTAGCTGTTGAACGTGCCGCGCGTGTTGGTGCTGCTGGCGCCAAGGCGGTAGGTCATGCCCCAGGGGAGCAGGCCGCCGAGGCTGAGGTCGGCGGAGTCGGTCTTGCTGAAACTCGCGGCCGGGCGGATGCCGGTGGTGGCGTCGGCCAGCGCGGGGTTGAAGCTCTCGGAATAGGTGTAGCTGCCGTTAAGGACGGGATCGAACTTGCCGTAGGCCTCGGTGAGGCGAGCGGAGGAGATGGCGGCATCGAAGCCCTCGACCTTGATGAGGAAATTCTTGGCCAGCGCGCGCTGGATGGCGTCCTCGAGGGAGATCTTCTCGCCCAGCTCCTCAACCACCGGGGCGGATTGGGCGAAGGCCGACAGAGTGAGAACCGAGGAAAAAAGCAGGGCGATGAAGCGCCGGGGGGTGAACATGGTGGTTGGGTTGCCGCCCCACTTTGCAACCCCCATGCCAGCGGAAAAACTAAAACTAAACATCTGGAAAACAGCGATTTGAGATTGTGTCGGAAAGAGTCAACCGACCCGTTCGCCTCAGCATCGGGATTTCGCAATCCCGGAAATGGGAAGGACCTTCACTTTTCGCTTCCCCGTGCCAATAGCGCGAGTCCGTAGGGGTGCAGTGTGCCGGTCATCACGCCGGCGGTGACACAGGGGTCGGTGTTCATGAACTCGCGGGCGGCGGCCTCGTCGGGGGCGCTGAAGATGATCAGCCCGATGGTCTGGTCGAGCGGCTCGGTGGTGCGGCCGGCGAGGATCACCTTGCCCTCGGCCACGGCGGCCTTGAGGCGGTTGAAGTGCGCGCCGACGGCGGCGTTGTCCTCCTTGGTCCAGGCCTTCTCGTCGTGCAGGCGCGGCACGGGCTTGAGGATGATGAGGAAGTGCTTCGGCTTGGATGCCGCCGGAGCTGCGGGGGCCGGTGTGTCGGCGGCGATGGCGGTTGAGCCGAGGGCGAGAGCGAGAAGGACGAGGCGGAGGAATTTCATGGGATATAAACGGGTTATCATTCTGAGCGGCGCTGATCATTCCCCGGTCTCGGGGCTAGTGCCGGGCGGCCAGATGAAGGGCAGGTTGCGGCGGGAGACATCCGGCACGCCCCGGGCGATCAACCAGTCGGCGACGGGCCGGGCCTTTTCGCCGCCTTCCCGCGCGCAGTGCAGCAGGGTGAAGCCGTGCGGTCCGTGGATCTCGTGGGCGTTGGGATAGAGCGCGAACGTGGCCTGCACGAAACCAAGTTCGCCGAGCATGGCGGCGGCGAAGACGTCGAGCCGCGCGCCCTTGCTGAGGAGGTATTGCGCGATCTCGCGCTGACCCGTGTGGGCGGCGGCCTGCAACGCGGTCTCGAAATCGCCCCCGCCCCAGTCCCAGCAGGCGTTGGCGAGCAGCGGCGTCTCGTCGACGAGTTTACGGACATTCTCGAGGCTGCGGTGCGACTGGCCGACGGCGGCCTGCACCTTGTCGGGCGGCAGGGCGGGTGGCTTGGGCGGAGTCTTGGGGCGCGGCGCGGCGGGCGTGGCGGGTGCGGCCGCATCGGCCTGCTGGTTGAAACGCGGGGAG
>Ga0066428_1000092_pt1 | contig 20015 bp, 20 predicted proteins | sample LakWasMet40_LOW7_2_FD_59516 | JGI IMG/M metagenome (GOLD analysis project Ga0066428, IMG submission 59516) | Freshwater sediment methanotrophic microbial communities from Lake Washington under simulated oxygen tension - Sediment Metagenome 40_LOW7 | ecosystem: Environmental > Aquatic >...
AACTCGCCTATATTCGCAGCGATCCCCCGCAGCCTGAGGTAAAGATCAAATGGCGCCGGCTGTTCCGGCATCGCCAGACCTGGGCTTTTGCCGTCGGCAAATTCATGACCGACCCGATCTGGTGGATGTATCTATTTTGGGTGCCGGATTTTCTGCACCGCAAGCATGGCCTTGATCTCAAGTCTATCGGTCTGCCCTTGATTGTGATCTACTTGCTGGCAGACGTAGGCAGTGTCGTTGGCGGTTGGCTGTCCTCGCACCTGATCAAGGGCGGCTGGACACCGAATCGGTCCCGCAAAACCGCCATGTTTGCAGCGGCGCTGTGTGTCGTACCGATCATTTATGCAGCGCAGACCTCCAGCCTCTGGGTTGCGGTTTGCTTGGTTGGGCTGGCTGCGTCAGCCCATCAAGGTTGGTCGGCGAACCTGCTTACGCTGCCCACGGACATGTATCCACGTCCGGTCGTGGGATCGGTCGTGGGCATCGGCGGGATGGCCGGCTCGGTGGGCGGCATGACTCTGTCGCTGCTGGTAGGGGAGGTGCTGCAGCGGACCGGCAGTTATCAGATCCTGTGGTATATGGCGGCCCTGGCCTATCCGGTCGCGTTGCTCATGATCCACCTGCTCGTGCCGCGCTTGGAACCTGCGACCTTCACCGAACCACATGAAACCAATAGCTGCATTTCCCTCTGAATTGTTAGAACGCCTGACCGCATCCCGGGTGGTCGCCGGTTTCTCGGTCAACCGAGTCGAGCATGCCGTGCCGGCGGCGGAGGCCTTGCTGGCCGGAGGCATTGGTGCCATTGAACTCACCCTACGCACCGAAGCGGGCTTGCGGGCCGTTGAAGCGATCTGCCGTCATGTGCCAAAAATGTTGGTTGGCGTCGGGACGATTCTGACTCCGGAACAGGCGGTCGGCGTCAAGGAGGCGGGGGCCGCTTTTGGCGTGGCTCCGGGCATGAATCCCCGGGTGGTCCGCGCGGCATGGGCGGCGGGGTTGCCATTTGCCCCGGGTATTGCCACGCCGTCCGATCTGGAGGCCGCGATCGAACTGGGCTGTCGCTTCGTGAAATTCTTTCCCGCCGAGGCCGCGGGAGGTCTGGCTTATCTCCGGAGCATGGCCGCCCCTTACCAGCATCTGGGCATCAAGTATTTTCCGTTGGGCGGACTCAACGCCGGGAACATGCTGGCCTATCTGCGCGAGCCCAACGTGGCGGCGATTGGCGGTTCCTGGATCGTGAAGCCCGACCTCATGGTGCAGGCGGATTGGGCCGGCATCACGGCCCGCGCGGCCGAGGTGATGACAACCCTGAAAAACGAATTCTTGCCCGGTTGACAGTCCCTCTGGGAATTCCGGAATTTTGCGAGCAATACTTTTCCCGTTAAGAGGATAAATTTATGAAAACAATCGTCACTTTTGGTGAAATTATGGCGCGATTGGCGGCACCGGAAAACCTGCGTTTGCGCCAGACGCGCGAGTTGGAAGTTACCTACGCCGGCGCCGAAGCCAGCGTGGCTGCCTCGATTTGCAACTTCGGAGGCGCGGCGCGCTACGTGACGGCCCTGCCCAAACATGCGCTGGCGGAGGCCACGATGGACTCCGTCCGGGCCATGGGCATCGACACGCGATGTGTGCTCCGGACAGCCAGGGGCCGGTTGGGGCTGTATTTTCTGGAGACCGGGGCGAACCAGCGTCCGAGCAACGTCATCTACGACCGCACCGACTCGTCGATCGCGATCACCCCCTCCGACCGCTATGATTGGGCCGCGATTTTTGATGGGGCCCATTGGCTGCATCTTAGCGGTATCACCCCGGCGTTGTCAAAGATCGCCGCCGATGCGACTCTGGTCGCGGCGCAAAAGGCGAAGGCAGCCGGCGCCGTGGTTTCCATCGATCTCAACTTCCGGGGCAAGCTGTGGCAATGGGATGTCAGCAAGACCCCGCGGGAGCTGGCCCAGAGCACCATGAAATCGATCCTGCCTTTTGTGGATGTGGTCATCGCCAACGAGGAGGACTGTCATGACGTGCTCGGCATCCAGGCCGGCGATACCGACGTGCACGCCGGTGCGCTCGACACCTCGCGCTATCCCGATGTCGCCCGGCAGGTGGTGCGGCAGTTTCCAAATGTTACCAGGGTCGCCATCACCCTGCGCGAGAGCCTTTCCGCCACCCACAACAACTGGGGTGCCATGCTCTACGAAGCCGGAGCCAACCAGGCGTTCTTTGCCCCGCTCGATGTGAAAGGAAACTACCGGTCCTACGAAATCAGGAACATCGTCGACCGGGTGGGCGGGGGCGATGCCTTTGCCGGCGGGCTGATCTTTGCCCTCACGACGCCGGAACTGAGCGAAGCGCAGGTTGCCGTGAAGTTTGCGGTCGCCGCTTCCTGCTTGAAGCATTCGATCAAGGGCGATTTCAACTACTCGAGCCGCGGGGAAGTGGAAGCGCTCATGGGCGGGTCCGCTTCAGGCCGGGTGGTGCGGTGAAAACTGTGTGCGAGAGGGGGAGGGGAGAGCTGGCCGCCGGCAGATGAAGGCCGGCGGAACCCGTTCCTGCTGATCGGACCCAACCCGGCCATGCGTTCCTGGACGGGTTAGGTATTGGTTGTTCTCCTACTTCCCGGCGCGACGCTCGTAGAGGTTGTAGTTAACCCGTTTGGCCGCCTCCACCATTTCCTTGTACGGGATGTCGGTGTTGGTCACCCAGCCCACGTTGTAGTTTTCGCCGTCGTAGGCGCGTCCGGTGACCGGATCATCGATGTATTGGAACCAGTGGGCGCCAACCATGTACGGGTTGTCGATCACAGTGGACATATATTGTTCATACATCCGCCCGCGGTCGGTTTGATCGGCCGCGATGACCAGACCGGGGTGGTAAAGACCGGTGTCAGACACGGAGCCGATATGGTATTCCCCGATGATGACCGGGAAATCCAGGGCCTTGAGAAAACCCCAGGTATCGGGGTGCATGCCTTCCCGGTAGTTGTTGAAGCTCATGACGTCGGTATATTTTTTCGCCACGTCCACGAGTTCCACGGGAATGCCCCATTCGGCGGCGACCCGGACACCCATATACATGTGATTTGGCATCACCCGCTTGATCTCGTCGCGAACGATCCGGAAATAGTGCTCGACGTAGTCGTAATACAGCGCTGAGAAGTCGGCGCGGGCGGCGTCTGTCAGCTTGTCCATCACGATGCCACCGGCGAATGAGTCCCAGGAAGCGACCCGCGTGCCCCAGGCCCGGTTCAGGGCGGCAATATCCGGGTATTTTTTGACGAGCAGGTCGGTAAAGGCTTTTTTGGCCGGGCACTCGCCGACGGAGTGCGCCAGGGCATAATAGACCAGGCCGAAATGCGAACGGTCGGTGGCCATCGAGCCCCAGCCCTTTTCATTGTCGACGAAAACGCCGACGCACCAAGGCGAACCCTTCACCTCGCGGGCGATCTGCTCGATGGTGAGCCGGGCGCGGCGGGTAAACTCAGGATCATAGACATCGGGCAGGGGACTCCAGTAGTCCTGGCCGGAGTAGATCACCTTGAAACGGCCGACGATCCAGCCGTTGGCAAAATACGGCATCTGCTGGTTGTCGTAGAAACTCGGATCGATCCAATTGCCAAAAGATGTGAAGCCCCAGTCCTTCATGCGGTCCAAGGTCACCTTGCGCCAGGTCGCCAGGTAGGATTCGGGTGTGGTTTGGCCGTAGCGACGCTCCAGATTGGCCTTGTAGAAACTGTAAACCTCGCCGTGTTCCAGCACTCCCCGGTGGAACAGGCGCCGATAGCCATAATGTTCGCCGAGCGGATCGTCGTAGGCGGGCAACCATTGGAACATCTCGCGCCGCAGGGGCGACGCCAGGAAGCGGGTGGCCACGGACGACGCCGGCACCGGCACGATGTCGCGTGAATCCTCCGGGGTCAGTTCCTCGGGATCGATCACGCGGACCGAGGGATCACCAAAGTCGTAACCGGTCACGGTTTCCAAGTTGGCCATGCGGACGTTGGCGATCGCGCTGGAAAAGAAAAGGTAACCTTCCGGATCAACCATCCACCATTTGCCGCCGTTCTTCTCGACCCGGAAATAACCCGTGGCCTTGAGCTTTGGCCCCTGAGCCCAGCCCCCAAAGCGGGAGCGATGCGGTGGTCCGGCGGAAGCGCTCAGCTCCGCCATTTCCTTGGCCGCCGCGGCCTTGAGTTCCGTTTCCGAGTGAATCTTGACGGGGTATTCCTGTTTGGCCGCCTGGCCAAAACGGTCGACAATGCCGACTAGGTAATCCGGGTCCTGGGGCGGGTTGCGGCGCAGACGCAGATTGTCGACCACGATGGTCTTTTCCTCGAACTGCGCGTAAGTGCGAAAAATGATCTTAGTGATCTTGGCCAGGTTCAGGTCCACGTCGCCGTTGCGCCAAGCCAGCTTGACCTCTTCGCTTTGCCAAGCGGGTGGAGTCTCGCGCAGGCCCGTCTCGCCGTGCGCGACGCGGCCATTCAGCAGCATATAATAAGTGCCGGAGCTCCCTGCCGGTAGCGCCACGCTGAGAGACTGCTTTCGGTCCCGGGCATCCATCAGCACCACAAAGATCTGGACGGAAACCTTGCCGGGGTTGTGCGCATCGAAGGCCAGGTTGACGTCTCCTTGGCCACTCCAATTCCAGCCGGTCGCCGAGGCCAGCACCGCGTCCGCCTCCTCCCGTGGAGCGAAGATGATCTGGGCGGCGGTTTTGCCGTGGGTAACACCTGGACCGGAGACCAACGAAACCTTCGCGTGGTTCAACTCACCGGGATCAAAGGAAGGCGATTCAAAATCGTCGATGGTCGTGATGACGACGTTCGAACAAGCTCGCGCCGGAGAGCCGAAGCAGAAACTTGCGAGGAAAATCGACAAAACAACAATGGGATAATTTGGATTTTGCATGGTTTGGGATTTAAAGTAATTTCGTTTCGTCAGGGTCGGTATGGCAACGCGCCATGGGCGGATCACATCATCTTTGAAGAAGGGGCGCATCTACCGAGTGGAATCATTCAAGGTTGAGAGCATCACCATGCTGCAGGTAGCAGCGACAACACCATCGCCGGTTAGTCCTCGAAAGCTGGGGGATACAAGTAATATGACCTCGGAGCAGGAGAACTTTCAATCACCTGCGTGACCATATTGTATATTGCATGCAAGACAAATCATGGCGGGCTTTCATTATGTCAGTTAGATCCGTTATGAGAGTGTCGTGTGCGATCAAGACGGGGTATGACAGCCCAATCCGAGGAAGCCCGCAGGGACGTAGAAGCGGATAGCCGGAGACACAAGTTTATGGATTCAGGGTGGGTGCCAGCAGTTTTACGGCGTCCGACAGGGCGGACCCACCGCCTACTTTTTCTGGAAGACGACGAAATCGAGGCAGGGTGGCGGGCCTCCGGACCAAGCGCCGAACAGGTACACCCGGGAGGATCTGGCCGCGGACGATGGCACGACGGCCCCCCCAGTCCTCCGGTGGCAATGTCGCAGGAGGTAATGCTCCCTTTGGCGATTAAGTAGCGGGGTCAAACGTCGATGGGGCGGATGGGCTCGACTAGGTGAAGATTGACCCGTCGTCATAGCGCCCAAGTTCGACCTATTCGCGGAGTCCTTATAAGTGAACTTAGTCACAAAGCTGCGATCATCGCCGGTGCCAGCAATGGGATCGCCATGAGCATCGCTGTTCGCTTTGCCTATAAAGGCTGTAGCGTTCTCATGCCGTGAAGCGGTTACTTCAAACCTACGGGCTACCCACGAATAATTTGGAATCGTCCATGCGACGAAGTTAACAGGCTGCTGAAAAACGAAGAAGATCTTTGTGAGTCGCCGAAAGAATAGCCTTCGTCTTTACGAGAACCAACAAGTTGTGGAATCGTGCCACGCCCTTCCGCGGGGGGCACCAGTGGGTTTTCTGTTGTCGTGGTTCAGCCCTTTCCATCGGCCGACGCACCGTCGTGCATAAGGACAGCACGCTCATACAAGACTGAGGTCTAAAGTATATGCTACGCTCTGTAAGACGCCCGCGCTTGGGCCAGCGCGGGCGTTTTCGCCTTATCCCAATATGCCCACCTCTCTCGTTGCCACGCCTCCGAAATATTTCGCGATTCCGGTCAACAACTCAGGCCACGGCAACGTCCTCAAAATAGGCCACGGCGTCAGCGTCTACTACGACCTTCAGCCGCCCAATAACTGGCCCGAACATCAGCACTCGTCCGCCCAGATCGTCATTGCCCTCGACCCCGTTGAGGCGGTCATGAAGTGGGGCCATGTCGGTCACCTGTTCTCTGAAGCGACCACCATCCCCCACGTCTGGATCGTCCCGCCCGACACGCCGCACTCGGCCGAGTGGAAGGGCACGGCCGCCGTGCTGGTGCTTTACGTCGAACGCGATTTCATCCGCGAAGAGTGCGGCTGCGACCTGGCGGACGGGGCCGTGCTCTCCCTGACCTTGCAGACCCGGCACGACTATCTGGTCACTCGCCTGTGTCGGAAATTCCACGATCTTTGCCACCGCAGACGGTCGCATTCGGGACCGCTCGCGGTTGCGGGAGGCACCCTGCTTGCCGCACTGCTCCTTAAAGCCCACCTCCTCCGCGCCCACCACACGTTTCAGCCGCGCGGACTGGATGGGAAGAGGCTGAATCGTGTCACTGACTACATCGACGCACATCTCCGGGATCCGCTTTCCCGCGCACTGCTCGCGCAGGTGAGCGGCCTGACCGAATACCACTTCAGCCGGATGTTCAAGGCCTCGACCGGAATCCCGCCCATGAAATATGTCTGGCGCTGCCGGATTCATCGTGCGCGCCAGCTCGTCGAAACGGGTGAATGGAAGGTTGTTGCCGCCGCCGCCGAAACCGGCTTCTGCGACCAGAGCCACCTCGATCGTCAGTTCCGGAAGGAATTCGGCTGCTCGCCGGGGTCGATCATTCGGAGCCGCCGCGAGTCGTGAATTCAGTGGTGCTTCCGCGCCTTCCGCTGGGCCGCGGCCAGCAGTTCAGCCAGGTCGAGTTTCATCGCCGCCGCCATCCGCAAGAGCGTGTCGAGCGTGGGGTTCCTCAACCCGCGCTCGACGTAACTTACCATCTGCTGGGAGAGCCCGGCGCGCTCGGCTACCCTGCTCATGGACAGTTGCCGGTGTTTCCGCTCCTTTCTCAACAATTCCGCTACGCGCGAGGCAATTGTCTCCAAGTGTTTTTGGTCGAGCACAGTCTCAAGTTAAGACGACAATCGCTTTGACAGCGCATCTCACTATAGTGAGGATCACCGTGTTGTGGACACGATCTTCCGCTCTCGCATCCGACGGTTGCCGTGTGGTGTGCGTTGCACATTCAATTCCACGGCTGGACGCCGCAGGTCTTTCCGTTACCTGGCGGTCCAGATGCCAGAGCCGATGGCGGAGGGCGACTTGCTCGCGACCGCAACCGTCTGTCTTGGGCCGTCTCACGGGGAACCAGGCCGTGGCCCGGCAGGGATTCTGATCAGATTCCCGGTCGCGTGGTATGGGAAGCAGCGCCAGGCGGCTGCGACGAAAATGGTGCGGCCCCTCGCCAGCTATCGCGCCCGCGAGCCGTTGGTATTGGATTTCGTGACATTGCTGCTGCAGCCTGGTCATTCTCGCACCCTCGTCGAAAGTGCTGCGGCGGCACTTGTTTGCTGCGTTCTTCAAGCCGAGGAAGATCTCGAGCTGCTTCGGCCGGGGAAGGTGCGCTCGCCGCGGTAGCCAGACCGCACCGGCGTCCATATATTGGGCGCACGGGCACACAATGCACGGCGGACCGGGTGTGCTAGACTCAGTCAGTTGACAGTCCCACCGTGGGGCGATCCTCGCCTCGCTTTCTCAAATCGAACCCGCCACGGCTTCGCCGTGGACACCAAGCCAACCAATGCCCCATGCACCACCGCCGCGCTCAAGTCCAATTCGACGTTCCGCTTCCCGCGGCCGACTACAGAGTATATGTCTCGGCCGCCCGTAAGCTAAAACGCATCATGGGGCGCAAGGCCCCCGACGCCCTGAATCTCGTAATATTCAGCCTGCACGGTCGCGACGCCACCGGCGTCGCCGACGACTACCTCGATGCGGTCCGCTGGCCCCATACGGCGGGCCGAATGGTATCGCTCTGCCGGCCGGCCAAACGCCCCCGGCCCGTTCCGCGTATCGTGGCTCGCGCGCGTCTCACTGGGATCGAACCCAGGCTCCCCGCTGGCCGCATCCGGCTGCTGGCGGACCCGAGCCGTAACTAGCCACGCGTCCAGAGTTCCGATTTTGCCTTCGCGCTCCGTGGTTTGTGTTGTGTGCCCGAGCGCGTAGATCGGCCAGCCAGGTCACCCGCCCGGGCCGGGAACAGCTCTCGTTCAGGCTGCTTTCCGGCCCGGGTTCTTTTGGTCGTTGCCAACGGTTTTGTTAAACGCAGCGAGCGAGAAATCCCGGATTTCGTTTTCCGCTTTTCCCGGCCGCGGTTGAAGGGCAGCAACCGGGCCTCCCGGCGTTCAGTTTGACGGCGTGTCTTCCGGGAGGGCGGAATTCGCCAGTGTGAATCCAGTGAACGGCAGCTTCTTCAGGAATGGTTTGCCGGTTCGTTTCGGGTGCCGGACGACCGCCTTGCCGGCGGGCAAAGCCAGAAACTGAACCGGCTTGAACCAGGGCTCATCCGCCGGCTGCCAGTTGCTCGAAGTCCGGCCGCTGCTCACTCCGCCGCTGTATTTGCGGATCTCCCGGCCGCCCATCTTTTCAGAGAGGATCTTCGCACCCTTTTCATCGGCCGCCCGGAAGTGAACCTGCGTCCGCAAATTCGCCATGAACACATCCGCCTTCCGCTCGGTCTCGAAGGCAGCATAAAGCGAGAGCGGGGTTTGCGTGGCGGAGATCAGGCACACGCCCGCCTCGCGCAGTTCGTCCACGGTCGCGTGGTCGGAGAAACCATCCTCCGACACGAGCGTGGTCTTCTGGCCCTCGTCAAGGACCAGCACGATGACGTTGCGGCGGCGCATTTCCTCGGGTTCCAGGTCGAAACGCCGGAACGCATGAAGAAAAAAGAGCTGCTTGAAGAGCAGGTTCAGGTAGCGGCGTTCCACCTGATAGGTTTGCGGCACGGACAGGCAGATGAGCCGCCCGTTATCGACCTCGGCCAGGGTGAAATTGGGCGTCACCGAGCAAACGACCTCGCGGATATCAGGCGGCGTGTAGGGCCGGAGGAAATTGGCGACCGTGTAGACGGTGCCGCCTTTCTGCTCGGGCGGCTGCCCGGCGAAGTCCTTGAAATACTGTCTTTCCACGTCGGCCTCCGGGCTCGACTGCTCGCCGAGCCGGGCCAGCAGGAGCGCCGTCTCGGTCGAGATGCAGATGGCGTCATGGACGTTGGCGAGCGTCACGGGCAGTTCCGCCAGTTCCAGCGCGTGCATCGCGTGAGTAATGACGTCGCGGGCGGTTTCCTTGAAGAACGCCTGGCCCCCGCGTTGGCCGGCCGCGGTGGCGGTATCGACGATCATCTTGGCATAGGTGCTCCACGGCACCGAAGCGTCGCCGAGAATATTCAGTCGCAAGGGCGGCGACCAGCTGGTCGGAGTAATATGCGTCGGTCGCACCCGGATCAACCGCAGGCTTTCCTCCTGTCCGAGTTTGGCCGCCATTGCCGCCAGCGGTTTCCACAAGGCACCCTTGGAATCGACCGCCAGCACGCCGGTATCCGGCAACGTCGAGCGCAGCCCATGCACGATCGGCACGACCGCGCGCGCCGTCTTGCCCGTGCCGGTCGCACCCGTGATGAAGAAATGGCAGCAGGTTTCGTCACGGGTCCACTCCAAGCCCCACAATCGAAGCACCACGGCGTTCCGGCCTTCACACTCAGCCAGCAGGGCACAGTAGGAGAGCCATATGCCGGCGATCGCAGCCAGCACCGGCAGCCAATAGCCCATGGGGGCCGGAACACTGCCACGCACCCATAGGGCTCCGGCAAAGCAGGAAAAAACCAGTCCCACCGAACGCGGGTTCACGCGAGGAGCACGATAACTGCCGACAGCACACCTAGGGTGACGCCTACGAGGAGAGCCGCGAGCAGCCGACTGTGCTGTGCCGTCTGGAAGTTGCGTGCGAGCGGGGCCAGGGATTTCTCGAGGACCTGAAGCTTGGCCAGTGCGTGGGCCACTGGTCGCGCAAGCTTGGCTTCCAGCTGCATCTCCAGTTCGGCGGGCTTCAGCTCAAGGGAGTCCTGCACCCCGGCGAGCGCTTCGTTGACGCCGGTCACGGTCTCGGCGGCTCGTGTGAGCGACTCAACGCGGGTGTCAAGAGCCGCCTTCAACTCCACAATCGCGGCCTTGAGCGTGTCCTCCGACTGTTTCACCCGCCGCCAGTGCCAGGCAATGAGGAGATAGACCGGATCGGTGGGATGCAGCTTGTGATGCGCCGCCACCCATTTGAGGTCGTCGGGGAATTCCGCCGGATCGAGCAGGTCCTCGGGCTTCATGGGATGAGCAGCGAACGGGCCTTCCCGAATTCCTCGGCCATACGGGCATGGAAGCGGATGCAGCGTGAACGGTCGAGCAGGTGCAGTTCCTCCGCCGTCCGGCCCCGGCCCACCGTGAGGTTGGCGGTCTGGAGGCGGTTGCGGGTGACCTCGGCCAGACACGGCACGTCGATCTCGACCGCGCCGAGACCAGCCAGCCGCTGACGCGCGTTGCTTGCGGCGAACAGGCTGAGGCTCTCGCCGTCCCGCAGGTTGCGGGCGACCAGCCACCGCACGCGCTCGCCATGCGTGTCGAGCAGTTCCGCGATTTGCGAATTCGCGTCCTTGTCGTCGGTCGCAAGGACGACAAAGACAAGCGCACAGTCGAGCTCAGCCTGAAGTTCAGGCAGGCGGGTCTCGTCAAGGTAGGCCAGCACCTTGCTGCCGCCCGAGGCCCGGTTGTCCACCAGCACCACCTCGGCTTCAGGCAGCACATGGACGATGCGGTCGAGCACGCCTAGTTTGTCGGCGTCGACATCAGTGTCGATGAACTCGGCGTCGGGCACGAATCGTTGGAAAGTGGAGTTGGCGTGGTCGAGGTCGAAAGCCTTCAGCCGGACACCGGCGTCCACCAGGTGGTCGTGAAGCAGGGTCGCCACGAAGCTCTTGCCGATGCCGCCCTTGTCCTGCGGAAAAAGAAGGATGCGTTTTGCCGCGCTCATGGCTAATAGTTGTCCCGCGCGATTCTTGGCCCGCGTCTGCCTGCCGTCACCGGAGCTTGCGCCGGCTTCGCGACTGCGGAGAGCCCCGCGGAGCTCGGAGCGGTCGCGGCCGGTCCTTTAGCCGTCTCAGTTCCGAGCCGGTGACGTTCCCTCAGAATCTCCGACTTGGTTAAGGTCCGGCGGCAAAAAACGCCAATTGCGGTCGGAGAGGTCTTGAGCCCGTGCGTGGTCAGCACAGCGGCGATCTGCTCGTAGCTCATGAACTTGGCCCGCCACAGGAGCAGCACGTCTCGGTAGGGTGCCAAGAGGCTCCGGTTGTGGGCGGTCGGGTCATAGCGTCGGGCGTCGTCCATCAGGCGGGTGTGCAGTTCGGTAGTATCCATTCCCAATAGATATATTAGCGTATGGGTTTAAGTAAAACCAAAAGTGGCGACTGCCTCAGCAATCGGTGGGTGACCGGTGGGTGATCGGTGGGTGGCGGAGCGACATCCTCCTAACGGACGTTAGGGGTGGCGTGTCCTTGAATTCATAGGTGGATAGTGCGGCTTGTGCCGCTTGATTTCTCCGTAGGTGTTCCCCTCATCGGCTGAGTAATCAGTTGTGCTGTATAGGTCACTCAAAGGGTGTTGTTGAGGTCGGATTTTGAGCTGTTTGGCGTAAGGGCTCGCAAACGTATGGGATTAAGATTTGATATGGAGCATGGTCAGATTCGATAAACCCTGTGTCCTTATAAGCGGTGCCGTGAAGTATTTCCGCGAGCACATGGCTGTGGGCGACTACCTGACGCAGGAAGGTCAGGCGGAGATGACCTGGCTGGGTGTCGGTGCGGAACGGCTGGGCCTGTCGGGTCCATGCCAACTTGCCCACTTCGAGAGCATGTGCGCGGGGTTGCACCCCACGACCGGCGAAAAACTCATGGTGCGGGACAAGGGCGAGAACCGGCGGGTCTGCTACTTCGGACAGCTCTCCCCGCCCAAGGATGTTTCGGTGCTCCATCTTGTCGGAAGCGACGGGCGGATCGGCCCCTGGTGGCAGGAGGCCGTGGCGGAGACCCTCCGGGAAATGGAGGCCCTGACCGCGACCCGCGTGAGGCGGGCCGGCCAGAACGCCGACCGCCGCACCGACTCGATGGTGGCGGCCATTGTCACCCACGATGCCAACCGGGCACTCGACCCCCAACTGCATACTCACGTGTGCGTCATGAACCTGACCTATGATGAGGCCGAGGGTCGCTGGAAGAGCGTCCAGCCCTCCGGGTTCTACCGCCACCAAGGCTATCTGCGGGAGGTCTGCTACAACAAGCTGGCCGGATTCATGACCGCCGCCGGCTACCAGATCGAGCCCGGCCAGCGGATCGGGTTCGCGGTGAAAGGCATTCCGGCCGAACTACGTGAGCTTTTCAGCAAACGTCGTCGGGACATTCTCCGGCAGGCGGCGGAGACCGGCGCCAATTCTCAGGATGAGCTTCAGGCCATCACTGTGCGCAGCCGGGCGGGAAAGACCAAGGCGACCGCCGCGACATTGCGCGAGGGCTGGCTGGCCGAAGCCGGACCCCACCTTGAGACCTTACGGGCCGTCATAGCGGGCGCGCGGGGCCGGCCCGCCAAGGTCGAGCCAACTACTCCCATCGATGCCATTCGGTCGGCGGCGGCACATGTCTTCGAGCGCAAGTCGGTCGTTGATGACCGCCTGCTGCTCCGCGAGGCTTTGATTGCAGGCCGGGGCCAGGTGGCGCTCGATGGGCTGAAACGAGCCCTGGCGAGCCGTGAGCGTTCCGGCGAGCTGCTCCGGGTTGGCGAGGAGATCGCCTCACGCGCCGGCTTGGAGGCCGAGAATGAATTCACCGGCTGGGCCAGCGCGCAGCGCAAAGGCCACAAACGGCTGGGCGCAGTGCCGACCACCAAGGGGTTGGGCAAAGACCAGGCCCAAGCCGTTCGCGACGTGCTCGGCTCCTTGTCGGGCGTCATCATCCTAGAAGGCGATGCCGGCACGGGGAAAACAACCTGCCTCAAGGCCGTGGTTGCCGGAATCGAACAGGCCGGAGGTCTCGTGTTCGGCTGTGCGCCTTCGTCGGGTGCCGCCGCCGTATTGCGCCATGACCTGACGGCGGACGCCGATACGCTCCAGCAGCTGCTCGCCAATGAGGCGATGCAGCGAGCCACCAAGGGCCGGGTGCTGCTGGTGGATGAAGCCGGGCTCATTTCCGTGCGTCAGATGCGCGACCTTTGCCGGCTCGCCGCCCGCAACGACAACCGGCTCCTGCTCGTCGGCGATACCAAGCAGCATGGTTCCATCGAGGCCGGCGACGCACAGCGTTGCCTCCAGGAGTTCGCATGCGTGCCAATCTTTCACCTGACCGAGATCCGCCGGCAGGTGGACCCGGGCTTCAGGAATGCGGTGGCCCGGCTGGCACGCGGCGATGCCTTCGGGGCCTTCAACGAGTTCGACCGGCTCGGCGCCGTGTGCGAATTGTCGGAGGGAGCCGGGCTCTGGCGGGAAGCGGCGGCCGACTACGTCCGGACGGTGCGGGCCGGGAAATCCTGTCTGGCGATTTCACCAGTCTGGGCCGAGATCCACGAATTTACCGCCGCCGTCCGCGGGCAGTTGAGACTGGCAGGTGTCATCACCGGCGAGGATCGCACCTTCGCGACCGTCTCGTCCATGAAATGGACGCGGGAGGAGCGCCGACGGGTGCAAAACTACCGGGCCGGTGACGTGCTCATTTTTCATCACGAGTGCGGGATCTTCCGCAAATTCGATGCGGTCACCGTTCTGCGCCACGAGGACCGTCAATTGGTGGTGGCGGAGGCAGAGGGTCATGAGCGACGGCTCGATCCCCGCCGCGTGACCGGGTTCGAAGCCGGTGTGGCGAGCGAGATTTCCGTCGCCGTGGGAGACCGCCTGCTGATCCGGGCCAATGTAAAACCCGCCGGTCTCCGGAACGGGGATTTGGTCGAGGTCGCCGGCATTGCGGCTGATGGCGAGATTGCACTCAAGGACGGTCGCATGGTGCCGGCCTGGTTCCGCGAGTTTTCTCATGGTTATGCGGCCACCTCCCACGCCTCGCAGGGCAAAACGGTGGATCGCGGCATTCTGCTGATGGCCTGCGAGGGCATCGCAGCGGGCAATCTCAAGCAGGCCTACGTCTCCAATTCCCGTTTCCGCGAAAGTCAGATGATCTACACCTCCGATAAGCTGGCGGCTCGCGATGCGATGATGCGTCCCGCCGACCGGAAGCTCGCCCTCGAAATGACCGGACCAGACCCCGGTGGCGCTCCTTCGCGCCGGGGTTTGTGGCGCGCACGCTGGGCGGCGCGAATCGCTCCGCTGCTCGGGGCCAAAGCCGCATGAGTATCGATCCACATCCGGGAAAAATGCCGCTGCTTCCGCCGGCACCGCCGAACTGGGGCGAAACCGTGCCCGAGGGAAAGCCTGTGCTGGTGGTCCGCTTCGCGCTTGTCGACCGTGTGGTGACATTCCCGGTAGACCAATTCAAGCGCTGGGAGCACATAGCGGGCGAACCGGAGCGGCTGACGATCAGCACCGAAAGGGAAGAAATCGTCATCGAGGGGCGCGAACTGGCGGAGGTCCGCGCGGCGCTCGACCTGGGCCGGCTTTGCGAGGTGCGCATCAACTATCCGCGTCCGTCCAGTGCCCGGCCCGGCCCGCGGGTCCAGCGAATCGCGATTGAACCGGCATGACGCATGGCCCAAAAGGAACGTCCAGACGACCAGCTTGATTTTCTCGCGCACCTTCACCATGAGCGAACTCCTTCCCTACGGCCAGATGGCGGAAACGCACTGGCGGGAGCATTGCCCGCGGCTGGTGCAGGAGCTGGAGGCGGAGAACCGCCTGCGGCCGGCGCTGCTGGAGGCCCAGGAGCGGACGACGGCGGACATGGACCGTCTGATCCGGCAATTTCGGTGGCAGGGCCTGACCCCGCAGCAGGCGCACGACCAGGCGTGGGAGCTGGTGCGGGAGAAATACATCCTCCTGCCGCCGGAGCGGTCGAAGTAGGTCCGCGCAACGCGAACAACCAGCGGATCACGGACGCTGACCGGTTGGGCGCAGGCCCGTTGCGGCGGAAATATGAGCAGAACGTCATCGCCCTCGAATTGCTGTTCAAGATCGAGGAGGAGCGGCTTCCGGCGACGGACGCGGAGAAGGCGGTGCCCGTCAAATACACCGGCTGGGAGCCGGCGGATGGCGGCATGATTGAAGCAATCCGATCTTATTAGGGAGGTATAATGCAAATGTCAGACTGGCGGTTGCGAACTGCGGACAATCGCCAAAATGGCGGCTTGGATACCGGAGTTTAGCTGACCCCAAGAACCGATGATTTCCTTGAGTTCCGGGCAAAGATCAGACCGGGAGGGGACCAGGTCTCTTTCGGTCGCGACAGGTCGCGATGAGGCATTTCCGGCGACTGATTTACCGGGCGTATTTCCCTCGTGTGCTGCTCCTTGTGCCTGGTCAAAATTCCCGGTTGCGCAAGTTGTTGGTTCATTGTTCGATTGTGAATCTGCCCTGTTCAGTTCGAGTCTCTTCTCCCGCTCCATTTCAGAAACCCCCGGTAGCTCAACGAGTTGCCGGGGGTTTTGATTTTCCGGGGCGAGTCAGTGCCAGTAATAAAAGGCTGCTGGTGCCGACGGATCGTCGAACCGCAGCGAGGTTTACGCCATCAATCGTAGATCCACGGGACCCCGGCAAAGGTCGTCCGGGCGGTTTTCGCGCGCGGTTTCCCGGTTTGCTGCGTGATGGGCACAAGCACGACCGGGCAGGGGGATTTGCGCAGGATTTCCCGCGTCGTGCTGCCCGCGATGAGATCGTGCATCGCGCCATGGCCGTGCGAGCCGATGACGATGTAGTCGGGGTTGATCCGGCGCGCGCTCCGCAGGATGACGTCGGCGGCCGGTCCCTCGTGCAGCACCATCTTCGTTCCCGGGAGGCGCTTGTTGAACCAGTGCTGCAACGCCTGCAGCTTGTGGGCCGAGGCTTTCCGGGACTTGCGGTTGAACGCGACCACCTGGGTCGCGGTGAAGGCGTCGAAGCCGTAGATCGCGGGCGGGAAAGGCGGCACCGCGTGCAGGATGACCAGCTGGCTGCCGAGCGCCTTGGCCAGGTCGGCCGCCGCGTTGCAGACGCGAACCGTCGCGCCCGAGAGATCAACAGGAACCAGGATTCTTTTCATAGTAAGGCACGTTAGTCCCGGAAGCGGCCGGCGGCTGCGCGTCAATTGGCGCATGCCAGCCGGAAATTGGTGTGCGATTTTCCAGGCCCGGGTGCGGGTTCATCTGACTGATCGGAGATTTTTGGCTTCCGGCCGGGAGCGGCAGCGGCTTGGCTGGGGCCGTCTCATGCAGAAAGTGAAGAAAGCCATGCGGTTCACCGGTCTTGGTCTCCTGCTGATACTCGGCGCGCTGCAGTTCCACCGCTCGCCCCGCAACACCGGGGCTGCCGAGGGCCCCGAGTCGATCGTCGCGCGTGAGAAAGTCCCGCCCGGTGTGCACCAGATCCTCGCGCGGGCCTGCTATGACTGTCACTCGAACAACACGAAATATCCGTGGTATGCCGCGGTGCAGCCCGTCGCCTGGTGGCTCAACGATCATGTGACCGAGGGGAAGTCCGAGCTGAATTTCTCCGGGTTCGCCGCCTACGACGCCAAGCGCGCCGTCCGCAAGCTGCGGTCCTTGGCCGACGAGGTGCATGAGCGTCACATGCCGCTCAAATCCTACTTGCTCGCCCACCCGGAGGCGAGGCTGACCGATGCCGATGTCGCGCTCGTCACCACCTGGGCCGAGGACCTGGCCGACGAAATCGAGTCGCGCTGAGGCCGCCCGTCCGGTAACCACCCCCGTCTTCCACCCGTCTTCCCGCTTCAACCCACCATGAAATCACAGACCCGCCTGCTTGCCACCCTGACTGTCCTCCTCGCCGGTTCGATCGCCTTTGCGGCCGACGCTGCTCCCGCTCCCGCGGCCCCGGCGGCCGCGCCGAAGGAAAAGAAACCCGAGACCGAGCTCAGCCAGAAGATGGACAAGATGAACTCGGCCTTCCGCAAGCTCCGCCGCCAAGCCGGTGATGCGACGAAGAACGCCGACTCGCTCGAGCAGGTCGCCATCCTGCGCGAATACGCCCAAGCCTCGGTCAAGCTCGAGCCCTACAAGGCCGGCGAAGTGCCGGCCGGCGACCGGGCCAAGCTGGTCGAGGGCTACCAGGCCAAGATCAAGGAATTCCAGGCGGTCGTTGCGAAACTCGAGGCCGCCTTCAAGGCCGGCCAGAACGAGGAGGCCGTCAAGATCGTCCAGGACCTCGGCGCGATGCAGAAAGAGGGACACAAGGAATACAAATCGAAGTCGCTCGATCACTGAGACTGGGCTTGGCCCAGCGGGCCTCTTGTCCGGCAAGAAACCGCTGTCCCTCGGCGGTTTTTTTGTTATCCCGGTTGGCGTGAAAGCCTCCGAATTTTTCGCCCTGCCCCCGTCGCTGGCCCGGTTCGCCAAGTTCTTTCCCGCTTCCGCCACGCCGTGGGACTGGCTGAAGCAGGTCGGCGCCGCGCTGGAGGGCATCGAGGCCAATCCCGCCGGCCCGAAGATTCCGCCGGGGGTGCACATTGAGGGCAAGGTCTGGCTCCACGCCTCGGTCAAGCTCCCGCCCTTTGCCGTCATCCAGGGTCCCGCTTACATCGGCGCCAGCACCCAGATCCGTCCCGGCGCGTTCATCCGCGGCAACGTCATCGCCGGCGAGAACTGCGTCCTCGGCAACTCCAGCGAGTTCAAGAACTGCCTGCTGCTCGACGGCGTGCAGGCCGCGCATTTCAACTACGTGGGTGACTCGCTTCTCGGCAACGGCGCGCACCTCGGCGCCGGCGTCATCTGCTCCAACCTGCGCCTCGACCAGTGCGAGGTGATCGTGCGGCTGCCCAACGAGACGATCAACACCGGCCTGAAGAAATTCGGCGCCGTGATCGGCGACAAGGCCGAGATCGGCTGCAACGCCGTGCTCAACCCCGGCTCGCTGATCGGTCCGCGCGCACTGATCATGCCCTGCACGGCCTTCAGCGGCTACGTGGCCGCCAGCACCGTCGCCCGCACGCGCCACGCCATCACGACGATGCCGCGGCGGGACTGACGGGCCGCCGGTTGAAAGTTGAACGTTGAAGATTGAAAGTAGGTCCCTCCGGGTGGTTTTGCCGGCTTTCAACTTTCACCTTTCAACTTTGAACTGAATCGCCTCCACTCCACCGACCAGCGATTCCTTATGCCCCGCATCCTCACCGGCATCACGCCCTCCGGCACCCTGCACATCGGCAATTATTTCGGCGCCATGCGCCCGGCCATCGAGCTCCAAGCCGGCGGCGACGCCTACTATTTCATCGCGGACTACCACTCGATGACCGTGCTGACCGACGCCAGGGAGCGCCTCGCCTACACCCAGGGCATCGCCCTCGACTGGCTCGCCTGCGGGCTCGACCCGGCCAAGTCCGTCTTCTGGCGCCAGAGCGACATCCCCGAGGTCTGCGAACTCACCTGGATGCTCGGCACGCTCACGCCGATGGGCCTGCTCGAGCGCGCCCACAGCTACAAGGACAAGACCGCCAAGGGCATCTCGCCCAACTTCGGCCTCTTCGCCTACCCGGTGCTCATGGCCGCGGACATCCTGCTCTTCGACACCAACATCGTGCCCGTCGGCAAGGACCAGAAGCAACACCTCGAGATGACGCGCGACATGGCCATCAAGTTCAACCTCACCTACGGCGAGACCCTCGTCGTCCCTGAGGAGCGCATCTCCGAGGCGGTCGCGACCATCCCCGGCCTCGACGGCCAGAAGATGTCCAAGAGCTACGGCAACACGATCGAGATCTTCGGCGACGAGAAGGCCCTCCGCAAAAAGATCATGGGCATCGTCATGGATTCGCGCACGCCCGCCGAGCCCAAGCCCGATGCCGACAAGAACCTCGCGATCCAGCTGCTGCGCCATGTGGCGCCCAAGGATGTCGCGGTCGACTTCGAGAACCGTCTCCGCGCCGGCGGCCTCGGCTACGGCGACCTGAAGAAGGCGCTGTTCGAGCACTACTGGAATTTCTTCGCCCCGTATCGCGCCAAGCGCGCCGAGCTCGCGGCGAATCCCGATTATGTGGAAAAGGTCCTCCGCGACGGCGCCGTGCGCGCCCGCGCCGTGGCCGAGAAGACAATGGCCCGCGCGCGCAAGGCCTGCGGTCTGCGGTAGCCGCCGCGTTTTCCTGCCGTGAGCGACCACACCGACATTGGACGCCAGCGGCAGCGTGCGATCTACATCGCCGGCGTCGGCGGGCACCGTCCGGCGGTGCCGGTGGCGCAGGCTGAATTGGAAAAAGCCGCGCAGGCGGCAATGTCACCCGAGGCCTGGGCCTATGTGGCGGGCGGCGCGGGGCGCGAGTCCACGATGGACGCCAACCGGGCGGCATTCGAAAAGTGGCGGATCGTCCCGCGCGTGCTGCGCGACGTCGAGAAACGCGACCTGTCGATCGAGCTGTTCGGCCAAAGATTGCCGTCGCCGTTGCTGCTTTGCCCGATCGGCGTGCTGGGTCTGGTGCATCGCGACGCGGATCTCGCCGTGGCGAAGGCCGCCGCGGCGCTGCGCGTGCCGTATATCTTTTCCAACCAGGCTTCGGTGCCGATGGAGGAGTGCGCCGCCACCATGGGCGACGCTCCGCGCTGGTTCCAACTCTACTGGAGCCGGTCGAACGAACTCGTCGCTTCGTTCGTGAAGCGCGCCGAGGCCTGCGGTTGCTCGGCCATCGTGCTGACCCTCGACACGACGATGCTCGGCTGGCGGCCGCGCGACCTCGATCTGGGTTCGCTGCC
>Ga0066428_1000104_pt1 | contig 18616 bp, 11 predicted proteins | sample LakWasMet40_LOW7_2_FD_59516 | JGI IMG/M metagenome (GOLD analysis project Ga0066428, IMG submission 59516) | Freshwater sediment methanotrophic microbial communities from Lake Washington under simulated oxygen tension - Sediment Metagenome 40_LOW7 | ecosystem: Environmental > Aquatic >...
GCTCGTCAGGCTCATAACCTGAAGGTCCTTGGTTCAAATCCAAGCTCTGCACCCAATTTATAGCACAGTTTAGCACGGATAAGGCCCGCTCTATCAGACACTTGAAGAGCGGGCCTCGTCTTTATCCTGAAGCGGCTCGTTTCATTAGGCACAGTTTGGAATAGGTCTGCAACGGTCCAAAATTGTCCGCTATTTGTCCGCTAAAATCGACGACCATCGATAATGAAAGACCGGTGCATTTTCTCCGGCGCCTGTTCACGTGAATCTTGGTAAGATTGCGAGCAGCATGCATAGAGGTTGCGCGGAACAGGGGCGCGCCTCAATTATGATCATGATGGCTCGTCGGAAATCCTTCTCTACTTTGTCGATGTTGGGTGCGCTGCTAGTCCCAGCCATGCAGGCTAGCCCTGTGAATCTAGATGGATTGCTAAGCAGTCCGCCGTTTAATGGACCTACAGCTACTGCGCCAGTTGCCGCCAGCAGCGACGCAGCACTTGAATTTCGGAGTGTGTTGGTTGAGCGCGGGGAATTTCTCTTCAGCCTATATGATTCGTCCTCCCGCCGGTCTCTTTGGGTCGGCTTGAATGAGCCGGGCAATCCCTACGTCGTTCAGAGCTACGATAGCAGCGCCGGTCAAGTGGTAGTGCAATATCAGGGCCGGGCGCTTACGCTTCCGCTCAAGCAAGCCAAGGTTGTAGCCATGGCCCAGAATGCGCCGACGCCGCCCGCGATAGCAACCCAACCTCCGGTGATCACCACGCCAAATGTGGCGCCGGAGGCTTCCTCCACGGAGGCGACCCGATTGGCGGCGGTCGCCGACGAAATCCGCCGGCGCCGAGCCCTGCGCCAGCAAGCTACGCAAGCGAATGCGGCTCCGCCCGGACGCAACTGACTTCAACCATGAAACGATATCGTCATGCCGGATTCACGCTCTTGGAGATCTTGATTGTGTTGGCCATCATCGGCCTGTTGGCGGGTCTGGCCGTCAGCAACAGCGACAAGATTTTCGGCAGTAGTCAGGCCGCGGTGGCCAAAATCTTTGTGAGGGACTCACTCAAGACCTCCCTGGTGCGTTACCGGGTCGACATGGGCGACTTCCCCTCCACCGCCGAAGGCATCCAGGCTTTGCTCACGGCACCGGCCAGCAAAGCCGGCCGGTGGCAGGGCCCCTATGCCGATACCACCGGCAACCGTCTGCCGACGGACCCTTGGGGCGAACCCTATCAATACCGCTTTCCGGGCACAAAAAATCCGGGCAGCTACGATCTCTTTTCCAAAGGGCCAGACAAGGTGGAAGGCACCGAGGACGATCTCGGCAATTGGTGAGCGAGGTTGCTGCCAGTCGGAATTATCGTTCACCTGCCGACCGGCGGGCTTTCACGCTGATCGAAACAATCCTGGTGCTGGCCGTGATCACCCTGCTTGGGGCGCTTCTACTCCCGGGCGTGAATTCGATTCTCCGGACCATCAATCAGGAAGAGCCAGACCGGCTTTTCCATGACACTATCGTTCGGGCGCGTGAGCTGGCTTTGACCACGAACCGGACGGTGACCTTGCGCGTCGCCGACGACGGCAAGACGCTGGTTTGGGCTGATACCCGGCAGGTGCTGCCGCCCGGCGCCCGGATCAACCTGCTCCAATCCAAACCCGGCAACGCCATCCTGCTGGGTGGGTCGCTCGTGGAAACGGAAGAACTCCCCGCCGTCCGATTCTATGCCGACGGCACCTGCGACCGGTTCCGGGCGCAGATCATCCGGGAGAAGGGGGCGCCCCAGTTTCTGCTGATCGATCCCTGGACTTGCGCCCCCGTGCTCGGGCTTGATCGTTAGCCATGCGTGGTCTCCGTCCCCAGGTCTGCAGGCCCGGCTTCACCCTGCTCGAGGTATTGGTCAGTCTTGCCATCTTCGCGCTCGCGGTCGTGGTGCTGGGTGCCACCTACGTCAACGTGCTGAACGGCTATGATGCGGTCGCCCGGCGCAACCAACAGGATCAAGGTCTGGCCTTCATTCGTTCCGCCTTGCTGGCCGAATCTGACCGCAAGAAAGCGGAGCAGGGCGGTGACCTCGCCCTGCCGGGCAATCGCGCGGTGCGTTGGTCGGCGCAAATCGAGGAAGCGGCGGTGGCTGACCTGTTTCAAGTCGAGCTCCGCTGTGAAATCCGCGACCCGGCCCGGGCTGAGCCATGGGTGAATATCGAAAAATTCCTGCTCCTGCGTCCCACCTGGTCTGATCCGGGGACGCGGGACAAACTGCGCCAGTCGGCCCGCGAACGCCTGGAGCGGAGGAACGCGCCATGAATCCAAAAACCACCCGCGGGTTCACCCTGCTGGAGATCCTGCTGGCGGTGGCGGTGCTGGCCGCACTGCTCACCGCGCTGAGCGTGTTCGTGTTTTCGATGGGTGACATCTGGGGGCGCAACAACGAGCAACGCTTGTTCAACCAGCATGTTCGCGCGGTCACCCGGCACGTGGAAAATCTGCTGCGCCGTGCGGCCTTGGCTCCTGAAGCCCTCGGCGGAACAGACCGGCCGGTGCGCCCCCGGGAAGTCCGGATCATGCGCGGCGGCACCGAGGTCCTGCTCACCTTCACGCTGCCGGAAGGCGACCGGGTCCTGCCCTGGCCTGAACAACCTCTGCCGGACGTGGCCTGTTCGCTGGCGATCGAGGAGGGGCAGGGACTCCTGCTCTATTGGCATTCCCGTTTCGAGCAGGACTTTGCCGATAATCCTGCCCGCCGAGCGCTCCTCAGTCCGTTCGGGCAATCCATCAGCTACGACTACTATCAACCAGATTTCAAATCGTGGCAAAGTATGCCCCGATTGCAGAAGGATCGCGCCGGCCAGTGGCTGCCGCCGGATCGCCTGACTTTGCGGTTTACCCACGGGAAGATGACCGCCGAGACCAGTCTCATGTTGCCCGTATCGCCTGGCGCACTGCCTGCCTTCTAAGCATGAACTCTGGCTCGCAATCCAACCACCGCCGCATCCGGGGCTCAGTGATCCTGCTGGTCCTGGTGACTGTCTTGTTGGTGGCTTTCCTGCTGACCAAGTTTGTGCATCGGGCTGGCACCGAGCTGCTCACAGATGTCCGGGCGGCCGATCAGGCTCGTTTGCGACGCGAGGCCTATTCGGCGCTGGAGACAACCCTCGCCGTGCTCGCCGATTTCCGGGCCCATGACCGGGGCCTGTTCAGTTCGGCCCAAGGTTGGGATCAACCGCTTGAATATGCCGGCTACACTCCCTCCGACGGCCGGATCGTGTCCGTCGCCCTCGAAGATGAAAGCGGCAAGCTCTCACTGCCCCGGGCGGACGCCGCCACTTTGGAGGTGCTCTTGGAAATCCTCGGACTGCCGCGCAGCGATGCGGAACGGGTGGCGGACGCCTTGCTGGTATGGACCCGGACCGACCATATCTCCAAATCGGTGGAGGCGACCGCTAGCCAATATGAGCGGGCCGCGCTGCCGCATCATCCCGCCGGCCGGCCGCTGCGCTCGTTCGCGGAGTTGGCCTCAGTCGCCACCGCGCGGGATTTCTTTTTCGACCGTGACGGCCAGCCCACACCACTCGCCCGCGACTTCGCGGCCAACGTCTCGCTCTACTCCTTTGACCGGATGAACCTCAATGCGGCCAATCCGGTGGCACTGGCCGTTGGCGGCCTGGCTCCCGACCAGATGGATGCCATGCAGACCTTCCTGAAGCAGCAGAAACGTGCCGGCCGCCCGGGTTTTTTCCATTCCGTCAGCGAAGCCGCCGTGGTATTCGGGTCCGCCCCCATGCAGGCCTTCGGCACCGAAACGGCGGCTGTGCGGATCACTGTCACGGTGCGGGATGGAATGGCGATTTTCCGCATGAGTGCTGTCGTGGCCCCACCCGGCGGAGCGACCTTGGCGGTGCCGATCCTGCCCGCTGATCAAACCGCCGCGCCCGCCCCGCAAGAAAATGCCGGCCCCGTCGTCAAAAAGTTGGACTACCCGTTCAAGGTGCTGGAGATTCGGGAGGATATGGAATCAACCACTCTCGCACCAAACGAGTTTGCTGCGCATGAGTGATCCATCCCCACCTGTGCCTCCCGGGACCGTCCTGCTGCCGACCAACAGGTTTTTTGTGCGGGTCGTGCCGCTGGCCGCAGAGGGAAGCCCCGTTCGCCAGATCGAATTGGCACTGGAGAACCGGGCGTCTTTTCCGGTGAACCAGCTCTACTATGGCTATCTGCTTGCGCCCGGCGGCGACTCCGCGCTCGTTTTTGCGGCCTATAGGAAACGTTTCAGCGCAGCCGAGACCGCCACGTGGACAGACGCCGTGGCGGTGGTGCCGTCGTTTCTTGCGCAGCTGAACGATATCCCCACAACTTCGACCATCTTGCTATGGCCCGATGAGAACGAGATTACCGCGGTGGCATGGGATGGAGTCGCCACCTTGCCGCTGGCCGTCATGGCCCGAGAGAGGGGAGGTTTGGCGGAAACTGACTTGCGCGCCAGCTTGGTGGCTGAAATCGGCGAGCGGGTCGAACTGCCCGGCGCTGTGGTCCGGGAATTCTCCGGTCCGGCCAAAATTCTGAACCGCGCCGACCTTGAAACCGCGGATGTGCGGGACAAGGAATTTCTGGCAGAGCAGAAGAATCTCCGGAAGCGCGATACGATCCTGTGGCGCGGTCTCCAAGGCTGTCTGGCGGGACTGGCACTGCTGGCCTTGGTGGAGGCCGGACTGGTTGCGGCGAAAGCTCGCCTGACTGACCGCAATGCGCAGGTGCAGAGCCAGTCCGCCGGCGTGGCACGAATCGAGACGGCCCAGTCGATCAGCCGGCGCATTGAGGAAATGACCCAGCGCCGGCTGCTGCCCTTGGAGATGCTGGCCGTGGCGAATGGCGTTCGGCCCACCTCGGTCCAATTTCTGCGCGCGGTCACCAACGGATTGCATGTCATGGAAATCGAGGCCCAGACGACCAATGCGGCGGATGTCGGGCTATACGAGACGGCCCTGCGGGCTGTGCCCGAAGTGGCTTCGGTGGAAACCCGCGATCTTCGTTCCCGCGAAGGCATCACCTCGTTCGTGCTCGCCCTCACCTACAAACCGGCAGCCCTGCACCAGGAGGGCGCTCCGTGAGGGCCTTTTTCATCAAACGAGCCCTGCGGGAGAAGGTGCTTCTGCTAGCCTTCTTCCTGCTGGCCCTAGTGATATGGACGGGCCGGAGTTGGAACCGCAGCCGGCTGCTTTGGCAGGACTGGCGCAGCGCCGAGACCGAACTTTCCACGCAGCAGGTCTGGCTGAAAAATGCTCCCGCCATTGACGCGGCGGCGCTTGCCGCCACGCAAAGTCTGGACCCGGCCAGAACGTTGAACGCCACGCGACTGGTGGGCGAACTCAACGCCCTGGCCAGCCAAGCCGGATTGACTGCCGACATCAGCGCCCAGCGCACGGAACGCACCAGTCAGTTTGCCTTTCATGCCGTGCAGGTCACCTTTCGACGAACTGATCTGCCTGCCCTGCTCAAGTTCTACCGCGAACTTTCCAAGCGGGCTCCCTATATCGGTCTGGAGCAATTCTCTCTCACCACAGACCGGACCAGTTCGGGCCAGCTCAACGCCAGTTTTGGCGTGGTCTCGGTTGAACTTCAGCGCTGAGTTCAACCGCCGCACTTTAATAGGGACTGAGTCTTTACTGGATCATCGATGGCGCCACGACGAATCTTCGGCGCCGTTTGCTTTGGTATAAGATAGACGCGGGGCTCCGTCCCGTCACCCCCACCGCTCAAAACTTAAAACTGGCGCTGACCTGGAAGACCGCCGAGATGATGGCGTAGGCGATGAAGGCCACGAAGGAGAACGCGAACAGCAGCACGCCGCTTGAAACGATGGTCGAGAAAGCCTGTAGCTGGACAGCCAGTTCCTGCCGGTAGGTCCGCGCGATGTCCCGCAGACTGGGGGCTAGGTGCCCCGTGCTTTCACCGACCGCCAGGCGATCCAGGACCAGGTCCGGAAAATACCCCGTCCGGCCAAGCGCCACGGAGATCTTCTCGCCCTCCAGCACCCGGTCTGTGGCCTCGCTAAGGGCGCGGCGCAGCGTGCGGTGCGTGATGGTCCGTTCGGTCATGCGCAACGCCTCGGCCGTGGTCACCCCGTTCTCCAGCAGCACCGCAAGGGTTTCGCTGAAATTGTGCACCGTGGTGTTCGTCAGGTAGGCGCCGGCCAAAGGCAGCCGGAGCAGCCAGGCATCCGTGGCGACCCGGCCTCGCTCACTCCGCCGCCATTGCCAGAACAACCCGGCCCCGATCACGAGCGCGACCGCCACCAACAGCCCGTAGCTGATGAGGAATTCCGACAGGCCGACGAGCAGCCGGGTCGCGAGGGGGAGTTTTCCGCCCAGCGAGGCCAGCAAGGTTTGCAGCCGAGGCATGAGGAAGAAGATGAAAAAAAGCACGACACCGACCGCCACCACGCAGATGAACACGGGGTAGGCGAGGGCGGCCGTCATTCTCCGCCGCAAGTCCTTTTGGTCGCTGAAGTGCTGGATCAACCGAGCCAGCACCTCCTTCAGGTTGCCGGTCGCCTCGCCGGCCGCGATCAGATTGATGGTCTGCGCGTCAAACACCGCCGGATACACGGCCATCGCCCGGGACAGCGAAAGCCCTTCACCCAACCGCTCCCAGAGCCGGGCGCAGAGCGTTCGCAGCCCCGGGGCCTTCAGCCGCTGGCTGAGCAGTCGCACGGCCTCGCCGGCAGGCATCCCGCTCGTCGTCAAATCCGCCAAGGCTTGGAGGAACGGCAGGCGTTCCCGCACCGAAAAATTGCCCGGGCCGACCGCTCTGACAACTGCCGCTCCATTTTCCTCCAAATCGACCACCTGCAGGCCGCGGGCCGCCAGCACCCGCATCGCGTCCTTCCGGCTCGGCGCTTCCACGGTCGCCCGCACGATCTGTCCCCCGGTCTCGCGCGCAGTATAACCAAAAGCGGGCATGGCTTACTTGTCGATGACGGTGATCACGCGCAGCACCTCGTCCAAAGTGGTCTGGCCGGCTTTCACCTTCGCCCAACCCGATTGCTGCAGCGTCCTCATGCCGTGTTCCCGCGCGCATTTGTCTAGCACGCGACTGGACTCCCGCTTGACGATCAGATCATGCAATTCGTCGTCGGGCTTGAGAATCTCAAACAGGCCGATCCGTCCACGATACCCGGTCTGCCGGCAGCGATCGCAGCCCACCGGTTCCGCCAGCTGGCGCACCTGCTCCGCCTCGGAAGGATCGAGCCCCAAAATCGCCAGGGTGTCCCGCAGTTTGACGCCGTTGACCGGGGCCGGGCGGCTGCACTGCGGGCAGAGCCGCCGGACCAATCGCTGGGCGATGACCAGTTCGATGGCCGACGTGACCAGGAAGGGTTCGATCCCCATGTCGATCAGGCGTGTGATCGCGCCCGGCGCATCGTTGGTATGCAGAGTGGACAGAACCAGATGGCCGGTCAGCGAGGCCCGGATCGCAATGTCCGCCGTATCCCGGTCACGGATTTCACCAACCATGATGACATCCGGATCCTGCCGGAGCACATGGCGCAAGGCGCTGGCAAACGACAGGCCGATCTCCGGATGCACCTGCATCTGGTTCACGCCCTCCACCTCGTATTCAATCGGGTCTTCCACCGTCACGATCCGCAGATCCGTGGAATTGATCTGCCGCAAAAAAGCATTGAGCGAGGTGGACTTGCCGGAGCCGGTCGGGCCGGTCACCAGGATGATCCCATGCGGGTAGGTGAGGATCCGGTTGATCTGCGCCTGCTCGCCCTCGTCCATGCCCAGGCGTTCCATCGTGAAGGCCTCGCGCTTCTGATTGAGCAACCGAAGGCTGACGCTCTCGGCGTAGATGGTGGGAATGGTGGAGACGCGGATGTCGAGCGTGTCGCCGCCTGCTTTGAAATTGATCCGGCCATCCTGGGGCAGCCGCCGCTCGGAGATGTTGAGCCGGGCCATGATCTTCAGCCGGGAGATGACCGCATCCTGGAACCGCAGCAGGTTTTCCGGCACCGGCACGGCGACCAGCAGCCCGTCCACGCGATAGCGGATCCGTAGCTGCCCGGCCTGCGGCTCAAAGTGAATGTCGGTAGCCCCATCCTCCACCGCCTGCGCGATGACGTCCGTGACAAAGCGCACGACGGCCGCATCAGCGTCCGCTTCCGTGGCCGCCGCCGGGGTCTCGTGCGCCGGTCCGGCCTCGCCTTCCTCAAGGCTGCCCGAACCGACCCCGTAGTTCTCAATGATCAGCTGGCGGACTCTGTCGGGCGGGGCCAGATGCCAGCACAGCGTCCGCGACGTGCAAGTCGCAAGCCAGTCCACCATGTCGGCATCAGGCGGCCAGACCGTGGCGAGATGCAGGGCTGCGTCCCCGGTTCCGCCCGGAACCTGGATAGGCATCACCTGGTAGTCATGCACCATCTTCGCAGGCAACAGCGGCACCGCTTGGCTGTCGGGCCGAAGGTCGGTGGCCAGCGTCATGTCCGCCAGTTCGGCCAGCTGGACCAAAGCCCCGTTCAGATCACAGCCTTTGATCCGGGCCAGCACCGCCAGCCGTTCGGCCCGCGGCGCCTCCTGCATTTGCAGGCGCTGCGCCGCCACTGGCCAGTCGCGCAGAAATCTTGGCCAAGCCGCAGTCGAGGCCGTCATGATCAGTGCTTGGCTTCCGGCGTCAGCGCCTGCTTCACCTGTTCGCGTTGCCGCTTGGGGAACTTCTCCACCTGCTGCAGTGCCGGAGTGTTGTCCGCTGGCGTGTTGGTCAGCACAGTGGGTCGCAGAAAAAACACGAGGTCGGTGCGGGTCTGCCCGCGCGAGCGGGAGCCAAGTAGGTCGCCAATGATAGGAATGGGGCCCAAGCGGCTCGTGCTCCGCGATTCCGAACTGCGCTGCAGTCCGCCCAGCACGATAATTTCTCCGCTTTTCACGCTCACGAACGACGAGGTGGCACGCCGCCCGATCCGGGGCTGCGGATTGCCGTCAATGGTCAGGTCTCCCAGAATGTCATTCACCTCCTGTTTGATTTCCAACTGCACCGAACCGTCGTTGCCGATCAGGGGCTTCACGGTCAGGTCGATGCCGATGTCCTTGGATGAGACCGTCGAGCGGTAGCCGGTGCCCACCGATGCGCCCGCCGTGCTATCGTTGAGGTAGCTGCTGATCACCGGCCGGGATTCGCCGACGAAAATCTTACCCTCCCGATTGTGCGAGGTGATGATATTGGGCACAGACAGAATGTTCGCGTTGGACTTGCGCGGGGTGGTGACCAGGGAAATCTCCGCCGCCAGGTCCACCGGTCCCGCACCGACCACGCCCGGCCGGGTGATTACGCCGTTGGTCACGCCAATGCCGCCTGCGCTCCCGCCAAAACTGACCAGCTTGTCGCCCTCGATCTTCAGCCCAAGTGCGCTGATGCCCGAGGTGTGGCTGTTGTCGAGGGTGACCTCCGCAATCACGACCTCGATCCGCACCTGCGCCAGCAGGATGTCGATCTTGGCCACGAGTTCGTTGATCAACCGGATGTCGTCAACGGTGCCGGATACAATCAGTGAATTGCTGCGGTCTTCCGGCAGTATGGTGAGCACCGAGCTAAATTGGGTGGATGAATCAAGCGAGAGGTTCAGGCCGGTCGCCGCCGCCGCGTTAGGCGGTGCGGGCTGGTTGCTCGCTGGAGGCATGGTAGGCTGGGTCGCTTGCGCCGACCGCAGCGTTTCCTGGCCGGCGCTCTTGGCCGCATTGTTCTGGCCGGCCACCAACTGGCTGAGGCTGGTCGCCACATCCTTCGCCGCGGCATGTTTGAGGTAGATCACCTCGTTGCGCGTGTTGGCATCCGACTTCACGTCCAGGCGCTCAATCAATTCGTCGAAGAACTCATGCAATCGCGCATCGGAAACCAGCACGACCTGGTTGGTCCGGTCATCCGGATTGTAAGTAGTCGCCGTGCCGATCTGGCTTTGCAGCGGCCCGGAAAGGATCGTGCGCATCTTGTTTACTACCTCACTCGCCTTGGCGAACTGCAGCGGGTAGAACTTGAGTTTCAGGCCGGCGAGAATCGGTTGGTCGAAACGTGTGACCAAGGTTTCGATGCGCTGGAGGTTGGTGATCGAATCGGTGACCAAGGCCGCGTTCGCCTTGTCCAAAATCACCGGGGCGCTGCCCGCCGCGGGGTTGAGCAGTGCCGCGATCTGGGGTATGAATTCGGTGACCCGCAGAAAATTCAGCTGGAAGACCTTGCTCGCGATCCGGCCGCTGGCGGGCAGATTCAGGGTGGAACCGTCGATCAGTTCCGGCGCCTCGGATTTGACAGCGGAGAGTGCCGTCACCTTCAGAAACTTGTCGTCGAAGGGGCTGATCGCGATGCCGTTGAGGGTGAGCAGGGTTTCGAGGGCCCGAATGGCTTCCTCCCGGGTGACGCTGCCCTTGAGCGACAAAGTGATGGTTGCAGCGGGTAGGGCCTGCGGTCGCAGCACCGTCTTTCCCGTCCAGCGTTCCAGCAACGCAAGCACCTGATCGATGCTTTCATCCCGCAGGGTCAGCGGCCCGACAGCGTCGGACGGACTCGGCCCGGCGGTTTGGGACTGTCCGTGTGGCAGCGATACAACTAGCAAAATCACACCGAGCAGCAGCCTGGACCAGGATGAGGAAAATTTCTTCATGGACTCCCGTTGAAGGGTAAGAGGATTAAATTGAGTCAGTGGCGTGGCCCTCGCCGGCCCCTACAAAGCCGCCCGTGGGTCTTTTGGCAAGCCGGGCGATGAAGCAGCGAGGCGGATCACGACACGCATTGGGGTTCAAGTGTTTGCCACATGCCCGCATCCCTTATGACACAAGCTGGGCTGCCGATAGTTTTCGACGCATGGATTTCACCTCTTTGCCACGCATGGTTTTGGTTTTGGCTTGTCAGTATTTTTCGGCACGGCAGCTTTTGCCTATCGAACTCCGAATGGGCCGCGGGCTTCGAAAACCTATGGCTATGTTTTCTCGGCGGGCCCGTCGGAGCGGTGAGCATGCGCGATATCTTCGCGGCGCCACCTTCCTTTTCCTCTGTGCGTTCAACTTCGCCTCGGCCCAAGTGGCCGGCACCGCCCTGGTGCGACACGCGCCTTCCATCAACGGCACCGTCGAAGGCACGCTGCAGCAGATGCTGCCCGAAAGCACGACGTTCAATGGCGGCGCCACGGTCACGCAGGATCTTCTGGTGCCAGGCACGCCGACTATCCTCCTGAATGGCAGTCCCACCTACGCGGGAACACTCGATGGCACCGGCACCGCCACGCCCACCAACTTCCAGATCACGCTCAACGGCGGAGCCACCCTGCGCAATGTCGTTCGCCGCACCAATGCGGTAACCTTGCCCACGCTCAGCGCGCCCGCGTCGCCGACCGGCTCGGCTTCCGTCAACATCAACTCGTCGAGTGAAAGCGTGAATTGGTCGACGGTGCGCAACCTCACACTGAACGGTGGGGTGGGGCAGTATGCAGTGCCGGCCGGCAGCTACGGCAACTTTACGGCCAACGGCGGTTCGGGGTTCACCCTGGGCACCGCCGGCGCGACCACGCCCTCAGTCTACAATTTCCAGCAACTGAATCTGAACAGCAACAGCGAGTTTCGCGTGCTGGGTCCGATCATCGTCAATGTGGCCAGCGGCTTCAACGCAAACGGCCTCATGGGCGCCTCCGGCAGTTCTTCCTGGCTCACCTTTAATATCTACAGCGGCAGCTTCACCCTCAATGGCGGCGCCACTCTGCATGGCTTTGTGACGGCACCCAGCGGCACGGTTACGGTCAACGGGAACAGCCTGCTGATCGGCGGCGTGATCGCCGACCGGTTGACGGTCAACGGCGGCGGCATCCTCCGCCTGCAAAATCCCGCCAGCCCGAACCAATCACCAACCGTCTCGCTCACGGCTCCGGCCGATGGCGCGACCTTCACGGCCCCGGCATCATTCACCCTGACCGCCTCGGCGGCGGACGCCGACGGGTCGATCGCCAAGGTCGAATTCTTCCAGGGCTCTACCAAAATCGGCGAAGATACCTCCGCCGCCTATACCTTAGCGGTCAGCGCCCTCGCTACCGGCACCTACACTTATACAGCCCGCGCCACCGACAACGCCGGGGCGACCACGGATTCGGCCGCGATCACCATCACGGTCAGTGCGCCCAACGAGCCACCCGCAGTCAGCCTGACTTCTCCCACCGATGGTCAGGTCTTCACTGCTCCCGCGACCATCGCCTTGGCCGCCACGGCGACCGACACTGACGGCACCATCGCCAAGGTCGAATTCTATCAGGGTGCCACCAAGGTGGGCGAGGATGCAACCGCCCCTTACACCCTCTCGGTCACAGGTCTCACCGCGGGCACCTATGTTTTCACTGCCAAGGCGATTGACGATCTCGGTGCCACCACCACCTCCGCGGCGGTAACGGCCACGGTGGTCAATCCGAACCAGTCGCCCACGGTTTCGCTGACGGCTCCGGCCGATGGCTCCACGTATGCCGCCCCGGGTGCTTTTACCCTGACGGCTTCGGCCGCCGATACCGACGGCACGATCACCAAGGTGGAATTCTTCCGCAACGGCACCCTGCTGGGCGAGGACACGACGGCACCTTATTCCTTCGCGGTGAGCGGTCTGGCGGTCGGCACCTACAACTTCCTCGCCCGGGCGACGGATAATGCGAATTCCGCCACCGATTCTGCCCCCGTCACGATTTCCGTCTACAATGCCAATGTCGCACCGGTTGCGACCGCGCAAAGCCTCACGCTGGACGAGGACACGCCCAAGGCCGTTACGCTCAGCGCGACCGATGCGAATGGCGACACGCTCACCTACACGGTGGCGACCGGCCCCACGCACGGCGTGCTGTCGGGCACGGCACCCAACCTGACCTACACCCCGAATCTCAATTACTCCGGCTCGGACAGCTTTACCTTCACCGCGAGCGATGCCGCGCTGACTTCCGCCCCGGCCACGGTGAGTCTTACGATCACCCCGATCAACGACCAGCCGCTCGCCGACAGCAAGGTGGTCAACCTGGCCGAGGACACCTCGATCACGATTCCGCTGACCGGCTCCGATGTCGAAACTTCATCCTTGGGCTACGCCATTGTCACTCCGCCGGCGCATGGCTCCTTGAGCGGCACGCTGCCCAATGCGCTCTACGTCCCTTTTGCCAACTATCACGGCCCCGACAGCTTCACCTACACAGTCAATGACGGCAGCCTGACTTCCGTCGCGGCCCTGGTTTCCATCAGTGTTTCCCCCGTGAATGATGCCCCGGTGGCGGTTCCGGCCACGGTCACAGTGAACGAAGGCTCCACCGTGGCGATCACGCTGGCCGCCACGGATGTCGATGGCGACACCCTGAGCTACACGGTGCTTTCCTCACCCACGCACGGGACCCTCTCCGGCGCGGCGCCCAGCCTGACCTATACGCCTGCGGCCAACTACAACGGCCCGGATACCTTCACTTTCAAGGCGAACGACAGCCAGGTGGATTCGGCCCCGGCGACCATCACGGTCAACGTCGTGAACCAGAATGATCCGCCCACCGCCAACACCCAGTCAGTCTCCGTGGTCGAGGACACTCCGCAGTCCATCACACTCAGCGGGAATGATCCGGACGGTGACACGCTCAGTTACCTCATCGAAGTTGCTCCGGAACACGGCACTCTCTCCGGCAGCGCGCCCAACCTGACCTACACGCCCGCCGCCAATTATCACGGCGCGGACGAATTCTCGTTCCGGGTGAACGATGGGACGGTCAGTTCGGCGCCGGCTTTGGTCACGCTCGGCATTAGTCCGGTGAACGACGCCCCTTACGCCGGCCCGCTCGATTTGACCTCAGCGGAAGACACGCCGGTGACCTTCGATTTGCCGGGCAGTGACGTCGAAGGAGATACCCTGGCTTACACGATCGTGACTCCGCCGGCCCACGGCACGCTCAGCGGCACGGCTCCGCACCTGACCTACACGCCCGCCGCCAACTACCACGGTCCCGATGAATTCAGCTACAAGGTTTCCGACGGTGCCGCGGAATCCGCGCCCGGTCTGGTCACCCTTACCCTTAGCCCGGTCAACGATGCTCCCACCGGAGCGAATCAAACCGCGCCCTTGGACGAGGACACCACGGTTGGATTCACGCTGGCGGGCTTCGACGTGGACGGTGACGCTCTGACGTTCACCATCGTCAGCGCTCCGGCCCATGGCTCGCTCAGTGGCACTCTGCCGAACCTGCAGTATGTTCCGGCCCCCAATTTCAACGGGCTGGATTCTTTAGTTTACACGGTCAGCGACGGAACCCTGGTCTCGGCTCCTTACACGGTCACTTTCCCGGTCGCGCCGGTGAACGATGCGCCCTCGGCCGACTCAAAGGCGCTGGCCACGGATGAGGATACGTCCGCGCCGGTCATTCTCAGTGGTCAGGACATCGACGGTGATCTTCTCACCTATACGGTCGTTACTCCGCCGGCGCACGGCACCCTGACGGGCACCGGCGCAAGTCTTACCTACACCCCGGCGCTCAACTACAACGGTCCGGACAGCTTCACCTACACGGCCTACGATGGTTTGGTGGCTTCCGCTCCAGCCACGGTCGCAATCACCATCGCCCCGGTCAATGACACCCCGGTCGCCGAGGCCCAGGCCGCCACCACCGATGAAGACGTGGCACTCGCTTTGACCTTGGTTGCAACGGATGTGGACGGCGATCCGATCACCTACGTCATTCAGGTGCCGCCCGCCCACGGCACGCTCAGCGGCACCGGACCGCTTTTCACCTACACGCCTGCCCCCAACTATCACGGCAGCGATTCATTCACTTTTGCTGCCAGTGATGGCCTGCTCACTTCGGCCCCCCAGACGGTGTCGCTCACGCTCAACAGCGTCAACGATGCCCCGGTTGCCAACGCCCAGGCGGCGACGACTGCCGAGGACACGGCCGTGTCGATCACCCTGACGGGCTCGGATGTCGATGGTGACACGATCAGCTACATGCTTTCCACTCCGCCGGCCCACGGCACGCTTTCGGGCACGGCCCCGAATCTCACCTATACTCCGGTGGCCAACTACCACGGATCTGACAGCTTCGTATTCTACACGAGCGATGGTTCCCTGACCTCAGTCCCGGCCATCGTCAGCCTGACGATCACCTCCGTCAACGATGCGCCAGTCGCCACCCCGCAGACTTACGCAGTTAACACGGGTATTCCGCTCAACCTAACTCTCGGCGGCACGGATGTGGATGGTGACACGCTGACCTTCGCCGTGACCAGCCAACCGGCCCACGGCACGATCAGCGGCACGGCGCCCAACCTGACCTATACCTCGGCTCCCGATTTCGGTGGCTTCGATTCCTTCACCTTCACCGCCAACGATGGCGCGCTGACCTCCGCCCCGGCCACAATCCAATTCACCGCCGGGCTCGCGCCGCGTTCCAAGACCTACACCACGACGACGGATTTTTCCGCCGGCACGCTCACCGCCGTTTCCACCGCGGTGGCCGACCAGCTGACCAACACGACCGTGATGGCAGCCTATGACGTTGTCTGGGTCGCCAATTCCTCCAAGGGCACGGTGGTCAAGATCGACCCCGAGACCGCCCGCGTCATCGGTGAATTTAACACCAAGCCCGTCGATGCCACAGCGCCTTACCCCTCGCGCCTCGCCGTCGATTCCAAGGGCAACGTCTGGGTCGCCAATTACACCCACGACTCCGTCATTAAAATCGGGCTCCCAGAGAACGGATACTGGGTGGACCGTAACAACAACGGAGTTGTCGACACCTCTGGTTCGCTCGGCGACGTGCGCGCCTGGGCGGGGGCAGGCACCTTGGCTGATGCGCAGGACGAGGCCATCCTTCTCTACGTGCGCACCGATGTTGAAGGTGTCCGCCAGATTTCCATCGACAGCGATGACAACGTCTGGGTGGGCGGGTCGGCTGGCGACTGGCAGAAATTCAACGGCCAGACCGGCGCGCTTATACGTGCCGAACCGGCAATCGGTGCGGGCGGGCAGGGCGGTTTTATCGCGGCAAACGGCAAACTGTATTCCGCGGGCACTGATTTCCTGATCTGGCAGACTGCCACGCCAATCGCCATTTTACCGCAGTCCGATACTGTCCGCAAAGGTGCCTGGGCATCAGCGGTGGATAGCCAGGGCAATCTTTGGGTGACCAAAGACTGGACCAGCACGATTGCCAAGTATGCTCCGGATGGAGCCTTGCTCGGTGAGTTTTACCACGGTGAACCCTGGGCCATGGGTGTCGCCATCGACGCCAACGACCATGTGTGGATCGCCCACTCGCACTGCGGTCACTCGGTTGGTCATATGCTGCCCGACGGCACTCTAGTCGGCAACGTCGAGGTCGCCAATCACGGTCCGGTCGAGGTCTCCATTGATCGCCGGGGTCGCATCTGGGTCGTCAGTTCGACCGGGGTGGTGCAGCGCATCAATCCCTTGGGCGGCCCCTTGGGCTCCGATGGCCAGACGCCGGTCGGCGAGGTCGATCTATCCACGGGCAACCTCGGCGGTGCCCTCTGGACCTACGGCCGCTTCACCGGCAGCACTTTCGGTCTAGCCTCGCCCGACGGCCTATGGACCACTGTCTACGATGGCGTGTTGAGCGGCACGACCTGGGGCCCGGTCATCTGGAATGCGCTGCTTGCGAACGACGGCAAGGTGCAGGTCGAGGCGGCCCTCAGTTCGGACGGCGTCACCTACGGCGCCTTCCAACCGCTCACCTTTGGCAATTCGACCCCAACGGGTGCCGGCCGTTACCTGAAAATCCGGACCCGGCTCGTCTCTGCCACCACCGGTGAAGCCCCCGAATTCTACGACCTCACGGTGGGCACCGCAGGCTACGTGCCGCCGGCCACGCCTGCCTTCTGGAACGTCTCTGCCGGATCAAACATCAAGGGCAACTGGCCTGACGCCATCCAACTCAAAGGTGCTTTCCGGCACTCCGTGCATGATTTTTCCGTCGAACCGAGCTATGCTTGGACGATGGTCAGCGGGCCCGGCACGGTGACCTTCAACAACCCTGCCGTGCTCCGGCCCACGGTGCAGTTCAGCGCCCAAGGCAGCTACGTCCTGCGGCTCACCGCGACGCTCAACTCTGTCGTTTCGACCTCCGACGTCACAGTCGCCCTCACGCCCTACAACCGGGCGCCCTATGCGAACGCGGGCTACACCACCTTCCGCGCGGACGTGCCTCCCGAAATCTGGCTCTGGGGCGAGGTGCGCGACGATGCCCTGCCGGTTGGGGTCCCGGTCACTTCCTCGTGGGAGAAACTTTTTGGCCCGGGCACAGTAACCTTCACCAATTCGGCGGCTCCCGCCACGAAGGCCAGTTTCTCGGCCCCGGGCGTCTATGTGCTTCGCCTAAACGCCACGGACAGCGAACTCACAAGTAGCGATGTAACGACTGTGTGGCTCGGCTATCCCTGCATTCCGGTGGCACCGGACGGGGTAGTGTCCTGGTGGCAGGCCTCGGCCAATGGTGACGACCATGTCGGCGGGAACCAGGCCTTCACGGAACGCGGCACCGATTATGCCGAGGGCAAGATTGGCGGGGCTTTCCGATTTGACGGCACCAATGACCGGGTTCGCGTTTTCGCCGCCCCGAGCCTTGATGCCGGACGCGGCGACGGATTTAGCGTGGAACTATGGATCAGGCCCGATCTGGCGGGCACCACCTCGACCATCTTCGAATACGCTTCCGGTGCCCAGCGCGGCTTCAACATCCGTCAGGTCGGAACCCAGTTGGAGGTGAATTTCCGCGAGGCAAACAATGTCAACCATGTGCTCACGGTGGGCGCTGCCCTGCCGGCGCTGACCTGGACCCACGTGGCCGCGACCTACGACAAAGCCACCGGCGAGGCCCGGATTTATGTCAATAGCCTGCTGCGGGTGTCCCAATCGATCGGATCCTTCGTTTTGCGCACGGATCTGGACGTTAATTTCGGCGGACAGGTGAATGCGCTGGAGTCTTACGACGGCCTGCTCGACGAGATCACCGTCTACAACCGCGCCATCTACGCCGATGAGATCACCGCCATCTATGCGCATCCCGCAGGCAAGCGCCCGCCGGTCGCCAATGTGCCCCCGGTGGTTTCCGCCGGTCCCGCTCTCTTCAACAAGACCGCCAACACGCCGGTCACCCTGAATGGGTCCGTCACCGACGATGGCCAGCCGGTGGACGGTGTTCTGACCGCGCATTGGACGCAACTCTCGGGCCCGGCAAACGCGGCGTTCGCCGACCCATTCTCCGCGCAAACCACGGTCACTTTCCCGCAAAGCGGCGTTTACCTGCTGCAGCTCGAGGCCGATGACGGTGGCTTCTGTGCGCAGTCCACCGTGGAGGTCCGCGTCGATGCACTCTACCAAGTCGAGCCGGATACGACATATGCCGCCTGGTGGCCGTTCAACAAGGATGACTTTGATGTCATCAACGGACTGAAGATGGAGCGCTTCAACGGCGTCTCCCTCGTCAGCGAGGGCCGGGTTTCCCGTGGGTTGTTGTTTGACGGTATTGACGATCACGCTCGCGCCGCGGCCGCGCCGCAGATCGACCCAGGTGCCTCGGCGGCAGGCTTCACGGTGGAGTTCTGGGCGAAGCCCGGGACGAGT
>Ga0066428_1000114_pt1 | contig 16062 bp, 15 predicted proteins | sample LakWasMet40_LOW7_2_FD_59516 | JGI IMG/M metagenome (GOLD analysis project Ga0066428, IMG submission 59516) | Freshwater sediment methanotrophic microbial communities from Lake Washington under simulated oxygen tension - Sediment Metagenome 40_LOW7 | ecosystem: Environmental > Aquatic >...
GCGCTCATCCTCCTCGCTCGAGGTCTGCCGCACGCCGCCGGCGTCCGAGAGGTGGTCCTTCCAGTCCTGGCCTATCTTCTCCAGCACCTGGAAATCCTTGGAAAAATCCATCTCCTCGCGCGGGTCGTCCGCGGGCGTGGCGTTGTCGTCGCCGTTGCGGGCCTCCTTCTCGAGGCTCACATCGTCCATCGGCAGCTCCTCGAGCGTCGGGTTGGACTGCAGTTCCTCCTGGACCGTGGCGCGGAGGTCGAGCGCGGCGACCTGCAGGATCTTCAGCGACTGCCGCATCTGCGGCGCCAGCACAAGCTGCTGCGTCTGCCTCTGGTGGAAGCCTTGGTTGAGTCCGGGGCCGCTCATGCGCGAAAGGGGCTATCTCTGGCTTTCGAGCGTGGACACGCGGGGTAGGGCGGAGGTCGGGACGGCGGGGGTTGAGCCGGATTTGGCGGGAGGGAAAACTTCGGCGAGGTAGACGGCCAGCTTCTCGTTGGTCGGGCCGTAACGGTCGCTGTAGAGATACATCTCGAGGTCGGTGAGCATCTCGAAGGCGGACTGGTAGCGCTTCTCGCGGTCGCGCTCGAGGGCCTTGTGCAGGATGATCTCGAGCTTGGGGTCGATGTCGGCGCGCAGCGTGCTGAACTGCGGGATCGGCAGGGTCAGGATGTTGCGGCGGGACTCGACGCGCGTGGCGCCACGGAAGATGTTTTTGCCGAGCAGGATCTCGGTCAGGACGATGCCGAGCGGGAAAAGGTCGGAGCGGCCGTCGGTGACGGCGTAGCTGGCGCCCTCGGGCGAGAGATACTCATCCTTGCCCGGGATCACCTTGCCTTCCTCGTTATACATCAGGTCCAGCGCCTTCGCGATGCCGAAGTCCGTCAGCTTCACGTCACCCTCGATGGCGAGCATGACGTTCTTCGGGTTGACGTCGCGGTGGACGATGCCGAGGAGGCGGCCGTCGGCGTCGCGCTTGGTATGGGCGTAGCTGAGGCCGCGGCAGACGCGGGAGGCGATGAAGACAGCCATGTCGACCGGCACCTGCTTGCCCAGCTCGAGATGGCGGTCGATGAACTGCTCGAGGTTAACGCCGCGGACGAATTCCATCGTCATGAAATACTGCCCGCCAATCTGGCCGAGGTGGTAGGTCTGGACGATGTTGGTGTGGATCAGGTCGGCCACGAGGCGGGCCTCGCCGATGAAATTCTTCTGGAATTCCGGGATGCTGGAATACTCCTCGCGAATGAGCTTGATGGCGACGACCTTGCGGAAGTTGCCCGTGCCCTTCTGCACGGCCTCGTAAACGAGGCCCATGCCACCCTCGGCAAGCTTGTTGGTCAGCTCGTATTGGAGTTCGTTGAAGATGTGCTTGAGGGCTTGCGTGGCCACGAACTGACAAAAACCGCCGGCTTCATGCGTGGCAAGAACTCATCCGCTAAATTTGCATGGTTCCTGCTATGCACTTGCGCCGCCGCCGGAAGGGCCGGTTGACAGGCGGGGCGCGAGGCCTAGGTTGCGCGCATGATCACGCTCTCGAACCGCGCCGCCCGTCAGGTGCAGACCATGCGCGCCGCCCAGGCCGACCCGACGAAGCAGCTGCGCGTCTTCGTCGAGAGCGGCGGCTGCTCGGGCTTCGAATACGGCATGTCCTTCGATGTCGCCAAGGCCGAGGATCAGGTTTTCGAGAGCGAGGGCGTGCAGGTGCTGGTCGATCCGACGAGCCTGGCCTACCTCAGCGGCTGCAGCATCGACTTTGACGACGGTCTCCATGGCAAGGGTTTCGAGATCAAAAATCCCAACGCCCAGAGCACCTGCGGCTGCGGGAAGTCGTTCAACTAAACCCGCGCCTCGTGCAGCGCCACGATGCCGAGCGTCATCGGCGTGGCCTGCACTGAGCTGAAGCCCGCGCGCAGGATCTCCGCCGATATGCCGGCCCGGTCCGGGAACAGCTCGATCGAGCCGCACAGGTATTCGTAGGCGGACTTGTCCCCGGTCACGACGCCAGCGATCACCGGCAGCACGAACTTCAGGTAGGCGTAGTAGAACGGCCTGAACCAGAAAAAGGGCTGAGAGAACTCCAGAACGAACAACCGGCCGCCCGGCCGGAGCACGCGGTGCATCTCCGACAAGGCTTTATGCCGGTCGGCCATATTGCGCAGGCCAAAGGAAATCGTGACCGCATCGAAGGAGTGGTCGGGCAGGGGCAGGGCCATGCCGTCGCCTTGGCGGAACTCAATCTGGGTCCAACGGGGGCTACTGGAGCGTTTTTTTACAGCTTCATCGAGCATCGGCTGGCAGAAATCCATGCCGGTGATGGGGGTGCCGGCGGGCAGGCCGTCCGCCAGGGCAAAGGCCACGTCTCCGCTGCCCGTGGCGAGGTCCAGGACTGCCCTTGGCTGGGCGTCGTGGACGACCCGCACGAGGCGTTGGCGCCACCAATAGTCCACCCCCCCGCTCAGGAGGTGGTTGGCCACGTCATAACGTCCCGCAATGCGGGCAAACATGCTGTTTACGGCCTTGGGATCGGGCATGGTTAAGCCCTAGGCTTTGCGCGGCTTTGCGGTTGACGCAAGCACAGGGTAGTGAATTATTTGCGGTTGTAAGAAACAAGGCATCCAAAATTTCAACCCACGCCCCGCCATGTCAACCAACCTGACCAAACGTGAGATCGTCCTGGAAATCTACGAGAAGACCGGCTTCCCGCAGAAACAAATCCAGGATACGGTGCAAATGACGCTCGATATTGTCATGGATGCACTTGCAGCCGGCCGTAACGTCGAGCTCCGCAACTTCGGCGTGCTCGAAGTGCAGGTTCGCAAGGCCCGCGTGGGCCGCAATCCGAACAAACCCGAGACCGAGGTCGTCATCCCGGAGCGTGCCGTGGTGAAGTTCAAGTCGGGCAAGATTCTCAAGCAGAAGATCAAGCAGCTCAGCCTCGAGAAATTGCGCAGCAACCCGCCGCCTCCGGCCTCGGCCTGAGCGCGCGTCCAGTCGCAGCGAGGCATGGCCGGCTTTCAGTCGCTTCCGGGCTTCCGGGATTTCTATCCGGAAGACTTTTCCCGCCGTCAGCACATCTTCCGTAACTGGCGTTCGGCGGCCACTAGCTTTGGCTTTCAGGAATACGACGCCCCTGTTCTGGAACCGCTCGAACTCTACAAGACCAAGTCAGGCGACGAGATAGAGGCCCAGCTCTTCAGTTTCACCGACAAGGGTGGTCGCGAGGTTTCCCTGCGGCCCGAGATGACCCCGACGGTCTGCCGGATGGTCGGCGAGAAGGCCGGCGCCCTGAAGCGGCCGATCAAGTGGTTCAGTATCGCCGAGTTCTACCGCTACGAGCGCGCCCAGAAGGGCCGGTTGCGGGCTTTCCACCAATTTAACGCCGATATCTTCGGCGAGGCCGGCCCCGAGGCTGAGATCGAGCTCATCGCCCTGCTCATCCAGTGCCTGGCGGGCTTCGGCCTGACCAAGGACGATTTTTATGTGCGCCTGAGTGACCGCGATCTGTGGTTTTTCTACCTGGAGGCGCTCGGCTTCAGCGATGCGCAGGCGCGCAGCGTGCTGACGGCCATCGATCGCTACGAGAAGGCCGGCGATGATGCCTTCAAGGTCTATACCGAGGCGCACGGCGCCATGCCGGCGGAACGGAAGGACCGGGTGCTTGCTTTCCTGAAGATCAAGAGTCTCCCGGAACTTGAAACCACGCTCGCGGCCTTCAATTCGGAAAAACTCACGGCGCGGCTCGCCGATTGGCGCAAGGTCCTGTCCGGCGTTTCCGCCATGGGACTGGCGGATTTCATCGCGGTCGACCTGAGCGTCGTCCGCGGCCTGGCCTATTACACGGGTTTTGTCTTCGAGGCTTTCGACCGGAAGGGTGACCTGCGTGCCCTGGCCGGCGGCGGGCGCTACAACGACCTGATCAAGAAGCTCGGCTACGCCGACCTGCCGGCGGTGGGTTTCGCCATCGGCGATGTGACCACCGGCCTGCTCATCGAGCAGCGCGGGCTGGCCCCGGCGCATGAAGCCGCGCCCCAGGTCTACGTCGTCATCGGCGGCGAGGCGGAGCGCAAGGCGGCCTTTGCCGACATCCAGGCGCTGCGCGCGGCCGGCATCCGCGTCGAGTATCCCTTCAAGGACCTGGCCTTCGGCAAGCAGTTCAAGGCCGCCTCCGAGTCCGGCGCGAAGCTTGCGCTGATCTACGGCGGCGACGAGCTGGCCAAGGGCGTCGTCAAGCTCCGCGACCTCGCCGACCGGGCCGAGCGGGAGATCCCGCGTGACCAGGTGGTGAAGCTAGCCTGCGACCTGCTTGCGGGACGGTGAGAGGTTCGCGACATGCCCAAAATGTCCGAACTCGCGCTTAGTGCCGGCCGTCTCCTGATCCTGTTCGGCATCGCCTACGTTTTGCTGGCGGTGGGGGCGCATTTTCTGTCGCTCGCGATGATTTTTCCGCGTCCACCCGTGAAATACGATCTCGGGCCCGACTATATCCAGCTGACCGCGCCCGACGGCGTGAAGATTGCCGCCCGGCACTGGGCGAACCCGAAGGCGAAATATACGCTGCTTTACCTGCACGGCAATTACGAGGATCTCGCGGGCCTCAACGACTACCTGCCGCGGTTTGTGGACGAGGGCTACGCGGTCTTTGCGATTGATTACCGCCGGTATGGCCGCAGCGAGGGCATCCCGACCGAGGCGAATGTCACGGCCGACGCAACGCTGGCCTATGATTACCTGCGCACCAAGCTGGGTTTGACGGCGGACCGCATCATCATCTTCGGCTACTCGCTGGGCGGCGGCCCGGGGGTCGAGCTTGCCCGGCAACGGCCGGCCGCCGGGCTCGTGCTGCAGGGTGCGTTTGTCAGCGCCTACCGGGTCATGACGGTCGTCCCGGTCTTCCCCGGTGACAAGTTCGTGAACATTGCCAAGGTGCCGGAGCTGAAGCTGCCCGTGTTCGTCATCCACGGCACGGCCGACAGCACGGTGCCGTTCTGGCATGGCGAGAAGCTCTACGAAGCGGTCACGGCCCCGAAGCAGAAGCTTTTCGTCGAGGGCGGCCCGCACACGGGGCTCGGTGACTTCACCGGTCAGCGCTACTGGGACGAGTTCCGGAAGTTCACCGATTCGCTTTAGCCGGCGCTGACTCGTTCACCAGCGGCTGGGTCCAGGCGCATTCCACCTCGCCGGCCACGCTGGCGTTGGGCTTTTCCTTCGAGGAGACGATCTTGGCCCGCACGTAGATTTCGTCGCCGGTGAGGGTGTAGGACGCATGGGTGCCCTTGATCTCGGCCAGGATCGCGCCGACGTCCTTGCTGTAGCGGCGGTGCGGGAGGGTCTTGCTGCCGGGGCCGGACTCGATGAGCTGGCTGGCCGGGTCATAGTCGCGGCGCGTGCCAATGAACTGCGTGGTGTAGGTGACGCTCGGCTCGGCTTGGATTTCCAGTGCGAGGGTCCGGTCTGTGCGGGTTATCTCGGTGAGAGTCACGCCGGAGCTGGCGTAGAAATCACCGGCTTCCATCGCCCGGATGACCGACTCCGGGGTGAGGTGGGTCGCCCGAACCATGATCCAGCCGCGGAACGGGTTGCTCTTGCCGAGGATCATCTGGTGGTAATCGTGCGCGTCATCCGTGCCGATGCCATACATCACCCCAAGGTGAAGCTCGGCGAGGCGGCGGGTGAGGATCACATCCCACATCTCGTCAGTGCCCAGGTGGGCCTGATCGCCGCCGTTGTGCACCCCGGGATGGCCGTTGTAGACCTCGAAGAATTTCTCCCCATGCACCCGCATCAATTCCTCGGTGGTGACACCCCAGACATAGTTGGGGTGGTTGAGATGGATCATCATCGGCTGGCCCGTCCGGGCTCGTTGCTCGAGCACGGCGTCGACCGAGCGCTGCATGATCTCGAGCGCATTGTCGGCGTCGACCGGGGCGATGAGGGTGGTCGGGTTCGTGTGGTTCATATGCACCGGGCCGCCGCGCTCGGGTTCGGTGGCGGTCGCCGGGCGGCTCCATTTTGACGTGATCTCCGCGCTGGGAATCAGGAGGAAGCGACCGGGCTCCTCGAGCAAGGCGCGGTATTCGGCAAGAGGCTTGAGCCGCACCGCCTTTTTTCCTGCCACCTCGCGTTGCTCGACCCAGGTCGGGCCAAAGCGCGTGATATAACGGTCCAGCACGGCGCCGCCGCCCAACTGGACCACGGTGCCGGCCACGACGGCCGGGGCCTTCAGCTCCAGCCAGCGCGTGCCCTCGGCGAGCACGTTGTGGTCGGAGAGGGCGAGGAAGTGATAGCCGGCCTCCTTGTAGCGGTCGGCGATCATCTCCGGGTAGTCGTTGCCGTCGCTCCAGAGCGAATGGGTGTGCAGGTTGCCCTTGAACCAGCGCGGGGCGACAGAGTCGGCGGCTGCCAGCAGGGCGCAGCAAATCAGGCCCGCCGCGGAGACAACGAGTTTTTTCATAGGGCAGAGCGGAGCGGGCGCCGCGCCGGTCAGGCGAGATCGGCGGGACCGAAGGCGCCGGGCAGGAGCGCGTCAATCGACACATCTACTTCCTGGCGTCCGTCGCAGGTGGATATAACGCGGGCGGTGGGTCCGAATTCGTAGATGACCTGACGGCACGCGCCGCAAGGTGCGGTGGCGGTCTTGGTCGGGGTGTAGACGACGACGCAGGCCAGCTTGAGTTTCTTCTCGCCGGCGGCCACGGCGCTGAAGATTGCGGTGCGTTCGGCGCAGTTGGTCAGTCCGTAGGACGCGTTCTCGACGTTGCAGCCGGAGTAGATCCTGCCGGTCGACGTCAGGATGGCGGCGCCGACGGTGAACTTGGAGTAGGGTGCGTAAGCCCGGCTGGCCGCGGTCTTGGCGGCGGCCTTGAGCTTCCTGAGTTGGGTGGGAGTGGCCATCAGAGGCCGAATTCCTGCTTCACCTCGGCGAACTTCTCAATCGCAAAGGCGAGATCCTCCCGGCTGTGGGCGGCGGACACCTGCGTGCGGATGCGGGCCATGCCCTGCGGCACGACGGGATAAAAGAAGCCGATGACATAGACGCCCTTCTCGAGCATGCGGGTGGCGACCTTCTGCGACAGCGCGGCGTCGCCGAGCATGACGGGCACGATGGGATGGGTGCCGGGGCGGATCGTGAGGCCGGCCTTGGTCAGGCCCTCGCGGAAGAACTTCGTGTTGGCCTCGAGTTTGTCGCGCAGCTCGGTCGAGCGGCTGAGCATCTCGAGGCACTTGATCGACGCGGCGGCGACGCTCGGGGCGATGGTGTTGGAGAAAAGGTAGGGGCGCGAACGCTGGCGGAGGAGGTCGATGATCTCCTTCCGGCCGCTGGTGTAGCCGCCGGTGGCGCCGCCGAGGGCCTTGCCGAGCGTGCCGGTGAAGACGTCGACGCGACCCATGACGCCGCAGTGCTCGTGCGTGCCGCGGCCCGTCTTGCCCATGAAGCCGACGGAGTGGGAGTCGTCCACCATCACAAGGGCGCCGTATTTGTCGGCGAGGTCGCAGATGCCCTGCAGGTTGGCGATGTAGCCGTCCATCGAGAACACGCCGTCGGTGGCGATGAGCTTGAATCGCGCCTTGGCGGCGTCGGCCTCCTTGAGCTTCGCTTCCAGGTCCTCAAGGTTGTTGTTCCTGTAGCGGTAGCGCTGGGCCTTGCAGAGGCGCACGCCATCGATGATCGAGGCGTGGTTGAGCTCGTCGGAAATGACGGCGTCCTCCGCGCCGAGCAGGGTCTCGAACAGGCCGCCGTTGGCGTCGAAGCAGGACGAGTAGAGGATGGTGTCGTCGGTGCCGAGGAACCGGGACATGGCCGCTTCGAGATCCTTGTGAATTTGTTGCGTGCCGCAGATGAAACGCACCGAGGCGAGGCCGTAGCCCCAGCGGTCGAGGGACTCGCGGGCGGCGGCGATGAGCTCGGGATTATCCGCGAGGCCGAGGTAATTGTTCGCGCAGAGGTTCAGCACCTTCTGCCCGGACGCCACGGCGATGTGGGCGGTCTGGTGCGTGGTGATGATGCGCTCGCGCTTGTAGAGCCCGGCGGCCTCGATTTCGCCGAGGGTCTTCTTCAGGTGGGCGGTGTAGGCGGCGTTCATCGGCTTATTCCCAGTTGAGCACGATCTTGCCCGACTTGCCGGCGCCCATGAGCTCGAAGCCTTCCTGGAAATTATCGACGGGCATGCGGTGCGTGATGACCGGGGTGATGTCCATGCCGCCCTGCACGAGCGCGGTCATCTTATACCACGTCTCGAACATCTCGCGGCCGTAAATGCCCTTCAGGTGCAGCATCTTGAAGACAATCTTGTTCCAGTCCACCTGGGCCTCGCCGGGATGCACGCCCAGCAGGGCGATGCGGCCGCCCATGATCATGTTGTCGATCATCTGGTTCAGCGCGGCGGAGCTGCCAGACATCTCAAGGCCGACATCGAAGCCCTCGGTCATGCCGAGTTCCTTGTGCCAGACATCGCTCAGGTTTTCCCGGGCGACATTCACGGTGCGGGTGGGGCCGAATTTTTTGGCCAGCTCGAGGCGGCCGTCGTTGATGTCGGTGATGACGACCTTGCGCGCGCCGGCGTGCTTGGCGACGGCGATGGCCATGCAGCCGATGGGGCCGGCGCCGGTGATGAGGACGTCCTCGCCGACCATGTCGTAGGAAAGGGTCGTGTGCACGGCGTTGCCGAGCGGGTCGAAGCAGGAGACAACGTCGAGGTCCATGCCGGCCGGCACCTTCCAGACGTTGCTGGCCGGGATAGAGACATAATCGGCGAAGGCGCCGTCGCGATTCACGCCGACCCCGACCGTGTTGGGGCAGAGGTGGCGGCGGCCGGCGAGACAGTTGCGGCAATGACCGCAGACGATGTGGCCTTCGCCGGTCACGATCTGGCTCTTGGTGAAGCCGGTGACGCCGTTGCCGACGTCCTCGACGGTGCCGACGTATTCATGGCCGATGACGAGAGGCGGCTTGATGGTGCGGGCGGCCCACTTGTCCCACTTGTTGATGTGCACGTCGGTGCCGCAGATGGAGGTCTTCCTGATCTTGATCAGCACATCGTTGACGCCCGGGCGGGGGATCGGGACCTTGGTCATGATGAGCCCGGGACCGGCGGTGGGCTTGACGATGGCGCGCATGGTGGTGGACATGAATGAGATTGGTTGCCGCCAACCTAGGCACCGGACCCCGGGAAACAATCCCGAAGGTTTACGCCTTTATGATTAATCAGGTGTTCTGGCATGGAGGCGGTCATCAACCCCCGCGAGGCATCGGGTTATGCCAGCGATTACCCGCGGGGCTGATCGCCGCCCCGTCTTAAAAATTTTCTTCACCCCAGCCACCACGTGGCCAGGCCGAGAAAAAGCCCCATACTCGCCACGTCGGTCGCCGTGGTCAGGAAGATGCTCGAGGCTGTCGCCGGGTCGAACCCCAGCTTCTTCAAAGTGACGGGAACCAGCACGCCGGAGAGGCCGCTGAGAAAACAGCTGCCGGTCATGGCGAGCAGGACGATGGCGCTCAGCATGAGTGGTGGCTCGGGGGTGTGTTTGATGCTGGCGTAAATGAACATGCCGACGCCCGCGCTCAGGCCGACCAGCGCGCCATTGGCCAGGCCCAGCATTCCCTCCTTGAAGACGTGCCGCCGTGCATCACCCGGCTTGAGTTCGCCCAGCGTGAGACCGCGGAGGGCCACGGCCATCGCCTGGCAGCCGGTGTTGCCCGACTGGCCTGCGAGCACGGGCAGAAACACCGCCAGCACGACGATCCGCTCGATCGTGCCCTCGAAGAATCCGACGACCGCGGCGGCGACAAAGGCGGTGAGCAGGTTGAACTGCAGCCATGGGTGGCGGAACATCAGGCTGCGCCGGAACGGCGTGTTCATCCGTTCCTCCTTCTCGACACCCACCATGGCGCCGGCCTGGGCGCTGATCTCGATCGCCTGCTGCTCGAAGATGCGCGAGCCGCGCACGATGCCGATGAGCACGCCCTTGCCGTCGCACACGGGATAGGAGGGGTAGTGCTTGTTCACCGTCAGGCGCATGGCTTCCATCAGGTCCATCTGCGGCCGGAGCGAGAAAGGCTGCCGCAGCATGAAGTCATCCAGCTTGTCGGTCTTCTGGTGGAGCAGCAGGTCGCGCATCGTCACCACGCCTAGCAGGACGCCGGTGGCGTCGGTGATGTAGCCGTAGGTGAAGAGGCGATTGGTGGCCAGCTCCCGGATCTGCTCGGTGGCCTCGCCGACGCTCAGGTGGGGCGGGAAGACCGCGATGGGTTGCTCCATCAACCGGCCGACACAGTCCTGCTCATAAGTCTCGGCCGGGGCAAAGGGGGCTGCGCTGGAGAGCATGCGGGAGGAGATTCCCGGTGGATTAAGCGGAATTCTCAGCCGCTGTCGAGCGAACGCCACAGATACCAGCTTGCGACCGAGCGGTAGGGTTGCCACCGGCGCGCATGTTTCACGATCGCCTCCGGGGTCGGGTCCTTGCGCTTGCGGTAGAGCCGCTTGAACCCCAGCCGGATGGCGAAATCCCCCGTCGGCATCACGTCGGGCCGGCCGAGATAGAAGATCAGCAGCATGTGCACCGTCCAGGGTCCGATGCCGCGCACCCCGGTCAGGCGGGTGACGAGTTCCTCGTCGGCCAGGCGGCGGGCGTCCTTCAGCGTCGGCACGGTGCCCTCGCGGCATTTCAGGGCCAGGTCGCGCACGGCGAGCAGCTTGTTGCCGGACAACCCCGCGCCGCGCAGCGCGGCATCGCTGGCCTTCGTCAGCGCCTCGGGAGTGGGGCCGCCGTGCCGGTCCAGCTCGGCCAGCACGCGGCCGTGGATCGTGGCCGCGGCCTTGCCGTGCAGCTGCTGGTAGACGATGGAGCGCAGCATCGCCTCGAACAGGCTGTCGGCTGCCTTCATCTCCATGGCAAAGGGGCCGATGCGGTCGATCAGCGCGCCGAGTTCGGCATCGCTGGTGCGGAGGTGGGCGAGCGCGGCGGCGGGGTCGAAATCGTAGCGCGGTTTCATTCCGACAACAGCTCCGCGCCCTCGAGCGTGAGCAGGCGGGTCTTCGTGCGGACGCCGCCGGGGGCCGAGAAGCCGGTCATCTTGTCGCCGGCCGACACCACGCGGTGGCAGGGGACGATGAGCGGCCAGGGGTTGGTCGCAAGGGCCACGCCCACGGCGCGGGCCGCCTCGTTGCCGAGGGCCATCAGCTTGGCGATCTCGCCGTAGCTTTTCTTGTAGCCGGGCTTGATGGCCTGGGCCTGCAGGTAGACCGCCTGCTGGAAATCCGTCACGCGCGACCAGTCGAGCACCGTGCCGGCGAAATCCTGCAATTTGCCGTCGAGGTGCTGCTGCACGCGGTCGATCACACGCTGCACCCAGTCGGGCGCCGGCTCGGTGGCGAGCAGGCTGCGGGCCTTGCGGGCGAGATGTTGTTCCGTGAGGGTGTCGGTTTCCTCGGGAAGCTGGAAACCGGTCAGCCCGGTGTCATTCCAGGCGATACCGCAGGTGCCAAAGCGGGTGGGGAAGAGCACATGGGGCATGGCGGGGACTATGGCGGCGGCAAGCATGACGGCAAGCAGTCAGGGGCAGCCGTGCCGGCCAAGGGCGTTAACCGGGCGACTAATTCTCCCCGATATGGCGGCGGAAGAACTCCTCGTAGCGCACGAGGGTGTCGAGGCGCTGCTTGGGTTCGCCGCTGCGGCTGAGTTCGTGCGTCGCGCGCGGGTAGCGGACATATTCCACGTCGCGGCCGAGCTGCTTCAGGCTCTTGTAGAGGACCTGGCTCTGGATGACACCGGTGCGGAAATCCACGTCGCCGTGCTGGATGAGCAGCGGGGTCTTGATCTTGTCGACGTAGGTCAGGGGGGAGTCGAAGTTGAGCAGGGCGCGCACCTCGGGCTGCCAGGGGTAACCGCCCCAGTAGAGCGGCACCAGGAACCACGCGTTGCCTTCGCCGTAGAAGGTGGCGAGGTCATAGACGCCGCGCTGGGCGACGGCGGCCTTGAAACGGTGGTCGTGGCCGACGATCCACGCCGTGAGGTAGCCGCCATAGGAACCGCCGGTCAGCACCTGGCGGTTCGCGTCGACGTAGGGCTCCTTGGCGATGAACGACGCCGCGGCCAGCACGTCGCTCGCCGGGCCGACGCCCCAGTCCTTGAAGTTGGCGCGCTGGAAATCCTTGCCGTAGCCACCCGAGCCGCGGGGGTTGGCGAACAGCACGACGTAGCCGCGCGCGGCGTAGAACTGAAACTCATGCCACATGCTCTGCTCGCCCGGACCCCACATCGCGGTCGGCCCGCCGTGGATCTGCACTAGCAGCGGATATTTCTTCGCGGGGTCGAAGTTCGCCGGCTTGATCGTCCAGTAGTCGACCGTGATGCCGTCGGCCTGCACCAGCCGGTGGCCTTCGTAGGCGCTGAGCTGCTTGTCCTGCAACCACGCGGAATTGTGGGTGGTGAGCGGCCGGGCGATCTTGCCGTCGCGCGTGCCGGCGTAGAGTTCCCAGGGATTGGCCGGATTGGTCACGACTTGCACCAGCATGTCGTTGCCGATGGCGAAGTCGCGAACACCCCATTCGACCTGGTGGGTGAGCTTGTCCGCGCCCGGCTGTTCGGGGGACACGCGGTAGAGCGGGAAGCGGCCGCGATCGGGGGCGGTGAAAAGGACGAACTTGCCGTCGGGGGACCATTTCAGGCTGCCGGCGCTGCGGTCGAGGTCGGCTGTGAGCACCTTGGGGGTGCCACCGGCGGTGGGGACCACGGCCACCATGACTTGCTCAAAGGTGAACTCGCCGCCGGTCCGCACCGTGTAGGCGATCCACTTGCCGTCAGGCGAGGGCAGCGGGCTGTCGTAATTGCAGCCCGGTTGCTCCAGCAGCACCTTCGCTTGGCCGGTCGCGAGATCGATCGTGTAGAGGCTGCTGAGCCGGTCGCGGTCGGGGTGGGCCTTCAGGTCGCGCGGGCCGGTGCACACGATGCCCTTGCCATCGGCCAGCCACTCGGCGCCGGCAAATCCCTCGTAGCCGAGGTTGATCGCCGCGGGCTCGGCGCCATCGATGGCGGCTGCACTGTAGAAACGGTTGTAGGTCGGCTCCACGGCGAGATCACCCTCGGCGAGAAAGTTGAGGCGGTTCATGACACGCGGGTTGCCGTCGGCCTCGTTCTTCGCGAGCCAGTCGCGGATTTCCTGGAGGGTGCCGTCGGTCTTGGCTTCCGCCTTCTTGGTGTCCTTGGTCTTGTCGTCTTTGGCCGCCCAGTTCGCGGTGTCGTTCCAGGTGCGCTTGGGTTTTTCCTGGCTCCAGGCGGGGGCGGATTCCTTCTCCGCCTTGTCGAGCGCGGCCCGCACCTGGGCGTGGGAGAGTGAAGTGGTGAAGAGAATTTTCGTGCCGTCGTGCGACCAGCGGGGGCTGCCGGCGCCGGTATCGATCTTGGTCAGCGGCATGGCCTCGCCACCCGCGAGGGACAGAATGTAAACCTGCGGCTTCTCCTTTTCCACGCTGCGCACGAACGCGATGCGGTCACCCGACGGCGACCAGACCGGACTGGAGTTGCGTGAAGAGCCGAAGGTGAGCGGGCGCGGCGGGGTCTTGCCGTCGGTGGCGGCGAGCCAGAGCTGGGTCTGATAGGTCCAGTCGTCCTTGGCGCCCGGCTTGTCCTCGATGGAGCGGACGACATAAACGACCCACTGGCCGTCGGGGGAAAGGGCGGGAGTCTCCAGCTGCCGGATGTTTAGCAGGTCGGCGGCGGTGACGAGGGACTTGGCGGGGGCCGCCTCCGCGCTGCGGAGGACGGGGGCGCAAGCGAGGCAAAGGGCGGCCAGGAACACGAGGGGAAGGCGTGAGTTTCGCATGGGGAAGGGATGGAGCCTGCCCTCCGTAGCCTTGGCGAAGGAGGGTGGCATAAGGCTGGCATCCTGCGAATTCACCTGCTTCTGTCGAAACGAATATGCCGCAGAATCGCTTCTACAACGCCTTCGACCTGCAGGAGTGGGGCACCGCCCGGAAGACCGACTACCGCAGCCCGTTCCAGATCGACCGCGACCGGATCATCCACGCGCACGCCTTCCGCAAGCTCCAGTCGAAGACGCAGGTGTTTCTCAGCGGTGAATACGATTTCTACCGCACCCGGCTCACGCACACGATGGAGGTCGCCCAGATCGGCCGGTCCATCTGCCACTACCTGCGCAGCCGCGGCGACCCGCTGACCGACGATTTCTACATCGATTCCGACCTCGTCGAGGCCAGCAGCCTGGCGCACGACATGGGGCACCCGCCCTTCGGCCATTCCGGCGAGCGCACGCTGCAGGAGCTGATGAAGCGCCGCGGCGGCTTCGAGGGCAACGCGCAGACCCTGCACCTGCTCTGCGAGACGATCTACCAGAACGAGTCCGGTGTGAAGGGCATGCAGCCCACCCGCGCGCTGCTCGACGGCGTGCTCAAATACAAGAAGCTCTACACCGAGTTCGCCACGCCCCCGCTCAACCACTTCATCTACGACGGCCAGGCGCCGGTGCGCGAGTGGGTCTTCGGCGGCGCCAAGATCCCCGGCGCGCTGATGCGCGGCGACGCGCTCAACGACTTCAAGAGCGTCGAGTGCCAGATCATGGACTGGGCCGACGACGCGGCCTACTCGCTCAACGACATCGTGGACGGCGTGCGCGCCGGTTTCCTGACCGTCGAGCGCGTCGAGCGCTGGGCCGACGGCGAGACCATCGGCGCCGCCGAGCAGCGACACCTCGACAACCTCTTCGACGCCATCCGCCGCGACCGGCTCGAGAGCACGTTCTCCAAGAAGATCGGCGCCTTCATCCAGGCCTGCCGACTCAAGCCGCGCGACAACTTCATGGCGGAAAAGACCAACCGCTACGCCTTTGACCTCGTCATCGACCCGGCGGCGCGCAGCGAGGCGGACTTCTTCAAGAAGATGGCCAACGACATTATCTTCGAGAGCCCGCAGCTTGAGCAGCTCGAATACAAGGCGCGCACGGTCATCAACGCCCTCTACAACGCGATCTGGGAAAACTACGCCGAGCGCAACGAGCGTGTCATCCGCATCCTGCCCGCCAACGTCAGCCGCCTGATCGAGGCCGAGAAGACGCAGGACGGAAAGGCCCGCCGCATCTGCGATTTCCTCGCCGGCCAGACTGACGGCATGGTCGTCCGCACCTACCGGCGGCTGTTCGACCCCGAGTTCGGCTCCTTCCGCGACCTGAGCTGAGCGGTCCGGTGCAGCGATGAACAGCGCGAGCAGCACCGGGATATTCCGTCGCACGGAACCGGTCATCGTGGGCGCCGTGTTCCTGACGGCGGTGGCCGTGTGGCTGAACCTGCCGTCCACGGTCATCGTCTTCAACGACGACTTCGGCTACCTGCGCTCGATCGTGGAGACGTTGCAGCACGGCCGGCCGTGGACCGACGACTGGCTGGAGCCGTGGGCGGCGTCGCTGTCGGTGCTGTCGGCTGGCATCTTCAAGGTCACGGGCAGCTTCCGGCTCGCAACCTACGGGCTGCAAGCGCTGCTGGCGGGAGGCATCGTGGGCCTGGCCGCGATGCTGTTGCACCGCCGGCAGGTGCCGGTCGGGCTGGCGGTGGCGTGGAGCCTAGCCGGGCTGACCTTTCCCACGATGCTGTGGAAGGTCGCCGAGTTCGGTGCCGTGCCGCTGTATGTCTTTTGCCTGCTCGCCGCGATCAAGGCCGCCGAGCGCGGACGCTGGTGGTGTTTCACCGCGGCGTGGCTGGTGGCGCTGGCGAGCCGGCAGAGCGCGCTGCTCTGGCTGGCGCTGCCGGCGGGCTTGATGCTCGCCAACCGGGAAGCCGGTTGGGGCCGGATGCTCGGCCGGCTGGCGCTGATCGCGGTCGGCGGGGGCCTGGTTTATTGGGCCATCGGGCAGGGTATGAACCGGACCAACGCGCAGGCCGTGATGCAGCCGGGGATTTTGACGCAGATCGAATGGTCGCGGGGCATCGGGCATGTTGGCCTTGCGCTCGCGGTGGGTGCCGCGGCCATGGGCCTCGCCGGGTTTGTCCTACGGGTGACGACTCCGCCGACGACGGCAGGCTTCCGGCAGGTGGGCGGGGTGATCACGGCGAGCCTCGCCATCCT